>Ga0182742_1000220_pt1 | contig 109629 bp, 125 predicted proteins | sample eDN5th37CBELigMG_FD_128880 | JGI IMG/M metagenome (GOLD analysis project Ga0182742, IMG submission 128880) | Enriched Miracle-Growth compost microbial communities from Emeryville, California, USA - eDNA 5th pass 37_C BE-Lig MG (version 2)... ...
TCTTCTACACCTTTTGGAACAGAAAAAGCTACGTTTTGGTCCCAATCAGCTTCAGTTAAGATATCCTTAAATAATTTGGTTGGAAAAGAACTTCCGTGTTTCAAATAATGGTCTTTGTCTGTTTTATCATAGCCCATCCACAAAGCTCCAACAACATTCTCAGTGTAGCCGACAAACCATGCGTCTTTCGCAGCCCCTTTAACACCTGAATAAGAAGTTGTACCTGTTTTACCAGCCAATTCCCCATTAAACGTACCATTTTGAGCAGTACCTTCACTTACAACATGCTGAAGCATACGTGTCATATCCCAAGCAGTTTGTGGGGAATATACTGGTTCAGGCTGAGGTTGATACGTAGCGATGACCTTACCATCTCGATCTACTATTTCATTAATAAGGAACGCATCACTATAGTTTCCATTCGTGGTGAAAGTTCGATAGGAATTTGCCATTTGGAGTGGTGTAACACCTTCAGATAATCCGCCTAATGCAATTGCCAAACCATCATCTTTAATATCAATTCCTACTTTATGCAAGTATTTCTTGCTCTCTTTAATTCCTAGTTCAGATAAAGTCCATACAGCTGCAGCATTTTTTGAAGAAACAATGGCATCGAACATTGAAACTTCCCCCGCATATTGCTGATCAACATTTTGTGGAGAATAATCGCCATACGATAATTTTTCATCTTTTAATAGAGAATATGGCTGAAAGAGTTTTGATTCTAGCGTTGGTGCATAAACAGCAATTGGTTTAAAGGTAGACCCGGGTTGTCTTGTTATATTCAATCGATTTAATCCCTTTGGCACATAATCACGACCACCAATAGCAGCAATGATACCACCTGATTTATTATCCATTAACACAAAGGCACCTTGAGCGGTTTCATCAGTTCCTGGAAAATATTCAGCTTTTTGGAATAACTCATATGCTGATCGCTGGAGATTTACCTTAAGTGGCACTTTTATTGTATACCCGCCCCTTAGTAGCTCTTCATTTGATATGGCATATTTTTCTTTTGCTTCATCAAAAACCATGTCAACATATGTTGTTAGCCATGGATTCTCCTGCTTCTTATTCACTTGAAGCTTCACTGTTTTTCCTTGAGTTCTTACAGCCTCATCATAAGAAATATAGCGTTGATCTCCCATTAAACTTAAAATCGTATCTCTTCTTTCCTTACTCTTTTCACTATTGACTATAGGAGAATAAGTGGAAGGAGCCTTTGGTATACCTGCTAGTAATGCACCCTCCTCTAACGTTAGCTCTGAAACATCTTTATTAAAATAAAGATTCGCAGCAGCTTTGATGCCGTATGCACCATGCCCAAAATAAACCTGATTCAAATACATTTCAAGCAGCTTTGATTTGCTGTACCGTTTTTCCAGGTTCACAGCAATAATTGCTTCCTTAGTTTTTCTCAACCATGTTTTGTCATTTGTCAGGAAGATGTTTTTGGCTAATTGTTGAGTGATCGTACTGCCGCCTTCTACCTTCCCACCGGCAAGAATATCCTTGTAAAGAGCACGGCTAATTGCTTTAATATCAATGCCATGATGGTCATAAAAGCGTTGATCCTCTACAGAGATAAATGCCTGTTGAACATATTCAGGAATATCTGATATATCAACAAGTTCACGATTTTCCACATAAAGTTTTGTTATTTCATTTCCTTCTTCATCAACAAGCTTAGATGCTGTATTCATAACGAGTTTTTCTTCATCTATAACATAATTACCCATGAAAATGATAAAAAGATAGCCGAGTAGAGCGAAGATGACAATAGAGACTACTGCAATCGCTGATAAGATGAACTTTCTTTTCATATCATCACCCCTTTTAAGCTTAGTATTGTTAAAATTAGGTATGTATATGTGTTAAAAACATTACAATTGGAAAAATAATAAAGGTCATTGTTATAATGTCATTGAATAACTCTTAAGTGTCAAGACAAAAAAAATGAGGTGATTCATAAGATGCTTTACATTACATATGGAACAGTCGATTATTTAGAAAAGTTGGTAAAAAAGCATAGTAATGAGACATTATTATTGATGGCAAACCAAGATACAGCCGTTCTTTTTCATGAAACTGAAGGCGCAACCATCTTTAATGAACCAAAAAAATACGATGTATTAGATTCAACAGGTATAATCACGAACGGTAATTTTGCTGTTTTAAATAATATCCCTGTTACAGATGAAGGCAGACCACTTTTTGAAAAAAGATTTAGCGAAAGAGCTCGATTAATCGAAAAAGAACCCGGATTTTCCGCCATTCGTGTTTTGCGTCCAACTCGTGGTGACACGTATATTATTCTAACACTATGGGAAAGTGAACAACACTTCAAGGCTTGGCAGGATTCAAAAGCATATGAACACGCTCATAAAAAAAGAGGCAGTGAAGAGGGTATTGATCGAAAATCTATTTTTCCACGACCTTCATATGTTACAACATATACGAAAGTTGCTATTGAAAATTAACTTCAGATGAATAAACCAGGGACAGTCATAAAGGACTGTCTCTTTTTAGTTTAACTCGCTGTACTTTTGACAATATTTCCTTGGAAATGACAATTTCTTTCTACATAACTTTACCCTACTTTTTCCTTGGTTACACAAATTATCTACAATTTTGACAAACAACGAGTTTATATGAAAAAAATATCTTCTCTCCTTTCTCACACCTGCCTAACATTGTTCATAAAGTGTAATAAATACCTTTTAGGCATTTGCTTAAGGAGTGATGAAAAATGGGGGTAGAAATAACACTCATTCATTGGGTTTATTTATTATTTATCATCGGTATCATTGGCTTTATGTTATTTCGCCGTGATACAACGATTGTTTGTATAGTTGGCATTCTCTCTGTAGCAGCTTTCTCAACCTTATCTGTTAGTGATTCAATATCAAGTCTATTTAATAGTTTTATTTTTGCCATTACTGAATTATTGCCTACAATTCTCGTTATTTCGATTATTGTTGCAATGAGTAAAATACTAATGAAATCAGGAATTAATGAAGTGATGATTGCTCCTTTTTCCAAGATTATAAAAAATCCCACTACTGCATATTGGACGATCGGAATCCTTATGATGATTATTTCCTTTTTCTTTTGGCCATCACCAGCTGTTGCATTAATAGGGGCAGTTTTATTACCAGTCGCAATTAGAGCCGGCCTGCCAGCTCTTGGAGTTGCCGTTGCGATTAATTTATTTGGTCATGGAATCGCATTGTCCGGGGACTTTATTATTCAAGCAGCTCCAAAACTAACAGCAGATGCGGCAGGAATTCCTGTAGGAGACGTAGTTGGGGCAAGTGTTCCACTCGTCATTACGATGGGGCTCGTTACTACAGTTACAGCATTTTTCTTATTGAAAAGAGATATGAAATTAGGTAAGTCTTTCCCGACCGTTTCTACAGAAACAGCAAACGAAGAAGCAGATCATAGTCTTTTATCCTCTTCAACAAAAAGGTTATTGGCTATTCTCATCCCATTGATCTTTTTAATAGATGTTTTGTTAATGATTACATTGAACTTACAAGGCGGTGATGCAACAGCTTTAATAGGTGGAACAGCACTTCTTATCTTAATTTTAACCACTTGCTTAACCCATAAGAAAAAGGGTTTAGAAGAATCTACTAATTATTTAGTTCAAGGTTTTCAATTCGGATTTAAAGTGTTCGGTCCTGTTATCCCTATTGCAGCCTTCTTCTATCTAGGTGATGCAGGTTTTTACACAATCATAGGAGAATTTCTTCCAAAAAGCTCGGAAGGAATTGTTAATGACCTCGGTGTTGCGTTGGCAACCATAGTCCCTCTAACCCCTGAAGTTGGAGCCATTACATTAACAGGTGTTGGTATTTTAACCGGGTTGGATGGTTCAGGCTTTTCAGGTATCTCTTTAGCAGGATCCATCGCCCAGTTGTTTTCAGCAGCAATTGGCGTAAGTACTGCTACTTTAACTGCATTAGGTCAGGTAACAGCTATATGGGTTGGCGGAGGTACGATTATCCCTTGGGCACTCATACCTGCTGCCGCGATCTGTGGGGTCGATCCTTTTGAGCTGGCCAGGAGGAACTTGCTTCCAGTAGCCATTGGACTGATTATCACAACCATTGTTGCTATGTTTCTTCTATAGTAATTTTCAAAAAGGATGTCCCGGGAATTCCGTGCCATCCCTTTTTATAATTTTTTTCCTGATGTTAACAATCTTTCCTGTGATTTGTCTGTCATTTCAACTAAAATACTAGTGAGGGGAGGAATTTTTTTGAAACATCAGATTATTGTTGTAGGTTGTGGCAGCATGGCTAATACATGGATTGACTATGTCTTACAAAGGGATTCTGCAGAAATCGTTGCATTTGTTGATGTTCATCTTGAAACAGCATCAGCAATGGCAGCGAGTAAACACTTACAGGTACCTGTTTATTCAGATTTAGGAGAAGCTCTAGCTGCTCATCAACATGTTAACCTTGTCTTTGACGTCACCATTCCAGCGGCTCATAAGCAAATTGTATCAACTGCCTTACAAGCAAACTGCCATGTTTTCGGAGAAAAGCCAATGGCAGAATCAATGAAGGATGCACGTGAATTATTGGATATATCCCGTGATACAGGATTTACTTACACAGTTATGCAAAACAGACGATATAACAAACAAATCCGTGCGTTACGCTCAATCCTTGCTAATAATGAAATTGGTCACATTAACTCTATTCACGCTGATTTTTTCCTTGGACCTCATTTTGGAGGATTTCGTGAAGCGATGGATAGTCCACTGATTCTTGATATGGCGATACATACATTTGATCAAGCGAGATATGTAACAAATGCAGATCCTGTGTCTGTTTATTGTCATGAATACAATCCATCAAGCTCCTGGTACGAAGGTAATGCGTCGGCTTCCTGTATCTTTGAAATGAGCAATGGAGTGGTATTTACATACCAGGGATCATGGAGTGCTGAAGGATTAAATACATCCTGGGAATCGGACTGGCGTGTCATCGGCAGTAAAGGAACAGCAAAATGGGATGGGTTTCACCTTCCTTTTTATGAAGTTGTTGACGAAACGAAGCCAACTGAATTTTTACGTTCAGTTATTCGAAAAGAGGCGAAGGATACTTATTCCGGTCATGAAGGACATTGGGGCTGCTTAGACGAAATGTTTTCAGCGTTAGAACAAAACCGGAAAGCTGAAACAGATTGTGAAGACAATATTAAAAGTATGGCAATGGTATTTGCTGCAATCGAAAGCGCGCGGACAGGTAAGAAGGTTTTCATTGAGGATATTTGTTAGCGCTAACATCAATAGAAAGAAAAGGTATCCACCTTTTCTTTCTTACTTTTTTAAAACACACTTTATCTTTTAAATTTTTCAAGGAATCGAGTAGGATATTCACTTGGAAGCTTACTTATTTCATCTAATTGATTCCATTGCTCTTCTGTTAACTCCCAACCGATACTTCCCATATTCTCCTCAAATTGCTCTAAGCTGCTCGCTCCAAAAATCGGAGAAGTAATTTCTTCTTTTTGAAGTAGCCATCTTAACGCAACCTGTGCAGGGGTTTTATCTAATGAATGAGCAATTCCCTGTACCGCTTCTAGAATGGCAAAGTTCTTCTCGTTTGCGCGGTTTTCCCAACTTGATTCCCCAACTCCGTTCGAAAGCCTGCCGCTATTCGGAGATTCTCCTTTTCTATATTTACCTGTGAGGAAACCACCACCAATTGGTGCCCATGGAATGATTCCTACATTTTCTTCTTTACATAATGGAAGGATTTCACGATCCATTTCACGATTAATTAAACTGTACTGTGGCTGAATCGAAATAAATCTCACCATATTTTGAAAATCGCTATAAGATAATGCTTTCATCATTTGCCATGCTAAAAAGTTTGAACATCCTATGTATCTTACTTTTCCGGAACTTACAAGATCGTCTAAAGTTCGTATTGTTTCCTCAATCGGGGTTAAATGGTCCCATACATGGAGTTGATAAAGATCAAGATAATCTGTATTTAGACGTTTTAAGCTCTGGTCAATCCCTTCCATGATGCGACGACGTGAATATCCAAAATCATTCGGATGCGGTCCCACTCTCATTCTTACCTTTGTCGCTAGAACAACTTCTGAACGACGCTCTTTAATGGCTTTCCCAACAATTTTTTCAGACTCTCCACCAACATACACGTCTGCAGTATCAATAAAATTCCCGCCTTGATCAAGAAAACGATGAATCATGTTAATAGAGTCTTCTTCATTTACTTCTTTTCCAAAGGTCATCGCCCCTAAGCATAGCTCAGAAACTAGCAAACCACTTTTCCCTAATGTTTTGTATTGCATTCTTTTCCTCTCCTAACCTTTTCATTTGCTCTATTTTTTATATTCGTGGTTTAACGATTTATTCCTTTAAATAATTAAGGTAATGAAGATATTAAGGAAAGCCGCTGGAGCTAGACACCTTTTTTACTTTCCTACCTATGAAAAAAACCAACTCAAATGAGCTGGCTTATTCCTTAACATATTGAACATAATCAAATTCATCAATGATTTTCATATTCTTAGGAATACGAAGAAACAGCACATGCTCACCCCATACATGATGCGAATCACTAAACAACTCCACCCCTTGTTCACTTGTAAACTGGGAGATTGTAAATTCTTTATCAAACATTCCGATCTTTATATCTTTTCCCCCTCCGTTCATCACTCTTAATATTTCTTTTTCAATCGAAACAGAGAGTGGATCAAATTCTTCGGTTAGGTCAAGATTTTCGATAATTGTTTTTGTGTGATATTCAATGAACTCTATTTCATTGTCACTTTCTTCTTTCCGTTCAACAAGGATAGTGAGGGGCCCATATGTTTCTTCTACAGATAGTTCAAGTTGATTCCCTTCATATGGAATGGTTGACTGATGATGGATCTCAACACCTTCAATTGTTTTCTCCCTAATGTTTTCCCGATCATATGCAGCCTTTACTAACGCTGCTCCTGCGATTTCTGCCTCATCTCTTTCTGTTTCCGAAACATTTTTATATACTAATGATTCACCCACAGGCATGAAATAACTGGAGATCAGTGCCAGCAACAAGACAGCTCCGTAAACGACTAATATCCATTTCAATTTTAGCTTTTGCAGAAAAGCAATTCGTCCAATATTCTTTGAAAATAAATATATTAGGGCTATGATGATTAAAAGCAGTACAAACGGTAAAATTGTAGCCACAATCATTGTCTCACCTCCAGCTTGTTTGTAAGAATACTAGAAAGGAAAAATAATAAACCCGTTGTGACTAGTATCTTGACCACAAAGAGAAATAGAGCTGTTTCCTTTACATAAAAGGTAAATACCTCAACAACCATTTTCGGTTCTTGGCCTGTGTTGGTTCCAATGATCATATAGCCAATTATGAATGTCGGAAGTATAACACCAAACCAACGATTTAGCTGGACAAGCATCCCAACAAAATAACCTAATGATGCGAGTAAAAATACGTAGAAAATGGTTACGATCACACTCAAAAGCAGCTCTTGAAGGGGTACTGCACTTCCCATTACATATCCATCTCTTAAAAATACATTCATGATTACCTTAAACAATTGCCCAGATAAAACAGCAGTTATTCCTCCAATAACAGACACAAAAAGTAAAAAGGCGACATTTGATAAATGACTACTTAACCTGTTTGACACGAATGTAAAATCATCATTACGATAGGCTTTAGTTGTCATAATAATCGCTGTAATAAAACTCCAGATTAACGTAAAAACAATGCTGATATCACCTGTATAATAGTTAATATCTATTGAAAATCCGTTATAGCTAGATCCCATCATTCTACTTCCGTTTGTTGATAACAATAGACTAATGACCTGAACAACGAGTAAAGAACTGAAAACACTCATATATGCTTTCACTTTATACTTAAATTGTTTCCTCACAATCTCTGAAAGCTTAGCTTCTGTTAAAGACATCATCAATTCCCCCAATCGTTTTATTTGTTAAATACGTACACACATCATCGGCTGAGATTGGTGAAATATGAACGCCCATTGAAGAAGCTTGCTGTATTTCCCGGTTTGTAAGGTCATTTTTAATACCTAGTTGCAAATGGTCTTGGCCTAGACTTTTTTCATACAGGATTTCTTTGTTTCCGGCGAGTTCTCTTACACCTTTGTCAGACCCTTGCAAATAAACTCCATATTCTTTAAGTTCTTCAATTGATAAATGGAGACATTTTTCTCCATCTTTTAGTAACAGGACATCCTCAAGTAAATCTTCTATTTCATTTAACAAGTGACTGGAAAGAATAATCGTTCTTGGGTAAGCCAGATAATCTTTTAATAATGCACGATAAAAATCCTTTCTCACCGATGCATCCATACCTGTTGTCGGCTCATCAAATATGGTTAATGGGCATCGGGCAGATAAGCCTATAATCATGTTAAACGTACTTTTCATTCCTTTAGAGAGCTGCTGATAATGCAAAGAAGGATGAAAGGAAAAATAATCAAATAGTTTCCCTGCTAATAGTTGATCCCAATTGACGTAAAACGAAGCTGCTGATTGAAGAATATCCTGGAGGGTTAACCTGTTGGGAAAATTCATTTGATCATCTATATATATTCTATTTGCTGACACAGTTAGTGAATTAAACGGATTCTTTGAGAACACCTTAATATCACCTTCTGTTTGATGGATAAAGCCGGCGATCAGTTTTAGAAGTGTTGTTTTTCCGGCCCCGTTCCTTCCAATAAGACCTGTAATCGTATTTTCTTTTATCACAAATGAAACTTCATCTAAGGCCTTCTTCTTTCCATAGTTTTTCGAAAGTCCATTACATTCAATAACACTCATGATGTACCCCCTTTACGATGTTTATTTTCTTCTATCACCATAGCAATTAATTCCGCTTCTTCTACATGAAGTTGTTCTGCCTCTATAACCAGATCATGAACTAACCGTTTTAATGTTTGATTTTTTCTTTTCGTTAGAATAATCTCATTCGCTTTTTCCGAAACAAACATCCCTAACCCTCTCTTTTTATACAAAATGGCTTCATCAGCTAATATGTTTAACCCCTTGGCGGCTGTTGCAGGATTAATGTTGAACATGTCTGCAAGCTGGTATTGAGAATAGATTTTTTCATCCTGCTTATGGTGCCCTTTTAAAATCTCCGTCTCAAGCCACTCCGCGATTTGGATATATATCGGCTTAGTATGATCCCAATCCATTATCAAACAAAGCCCCCTTCCCTAGTGCATTACTGATGTAATGTACTATATCATAATTACCAGTTATTTGCAATGGCCCATTGACTTCATGAGAGACATTTCTATATGCTTAGCTTGTTTACTTTGTCTTTCATCCCACTTATGAAAACAATTCCTCTCCTCCCTACCTTTACAAATAACAAAAAAAGCTTCCCCTTTTTCAGAACAACAAAAAACAGCCCCCAATCCAGCAAGGGCTGTTAATCAAAAGTATTTAGTTTTCACTGCCTAAACTTTTACAGGGCGACATCCTTCCTAAACTTCCTATCCTTAACCAATTGATGTACCAACCGATCAAGCTTAATCATTCCAACCAACATAATACTTCCTGCAAGGATTCCACCAATCACATCTGTGACAAAATGCTCTCCTTCAAGAAGTCTGCTAAAACCGATGAGTAGAATTAAAAGGCAAGTTATCGTTAAAATTGACTGTTTGATGTTCTTTTGGCTTGTTCTTTTTATCAGATTGTAGGCGATCATACCAAGAAGAAGTCCCCCAACCATGACGTGGCCACTTGGAAAACCGTAGCCGTCTTCTACATGCTGAGGAAAAGCTGGCCGTTCTCTTGCTACAATTTCTTTCAATACTTTATTACCAATATTTCCGAAAAGAACGGTGAAAAATAACACAGCCGCTGAAACAAAGCTTTTTTCTAGCCAGGCTAAAATAAACATAAATAGAAATAAGGTAGAAATAATTCCAACAGTCGAACCAATCCCCCCAATACCTGCTATAATCAACGAAACAGGATGATCGTGAAGTTGATAGATATGTTCACCAATTGTTGAATCAATATCATTCACCAGATTCCATTTTATAAGGAGAATGACGAATAGAAATGCTAAAACGAGCAAACTTAGTACGACCCTTATTTTCAAAATATTCCCTCTTCTCAAACAATTTTCTTGTCTTTTGATATATTATTCAATACAATCTAGCTAATTATAAATTTTCCAATCCTATTTTAATACATTTTATGTTTAGAACATATGATTCTATATCACTTTTACAACATTTTTCAAAGGAGGTATTTCACATGCTTGACCATCTTTACAACGAACTTGATCTTCATTTTTCTGAAATGGTTAACATCCGACGGTATTTACATATGCACCCTGAACTTTCTTTCCAAGAAGTAATGACCGCTAAGTATATTGTTGATTACTATAAAAACCTTGGAATTGATGTGAGGGAAAATGTAGGTGGAAATGGTGTTATGGCCACAATAAAGGGTGCGTCCCCCGGTCCGACGGTTGCATTGCGCGCTGATTTTGATGCACTTCCCATTCAAGATGAAAAAGAAGTTGAATACAAATCAACTGTACCCGGTGTGATGCATGCTTGTGGTCATGACGGTCATACAGCTACATTACTAGTGTTGGCTAAGATTCTTTTTCAAAATCGGGAGCAGCTTAAAGGTAATATCGTGCTCATTCATCAACATGCAGAGGAATATGCCCCTGGTGGAGCTCTTCCGATGATTCAAGATGGGTGTTTAGATGGAGTGGACGTTATTTTCGGAACACATCTTTGGGCAACTGAACCTGTAGGGAAAATACAGTATAGAGTTGGTCCGATTATGGCTGCTGCCGACCGGTTTGAAATTAATATCCTAGGTAAAGGCGGCCACGGAGCACAGCCTCATAAAACAAAGGACGCCATCTTAATTGGATCTCAGGTTGTCACAAGTCTTCAACAAATTGTTAGCCGTAAGATTGACCCAGTCCATTCAGCTGTTGTAACAGTCGGTTCGTTCATGGCAGAAAATGCATTTAATATCATTGCCAATTCAGCAACTCTTATCGGAACAGTAAGGTCCTTTGATGAAGAAGTCCGGCAGCAAATCGAATATGAAATTGAAAAAGTTGTAAAAGGAACTTGTTTAATGAATGAGGCTAACTATCGTTATGATTTTTTCAGAGGTTATCCTGCTGTTGTGAATCATGAAGAAGAGACAGATTTCCTAAAGGAAGTGGCAGGCAAGGTTCCGGGTGTTCATGAAGTGGAAGAGAGTCCATTGCAAATGGGTGGAGAGGACTTTTCTTATTATTTACAACATGTAAAGGGAACTTTTTTCTTTACCGGTGCCCGACCACTCCAAAGCGAACATGCGTATCCACATCATCATCCTAAATTCGATATTGATGAAAAAGCATTACTAATCGCTGCTAAAACACTTTGTGCAGCTGTGATTCAGTATCAATCGAATTTTAAGCAGGAAACATTAATAAAAACAAACTAGAAAATAGGGACAGTCGGTGTGACTGCCCCTATTTTTCATACTATCAGTATAAGAAAAGACATCGACTTCCGCCATTCTTGGGTTCTTGGCGGTAAGTCGTGTTTTCTAATCTGAAAATATTCTTAATCGGTAACTGTTTATTGCACATTCCCCTAAATGCTGAACAAGATGGTAGTTTGCAACTCCGCCAACAACAGCTCCGACACCCGGGAGAAATTGCATCAATTTCACCAAATCAATATAGTCGCGATATTCTTGTTGAAATATTCGCCAATCTAATTCTTTCACTTCTTCTTTTCTTAGTTCCCAATTTTCAATTGTATCGAGAACCTCTTCTTTATGCTTTTCACTCGAAAATGCCAGTTGAAAAACATACAATAAAAACAATCGTTCTTCATATTCCTTCGTGCTGTACCCATATTCACTTGCCACTTCAAAAAGAAATTTCATTTTAATACTTAAAAATAAAGGAAAATCAGCTAAGCCTAACAAAATTCCCCCCGCACCTGTTGAGGCCCCTTCAACAGCAGCTGTCTTCTTATATACATCGATTGACTTCCTGACTAGTTGTTCCCTTTCTTCAAAGGTGAGATTCTCAACTTTTTTCGGAAATGTCGTCATATTCGATCCTATTAAGGTTGCTTCCACCATTTTTTTAATCCCTTCAGTCACTGTTGCATGTACTTTTTCAGGGATAAATCCATTGATTTTACTTTGTGCTTTCTTTGAGGAACGTTCTAAAAACGACGGCTTTCTTAACAGCTTTTGCTTCCATAATTTCGCTTCCTCTGCTGCTTGCTGTTCATAACTCATGAAATGACATCCTTTTTCTTCATTCTACTTTGCATATAGGCGAAAACAAAAAGATATACAAATAAAACAGTTGCAATGAGTACCTCTATAAACACAATCAGATCTGATTTAACTAACGTAACAATTGAATATATCACAACTTGAATAAGGAGTATGTTACATATAATTTTTAAAAAGCTGCTCATTTTTTTCTTCTCGGCATATGGATAAAGATTTGGCAGCTCAAGCAATTCATAATGCTTATATAAGCTCATAATTTGTATGCCTGTTAAAAAGGTTAAGATGACCGAAACCACAATACTCCCAATAAGCTCTAGATCCATAAATGATAAAATAACACAGCCGATAATGGTCAGTCTTACAACAATTCCGAAATAATCACCGGAACGAATGAATGCTCGCATAAATAAATATTCATATACATTTTCCTTATCGTACTTTACTCGACTGACAACCCAATCTAAGTAGGCGCGGCGCTTAGCTTGCTTCTTTAGCTTTGGTACATCTGTAAACAAATTAGCCAGCTTGTAAAATGATTGTTTTTTTCCTTCTTCTTTCGCAATTAATGGCTCCCACTTTAATGCCTTTTTCTTTGCTGCATGTGAAAAATAGGCATCGTATCCAGCCATCACGACCAATAAAATGGCCACAAATATATATGTTTGAGAAAAGATAAAAAAGATGACACACATATTGATTGCTATGCGAACAAGGATATCTCCCCATTTTGCTGATGCTTCTGTAAAGTAACTGATTCTCCAGCTTACCCTTAAATTCCAAAATTTCACCAAAAGTAATAAAACAAGACTAATGAGCAATATGCGTCCATTTGCATTTGTTGCTTTAAAAAACAGAGGTGTAAGAAGAATTAACGGGACGATAACAAAAAAACTTTGAGAAATAAAGCTATACGTAAAAGCTTTTTGGAAGTATTCTTTTAGCTTATATTCCATTGGAAGTAGAAACACAATATCCGCTTCTTTCAATAATGTTCTCACACTCGAAGCGATCATAATGAATGCAAAGGTCACTGTCATAATCAAGACGGCCGGAAAATCCGGTGATAATGTTTCAAGCCATTTCTGATATGTTAAAGCCCCTCCTGCAGCAAGAAATATAAATACAAAAAGCAAATGGTCATTTAACATATATTTCAAATACGACCTTGTTTCATTTATATGCTGATGAAGTCTTGTTTGCCAAATGTCATTAACTGTCTTCATCTTGATCTTCCTTTGTTAATTGAATATAAAGATCGTCTAATGTAGCATCCCTCATACCAAACTGTTCCCTTAACTGATGCAATGTTCCTTTTGCACGTACTTTTCCATTATGTAAAATAACAAACGCATCACAATACCGTTCAGCAGTCGCTAAGATATGTGTAGACATTAAAATGCCCGATCCATGACTTTTCGCTTTATCCATCATTTCAAGCAGGGAGTTTATCGCTAATGGATCTAATCCTACAAATGGTTCATCAATGATATACAGTTCAGGTTCGATTAGAAAGGCGCACATAATCATGACCTTCTGCTTCATTCCTTTTGAAAAATGAGCAGGAAACCATTTTAATCGCTTTTCCATCCTGAATTCTTTCAACAAAGGCTGGAGACGGTTTTGAAATGTTTCTTTATCAAGTCCGTAGGCCATTGCCGTTAACTCTAGATGTTCATGCAATGTTAGTTCATCATAAAGAATCGGTGTTTCAGGAATAAAGCTGAATTGTGAACGATATGCTGCTGAGTCTTGCACAAATGTATGGCCATTTATGGAAACTTGTCCTTTATATGCTTCCATCGTACCGATTATATGTTTAATCGTTGTACTTTTCCCTGCTCCATTCAATCCAATTAATCCAACAATTTGTCCTTTTTCAACTTCAAATGATATATCTTTCAAAACAGGATTTCGTGTATAACCACCTGTCAGATTTTCTATTTTTAGCAATGCCATTGTTTATGGATCTCCTTTTTCTTTTTATAGTATCAAAAAACAAAAATACATGCTCATATTGACCGTAATTTTTTTGCATATCCTGTGATCTTTCGGACATCATAATTAGTGAGGAAGGGATCCTTGTCAAAACAAAAAACCTTATAAATGAGGTGTTTTTTCCAGACAATATCTTTTAACTCAAGGGATAAAATGTATGAACCATTGCTTTATAAACAACTTACGGAATGAGGTGTTTACGGGCCGCTATTCATTTGAATTAGACGCTCGGTATTACATCATTTTGTAGATGAGGTGTTTATCAAAGACAATTTCTCTTTTTGTTAATGTTAAGTAAACAACTAACAAGGGGATGGTTGTATTGAACAATGGTCTGGACACTTTCCGATAACATTTAAATAAAATGTTAAATGAGGTGTTTGTCAAAGACAATTTATTGTTTTTAACCATTGATGATAGAACACTTACGAAATGAGGTGTTTACGGGCCGCTATTTTCTTGAAATAAACGCTCGAATGTAACATCATTTTGTAAATGAGGTGTTTGTCAAAATACAGTAATCTTTTCCATATGTTAGGTCGTTTATCACTTAACAAGGGGATGGTTGTATTGAACAATGGCGATTTCACATCAGATGACATTTAAATCTAAATGTTAAATGAGGTGTTTATCAAAGATACTTTTCCCATTATATGAGTTATTCTTCCCTTCTTCAGGAACAGAGTGAACATTCGTTTCACTCTGTTCTTTTTCATATAAAGATGCTTGTGGTAAAATATAACTGTACATACATAAATAATTTCTGATTGAAACAATAACATACTTACCTTACAAATGATGTTGAAACATGTTGAACATGAAAAATAATTGAAGGATGTGTGAGTTGATGAGTGACTGCATTTTTTGCAAAATTGTCAATGGAGAAATTCCAAGTGCAAAAGTATTTGAAAATGAACATGTAGTAGCGTTTCTTGATATTAGTCAAGTAACAAAAGGTCATACATTAGTTGTGCCGAAAGCACATAAAGAAAATATCTATGAACTTACACCTGAAATTGCCGGAAAACTATTTGAGGTTGTCCCTAAAATTGCAAATTCCATTAAAGAACAATTTCAACCAATCGGTTTAAACCTCCTGAATAATAACGGTGAAAAAGCCGGACAATCTGTTTTTCATTACCATATGCATATTATCCCAAGATATGGAAAAGGCGATGGCTTCGGTGCAGTATGGAAACCACATACAGAAGAGTATACTCCACAGGATTTACAGGAAATTGCTTCAACAATTCATAATGGTATATCTTAACTTTTCGGCCGCTTGAAGCGGCCTTTTCTTATACACCTATATATGTAACCGTTTTATTCATTAACTTTCACAAAGATGAAAATTTTCAGTCTACATTTCCTCTTCTATTCATGATAGGATATGAGTATTATTTTACGTTCTAATCAAGGAGGGCAATTCATGAGAGCTTATAATTTTAATGCAGGACCAGCAGCAATTCCATTACCTGTGCTTGAACGTGCACAAAAGGAACTAGTTAATTTCCAAAATACAGGCATGTCTGTTATGGAGCTTAGCCACCGCAGTAAAGATTATGAAGAAGTTCACAATCGCGCTAACTCATTACTTAGGGAACTATTAGGTATTCCGGATAACTATGAAGTCCTCTTTTTACAAGGCGGGGCAAGCCTTCAATTCACAATGATTCCAATGAACTTCTTAAAAGAAGGGCAAACTGCTCACTTTATTATGTCAGGTGCTTGGTCTGATAAAGCACTAAAAGAAGCAAAATTTTTCGGTGAAACAAGAATCTTAGCGTCAAGTAAAGAAGATAATTATACTCATATCCCAACAGACTATTCATTAGATGAAGTAAAAGACGGAGCTTACCTTCACATCACATCAAACAATACGATATTTGGAACACAATGGCAGGATTACCCGGACAGCCCTATTCCACTAATCGCTGACATGTCCAGTGATATCTTATGTAAAGAAATTGATGTTGAAAAGTTTTCACTGATTTATGCAGGAGCTCAAAAAAACCTGGGTCCATCTGGTGTAACCGTTGTAATTGTTAAAAAAGAATTTTTAGAATCTGCAAAAGAAGATGCTCCAACAATCTTAAACTATCGAACTCATGCTAAAAATAATTCTTTATTCAACACACCACCTACGTTTGCGATCTATATGCTATCTCTTGTATTAGAATGGGTTAAAGAACAAGGCGGAGTAAAAAACATTCAAAAAATCAATGAGGAAAAAGCGGGCTATATTTATTCTGCGATTGATAATAGCGACGGGTTCTATAAAGCTCACGCAACAGATGATAGTCGCTCATTAATGAATATCACGTTCACACTGCCTAGTGAAGAACTTACAAAGAAATTCCTTCAAGAAGCAAAAGAACGTCAATTCATCGGCCTTGCAGGTCATAGATCTGTAGGTGGCTGCAGAGCATCAACTTACAACGCAGTACCAAAAGAAGCTTGTGTGGCACTTGCTGAATTCATGGCTGAATTTAAACATCAAAATAGCTAAGTTAGTTTAGAGAAAAGGATTTCACGTCCTTTTCTTTTTTTGTATAAGATTGTTTTCGCAAGGATTGTTGCTTTTGAATATTATGTTAATTCTATAGGGGAATGGAGCGGAAGACACTCGACTCCTGCGGGGATGTAGAGGAAAGGCTGAGGCCCCGCAAGCGAAGCTGAGGAGGCTCAGGCTTCCTCCCCGGCGAATGGAGTGTCTGGAGAGCAATGAAACGAACTAATTTTCACCTTTACCTTCATAAAATTAATGTCTTAAGTATGTGAAATTCTTCAAAATATTCCATATTAAACTCTGACAAGCTCTCACTATTTTTTGACAGCATAAATCCTCTGTACGATATGCATAAATGTTGCTATAATAATAAATAAGTTCTCTCGCAATAGGAAATGAGTTCACTATTGGGGAGAAGAGTTTAGGAGATTAGAAGAGGAGAGATGAGAAAATGAACACAAGAGTATTAGTTATTTTATCTTTATTTGCTGCAATTGGAGCTGTATTAAGTATGGTAATGCCTCCATTTTTCGGTGGTATGAAGCCTGACATGATGTTAACCATGATGTTTATCGGAATTATTATGTTTCCTGCAATTAAAAATGTTGCATTGCTAGGTATTGTGACAGGATTTTTATCTGCATTAACATCAGCATTCCCGGGCGGCTTCGTTCCAAATATCATTGACAAAGTGGTAACAGCATTCGTATTTTACGGACTAGTCTTAGCAGTTAAGAAAATTGCACAAAAAGTTGCAACAGCAACAGTACTCACAGTGATTGGCACAATTGTTTCAGGAACAGTCTTCCTAACTGCCGCATCATTAATTGTCGGCCTACCAGGCGGAGCAGCTTTTTCAATGTTATTTGTAACGGTTGTATTACCTGCTACATTATTAAACGGCGCTGCGATGATTATTATCCTGCCAATTGTTCAAGCTATTTTCAAACGCTCAAGAATTATAACAGTCGCTTAAGACAAATACAAAGCAAGAAAGAGGATGTTTATAAATACATCCTCTTTCTTGCTTTTTTTATCTCATTTTATCAATTAAAGATCATTAAAATAATCCCTATAAGCAGCATTGCTGCTCCCCCGGTAGCAAGTACCGATACCTTTTGTTTTACTATTTTTTTAGGTGGATAAGATGCTGATTGCTGCAGAAGTTTAAAGTAATGAAAAGCACCTATAAAGAGTAATAAACTAATGACAAAAAATAAAAAGATGACACCTGACATTCTCATCCCCCCTTATATTTAGTTTAGATTTTTATTCTATTTGAGAAGAGCTATTTCTGGAGAGATTACTTCGTATTTTACTTATGAAGAACATTTCGGTGGGATGATCTTTTACTTCTGTCCTTCATCCCTCTCATGAAAGACATTTCATAGCGCTCTCTCATCTACCCAGTCCTTCACACCTTATAAAAACCTATTCCCCTGCTCGGTACCTTTTCATCATGAATTTTCTAAACATGTCCATGAAGAGCATAGAACACGGGACTTATAAACGACTTAATAAATAGGTATGCTATACTTTCGATATGTATGTATAATGTTTATTGAAGACATCTTTGGGTATGTTGAAAGTAAGTATGTCTAATTCATTTTTACATAGTAATGGAGGGATGCAGTTTGTCAAATAATAAATCATTGTTAGTTGGATTACTTGTTGGAGGTGTAATCGGCGGTGTTGCCACATTACTCTCAACCCCTTCATCAGGAAAAGAGTTACGCAGTCAAATCAATCTAAACCGTAAGCAAATCGAAGATCTTGTAAACCAATTAAAAAAAGAAAGTAAAGCACTAAAGGTTCAATTAGTTCAAACGGCAAAAGAAGGTTCTGAGGTTGTAAAAGAAGTTTCCGCCGATTTAATGAAGTCTATTCAACAGTACCAACAGGAAACTGAACCACATAAAGAAAATATTATGAAAGAAATTGAAGAAATCGATTCCAGAATTAAACAACTTGAAAAAACATTAAACTAGTTTTCAAAAGCGTGACGTCCTGTCGCGAAAACTGCACTTGCACATCCTGTGCTTCGGAGCTGGAGGTCAAAGCGCTTATACTCAGGTTTAAGGAAATTTATCGTTTCCTTTGCAGCTAGAAATATTTTTGGAGTAATAAAAAAGTGTGATAGACAAGCCATGTCTTCACACTTTTTTTATTGGCTGAACCATTGATATAACAGGGTTTCTAAAAATTTTTAAAAATTTCGTAAATTTATATCTTTATTAATCTTTATTTTATTGGCATAATAGAGAATAATACATTTGGAAGATCAGGGGTGACGGCTGATGAAACATAACGAAAGGGAATATACAGTAAAAGAAGCCTTGTTATTTAGTCAACGTGTTGCGCAGCTGAGTAAAGCATTATGGAAAACAATTGAAAAGGATTGGCAGCAGTGGATTAAGCCTTATGATTTAAATATTAATGAGCACCATATTCTGTGGATTGCTGATCATTTGAATGGTGCATCCATTTCAGAGATTGCTAAATTCGGAGTGATGCATGTTTCTACTGCTTTCAACTTTTCAAAGAAGCTTGAGGAAAGAGGATATCTTGAGTTCTCGAAAAAAGCTAATGACAAGCGAAACACGTATATTAAGTTAACAAAACAAGGCGAAGAAGTTCTTTCAAAACTGTTAGAAGACTTTAGTCCAGACAGGAACTCTGTTTTAAAAGGGGCTTTACCACTTCAAAATTTATATGGTAAATTTCCTGAAATGATGGAAATGATGTGCATCATTCGTAATATTTATGGCGAAGACTTTATGGAAATTTTTGAACAATCATTCCATAACATTGAAGATTCATTTAATAGTGAACAAGAAAAAGAGTCTAAGTCTGAACAGCTCATTTCTTCTCCTTAATGAAAAAAGAAGACTACATTAGGTCTACAAAATCATCCATTAAGGAGCTGTATAAGTTTTGTCTATGTAAAGCATGGATTGTTTCATATAAATCCAGCTTCGGGTTTAATTGGCCGGCAAATCGCGTAAGGAGGTCTGTAAAGATCACTAATCCTTGCGCTTTTTGTTCTTCATGTAGTCTGGAAAGTTCTTCACAAATCATCAGTACTTCTTCAATTTCATCTTTACTTAATCCTTTCGACATCACTAAATGATAAAAAGGGAATTTTGCAGGCTCCACTATTTTTAATAATAATGATTGGTAGTATTCCAATGTTTCCAATCTTTTTTCAATCGAATTCATCCCTTACCCTCTCTCTTAACTCACATTGTTGTTCTTTATTGTATAGTATTCCTTACACGAAAGGAAGTTTTTCTCAAATTACATAGGTTGATATGATAAATTTCACATTTTTATTTTTAAATCGTTTACATCTAAAATTCCTTATTGATTTTTTCCTTTCACCATCGTACAGTATGTTAGTAATTAGTTTTGTATTATGTTTGGATGGTGAGACAATGTACTGTTGGAAAACCATAAACCTTTCAAGGGATATTGGTCTACACAGAATTTTATTTATATCGCTGATCACAATGATTCTTGTATTTATTTTAACCTACTTGCCTATTAACCTGCTATTCCCAAAGATTCATTTTGATGATGGGCATTTCTTATTATTTATGTTTATTTTGGTCTGCATGATGCCAGTTCACAAATTACTACATGTTTTTCCGTTAATACTAACAGGATGTCGTGTTTCGCTTAATATTAAATTTTACCGTGTGTTCCCTACTTTCCAACTCAAAGCTTGTGAAGGAATAAAAAAGAAACGAATGATCATTTCCTTAATAACTCCGTTTCTTAGCTTCACCATTTTATTTGTGATTGGAGGCCTTTATTTTCCGGCCTATATCCATTATTTAAGTATAGCTTTTGCCTTCCATATTGGCATGTGTGTACCGGATTTCTTATTACTAAGGCAACTATTATTCGCTCCAAAGGTTTGTACAATTGAGGAGTATGAGGATGGTTATGAGGTACTAGTCCAAAACAATAGATAAGAAAGTGGCAATTACGCTTGTCACTTTTTTACATTTTTGTACAAATCAGATGTCAATGCTATCTTTTTCATAAATAGTTTGGTAATCTAATATGTATAATGTGGGGAGGGGGATCTCTGGTGATCATTTTCTTTATCTTGTTTGCAGTCTTTATCTTGTTTTACATAAATAAGCTTACAAATACATTGTGTTTAGTTCGCGAGATTCCTGAAGACCGTCAAACAAAGGTTTTTAGAACAATCAATGTACTTATTACAATTCTGCTGATTTCTTCATATATTGAAGTTCTTTACACCTAAGAAGCTTTATGTTGCCTCGAGTAAGTCATTTATTCATTGTACTGGTTGTTCTTCGGGGCCTTGTTGCTTAAATACATAGAAAAGCTAACAGGAAAACCTGTTAGCTTTTTTTGTTATCTTATAACCACGCTGCACCAACGATGATTAATAAGATGAACAATACAACGATTAACGCAAAACCACCTGCATAAGCTCCTCCGCCCATAATGACACCTCCCTTTCTTCTTGTTACAATATCCTATGATTTAACCTCTTTAATGGTATAGGCATTTATCCCGTACTAATTGATTTAATTAGTATAGATAAGAAGCACCAATAATAATTAACAAAATGAAAAGCACCACAATCAAAGCAAAGTTACCTGTAAAAGCGTGACCCATATCAATTACCTCCTTTATTTCTTTCAATATATCCTATGCAAATGAACCAATCATGACTGGACGATAGCCCAGTTCCAGGTATTTGTGTTTATATAAATGGAATATCCCTCTTCAATCCCCCTGTTTACAAGGGAATTTCATTCTTTTATTTTTCTCACCCAACCATTTGATAGCGTTTTCCCCGAAAAAACTTTTTGATCGTCACTCAATATGGTATAGTATTTCTTGTACTATCAGAAAGATAAAATATTATGGGTTGATAGTATAAGAAATACTAAGGCTTTCGCCATTAGTGCTTGGCGATAAGCCAAGTTTTTCTAATATAATCTGGCAATACATAGAAAAGCTGGATCCAGTAAAAATCTAATTTAACTAGGAGTTGTAGAAGAAGATGAAAAAGTTTGCCATTGTACTAGCCACAGCAACAAGCTTACTTGCATTAAGCGCATGTAACAACGCTGATTCAGAAGTTGTTGTTGAAACAAAAGCGGGAAATATCACAAAAGACGAATTTTATGAAGCAATGAAAGACCGTTTCGGTGGAGATGTTCTAACTGAGCTTGTTCACGAAAAGGTACTTAGCGATAAATATAAAGTAACAGATGATGAAGTACAAAAAGAATTTGATAATCTTAAAACACAATATGGTGCGCAATTTGAAAGTGTCATCCAAGCACAAGGTGAAGATGTTGTGAAACAAATGGTCAAAGTTGATTTATTAAGAAAGAAAGCTGCAGAAGCTGAAGTTGAAGTTACAGATGAGGATATCAAGGCTTACCATGAATCATTAGAAGGACAAATTAGAGCAAGCCATATCCTTGTTGAAGATGAAGCAACTGCTAAAGAAGTAAAAGAGAAACTTGATGCCGGAGAAAAGTTTGAAGACCTTGCAAAAGAACATTCAATAGACCCAGGTTCTGCCCAAAACGGCGGAGATCTCGGATGGTTTGGTGAAGGTGCGATGGTTAAGGAATTCCAGGATGCTGCCTTTAAGTTAAAAGAAGGGGAAGTAAGTGCTCCTGTAAAATCTGAATTCGGCTACCATATCATTAAGGTGACTGAAACTGTAAAACCGTTGGAAGAAATGAAAGAATCACTAACTGAAGAGGTTCGCAAACAAAAGGTTCAACAACCTGATACAATCCAAAGTGCTTTAGACAAAGCCCTTAAAGACTCAAATGTTGATGTGAAGGATGAAGATTTAAAAGATCTATTTAAAGCTGAAGAAGCTAAGGAAACTAAGGAATAAGAATAAAAAATAAGGCTCTCGTTATTCGAGAGCCTTATTTTTACTGTCAGAGAGTATAAGTAAGAAAAACTATGGGTTTCCCCATAAGGACTTGGCGACAAGCCAAACCTTTCTATTAGCTTGCAGACTGATCATCTTGGAGTGGTTGTTGTTCGAGCATGGTCTTTTTCTTTTGGCGCTCCTGCTCGATTCGATCAAGATAGACTTGACCTTCTTTTTCAATGTAATCTTCGTCAATCATTTTATCCTGACGCGATGTTTTAAATGCCATATATCCACTGACGAGTATTCCTATCACACATAAATAAATCCACCAAGGCAACATGACCATATACTATTTCCCCCTTTAACTTGTACAAAAGACAAGCCTTTTTCTAGGAGCATATGATCACATTTCTTATATTATGCCTATTATTATTTACTAGCATATCCTATTATTTATGAAATGAAGGTTTATAAAATGAACGATTATCCAAAGCAAACACTCTTTCAGTATATTCACCTGGCTTCACTCGCTCAAGTGCCCGATCCAACATGTTCATTTTTGCATCAAGATTGTCAATATAATGGAGAATTTCGGCTTCTTTGATCATTGGAGGCTTTGGACTTCCCCATTCTGCCTTTCCATGATGACTTAGTACTAAATGCTGAAGAACAACAATTTCTTCCCCTTCAATTTGTAAATGCTCTGCCGCTTTGGCAATTTCATTGACCATGATCGAAATATGACCTAATAAATTCCCTTCAACCGTGTAGGTTGTACTAATTGGCCCAGACAGTTCAATGACTTTCCCTAAATCATGAAGAATTACACCAGCATAAAGCAGATCAGTATCCAAACTTGGATATAAAGTAGAAATTGACTTGGCTAAATCAAGCATAGAGACAACATGGTACGCCAGTCCTGATACAAACTCATGATGGTTCTTCGTTGCAGCAGGATATTCCATAAAAGCTGAACCATGTTTCTTTAATAAATATCTTGTTACTCGTTGGATATTTGAATTTTTCATGTCAAATATATACTGAGTAATTTTTTCATTCATCACATCTTTAGCAATTGGTGCTGTCTCTAATAGATCTGATATTTCAATTTTTTCTTCATCATGTTTAGGACGGATTTTTCGGATTTTCAGTTGATTACGTCCCCGATAGTGATGAATATCGCCTAATACTTTGACAATACTTTGAGGGCTGTACATGGCTTCATCTTCTTGTGAAGCGTCCCAAAGCTTTGCTTCGATTTCTCCTGACATATCTTGTAAGATTAATGTTAAGAATGCTTTTCCATTACTTGCAATTCCTTTTGTTGAAGACTTAATTAATAAATGAACTTCTACTTGTTCCCCAATGTCATGATGCAATATTCCTTTTCCCATCCTAAAAGCTCCTCTCAATGCTTGTTTATCTGTCAGTATTATTTATAATACTGATGTTTTCGCATACTTTGTTGTTTATTAACGCGGTTAAATATGATAATTAGTTCGTTCCATTGCGCTTCAGACACAAGACTCGCCGGGGAGGAAGCTTGAGCCTCTCAGCTTCGCTTGCGGGGTCTCAACCTTTTCTCGACTTCCCACAGGAGTCAAGTGTCTTCTGCTCCATTCCACTATGTTACTATAAATGAAAAAATAGTATTCAAGAGCTCACTCTTTGTGAAAAAAGTTACTAAAAAAGATCATTTGTATGGCTAGTATAGCATAATTCGGTTCTATCCTGTTTGAGGAAGTTTAGTACCTTTGTTATTTAGCTATTAATCGTTTTAGAGAGATTGACCATAAGCTCGGGCTGTGATGATTCGGCCAAGTGGTAATGACATGTAAAGAAAATGACTTGTTGGTCTTTTTTTAGCTCATGTAATAACTTTAACGTATTCGTTGTTCTGCGATGGTCGAAATGAACAAAACTATCATCAATCATGACAGGCAGTTGTAGTTGCGAATTAATGTTTTTGATAACCGCTAATCGAATCGACAGGTACAGTTGCTCGGCAGTAGCTTGACTAAGCTCTTCTGCAAAAAACTTCACTCCATCCTGACGTTCCACAATAAACGATTGCTTTTCCATCGGTAAATATACCTTCAGATAGGAGTTTGAAGTAAGCAATTGAAAATAATACGTGATGGAAGTCAGCAATTCTGGCAGCTTTTCTTCTCTATGTCTATGAATTGTTTTCTGAAGGAGATCCTTTGCAAGCGCCCTGACAATCCATTTTTCTGCTTCATCTTTTACCATCGCTTTTTCATTTTCAAAGGCATGTCTCAACTTAGAATATGTTCCACTTTGCTCCATTTCTTCGATCTTAAAACAAATACTTGAATACTCCTGTTGCAAGTGAGTTTCCTCTTTTTCCAGTTGTTCCATGTCATTTACTATTTCTTGTATTCTCACATCAATTGTATCCATTTTCTCATTAGCCAGTGTCTCTAGGTCAATATCACTTTCCGTAGCCAGTTGCTTTTCAACCCATTGCAATTGTTTTTGTATTTCTTGACGCTCTTCTTGTACTTTTGCCAGTTTTCGAAATTCATCTTCATTTTCACACTTGCTACTACAGATTAAATTATTCTGCTGTTTCTTGATGAATACAATTTCTTCTGATAAAGAAGCTAGTTCTTCTGCAACCTCTTCTATTTTCTCAAATATTTTCTCCCGTTTTGCAGCTTTAGCAATTTCCACACTACTTTGTTTACCTAATATATAGATAGATTCTTTCATTGAGGACCGCTCAATTTGGCATAATTCAGCTAATTTCCTTACTTCTTCCTCAAACTTCAATTGCTCTTGGTGAAGTAATCTTGCTTCTGAACTATATTTATTCTTTTCTATGATGACACTTTGAAGGTGTTGTAATGCTTCAAAAGCTTCTAAAAGAACTTCAGACGATGCATTCGAATCAACTTGAATTTGGCTAGCAATTTCAGCAAGCTGTTCTTGTTTAAAAAATTGATCTTTTTCCCATTCCTCATACTGTTTTAACAGCCTCTCATAGACCCTTTCCTGTTGTTCAAGAGTATGCTTTTCATGATGTAGGGATTCTTTCATCATTTGATCTTTTTCTAATGAAGTCATAATATCAGATAATTCTCTGCCTGATGATGATTCGCTTTGATGTGCATGATAAATACGTTGTTCTAAATTCTTTACCTTCGTCTCCAAATGCTCCACAAATGTGTCTTTTTTCGCCTGCAAATTCTTGATCTGGAAAAGGGTTCCCATACATGCAACGAAAAAAATTCCAAAGAATAGCCAATTTTGTTGAAGAAATCCCCAAACAGATCCGGCTAATAAAAGGAGGGAAAATAAGATAAAAAGAAGGGATTGTTGTTTCTTTTCTTCTTTATGTTCCTGCTTACGCTTTTTCAGCTCTGCTGATACCTGCTTATGTTCCTCCTTAAGTACCGGAAGGTTAGCATCCTTTCTTGAAGCTAGCTCTTGCTCTAAAGAAGACCTTTCTTCATTAGTCAAAACTTCGTTCGTTAATTTCCCTATTTTCCATTCCGCTTCTTCTAGAGAGCTTTGCACCTGTTCAAACTGATCATCAAGCATTTGTTTTCTGTGTTTTAACTTTACTTCATCCTCAACCAATCTCTTAAGTTTGTCCTTCATCATCATTGTCGCTTGAATAGTTAAGATGTCATCCTCCGTTAAATAAGGATACAATCTTTGCTTTAACACCTCATATTCATGTTGAAACTGATCAATTTTTTTCTCCACAACTTGCTTGTTCTTTCCTTTTTCTTCATATAATGACATCTGCTCACGAACATATTCAATCTCGTTTTTATGAACAATAAATGCATCGTTTATATGAATCTCTGCTACTTCTTCCTCAAGTTGGGATTTCCGTGCTTGCAAAGCATGTAGCTGCATATTCAGCGGCTGAAGTGTTACATGAAGATGGTCCAGCTTCCTAAGCCCAGCTTCAGGGAAATGTTCTGTTTCAGGCAATTGTTTTAACTGGTCAATGCACCAATTTTTTTCTTTTACTAAAGGAAGAACTGTTTTTGCTTTTTCCAAATACCTATGCTGTAGCAGTCTATTCCGTTTTGTTTCAATAATGGAGGATAGTTGTGATTGAAGTGATGCTTTTTCATGTTGAAATTGCTCATAAAGATGATTATTCCGCTTTGCTTCCTGTAAATCTGCAGCCTGTTCTTTTAGCTTCACAAGTCCTTCATTTACAGTCGGTCTTTTTCCATTTGGTTTATATAGAAGGTCCATTTGCTTTGTTAATTGATCATCAATAGCAAAAAGTGCATCAGCCCCGTAGATACTTGAAAGAAACAGATATTTTCCGATTTGATTGGCATCAAGTTTTTGAATTTGCTGTAGACCATGGACATCAAAGGAAAATATGGAGCGATATGTTTCCTTATCCACCCCACCTAAAAGTGTTTGTAAAAACTCTTCATTCTCTATTGTTCCATCTTCATATTCAATCCTAACTTCACCGCCAAACTTACCTGGCAATCGTTCAATTTTCATACGTTGTCCACTTTCTAAACGAACGAGTATACAGCCGCCATAGCTTGTAGCTCTTTTTGGTTCATAACGGTTTTCCGATTGCTGCTTTGTTGGGAACCCAAACAGGATGCTATGTATGAATGACATAATTGTTGATTTACCTGCCTCATTTTCTCCATAAATAACGGAAAAGTTGGCCTGTCCGAGCATAATATGTTCATTTTCAAATTTTCCATATCCATAGATTTGCAGTTCTTCTATTTTCAATCTTTTCACCTCACTTATGCTCGTGATGTTGCAGTAATTCACGATGTAGTAGTTGCTCAGCTTTTTTTAGAAGCTGCTTTTGTTCCTCAAGTGTATAACCGCTAATATACTTACGGAATAAAGGATTTTTTTTCAGTGGTTCAATTACTTCATCAAATTCATCATAGCTATCGATTGTGTTTTCAAGATCTTGATAAAAAGTCGATAGTTTTTGTGAGGATGTTCGAGGTTTAATTGTACGATCAATGATTTTAACCACCCAAACAAAATTCTCCTGATCATTTTGTTGCTCATTCAAAACATCAAGAAGATCCTCAACAAGATCCTGGGAATTTAGTTCGGTTGCTAATTCACCTGAGTCCACAAATGAGATCGTTAAACATATCGCTTTGTTTTGTCTTTTCAGGTTCTCAACCGATCTTTCACAGGCTTGAATTAACTCAGACAGATTTCGGCATTTATTGATTGAAACATCAATCTCCTCCCATCTTATGACTTCTGTTGGGACAAATGTATTTGTTACTTTTCCTTCTTCCATTTCAACTAAGTAACAGCCTTTTCTGCCTGTTTCCTTCCGATGACGGCCTTGTATATTACCTGGATATGCAATAACAGGGTGTGCTTCATGCAATACCTGACGCTTATGAATATGCCCTAAAGCCCAATAGTCAAAGTCTTTACTTATTAAATCATTTATTTTAAAAGGGCAATAAACGTCATGCTCTTTGTTTCCTTCTGCAGAGCCATGCAACATACCGATGTGGAATACATTTGGATTTTCTATTTTATTGTATTGTGACGTAATATTCTCATGTACTGCACGCTCAGGATAGCTATAACCGTATATATAGGCTGTCGGAATTTGATTTTTTATAAATTCTTTTACTTCAACTTTGCAGCTTGAAAACACATGCACATTTTCCGGCCATACCAGATCAAGCCACTTCCCGCCCATATGATCGTGATTTCCATGAATAATATAGACTTGAATATCCTTTTCAGCCAGACGTTCGAATTCTTTTTTTAATTTTAATTGGGCTTTTAAGCTTCTTTCATCTTCATCGTATAAGTCACCTGATAAAAGGATAAAATCCACCTTTTCTTTAATCGCATATGTGATGATGTTTGAAAAGGATGTAAACGTGCTTTCTCTCACTTTTTCAAAGAGCTTTGCGGGCATATGTTTTAGTCCTAGAAAAGGGCTGTCTAAATGCAGGTCTGCAGCATGGATAAATTTTATGGCACTCATATATACCTCTTTCTTTGTCTTCCTTTGTTTACCTTTTATTTTACCATCTATGAAATACGAATGCACGTTCTGTCAAAAACATTATTTATTAACTTTTAACTCCTAAAATTGCAGTTTTCTTATTCTTTGTTGCTTTTCAAATAGTTTGCATTGGTACCCGGGTTGATTTCCGTTTCAGCTACTCGTTTTCCGCGGGCGGCCTCTTGAGCCTCCTCAGGGCTGTGCTTCGCACTTGCGGGGTCTCCATCAACAGGCGCTTCAGAATTTCTGAACAGGAGTCTCGTACCTTCCACTCCAATCAACATCTGTTTTAATTTGTTCCTTAATAAAATTACCTGTAGGAAAAGAAGCATAAAAAAGAGAATAGCTCTTATAGCCATTCTCCTTCTAACTTACTTATCTTTCGACAGCATAAGCGCTTTTTTTAGATCTTTAAAGGATGAGGATTTCCCATAAATGAGAACTCCACCTTTGTACACTCTTGCTCCAAACACTGCTAACACGATAATTGATCCGAGCAGGATGGCGATTGATAGTGCAATTTCCCAAAATGGGATATTTAACATTCCTACACGGAGGAACATGATCATTGGTGTAAAGAACGGAATGTACGATGTGACCGTGATGAATGGTGTTTCAGGGTTTGTTAATCCAAACATAGCAATCATAAATGCGCCAACAATGATAAAGATCATAGGTGATATTAATTGTTGGACATCTTCAATTCGGCTGACGAGTGACCCTAAGAATGCTGCAAGTGTTGCAAAAAGGAAATATCCTAATAAAAAGTAAATTCCTGCATAAATGAAGGTTGAGGTTGGAATATCAGAAAAGCCAAACATTCCTCCCGTCATTGCCGATAGATCATCCATCTTTGCCTGTATAGAAGCATACCCTACAATTAGAATAACAAGCATTTGCGTTATGCTTAATAACCCGATTCCGATCAGCTTTGCAAACATCTGCTTGACCGGTGAGACACTGGAGATTAAGATTTCCATCACTCTTGAAGATTTTTCTGTTGCGACCTCTGTCGCAATCATGCTCGCATAAAAAATAACAGAAAAATAAATAACAAATAAAAGAACATACACTAAGCCTCTTGCTTGATTTAACTCTTCTTCTGTTTTCGCATTATCCTCCAAGGCAACTTTTTGAACTTCCACCGGTGTAAATAATTGGTCTAATTCATTTGTTTGCAACCCAAGCTTTTCTCTTCCTATTTCAAGTTTTGTTTGCTGTAATACTTGCCCTACCTGGGTAAAAACCTGACTATCGGTGATTGAGCTTGTCTTTACAGTAGCTTGTGGAAGTTGATTAGCATCATTGGATAAAACAATAATTCCATCTAACTCACCAGCTAGAACACTTTTCTCTAATTCATCCTCATCATTATTTGCCTTTTCAATTGAAAGTGGGAATCCCGAGGCAGACAGATGTGCTTCAAATAAATCATAATATCCTTCTGACTCATCAATGACAGTAAATTCTTTTGTTTGTTCTCCATTGTCAAACATATCAATAATGGATGTAATATTAGATAATCCGACCAGAATAAGTGCTGTTAATAATGTTGTAATAATAAATGACTTAGTCTTAAGCTTATTTAAATAAGTATGAGCCACCATAATCCAAAATTTATTCATATGAAGCACCTACTTTTTCTATAAAAATATCATTTAGTGATGGTTCCTCAAGTGCAAATTTCCGGACAAAGCCTTTGTGTTGAAGTTCATGAAAGATTCTTTGTGAAACCTCTTCATTTTCAATTTGCAATTCAACACCCTCGGTAAGCGGCTTACTCTTGATAACACCGGGGATTTGCTCTAAAAAGCCCATATCAAAGTCTCCGTGAATAAAGAGATTTTTCTTTCCAAATGACCTCTTAATTTCACGTAAAGATCCATGTACCACCGGTTTTCCTTTATGCATGATGCAGAGATGCTGACATAGTTCCTCTACGTGCTCCATCCTGTGACTTGCAAAAACGATTGATGTACCGGCTTCCTTCAAATCAACAACAGCCTTTTTTAACAGTTCAACATTAATAGGGTCCAGCCCACTAAATGGTTCATCTAAAATTAAAAGCTTTGGTTTATGTAAAACTGCTGCGATAAATTGTATTTTCTGTTGATTTCCCTTTGATAGCTCTTCAACTTTTTTATTTGCATACTCTGTCACATTAAATCGCTTGAGCCAGTGGTCCATCTCGCTTACCACCTGTTGCTTGGACATCCCTTTTAATCTACCTAAATACATGAGCTGATCTTTGACCTTTAATTTCGGATAAAGACCTCTCTCCTCTGGTAAATAGCCAATTTTGTCGCTTTCTTCATATGATATTCTATTTCCATTCCATGTAATGGTGCCGTCTGAAGGGTTTAACAACCCTAAAATCATTCGAAAAGTTGTCGTTTTCCCCGCTCCGTTCGCACCAAGGAAACCAAAAATTTCATTTTCCGGTATTGTGATCGAAAGTTGATCTACCGCAAGATATGAACCGAATCGTTTTGTGACAGTATTAATCGTTAAACTCATATTTCCCCTCCTCTATATGTACTACGAAAATGGTAATAGAAGGTTTCACATTTAAGCAGGAAAACTCACGATAATTTAAGAATACTATGAAAGTATGGATCTACAACATGGGAGGAATGGGAAATGGCTCTCTATTACTTAACAGTTTTTGAAAAAAACGGAGAAAAATTATTAGATGAAACCTTTGAAGCACAAAGTGAAAAAGAAGCAAAAGAAATCGGCCAACAAAGATTAGAAGAGAAAAAGTTTACAGATAAAACCCATCGTTGCACATCATCATCGGGTAAACTCGTATTATTTGCACGTTAATCACAAAAGTAGGGGTAGTCTTACTTGAGACTCCCCCTTATCTATTGGCCTTTATTTTCCTGTAAACTGTGGTGCTCGTTTTTCTAAAAATGCTGCTACACCTTCATGATGATCTTCTGTTCTTCTCATTTCAAGCTGACTGATTGATTCAAACTCCAAGGTTTGAATCAACTCTTGTTTTTCTTGTGAACTAAAGAGTATCTTGGATGCAATCATGGCTTTGATTGGCCTTGCTCCTAATCTTCTTTTCATCAATTCTATTTGTTCTTCCGTGTCACCTCTATAGATTTCATCGATCAATCCCATTTCCAATGCCTTATCACTATCCATGGATTCACCTTTCCAGATAACCTGTTTCGCCAGGTGCTCACCTAAGCGTTTCTTTAAGAAGAAATGTCCCCCTCCATCTGGTACAAGACCTATGTTGATAAAATTCATGGCCACTTTTGACTTCCTTTCGGCTAACACAGAATCACAAGCTAACGCAAAGCTTAGGCCTAACCCGGCAGCAGGTCCATTGATTAGGCTTACTGTAATAGCAGGCATTGTATAGAGGGTGACAATAATGTTTTTAATATTGTCCATCACTTCTTTAAATCCATCTTCACTTGGACTTGATAGCATCGATTTTAAGTCTCCCCCAGCTGAAAATGCACGACCTCGCCCAGTAATAAATAATAAAGTGATGTTTGATGTGGATATTTCGCTAAGACATTCCGATAGATCTCTTAGCATTTGAACGTCCATTGCGTTTAATGTATCTACTCTGTTTAAGTATAGTGTTGCAATGTTCCCCTCTTTGACCAGTTCAAGTGTTTGATAAGACATTTCTTCCACCCCTTATTTTTATTTCAATATATTAATTCTAAAGTATGTGGGAGATATCCTGCTTATTTCGTTCCCTGTCTTAAAAGAAGTCTGTTTTTGCATATTTTTTGTTAGTTAATGTAGTTTATGATAAAAATAGTTCGTTCCATTACGCTCCAGAAACTCCATGCGCCGAGGAGTCAAGTTTCTTCCGCTCCATTTCACTATAGAGTTACAATTTTATTGAAGTGCAATAATCTCTGCCAAATGAGATTAAAAACAAAAGCAGTAGAAACTCTACTATGTAAAATTTCTACTGCTCCAGCTATTATTTAGAAAACAATTCCTCTAAAATCTTAATTTTTTCAGTGGTGTAGTGTTCAAATCCGTCGTTGTAGGATTTTGGATCTTTCGGGTTGGCGAAGTGGGTGATTTTTCTTGTTGTTGGATCTACAAATTTACTTGCTGCTCCACATCCGATTCCAATGATGGTTTGCTGCTCTTCCATGATCATAATGTTATAAATACTATCTTGACCTTTGAGCGCATAGCCCACATTTTCCAAGTTACCCAGGATATTTTTTTGACGATATAAATAATAAGGCGCGTAGCCATGGTCTTTCGTCCAAGTGACAGCGTGATCCATCATGGTTGTGATTTCTTCACGACTTGCTACCTTGTACTTATGCTTGTTTTGTGTCATTTCTGATGCACGTTTAAATGAAAGAGTATGAACAGTTAGTGATTCAGGCATAAGTTTCGCTGATTCAGACAGGGAGTAATCAAATTCCTCCACTCCTTCACCAGGTAAGCCAATAATTAGATCCATATTAATATTGTTCATGCCCATTTCCCTTGCTAAATGGAATTTCTCAATCGTCTCTTCCACTGTGTGGTGACGTCCGATTGCTTTTAGTGTTGCTTGAGTATATGACTGCGGATTAATACTAATGCGGTCGATTTTCCATTTATTTAATACATTAAGTTTTTCTTCTGTAATTGTATCAGGTCTACCGGCTTCAACTGTTATTTCACGAATATTTTTCACATCTGGAAATGATTCAACCATTTCCTCGTAAAGCATGTCCATTTCTTCTGCCGTAATACTGGTTGGAGTACCTCCGCCGTAATAAACCGTTGTAATCTTGATATCATTTTCTTTTAGCCATTGACCAATTGCTCTCATCTCATGATGAAGTCCACCTAAAAAGGATGTGACAGACCCCTGTCTTCCGTTGATTGCATAAGCCGGGAATGTACAGTAAGCACACTTTGTCGGACAAAACGGAATCCCAACATATATACTGACTTCATTTGCCAGGGAATCAAGGTCAGGTATTACCTCAAGCTGGCGCTCAACAATTTGTTGCATAAGATTGATTTTTTCATCTGACAATAGGTACTCTTCTTTAAACATTTTATGAATATCAGATGTTTTCATACCTTCTTGTCTCTTTTTATGGTAAAGCTTTGTTGGACGAATTCCTGTTAGGATACCCCATTTTTGAATCATGCCTGTGTAGTCTTGAAGTAAGGTTAAATAAACATAGGAAAGGGTGTTTTTCACATATCTTAATCGATCCTTTCCAACGAAATGGGAGGGAATTTCCCTTTCCTTGCTTGCTGTAAATTGCTTTCCATCTTCAGAGAGCAGTGCCCCTTTAATAGAAACCTTTTCACTTTCTTCTTCAATAAAAAACTCTGCTTCTAGAGAATGATCGTCATCTGTAAAGCAGAGCTCAGTTTCTTCAAAAAACAAATTACCAATTAACGTTAGCGGTCGATGGAAACGTTCGTCTTCAATGCCTTTTATATAAATTTTCATTATAATCACCTTAACTTTTTTTGTGAAAACTTACTTAAGTGTACAAAATAACATCTTGATTGGTCAATGTTAACATATTGTTAATTTTATCATTGAAATGAATTTGGAGAATTGGTTAGCAATAATTTCTAAGAGAATAACCTGATAATATATTGTTTAGGATACAAAAGACATAAAATAATCATAATAATTTCCATAAGTAACTTCATAGAATAATAGTACAAGTAAGACAAGGATTAGAATAGGAGGCAGTATTCGTTGAAAAAATTTGCTCCTTTATTATTGATTGCAATCGCCATAGTGGTAATAGGTTACTTTGATTCTCCTAAATTTGCCGAAAAAGAACAAGCCATTTCAACTTTTCCTGTACCTGAGGAAGAAACAACCTCAGCTACTGCTGCAGAGGAGGAAGAAATAAAGGGAATTCCTGAGCTAGAGAGCCGACTCGTTGATATGTATTTGGAAGATGGATATTCGGTTGAAGTGTATCAGGAGTATGAGGTATATAAGGACGAGCAAGGGAATGTTATTGAGAGGGTTGCAACAGAAAATTATAATTATTTGAGGTATAAGCAATAACAAGCATACGAGATTTCTCTTATGCTTGTTTTGCTTTTGGACAGATGAGGGATTAGAAAATAGTTCGTTCCATTGCGCTCAAGACACTCACTTTCCTCTACATCCCGCAGGAGTAGCTCATCGTTAGTACTAATTAGAAAATCTCCGTTTTCCCATTCCATTGCTCAACCTCCAAAGCACATACATACAATCATTTTTTTCTTTCAAATAAATAAGTAAGTGTATTTTTATTAAAACAACCGCTTTACAAATCCTGTGCTTTTTACGCAATATCCCATTTTTTTATAAAATTGATGTGCATATTCCCGCTCAGCACGTTTTCCACTATTTAAGCCAATTCCATCTGCACCTAGGTTCTTTGCATATTTTTCAGCTTCACTTAATAGTCGTCGTCCGATCCCTTTATTACGATAATTTGAATCCACCACGAAAGCTATTACACGAGCATATATACCATCACTGTTGTAAAGTACACCCGTATGAAAACCAATCATTCCTACAACTTTACCGTCATATTCAGCGACCAGAGTATAATGATTTGGAGTTTCTTCAATATGTTTAAATCTGACTCTCATTTGCTCAACAGATGTTGGATAACCTAGTTGTTCCATTAGCGATGTTAAATCGTTTATATCTTTTGAACTCGCTCTTCGGATCACCATCTATTCCTCTCCTTAAAAGGATTCCTAACAGACAAGACCTCCTACTTTATTTCTTAGAAAGTCTTCCATTTTGGTCATTGCCATTTCTTCTTCTTTAAAACCCTATTCTTTGCAATAACCTAATCTCTCAAATCCTGTATTAGTTTACCTACTTCATTAAAAAATTTATAATTTCGAAATGTATAATCACTTTTATTTGATTGTGGCAAATCCACCCACGTTACTGACGGATTGTTTGGAGGGAATTTTTGTTCTACTATATGTCCATTTACATCTACTTGTATTTTTGCAACTTTATTTCCATAGCTAGATACAAACATAAGCTTTGGTCTTATGTTGTTAGGTAGAATAGGAAAAAATGAACTTAACGTTTCATCGTTTCTAACTTCTATGCTTCTCCATTTGTAATTACCCATACTATTTTTATTAAATTCAATATAAGCCGGTTTACCGTCAAAAAGAAAACCAACTACTCTTACATTATTAAAATCCTTAATTTCTAAAATCTCTATTGATTTATCATCATATCCTTCTATTGATTTTATAACTTTAACAATAGACTCTTTATCATTACCATATAAAGTATTGTTAAAATGGTAGAGTGAAAATCCTACAATTAAAATGAATACAATAATAAAGAAAGTTAAGTTCTTCTTTTTCAAAAATTTTTATCCCTCCCTGATAATCATTATTCAACTTTGCATTCCCTATTGAAGTATCGTCATCATGAATGAATCAAGCTAAAATTTCATTTCTTGTATCGATAACTCATCACATTACCGCAGACTTCTTCTCTATTTTCAATTCACGAACTATGTAAGAAATTAATGTATCAAGTGGGTTTATTATAGACGTTGAGGTCTTGAGCTCAACTTCCTTGGATGCATCGACCATTGATAATTGAGCAACAGAGATAGCTTTATCTTCTTTCATAAGTTTGTGCAAGTACTTGGATATCTCTTGATTGTATTCTTGTTTTTGGCCTTGCATGATTAATTCAAACGTATTGTTAATAACTGTTACTTCTATGTCTAAGGATTTTTTTCGATAATCAGCATATTGTTTAAGACGTTCCATTGTCCCGTTAACAGTAGCAGGATTTGTGAATAGAATTGTCTGAGGTTGTTGTATATGACAGATGTATTCAAAGTAGGGTTCATCAATTTTAATAATTGGAATTGATATGGACAGTTGTTCTTCTTGTAAAATAGCAATATAGTTTGTACAGGTAATAAGAATGGCATCAACATGACATTTAGCAATCCATTCTATTTGTTCTTTCACTTTCATCTGGGCATCTGCTGCTTTAAATGTTTCATCAGATGTAACCCGATACATTAAGGCCGGGTCAACAAAATGAACTAATTCAATTTCATATGAAGAAAGTGCGTTTTCGATATATTCAATATTTGAATAATGTGCGTGTAAGCATCCTAACTTTTTTTTCAATGCGATTCCACTCCACCTCTTGTTTATTTCAGATTATTCTATCAAAATATGGTTAAGTAGCATATGGTTTTATTAATAAACTATACAGTTAGCAAAAAAATTCATTAATCACTGTTATCCTCCATATTTCCGCTCCACGGTTACCTATATTTGAAATCGATCTTTAATAATCTGAGCTACTTCTACTGCGCTCAAATTCGTATTATTTATTTTTAAATATTCTTCCCTAACAATTTCTCCCTCATGGGAATTCAATCTGTATGTGTGCATCGACTCCTTTAATTCTCTTTCCGACCATTCTACATTTCTTTTGGTTGGCTTATGTTCAAGTCTATTAGGACTTTTATTTCGCTCAAGTCTTTCATCCAGGTCAGCCTCAAGTTCTACAAAGTAAACAGTTCCGCCTTTTGACTCGAAAATCCGGCAGACTTTATCAACATAATCCCAATCTGATTGATGATCAAATGCCCATACATATGTAAAAATCATTCCATACAAGCTGCTTTTTGATACTTCTTCAAATAGTTCTTGTCGAAATAAGTTGACTAATCTTTTTCCTTCCTGTGTTCCGTAGTTAAAAAACGGATTGACCAAATCAATCGTCATATGATTATGAAACAGCTTTAGTTTAGTCAATTTAGCTAGTTCTTGACCAACTGTCATTTTTCCAACTGCCTGTGGACCAAAAATTAAAACAAATTTCATAAGGCCCCCTCCTTAAAACCAATAATAAATTAAAGTTATTCTCTTTATCGCCAATAATTCCTCCCTTAAACTTCTTTCAATTTCCCCATAAAAAGAAGGCGTTACCCTTGATTAGGATAGACGCCTCGTATGCGGAGCAACCAGCTTTTTACATAAAATCAAAAAAATAACGAGTCACATGAAAAAATACAGGTGATGTATAAGCTAAACTATCAACACGAGTTAAATAGCTTTTGTGCAGCATTTTTAACTTCTCTTGATCTCCAATTAATAAATCTCTTCGTAAAACAGAAATCGTCAAGCTTCCGAAGAAACCACTTAAACTGATTAAAAGACCTGAAAATAGAGCAAATGTACTGTCAAATGGTGTTAAGTACGGGTAGATGCAATATGCTGCAGCGATTGTGATTAATGTTGCTCCTATATATCCCTCCCACGTAATGGTCGGATTTGCTGAAGGAACAACCTTTCTTTTTCCAAGATAAGTAGAGATTAAATAATGAGCAATATCATTGAGCTGTGTTAAAACAACTAAAAATAAGACAAGATTCGCTCCGTATTCAGGTGTAGCAAATTGAAAGTGAGCTAAGTGACTAAGTCCGAAAACCATCAGCATTAAGCCCCATTGAGTTGAACTAACGGAACGAAGAAAACCACTGGTTCCCTTGCCCAGTAATCGTGGAAACGGTAGAAACAAAAACACATAAACTGGTATAAAGACAATAAACATACCGTACCATCCGATAAAAATCCAATAAAACTGCACAGGAATCGCCAAATATGACCAAAGAAATAACCGTCGATCTGCTTTCCTTGTTTTCATCATTGAAAAATATTCCTTTAATGCAAAAAAGCATAACAACATCAATGAAAACAATGAAACAATGGGATTAAATAACGTAGCGATACAAAAGACCGCAAACATACCCCACCATGTTTTGACACGCATGAAAACACCCGAAAAATCTTTTTTTGGTTGCTTTTTGCTCGTAAAGATAAAAATGAGATGTACACAACTTAAACTAAGAAAAATAATACCTAATGTCCAAAGGGTTGATATCACCTTTATTCCTCCAACTTTGTATTTCTATTGTATAATTAAGGATAGAATATTATGGAAGAATTTAAAAGAGGGAAACGAAATGACTTCAAAAACGTTTATTTATATTTTACTAACTGATACAGGGACATTATTTACTAAGTCTATTAAAAAATATACAAAAGCTCCTTATAATCATGCTTCCATTGCATTTGATGCACATTTAACTGAAATGTACAGCTTTGGAAGAAAAAATCCCAATAACCCTATTAACGGAGGATTTGTGAAAGAAGATATCCATACAGGAACATACAGTAAGTATCCTGAAACAACCTGTGTTATCTATAAACTGGAAGTAACTAGCCGGGATGTGGAAAAAATGAGAAGGGTATTGAATGTTTTTATTAAGAATCAGAAAAGATTTCTTTATAATTTAATTGGTGTTTTAGGTGTTTCCTTAAATGAACCTGTTGAATTCAGCAATTCGTATTTTTGCTCACAATTCGTTGCTGAAATGCTTTATCGGTCCGGTATTAAGTTATGGGATAAACTCCCTGCCTTGGTAACCCCTGATGACTTTCGCAGAAATCCACATTTCCAACTCGTATATGAAGGAAAGCTAACGGATTATCCACTAATAAAAAAATAGAAGAAGGGAAAGAATAAACTCCCCCTTCTTCTTAATGATCAATTTTAATTTTGCGTAAAAAATCCTGTCTTTGTTGCTTGCGAAAATGCTCTTTGACCATATAATCCACTCCTTGCTGATTATTAGATCGTGTCACCCAATCAGCAGCACGCTTTACTTCAAACGGTGCATTCCACATCGCAACACCTAATCCAGCTGAAGAAATCATCCCGATATCGTCCTCAGCATCACCAATTGCCACCGTTTGATCTAAAGGAATGTTCAAATGGCTCGCTAAAGCACGCAGCCCATTCTCCTTTGATACTCCCTTTCTGACGATGTCAAAGCTAGTTGATGACAAATGACTTTGAATATCGACCATGTCAAAAGCTTCCTTTACGACGGTCTCTGCTTCCTGTTTTTCATCTTCATGTTTAAAATGAACATCTATTCTCGTTGCCGAAACCGGTTCATCACGAAGAGTATCTCCCAGGGAATCCACAAACTGAACAGGATAAAACATCGAATCTGATGTATTGAGGATCGATTTGTTTAATAAATTCGGTGATACTTTTTTTCGATTTCCTATTGAAAATCTTTCATGTGTAAGTCGAATATTACAATTGAAGTTTTCTAATACTTGCACAAGATTGAATGTTGTTTCCTCTGAAATCCGCTTTTCAAATAATGGCTTATCTAAATTTTCTGAGATGAATGCTCCACCATGTGTAACAAGTAAAGAGTCCAGCTTTAATGCTTTTGCCAGCTTTCTCGCAGATTGAAAATGTCTATTTGTTACAAGCGTCACATACACTTCTTTACCCTTCACAAATTCAATTGCCTCTTTCGTGGATGGCTGAAGACGACCATTTGATCGAAGCAATGTTCCATCAATATTCAAAGCAAGTAATCGATAAGCAGTCACAACAGGTCCCCCTTCTACAGATGTCAAAACCTATTATGAAGTTATGTCCCTTTTAGGAAAAATAGAACAATAGATGGGACATGATAAATTTTCCGCAACAAAAAAAACAGAACGGAACCTAGTCCATTCTGCATCAAATTTACAAATGTATATGTATATAGGGTCGTCTTACTGACTTCCGTACATTTCCTCAAGCGGCTTCATAATGATTTTGTTTAATTCTGTTACAACCATACTTAAACGTTGTTCTGCAGCCATTAATTGAGAGATTAATTCATGCTGTTGAACAAGCTGCACAGATTTTTGTGCCTGATCAATTTCATCCTGCGTAATTTCTTCACCTTGCATTTGTTTTTGCTGAAGGTTTAATTGAATATTACGGAAGTTTTCAAACATTCTGCTTGCAGATTCATCCGCATTCACTTCTTCATAAAGTCTTTTTAGGTTTTTGAAATCATCACTTTCACGTAGTGCTTTTTCTAAGTTGTATGCAACATCATATAAATTCTCTGACATATGATGAGCCTCCTTTCTAGTTTTAACCTATGTAGGCTCTTCTTTCACTATAACAAACTCTTTTCAAAATTGCATTTGATGTGAGGAATTTACTAAATAAACATGACAATGATTGCTTGTAATCCTCCAATGATTCCTCCAAGCAGTGCTCCAAGATATGTAATCATCTTAAACTCTCTACGGGAAATAGAGAGAATAATGTCCTCCAGCCGGTCCACTGCAAAGGTTTCCACCTGTTCACGCACAACTTCTTCCAGCTTTAATTTCTTAAGCATTTCTTCAAGATGTGAGGTCAGATATTGAATGGAGAGAGTCACCATCTTCGGAAGCCATTCCTGAATGATTTTATCTTCATTTGGCTTTAAGTAAGCTGAAATTGGCTTTGATAGCAAATCCTGAACATTTAATGTCTCAACGACTGTATTTACTATTGTCGAGCCCTTCTCAAAGACGCCCCATTTTTGATCCAATTCATCAAGAGTCATGTCTTGAATCTGATTCCATTCCCGACCAATTAATGTTGTGATGAGTACATGTGTTTCTTTGTTTTTCAAAAATTTCAAGACTTCGGGTTGAACCTTGTCTACAAGGCTTTCATTCCCTAAAAACATCCCGATCATATTTCCGAGCATTCCTCTAGTCGCCAAAAAGTCTTCAATCATTTTTTTGAGCTTTTGCTTGCCTTCATTACTTTCAAAATAGGTAATACCTTTATCTATAATAAATTGTCCAATTTTTGGGATGGCGACGTACGCCTCATCTAACAGGTTTTTTGGAAGCAGTTCTTGAAGTCGTTTGCTTTTATTCTCGTGAACCAGCTCTTCATATTTTCCCTGTAGAAACGTTTTGAGCAGCACATCAGCCTTTTGCGATGGTTCGTTCACATTAAAAGACTCCAGAATTTGCTCAACTGTTTTTTCTGAGTTCGTCACCCTTTTTACTTGTGTTTCTCCCCATGAAATGAGCTGGTCTTGAAACTGAGCTTGCAGAAATTTCCGTTTAATTCCTTCAGCTGTTAACAAATGCTCCACAACCATTTTTCCTAACTGAGTTGCAAGCTCATCTCTTCTCTTTGGAATCAATCCAGGTGTAAAAGGTACTCTTTTCCCTAAAAAATAGATTGCTTTATAAGGGCGAAATAACATTTTAATAGCCAGGGAGTTTGTCACTCCTCCAATTGCTGCCCCAACAATTATCATGATTAATGCTGTTATCATTTGATCCATTACCATCTACCTTCCACTACATCACCGATTTTTTTTCGTCACATACGATGTTATATCAACATCTGCCTAAGAACATTATAGAGGTTGGCTTCATCTCGAGCAAATGAGGGAATTACATGATACAAAAAACAATTGAAATTACAGAAAATGTAACTTCTAAACTTGATATATGTGAAATTAGTGTTGGCCTAAGAGAACATCTGGGTCTCTCCAAAAATATTCTTACCTTGAAAATTAGTTGTGGGATGCATACTGTGTCCTGTCCAATCGTATTTATAGATGAAGAGGATCTTAGTTTGTCCTTACCTGCCGGTCTCTTTGATGAACTTCATCTACCACATCAAACCCTGTCACTTCAAGGGCAATTAGTTAACCAAAGACATCTAAAGCTTGGTCCCATCATTGGCCTTTTAACTGAAATCAAAGAAAAAGGTCACCATGTACACTTTGGATCCATCCATGAGTTTTGTAAAGAGCTTGCTGCATATTGTTATACCAATGGTTGTTTATTCTATATTTTTTCCTTTTCATCTTATAACAAAGAAATGATGCAGGGTTATTGTTTTCACCAAGATATGTGGATAAAAACAATTGTGCCCTATCCTGACGTTGTACACAACCGAATTCATTCTCGAACCCTGGAAAAGTCAAAGAAGTTTTTGGATCTTACGTCTGATTTAATTGAAAATAAAATTCCGTATTTTAATGATCGCTTTTTAAACAAATGGGAAGTGCATCAAATTCTTTCAGCAAATGAACATCTCCTACCCTATCTACCTGAAAGTCAATTGCTAGACTCGAAGAACATATTAAAAAATATGCTCACTGAGAAAAAGGATCTATTTATTAAGCCGATCAACGGTAGTCAGGGCAAAAGAATCTTTCGGGTAAAACAAACTGACGAAAATCAATACTTTCTCGATTACACAACATTTTCCGGAGATATCAACAAAGAATATCAAAGTTTTGAAGAGCTATTCAAAACATTATATCCCAGATTAAAAAAGGAAGGCTTTCTTTTGCAAGAAACAATTCCTCTTAAATCCTATAAAAATCGCACCCTTGATTTCCGGTTTTTATGTCATAAAAAAGACCGTCACCAATGGAAAGTTACTTCTGCTGTTGCAAGAGTATCAGCAGATCATCAGTTTGTCGCAAATTTAGCAAGGGGAGGCGAGATTTATAAAACGAAAGAATTGCTGCAAGAGCTTTTCGGAGAGAAAGAAGCAGGTCATTTGCGGAAATTATTAGCTGAACTTTCCATAGAAATAGTAGAAGTGATCTGCATTCAAGCTGGTGGAGAATTCGGGGAATTTGGTATTGACCTCTCACTAGATGAAAATGGTCACCCTTGGATCATTGAAGTAAATACAAAACCTTCAAAATCAGAGGATGATCTTAAATCCGGAAAAGTCCGGCCGTCAGCCAAATCCATTATCCAATATTGCCTTTTTTTATATGAACAAAAGCGCAGGCGCCTTGATTAGCCTAGGGCAAATAAAACGATTTAGAATAGAAGGCTTTCTTTGCCTTCAATTCTAAATTGGCTAGACCCAAGAGGGACTAGACGTTGGCAGTTTAAGAACGCGACGTCCTGTCGCGAAAACTGCACTTGCACATCCTGTGCTTCGGAGCTGGATGTCGAAACGCTTAGCCACAGTTCAAGAATTTTATCATTTCCTAGACGAGAACAAAGATAGCCGGCATTTTAGACAAAAGGAGTGTTGTGCTTGGAACGGATATCATTAGGAATAATGGCAGTCCACCTATCACATGAACATGGATACGTAACAGAGATTGCCAAACGAAGTTCTTCATATGGGATAAATTGTGTTCGATTTGTCCCTGCTTCTATTGACCCTATTGACTTAACGATTACAGGTGAAACGTTTGATCCGCAAACGCAATCCTGGATAAGTGATACATTTTCAATTCCTCCATTTATTTATGACCGCTGCTTTTACAATCAAAGTAAAGCTTCTAAGAGATGTAAACCAATTGTCGAGTGGTTGAAAAAAAATCCTGTTACCACGTTTTTAGGATTTGGGTTACCTGATAAATGGAAGGTTTATTCTATCATTCAAAAAAATAACCATCTAAATTCATACTTACCTGACACTGAGCTGATTTCAACACCAATGCAAATTTTAAATCGCTTAAGAAATGATTCAAGCTGTTTATTGAAGCCAGTTGTTGGTTCAAGAGGTATCGGCATTGTTGCCATTCACCAAATTCAAAAAGATATAACGATCACATATCATAGTGGTCCTGATAAAAAAACGAAATCGTTTGAACATGTAGAACGATTTATAGACTGGTGTGACCGTCTACTAAAGCAACAAAGCTATCTTCTTCAACCTCTCCTTCCACTTGTCGATCGTGAAGGATATCCATTTGATATACGCATTCTTCTCCAAAAAGATGCTGACGGTAACTGGTCACTAGTTGAAAAAGGGGTAAGAAAAGGGTACCAAGGATCATTTTTATCAAATCTAACAACTGGTGGAGAGCCCGTTACCTATAAGCAGTGGTCTGAGCAGCTCACACCCAGACAAAGATTTCTTCTTGAAGATGAGCTATCCACGATTATTTCACATCTTCCAACCCTACTTGAAGAAAACTTTGGTCGACTATTCGAGCTTGGAATTGATATCGGCTATGCCAAAGACGGCTCAATCTGGGTATTGGATGTAAATTCAAAGCCCGGGAGAAAAACATTCATTGAAACAAAGCCTGAGTTAAAACACACACTTCACGATTCACCATTAGCTTATTGCAACTATTTGAGCTCAAAAAATAACCAAAAAGGAGCTACGATCATTGACTAAGATATACTCAATCCAACAAACGGATTCACAGGATTTTATGATTCATTTACCTAAACATTCACAGCTTGATGAAGAGATTCACTCCGTATCATTTGGTACGTTCATCATGCCTTGTGAAATTGTTTTTGAAGATCACTTACAAGATACGATTTTCGTTTCACAGGAAGTAGCCAAACAGCTTCTTCTCCCGGTTGGTGGGTGTACCACTCTTATTACACATGAAAACATTTTATATTTAGGACCTATTATCGGTATTTTCACAGCAGGATTTACTGAGTCACTATTACGACCAATTGGTGAGCGTTCTCTCTTTTTCGCGAAGTTCTTATCAATTGATGATTCACTGGGAATACACTCTTATGTGTTCGGAGCCCATCATATTAATTGGGAGGAAGGAACAATCGAGGGATACACATATGGAAAATCGGGCTGGAAAAAAGAACTCTTTCCTTTCCCTAATGTTGTGTACGACCGTCTTCCTAATCGACGGATCGAAAACCACAACGCACTTAAATTAGTCAAAAAACGGCTCACAGAAGAATACTCTATACCTTGGTATAATCCCGGCTTTTTCAATAAATGGTCCATTCATCAGCTTCTCGTTCATGACCATGATGCTTCCTTATACTTACCTGAAACCATTCATACACCAACAATAAGCCAAATGGAAGAAATGCTTGCAAAATACCAAAGCATTTACTTAAAACCTGCAAATGGCAGCTTAGGATTAGGTGTATATCATCTCATGTATTCTCGTGACGATAATATGTATTACTCCAGATATCGTGACGAACATGAAATCAATCGGCTCAGGAAATATCCTTCACTTGAAAGCTTTCTAAAAGCATGCTTTAAAGACAGACGGCTCTCAAGCTATTTAGCCCAACAAGGAATAAAACTAGCCCGAATAGATGGTAAACCGATTGATTTTCGCATTCATACAAATAAAGATGAACATGACGAATGGAAGGTTACCGCTCTTGCGGCAAAGGTTGCAGGCAGAGGAAGTGTAACAACCCACTTAAACAATGGTGGTGTTGTGAAAAGTCTGGAGGAAATTTATGATGATCCACAAGAGAGAGTGAAAGCCCTCCATCATTTAACAGAAGCTGCAATCAAATTAAGCGAAAGAATTGATCAACAGATTACAGGCTTTATTGGAGAAATTGGATTTGATTTAGGAATTGATGTAGATGGAAGGATATGGATGTTCGAGGCGAACTCTAAGCCTGGAAGATCCATCTTTTCGCACCCTGAGCTAAAAGATGCAGATCTATTAACCCGCAAAGCATCCTTGCAGTATGGCCTTTATTTATCAAAAAAGGCGATTCTTCAACCTGAGGAACTTGTAAATGGAGACCTATAAACACCCACTTGTTGGCATATTCGCAAGTAAGGGACAAAAAAAGGATGCGTTCCGTGGTGATATCACTGTTTTTAAAGCCATTCAGAAGGAATTGAAAGAAAAAGGTGTTCTATCATTTGTTTTTACAACCGCGGGCATTCACGAAAAAGGTATAACAGGATATGTTTATTTTGAAGGTTACAAAAGATGGGGAAAGATCTCTTTCCCTTTTCCAGACCTAATTTATAATAGAATTTCGACAAGATCTGAAGAATCCTCCTTAGAATTTCAACATCTACATGAACTGTATAGACAGAAAGAAAAACCATTCTTTAATCCCTGTTTTTTCAACAAATGGGATTGCCACTTGATCCTTTCTCAAGAGAAAAACCTGCAAATTTACTTACCTGCTACCTGGATGTACACGAAGCAATCAGATCTGGTTACACTCCTTCATACATATCCTTCACTCTACGTAAAACCAGTAAATGGTTATAAAGGCAGCGGAATCATTAAAGTTATGAAAAACGAACATCACTTTACAGTTCAAACAGCATTGGAAAAAAGGACACTTTCAAATGTAGAATTTTCAAATTGGCTGGAGAACTCTCTTAAACCTAAATTGTATATAATGCAGGAGGAAGTTCAAACGGATAAGTTTGAAACATGTAAATATGATTTACGGGTTCTTTGTATGTATAAAAAAGGAAGATATACATCTGTTGGCATTGGGGTCCGTAAGGCGAGGAAAGAATCCATTGTTACACATGTCCCTAATGGAGGCGAGATTCTTCCCTTTCATAAAGTTCAAAACCGCTGTTCCATTAAGCAAATTGACTGGTTAGCTAATGAGGTCGGAAACACGTTAACAAAGAATATTGGGTTCATTGGAGAATTTTCAATGGATATAGGTTTAACATCAACCGGTTCCCCTCTTCTTTTTGAGGTGAATTCAAAACCGATGATATTTGATGAAAAGGATATTCAACATAAACGGATTATTCTGTTAAGTGAACTCTTTCTTTCCCTAACCAAAAATTCCAGTATTAGGTAGCAGGAATTCCCCTCTTTTTGCCGTATCATTTCAATATAACAGGAAAGGAGCGGTTTTAGTTGATTACACATTTTCAATACAAACCAATGTTCATACAAGCACATTTACCTGGTTGGCGAATTTCCTTTTACTTTCGTGGAGCACACTATGATGGGGTGTATCATAAAAATGGACAAATTGAGTGGGGATCCCAAAAGCCTCCTAAAGAAGCGGAAACAGACCTCCAATCACAAATTCACGAATTAATGCTTTTTCATGTTTATGAATGAGCATATATCCTCTCGCACAAACTATGTGTAAAAGGAGGGTTTAAAAGATGACTGATAAAGAATTAGGTGTAAAGCAGGATCTTAATTATGAAGGTAAAGACAAAGCTTATTTAGATATAGATCGCATCATTAATGAAGGGTTATCAGGTGGCTCTGTCCACATGAGAGAGGATTCTACAAATATTGAAGAAGCCCGCGATCTAATAGAAGAAGATCCTCCATATAATGCTGATAAGTAGACAGTTCATATCGAACTGTCTTTTTCCTTTTATACGTGTTGTTTCTTACTTATAATAGAGGTATGGACAATGGATAAAAAGGAGTACTTTCATGTTAGATAACTTGATGAACCATTATAAAAACGCAATGACAACTACATATATTCCACATGATACGACTTATGACTGGTTTCAGACAGATACAGGTCAAGTTTTTGGTATTTTGAAAACAGCTATACACGATAATGAAAAAGAATTACTCTCCTCTCTCTTTCAACCATTAGAAAATATTAGTGAAGATTCATTTACAATCAGTCAACAAAAATGGTATACATTTTTATTTTCAGAAGAGATGGGACAATCTCCATTGCCTACTGAAAACACATCTGTTCGTTTTTATTATTTTTTCTTAAAACAACCGATTGATGATAAACAAAACTTTGAAGAAGCTGTAAAAGGAATCATAAACTCCGAGCTTGTTATTTGGTTAAGCTTGTCACACGGAATCATTGTAGAGGACAAACCTCAAGTTACACTTGAAATAGATATGTTAAAAGACTTTAGTGATACACTGACAACCGACTTTTATGTTGAACCTTTTATTTATATAGGACAGCTACAAAAAAATGACGAAGATCTAAAGAAAAAGTTTTTATTAGAACAAAGCTGTTTTCATACTTTACATCGAACTAGTAATCGCGAGAAAGTGATGAGCTTTTATGAGGCACTTCCGATTCTCATCATGAGAGCCCCTACTGCAAGTAAAAAAGATATACTCTCAAATCATTTACTAGAGGCAATAGAGGACAAGGAACTTCACCATACGATTGAAGCATTTTTCCACTCAAATTTGAATGCATCATCTACAGCGAAAAGATTATTTATTCACAGAAATAGTCTTCAATATCGACTGGAGAAATTACTAGAAAAGACAGGATTGGATATTCGTACATTTTCAAATGCAGCCTTTATCTTTCTAGCAAGTATTTTGGTTCATTATGAAAACTAGGATAGCGTTTACAAGTTGCACAAAAGAGCCTAGTATTTTTCGTGCAACTTGTACGTTTACTTATTTAAGTGAAATCCCTTACAATAAAACCAAGTTAAAACGCTTTCAAATACGGGGAGGAATTAAAAATGGCTGAGTTAAAATTAGATAATATTTATAAAATTTATGACAATAAAGTAACGGCGGTAGAAGATTTCAATCTTCATATCCAAGATAAAGAATTTATCGTATTCGTAGGTCCATCTGGTTGTGGGAAATCTACTACACTTCGTATGGTTGCAGGTTTAGAGGAAATTTCAAAAGGTGATTTCTTCATCGATGGAAAACGTATGAATGATGTTGCACCAAAAGACCGTGACATCGCGATGGTATTCCAAAACTACGCTCTATATCCACATATGAATGTATATGATAACATGGCATTCGGTCTAAAACTTCGTAAATTACCAAAAGACGAAATCGAACGTCGTGTAAACGAAGCGGCTAAGATTTTAGGACTTGAACAATACTTACAACGTAAACCAAAAGCATTATCAGGTGGTCAACGTCAGCGTGTTGCATTAGGTCGTGCGATCGTACGTGATGCAAAGGTATTCTTAATGGATGAGCCTTTATCAAACCTTGATGCTAAGCTTCGTGTACAAATGCGTGCTGAAATTACTAAACTTCACCAACGCTTACAAACAACAACTATTTACGTAACACATGACCAAACTGAAGCGATGACAATGGCTACACGCCTAGTTGTATTAAAAGATGGTCTTATTCAACAAGTTGGTTCTCCTAAAGAAGTGTATGACAAGCCTGAAAATGCGTTCGTTGGCGGATTCATCGGCTCACCAGCAATGAACTTCTTCAAAGGTACTTTAACAGATGGCAAATTCTCATTCGGAAAAACATCTGTAGCTGTACCTGAAGGAAAAATGAAATACCTTCGTGAGCAAGGCTATGTGAATAAAGAAATCTTAATGGGTGTTCGTCCTGAAGAAATCCATGATGAGCCTGTATTCATTGAATCTTCTCCAGCTTCAAAAATTACAGCTAAAATCGAAGTTGCCGAGTTAATGGGTGCTGAAACAATGCTTTACTCTGAAATCGATGGTCAATCTTTCGTAGCTCGTGTTGACTCTCGTACTGACGTAAAACCAGGTCAATCACTTGACTTAGCATTAGATATGAACAAAGCTCACTTCTTCGATAACGAAACAGAATTAAGAATTCGTCCAGCTGGCGAGAAATAAGATAAACATTGAGAGAGGGTCCATTCCGGCCCTCTCTTTCTTATTCCTGAATAGAAGTTGTTTCTTGATGCTGACAACTTGGACAATAAAAATAATGTAAGCATAGATGATCTTCTAGTGAAGCTGGTTGGCCATCATAGAGTTTCATAATGTCAATATCCATGTATGCACTGTAATCATCAAAATAATCCGTTATCTTACCCTGATCTTCCATAATCGTATGACAATTTGGACATTGAAACGTTTTCTGCTCAAGCCCGTTACACAAAGGACATAAATGCATCATGTCATCCCCTTTATTACTCTCATAGCTATAGAATCCCAAAATAAATCATCATTTATGTAAGTTCTCTAGGATATTAGAATCTTTAAATATAAGCGTATAATGTTGAAAGCCTTGCTTCATAATACAAACAATCACCAGAGATTTTTTCTATTCTTCTATACAACAAGCAATAAGAGATGAAAAAAATTACCAGAAAAAAAATGAATATAATAAAAGAAAAAATCCATAATACTTAGTAACAACAACGCAACACACAACCAGCTACCTTTTATCAATGGGTTACGCCGAGTTAGGCTATGAAGGACAACATCCTCCATATGTTGGTGCAATCCCAGCTAACCCAACCATTAAAAACCTATTATGAGGAGATGAATATAAGATGGCACAAAATAGTTCAAACAGCAATTCGTCAAATCAATTAGTAGTACCAGGAGCAGCTCAAGCAATTGATCAAATGAAGTATGAAATCGCTTCTGAGTTTGGTGTTAACCTTGGTGGAGAAACTACTTCACGCGCTAACGGTTCTGTAGGTGGAGAAATCACTAAGCGTTTAGTATCAATGGCTCAACAATCTATGAGCGGATTTTCTCAACAATAACAATTCCATATCATTGGCTAGAGACCAACACAATGTGTTGGTCTCTTTCAGTTGAATGAAAATGTATCAAACAAGTTCTTTCGACCATATAGTATAAGTAAACCCTCAAATGATCTTTATATGTTTTCACCATCATTCCTCGTAGAGAAAATGACTTCCCTATTCACACACCTTTTTTGAAAAGGAGCTGAATGATATGTTTGATGCGATTGATTGGAAGCAAGTTGGGTTTGTTGGTTATACATTATTTCATGAATATATGATATATGTTCGTTTTCCACAAATATACTATTGGGATCAAGTAAAGAAAAAGTCAGATTAACCGTCAATCCTCTATTAAGCATGTTTATTTCCATTATTTACGGATATACGTTACATTAGTGAAAACACAGCATAATTAAGAGGTGAGTTTTAGTAATGAATATCGCATTATTTGGGGCAACAGGACGTGTGGGAAAAGAACTTTTATCTTCTCTTTTACGTGATGGTCATTTCATCACAGCACTTGTTCGCTCTCCTGAGAAAGTGGATGTAGCATCACCCAACTTAAACGTCATAGCAGGTGATGCAGCACAGTATGAAGATGTTTTAAAAACAATCAAAAACCAGGAAGCTGTCATTAGCGCATTAAGCACAGATGGTCAACAGCTTCTCTCAACAGCAACTCCTCATATCATCAAGGCGATGGAGTCCAATCAAATCAAGAGGATTGTAACAATTGGAACGGCAGGTATCCTCCAATCCCGATCTCAACCGGATCTATATCGATATCAATCAAACGAATCTAGAAGAAAAACAACAAGAGCCGCTGAAGAACATGTAACAGCCTATCAATACCTTCAATCCAGTTCCTTAATGTGGACGATTGTATGCCCAACTTATCTTCCAGATGGAACCTTAACGAAAAATTACCGTTTTACTCCTGACTTTCTTCCTCCAAACGGAAAGGAAATCTCTGTCCAAGACACAGCACATTTTGCTTATCATGAACTTTTAAACAATAAATTTATTTATAAACGAGTTGGGATTTGCTACTAAAAAAAGGGCTGGCAGCCCTTTTTTCTTTTCCATTACTCTTCTACTGTAACTGCAGTTCCATATGCAATAATTTCTGATGCATTTTGCATGACCGCGGATGATTCAAGTCTCATACATACAATGGCATTAGCACCCTTTTCTTTCGCGTCCTCAACCATACGAAAGATCGCTTTTTGCCGGGCTTCTTCCATCATTTCTGTGTATTCTTTTAGTTCGCCGCCAACAATTGTTTTTAACCCGGCCATTAAATCTTTTCCAATATGTTTAGATTGAACAGTACTACCTCTAACAAAACCCTTATATTCCTTTGTTTCTTTACCTGGAACTGTCTCAGTAGTCACGATAATCATTTTTGTCGTCCTCCTTTTTTTCATCTATTCGAATCTTAATAAAGGTTATAACTAAAACAAGCAATGAAAGAAAATAAATGAAAAAGAATCCAATGGCGATTTTTATGTTAATAAATAAAAAAATAATTCCAACAACCTGTGTCATAACGGCAGAAAACATGCTTATGTACTTTAGTTTTTCCATCCCCATCTTCCTTCCTCTCTTCACCTTCTACTATACCTTGTTTCCCTTTAAAGATGAATGGTTTTCATCCGACATTATACGTCGTATAGGCACTAAGCACTATCGCAGGACTATTGTCGTATTTTCCTTCAAATAGGTTTCTCACCAAACAAGAGGAGGTAAGTAAAGAGAAAACAAACAAACAAACAACATTTTTCATGGAGGAATTCATATGAATAAACCCATTACATTACAATTCTCATTTAAAAATCATTTACGAATTGATCAAGTGATAAAAATTAGTCAATTAGCAAAATCCTATAACGGAAGTATTTACTTAGTCACCAGAAATAAAAGCGTTATCAACGCTGAAAATTTCACTACCTTTATTACCTATTTATTAACTGTTAAAAACGGACAAGAAATAACGTTCATTATTAATGGAGAATATTCACATTTAAAATTAAACGATTTAAAGAAGATCATTTCTTCAGAAGCAAAACTAGCGAAAAAACCAATGTTACAACCAGCTATGAAAGCAAATATGGAATAAACAAACTAGGAGGAATCATTCATGGTACGAACTATTTTAATGGTCGTTGGAGCAATTGTCGTTATTAGCATCTTACTTAGTTTCATTTTTTAATTTGTCTTATCAAAATCCAATTTGAAAGGATGATCTTTCATGAAAGAACTTAACCATTTAATTGTTGCATTTGACGGGACAGACGATAGTAAAGATGCACTTGAATTAGGAATTAATATGAGTAAAAAAATGAACTCTCAATTATCAGTCGTATATATAGCTAAAGAAAAATCACTAAATCCCTTAACAGACCAGGATCAAACACCTTTAATTTCACCCGTTCACTCTTATCCGGTTGGAGAAATGAGAAACTACCCTGCAATACCTGTACCACAGGACCAGGAACTAAACCCTGAATCTTCTGAAGTTTTTCCAGACAAAAGTCAAGAAGAAATCGCTCTGGAAACCGAGGCAAATCGTATACTTCAACATCACCATGCGAAAGCAAATGTCTCTGTATCCTACGGTGAACCTTCTGATGCAATCGTCTCCTACGCCCAAGAAAATGAAGGTGATTTGATCATCGTCGGTAACCGTAATATTAGCGGATTAAAAAAATTAATTTTTGGCAGTGTCAGTGAAAAAGTCTCACAATTATCAACCATTCCAGTGTTGATAGCAAAATAATGTACTTTTTCTGAAAGGTAGAATATATATTCTACCTTTCAGTTTGTAGACAAAGTAAAATTCGCTAGCCTTTCAGACTGATTGCTAACGCTTGCGTATCAAAGCTCGAAGCCTTGTGAGGAGCGGAGTTACCGGTGTTGGTAATGAGCACCGCAGCAAGGTGAGTAACGAAGAAAGCGAGCGTTTGTCAACAGTCTGAAGGTAGAATTTATTTTCTACCTTTTTTATTTTTGTTAAAAACTAAATACTCTGATCATCCATGCCGATATACCTAATAAGTATATATTTACGAAATGGGGAATTATTTTCATGGGTATCTTATCGTTTAGAAAAGAGAAGAAAGCCGTTAATTCAGTACAAAATGAAGATTACGAAGCACTTTTATCAAAAGTTGTTTTACAAATAGACGAACCGGAATTACTTTCACAAATCAACATGCTCGACATCACAAAACACGACCTCGCAATTGCATTGAAAGTTAAACCTTATATTGAAGAAAACATTCAAGAAATTGTTCAAACTTTTTACGCATCATTTGAAGCCGGACAAGGTCTTATTGATATTATTAACAAACACAGCTCTGTTGACCGCTTAAAAGAAACGCTTAAAGCACATATTTTGAAAATGTTTGATGGACACATGGATGCTGAAGATGTGAAACGAATGAGAAGAATTGCACATATTCATGTAAAAATCGGCCTTGAGGCAAAATGGTATATGGCTGGATTTCAGCGGCTTCTTGCATCTGTTATTCATACAATTGAGCCACATTTCCACTCAAAAAGTGAAATCATACAAGTCATTCAGAGCATCAGTAAATTATTTAGCTTGGAACAACAAATTGTTTTAGAAGCATATGATAGTGAATATGCTTCTGTCCGATCAGAAAGTGAGCATGAAAAACAGCAAATTCGTGCTGAAGTAAACCAGCTGGCTGCACAATTAGCAGAGACGACTGATCATACAAAAGCTTTTATTCAGGAAATTCTCGCTCAATCACAAGAAATCGCTTCTTATTCGGTTGACCGTTCGGAAGCTGCCGCAACCGCGGAAGAACAAGCTCACCACGGAAAAAGTGATTTAGAAAAGCAAAGTAAACTAATGACATTCATTGAACAAAGCAATGTTGAAATCCTTGAAAAAATGAAGTCTCTTGAACAAACATCCGAGAAAATTAATCAAGTTGTTTCAATTGTGACATCCATTGCGGAACAAACAAACTTATTAGCATTAAACGCAGCGATTGAATCTGCCCGTGCCGGGGAATATGGAAAAGGTTTTGCTGTTGTAGCAAGTGAGGTTCGCAAACTTGCAGAAGAAACAAAAAGTTCTGTACAGGGTGTATCTAGCTTAATCACAAATATTCACACTCAAATTGACAGTATTTCCGACTCGATTAATAAAGTGGCAGATTTAACAACAAAAGGATCAGATCAAATGGACGATATGAGTTCATTCTTTGATACGATACTTGAAATTATGAACAAAAATAAACAACAAAGTGAGCAAGCAAAAACAGACCTGACAAACTTTACAGATGTTATAAATGACGTCTCAAATGCGATCCATTCAATCGCCGACACTTCGGACCAATTAAAAGATATGGCAAAAACAATTTAAATAAGACCCTAAAAATCAGTGAACTTTTTCACTGATTTTTCTTTTTGTAAATTATTATATCAACAAAACGTTTATCGAATTTAGAACATTCAAAATACTGTTTTAAATTGACACAAAAAACTAGACTGTTATAATACTTTTGTACGAAAAAGCGTAAAAGCGTTTAAGTTATAAAGGAGTATTTCATGAATAAAGAAAAAGGAACGTTTCATTTTAAAGAAGCTGTCGGGCTTCTCCTTCTTATATTAGCTGTTATTTTTCTAAGTTTATTTTTGTTAAAAACTGAACCACATATAGCGCTGCTCAATTGCTTGCTGGTCATATTATTAATTGGATTGTTACGAGGCGTCGGATGGAAAAAGTTGGAGGAAGGCATGATAAAAGGAATTCAAAGTGGTATCCAGCCAGTTGTTATTTTAGGATTAATCGGTATGTTAATTGGTGCCTGGATGAGCAGTGGAACCATTCCAACGATCATGACGTATGCCTTAACGATCATCAACCCCGATTACTTGCTTATCACATCACTATTTTCTTGTATGGTCATCTCAAGTTTAGTTGGAAGCTCTTTTACAACAGTGAGCACAATCGGAGTTGCTCTTATGGGGGCAGGAATTGCAATCGGCTTACCAATCGAATGGGTTGCCGGAGCTATTATCTCAGGAGCCTGTTTTGGGGATAAAATGTCTCCTATGTCAGACACAACAAATTTTGCTTCCGGTGTTGCAAAGGTTGATTTATTTACTCATATAAGACATATGTCTTTAACAACGATTCCGAGTATACTTATTACAACTGTTATTTTCTTTATATTGGGAAGAATGGCTCCTATCGATGTTACATCACTTAGTGAAATGAAAATCATGGTCTTGGCAATTGAATCACAAGTTCAGGTGAGCAGCTTAACCTTGTTATCTCCTATTATTGTAATCGTTTTGGCCATTAAACGAATACCCGTTATCCCTTCATTAATTATCGGTATAGTGACGGCAGCAATAACGGCAGTCAGCATACAAGGAATTTCATTTAGTCAGTTTCTACATGTCTTACAAAACGGGACATCCTTTTCAATTGAAAATGAACAAATAAGCAATATGTTAAATCGTGGCGGCTTACAATCCATGATGTGGTCGATTTCACTTATTCTAATCGCATTTGCTTTTGGAGGATTGTTGGATTCTCTTAAAATCATTCCAACATTATTAAGCGGGTTAATAGATCGGATTCATTCAAAAGGACAGTTGATTCTTTCAACAGCTTCTTCTTCATTAGGTGTCAATTTACTTACTGGTGAGCAATACTTGTCTATTTTAATACCAGGGCAATCATTTAAGTCCCTATATGAAGACATGAAGCTGGATCGAAAATATTTATCTAGGACGCTGGAAGATGCAGGAACGTTAATTAACCCGCTTATTCCGTGGGGAGTTAGTGGTGCGTTCTTTGCTCAAACTCTAGGTGTACCTGTTTTGGCATTCTTACCTTTCGCGTTTTTCTTATACCTTTCCCCTGTTTTTACTATTATTTATGGATTTTTAAAGGATCGTAGAACCGTCTCTTAATGAGGCGGTTTTTTTGTAATTCCAAAAAGAATTACAGTTAAAAATTAACATTTTTATTAAGATGAGTTAACATGAAGATATAACCTAGTATGGAGGCGGTAATTATGCTGGTACGTCCTAATTTGAATGAATATCATCCGTATTTTGAGAGATACTTGGAGCTTGTTCCTGACAAAGGATTACAAGATATTCTAAAGAAGCAGCAAGAAACAACTATTAATCTTCTAAGTAATATAACCAGTGAACAAGCAGAATACCAATATGAGGAGAAAAAATGGAGATTGAAAGAAGTGATCGGACATATGGCAGATGTAGAACGTGTACTGAGTTATCACCTTCTTGTCATTGCTCGTGGCGATAAGGTCTCATTTACTCCCTTTGATAAAGATTTATTTATGACTAATGCAAATTTCAGACAGCTTGATTTCAAGGACATACTTTCAGATTTTACGATTGTAAGACAGTGTACCTCTTCATTGATCTCCAGCCTTCCTGAGGATTCATGGATCCGTACTGGAACAGTATTAAACCATCCTATTACTGCACGTGCACTGGCATACATTATTGCCGGTCATGAACTGCATCATCAAACGATTATCAAGGAAAGATATTTGATAAATAAGAACTTAGATTCCATGGAAAAAGGAAATTGAAGCACCTTCCTTTTTCTTCCACCAATCACTTCACTTTTCATCAAAATCCCACTTACACAAAAGTCCATACAAATAAGCAATGTTGTGCATAGATTATATCAGCTTCTAACTATTTATAGGTAAAGGAGAGTTAAATATGTATCCACATTATCATACCATTATTACCGGAGCACATCCGGGACAGCCGGGGGCTTGTACAGCAGAGTACAATCACCATACTCTTTATAACCACCACAATCCTAACAACCATTACAATCATAACAACAATTATACGCCTTATTATAATTACCACTTCGTCCCTACTTGGTGGCATCAAGTTCCTTCATATCCCCGATATTGTTCAGGTAAATGAGTACTACCCAGGGTACAACTAAACTTTGAGCGAAGAGCTTATTAAACCAACACGCCAAAAAAGCTGATCTACTAAATTGCGTACATCAGCTTCTTATCCTTATTCAATTATTTCCACACGTACGGTTTTCCGTCCCCATTGCAGGGCATCATCATGGTTAGGAATGAATACATCGATTGAATTCCCGTTCACACCGCCACCTGTGTCAGCTGCTATGGCAATACCATGACCATCTACTTTTACAATGGAACCAAGTGGAATGACGTTAGGGTCTACCGCGATTACTTTCGCATCGGGATATTTTTTCAAATCAAGACCCATTCTCGTCACACCTGAACAACCGTTACAACTTGCCGTATATGCTGTGCTTTCCACCGTTAATGTTTTACCTGCAGCTGAACCACGCTCAGCCTTCCTATCTAACGCTGACCTTGTATTCGGTCCTGCAATTCCGTCAACCGCAAGTCCTTGTTGCTTTTGAAAGCTCTTGACCGCACTTACTGTGCCGTCTCCATATATACCATCGACAATTGATTTATAGTGACCTGTTTGCTTTAACTGATACTGAATATGTATAACTTGCTTCCCAATGTTTCCATTTCGTAATACTTTTAACGCATGGTTTGTTTGCGGCCCGGCAATTCCATCAACCTTCAGGCTGCGTTTACGCTGAAAGTCCTTGACAGCCTCTACAGTAATATCACCATAGTATCCAGTTGATGTGTGATACGGGAATACTCCTTTTGTCATCAAATAATCCTGTAGTTCCGCAACATCCTTACCTGTTGACCCCTTCGTGAGTATCCGATCCCCTAGCGCTGATGCTGTAAAAGTAGGTCCTACCATCACAAGGACCCCAACTGCAAAGACTATAAACATGTCTCTATACCTTTTTAACATAAAAAATCCTCCCTAAATTCTTTTTACATTACAGAATTCGGGAGGAACTTACATTATTCGTGTATAAGAGAAAGAATCACATCATTAGGCCCTTAATCATCCACTTTTTTGAAATTAACTGTTCTATTTGGTACATATAAAAATGAAGTCTCTACAGTCAAGTTGATTGAGTACTATTAACTTGAATAGACAGCCCTTATATAGACTTTACTTCTGTTTATATCCAAAGTTCGGTATATCATTCCAGCGTTTCCGCAATTCGTGAGCAGCAGCTTTTGGCTTACGTTCCCGTGTAAAGATCCCTTTCTTATTCCCCTGAACACGGACTATGCCCTGACTTGTTGCAAAATCAGCAAAATTCCAAACTTGTTCACCAATAAATTCCTCATACTCATCAAAAATCTCATGATTTACACGATAATATTCCACTTGATATTCTTCTGTAAACATCACAGGATCAACATCATGAAAACCCGCCACAGTATCGGCACCATACTCAGTAAACATAATAGGTTTTCCTGGGCATCGTTTTTTCCATTTCTCGAACTCTCCACGTAATTTCAATCGTATTTTATCCCATTCTCCTCCCTCTGAATACCAACCATAGTAACGATTAAGTGCAAGGACGTCTATTATTTCAGCAATTTTATCTGTATCTGGATTGGCTCCTCCATGTGTTACGATTGTGACTGGACGTTTCTGCGGATCAATTTCTCTTGTTAGTTTGACTAGCGGCTCAAAATATTCCAGTGCCCCTTCTTCTTCCGATGCCGGTTCATTTGCCACTGACCACATAACGACGCATGCATGATTTTTATCACGAGTAACTAGTTCTTCAATAACCTGCTTATGTGCTTCAAATGTATTCGTTTCTTTCCAAGTGTCACGGTATGGTGCACCGAACATTGTAGCAGCAAAATTCAAATGAATCCCAACAGCGGGTGTTTCATCAATAACAACAATTCCTTCCCGATCCGCTAGTCGCATGATTTCTTCAGAATATGGATAATGAGCAGTCCGGAATGAATTAGCTCCAATCCATTTTAATAGATTAAAATCAAGAACATTTGCTGCTTCATTAAAGCCACGTCCATTAATATAGGTATCTTCATGCTTGCCAAACCCTTTAAAATAAAATGGTTTATTATTGATCAAAAATTGACTATCTTTCACTTCAACTTTACGAACTCCAAAAGGTTGTTCATATACATCTAGTACTCTATTATTTTCATTTAGTTCTATTTTTAAGGTATATAAATAAGCGTTTAATGGTTCCCACAATGTAACTGAAGGAATATAGACTGTCCCTTCACTCCCTGATTCTTCAGCAACAACTTTTCCTTCTTCATCGATCACCTTGATATTTATCTCAGCTGGTTTTGACGTTTCAACATTATAAGACACATTTCCAGTGATATCCGGGACGATTGTGACATCTTTAATAAATAGTTTTGGCGTTGTATAGATCTTAACAGGGCGATGAATACCTGCATAATTAAAAAAGTCAAAATTTGGTGTGTTTTTTTCAACTTTCCCAATACCTTCAATGTTTTCTGAACTATAATTGCCGACTGGTAAAGTGGTTTCATTCACAATATTATTAACAGCTACTGTGAGCCGGTTTTTTCCAGGTTTCAAAGATTTATTGAGTTCTGCTTCAAACGGAGTGAATCCTCCAGTGTGCTCTGTGACAAGACTCCCATTTACATAAACCTTTGCTTGATGTGTTGCAGAACCAAAACGCAACATGATCCTCTCTGCTGATAACATCCCTGGAATAGTAAATTCTCTTTCATACCACACCCAGCCAATGTGATTTCTTATTTTGGAGAAAACACCTACATCATTGTAGGAGGAAGGAACAGACATACTTATCGTGTCTTGAAGTTCGTTTGCATACCATTCTTCTTCCAAGCCCAAACCTTCATCAAGCTTAAATGACCATATACCGTTTAAATCAATAATTGTTCGTGAATCTGTAATAATTGGATATAACATAAAAAGCACCTCTTTATTTTTTAAAAATACATTGATTTGGTCAACAAAAAGTAAAAAATAGTTAATTCTCTATTTATTATTCGGCAAAGAAATTTCATTTTTATCAACGAGAATTTGTTTTACACTAGCAATCTCATCTTGAATTTCTGCCATTCGCTTATCATCAAGTTCATAAAATTTCATTGCAATGATAGATGCAATCCATCCAAGCATTGGTATACCGAACATAAAGAATAATCCCATCCAGTACAGACTGGTCGTCAATGGTGTATCGACTTCAGGAAAAGCATTTTTAAAACCGATCATGGCCAGAAGTATTCCCACGATGGTAACTCCAAAGGAAGAAATGACCTTATCAACAAAAGAGAAGATGGTTCCAAGCATACCTGGAATGTATCTACCGGTAATATGAAGTTCATAGTCAGTAGCATCTGCAATCATTGGGATGACCATGTTACCGGTTACACCCATAAATGCGTTTCCTAATGTATAAAGGACAAGAAATGCAACCGTCATATACCCTAGGTTTGAAAGAGAGATCTCTTGTGGTGCTCCAGTAATGATGATTATTAAAAGCAGGGCATAAGTAATAACTGCACCCCATGTAGCTGCTACAAATGACATTTTCAGGCCACTTTTTCGAGCAAGTCCTATCCCTATAAATGTTAACAGAAGGGTCGGAAGAACAGTAACGAGGGAAATCGTCCCACTTAACGCATAATCACCTATAATGAGCCCAAAAAACATAACAGGTACAACCGGTTGTCGTATAACTGCCGCCGCCAATTTATCTGTCGATGCAGCTACAATAAGCATTTGTAACGGACGATTTCTTTTAATCACCGGCCAGTAATCCTTAATAGATACCTTTACATTCTTTTCTGCAAATCCAAAGAATTCCAAACGGTCCTTTTGCCAAATCCCAATAACGGCTAATAAAGTAAAAATGGCAGAAGAAACAATAACAATTGTATTTAATTCTGTGAAAAATGCACTATTAAAGCCACCGTGCTTTGGAACAAGAATAGATGCAATAAAATATTGTCCTCCAACGAATAAAATAGTATTATACGAAGCATCAAAGGCAACAAATAGAGGTCTTTGCTTTGGATCATTTGTTAGTACAGTTTGTGCCGCTTTCGTACACGCTGTTTGAAATGTATAACCAATAATATAAATAGCATTTATTGCTATAAAAAATGAAAGCCGCCATTCTGGTGATAGCAGATGTGTAACATTAAACATTAATAGCACGGTTATCGCTAAAATAATATTACCCAAAATCATAAAAGGTCTGAATTTACCTATTTTTGATTCTGTTTTATCGATCACATAGCCAATAATCGGATCTGTAATTCCATCGAATATCCGCGTAGCAGTTAATAGAGTACTAATGACAACAACTAACAACCCAGCTATCCCAGTTGCATAATATGAGACAAACCCCATAGCAAATGCATAGAGATTTGTTGCGGTATTGTTTAGAGCAAATAAGCCTATTTGCCATAGTTTCGAACGATTAACAAAATTATTCTCAGATGCTAATGAATGGTTTGCTAAAGTATCCGATGTTGCATTCATGAAATCGCCTCTTTCTAAATAATAAATTTGATCATGACAGTGTTTACCTGATAAATAGTCGTTTATAAAATAGGCTTTTTCTTAGGCACATATTCTCATATTCTCCCTTCCACAAGAATTTGAAAACGATTACTTAATTGAATTATAGTTACTACTCCTCAATAAATATGGTATGTTATTCAGAAAAAGTGTAAGAATTACACATTATTTAACCGTTTAGAAAGTAAGGTGATAAACATGCAATACTCTAGAAAGGACATAGAATACATTTGTAAATTAGTATTTAATTTGTACAAAACCCCCATTTACCTTTTTGATTCCAATGAAAAATTGATATATGAAGAATCTTCAGGTACTATTTCTAATCCTGCGTATACATCACATACCGCTTTATTGATTCAACTATTTTCGGAATCGAAACATTATCATTTCCCAATTCTTAAGGAAACCGTCTACCTTGAAAAATTCTTCTCTATAAATTTATTTACCGACAACCAATATGAGGGAAATATTATTGTTGGTCCTATTTTAAACTTTAGAATGACAACAGAAACGATTAATGGAATTTTTAAAGACCTTGATATAAAAGCAAGTAAGGATAATATGCTGCAATATTATAACCAACTTACGATTTTAAGTAATTTTGATTATATTAATATGAGCATGGTTCTGCATTTCATGGTTTATCACCAAAAACTGAACATGGTGGAAATCTTGGAAAAAAATGAACAACTAGATAAGAGAAGAATTGAGCTAGAAAATGTAGCCAGTCACATAACGGAACAACGCCAAAAAAATCTGGTGCATACCGACATTTCAATTGAAAAGAAACTCAATGATTATGTAAAGTTTGGGCAGAGTGAGGCAATAAGAGAAACATTCCATACTATTTTTAAACAAGGGAAAATAGGAATATTATCAAAGACCAGTTATTTGCGTAGTCAAAAAAACTTAGGAATTGTTGCTATTTCCCTAGCAACTAGAGCTGCAGTTGAAGGTGGATTATATCAAGAGGTGGCATATAATCTAAGCGACTTATATATACAAAGGTTAGAGGAATTAGACGAAATTAAAGCTGTCGTATTATTAACCGAGCATGTTCTAGTAGATTTTGCTAAACGAGTTGCAAATAGCAAAAGGCATAAATTTTCCAAACCAATTAACATTTGTCTAAATTATATTTTTACCAATCTCTACGAAGAAATAACTTTATCAGATTTAGCAGAATTAACTTCATTGAATCCAAATTATCTGTCCGTTCTTTTCACAAAAGAAGTTGGAATCTCAATTCGGCAATACATTCACCAAACTAAAGTAGATGAAGCAAAAAACTTATTAAATTATACTAACTATACAATGAAGGAAATCTCAAGCCTATTAAACTTCCATGATCAAAGTCACTTTATAAAGGTATTCAAGAAATTTGAAGGAGTAACACCAGCACAATTTAGAAAAGGGAAATTTTAAAAAATCAAAACCGTAATTTACTTCAAAACATACTAAAAGCTGCAAACACCGAACTTGGATGCATGCAGCTTTTAGTTTACTTTTCTACTAATATAAAATGCTCTTAGTGCTTGTAAAGTCACTTTATTTCGTATTAGTCATTATCATTTTGTTTTCTGCGTGATTCTCCGCCTTTTTCTCCTATTTCTTGATAGAATTCCTTATCATGATTTTCAGAAGTGGCTTCTCCGCCTTTTTGTCCTATTTCTTGATAGAATTCCTTATCGTGGTTTTCAGAAGTGGCTTCTCCGCCCTTACGTCCAATCTCTTGATAGAACTCCTTATCATGATTTTTTGAGGTAGCTTCTCCACCTTTACGTCCTGCTTCCTCTAATGTCATTTTCTTATTATTATCTTTACTCATTTTGTACATCCTCCTTTAAGTTTTTCTTCTTATTTGCTTACGCTAATCTTGTACCACCTTATTTTCCCTCTAAAACCTACTTTTTCTTGTTTAATCGTTTTGTAATATTTTTAATCAAATCATTATGTTTTATCTGTTATATAGTGGGTAAAAAATACAAAAGTAGAATGAAGGATTCTACATCTCAAGGAGGTATGGTTATGAAACGAGCATTAATGATTGTTGGTATAGGAGCATCTGCTTCTATATGGTTATCTTCTAAATCGAATAGAGTGAAGCTGGAAAACTTACTAAGAGACTGGAAACGGATGATAAGACCTTCTTCTTATGTAAAAAATAAAAGTCTCCCAATTGAAAAGGGAGGAAATCCACATCCTTATGATCTGGAAGACAATAAAATGGTCAGCGAAGGTGCTATGTATTCAGTAAATTTCTATAATGAAAAATTACAGTAGAAAACATGATTCCTTATTACCAAGCCTTTCTTTTCTATCAAAATAAAAAATAAATAGTTTGCGATAGTTTAATGAAGCGGCGGTAACTAAGTACCCCGCTCATTTCTTTGTTTTAAGAAGTAGTGTGTAAAAAATGATAATCATCTTGGCGAGGTGGAAAAAAATGGCTTTATTTTTTCTAGTAATTTACTTCATCGTCATTGCAACTGTGATTGAAATTCATGTCATTTTATTTCGGTTAACAGATCTTAAGCTCGAAGTTTCAAGATTCCAAGTCATATCACTTATGACAGGTACAGGCTTTACAACAGGTGAATCAGAACTTATTTTAGGCCATCCTATCCGAAGAAAGTTGGCTATCTTTCTTATTTCGTTTGGTGCTGTCTCACTTGCTGTGATTATATCGTCTATTAGCAATTTCCTCTCTAATAGTATTAAAACAAAAGAAGTTCTTTATATCGCAGGTGGAGCAATCCTCATCCTTGGTTTGGTAAAACTGCCATACGTTCAGAATTTATTATCTAAGCTTTTTGCTAATAGACTGAAAAGAAATATTGAAATAGCTGATTTACCGATAAGGGATGTATTTTTAACCGAGGAAGAAGATGATCTCCTCAACCTCCACATTTATAAGGAATCATCACTCTTTTCTAAAACAATAAGCCAAGTGATAAAAGAGCATGAGCAGTTGGAATTTGTTGTTTTGTTTATCAAAAGAGGTGAAATAAAGATTAGAAAGAAGATTTATGATACAAAAATTCATGAAGGCGATCAAATTCTACTATTTGGGAAAAAGGAAATCATTAATGATAAATTCCAAGAGGATGTAAAAATCATGGAAGAGAAACGTAAAAAGCAGAATCATACTCCAATAGAAGAGCATTCGGTAAAGCACGAAAAAAGCCCTTAATGGGCTTTGGGGGTTTAAGTTTATACTAAATACTGTTCCATACTCGCTCAAGATTTAATGGAACATAGACTTTATCTCCATGAATCTCTCTATGGATAATACACTCTTCCATATCTTGACTTTCACGACCGACTATATTTTTACGTTTGGCTCTTGTGTTTTTTCCTAATAGATTATCTAAGCTTACTTTACTAGATTTCATTTTTCATTCTCCCTTTCTTAAAAATTAGTAGTAGTTTTCTTTATGGAGCTTTTACCCATATATATAAATGATGAAACAACAATTTTGACTTTTTTTAGAACTAGATTCAGCTTAATAATTTTTAAGAGAAGCTTTTATTTTGAATTTGCTACATGTTCCTGTTATCTTTGTTCTTGTATTATTACTATCATTGTCCAAATCTACGAATCTTTGTTAACTGTGAAAAATTATATTGCTTATTTTACCCAACTGCTTTATGATGGAACTATACTAAAGATCAACTATATATTGATTTTTATTTCTGTCAAAAAACTATATATTGTATACATACAAGAAATAGGCGCTATTTAGCTTAATTGGGAATCTGGTGAAAATCCAGAACTGTCCCCGCAACTGTAAATGTGACGAATTGAGAAAACCACTGTACCTCATGTATGGGAAGGACTCATAGTAGGAAGACCATAAGTCAGGAGACCTACCTATACCTTGTGAAAGTTTCAATTTCTTCGGGGACTGAGAAGATGAAACGATAGTAACCTCTTGAGCTATTCAACTTCCTAAGAACTTGCTCTCTTTCTGTCGTTTTATCTCCTAACCCCCGCCAATAAACGACAAGACGGAGGAATATTCATGAGCAAGACAACCTTATCCCCAATGATCAATGGACAAGAAGCCTTTGATTTTACAAAACTAACTGCATTTATTAAAAATATCCATCAACATTTTCCAACATTAAATATTGACGAATATCTGAACAGAATTGAAAATACGATTCTTCAAAGAGATTCCTATACATCTGAACAATTAACAAATCTGCTTATTTTAGAAGGACTATCAAATATCCATGAACTAGAACCTGAGTGGACCTATTTTTGTGCACATATTTATTTAGCCAAGCTATATAAAGAAGCCGCGCAAAACCGCGGATATAGTAAAGAACAAAAATACGGTGATTTTTACGAACTACTTACAACACTTGTGTCAAAAGGGCTTTACAGCACAAGTCTAGTAGAAAATTATACGAAGAATGAGATTGATCAAATTGGTTCCTTTTTAAACCCTGACAATGACAACCTTTTTACATATATTGGACTTCGCACATTAGCTGACCGCTATTTAACAAAGGATTTCTCAAAACAGGTATACGAGCTGCCACAAGAACGATTTTTAGTGATCGCAATGACGTTAATGGCCCGCGAAAATAAAGAAAATCGTCTTGAGCTTATTAAGCAAGCCTACTGGGCTATGAGTAATCTTTATATGACAGTTGCAACACCAACTCTTTCAAATGCAGGAAAGCCTGTTGGACAGCTTTCAAGCTGTTTTATTGATACGATTGATGACAGTCTTCAAGGAATTTTTGACAGCAACACAGACATTGCCAATCTATCAAAATCCGGTGGCGGTGTTGGGGCTTATCTTGGTAAAATTCGTAGTCGTGGAAGTGATATCCGCGGATTCAAAGGTGTTTCTTCCGGTATTATTCCATGGATGAAGCAATTGAACAATACTGCTGTCAGTGTTGATCAGCTGGGACAACGCAAAGGAGCGATCGCTGTCTATCTAGATGTATGGCATAAAGATATCTTCTCCTTCCTTGATGCCAAGCTCAATAACGGTGATGAAAGAATGCGGACACATGATATCTTTACAGGCGTCTGTATCCCAGATCTTTTCATGGAACAGGTTGAAGCACGAGCTGACTGGTACTTATTTGATCCACATGAAGTCCGTACTGTTATGGGCTTTAGCATTGAAGATTTTTACGATGAGCAAAAAGGAAATGGAAGCTTCAGAGAGCGTTATTGGGCATGTGTTCAAAATGATCAGCTTTCAAAGGAAAAGGTCCCTGCTATTGAGATTATGAAACGAATTATGATCAGTCAATTAGAAGCAGGAACACCATATATGTTCTATCGGGATGAGGTAAACCGTAAAAATGCAAACTCTCATCAAGGAATGATCTATTGCAGTAATCTTTGCACGGAAATTACGCAAAATCAAAGTCCAACAACTGTGGAAGAGCAATATACGGAAGATGGAAAAATCATCACAATCAAAACACCGGGTGATTTTGTCGTATGTAATCTATCATCTATAAATCTTGCGAAAGCTGTAACTGATGATGTGTTGGAAAAACTGATTCCTATCCAAGTAAGAATGTTGGACAATGTGATCGATTTAAATACAATTCCTGTCCTACAAGCAAGATTAACAAATGAAAAATACCGAGCTATTGGATTAGGAACCTTTGGTTGGCACCACCTATTAGCTCTAAAGCAGCTTAAATGGGAACATGAAGAAGCGATTCAATTTGCTGATGAATTATACGAAAAGATCTCTTTCTTAACGATTTCAGCAAGCATGGAACTTGCGAAGGAAAAAGGTACCTACTCTGTGTTTAAAGACTCCGATTGGGAAACAGGTGCTTATTTTGACAAACGTGGGTATCAAACAAAAGATAGTAGCTTTGATTGGGACGCACTAAAAAGGAAAGTGGCAAATTACGGAGTAAGAAATGGATATTTAATGGCCGTTGCACCTAATGCTTCGACCTCTATTATTGCAGGAAGCACAGCAAGTATTGATCCAATCTTCCAAAAGGTTTATTCAGAAGAAAAGAAAGACTATAAAATTCCGGTAACTGTTCCGGATCTTAATTCAACAACAACTTGGTATTATAAATCTGCTTATTTTATTGATCAGCATTGGAGCATTAAGCAAAATGCAGCACGACAACGCCATATCGATCAATCAATCTCGTTCAATCTTTACGTACAAAATACAATTAAAGCCAAGGATCTGCTTGACCTTCATCTATCAGCATGGAGAGAAGGATTGAAAACGACTTATTATTTACGATCTACTTCCAGTACGATTGAAGAATGTGATTCTTGCGCTAGTTAACTTCTTTAGGTAAATATTTTTTAGGAAAGCTCTTTTCAGTAATGTTTTATATAAGTTATTTATAAGAAACTAAGAAGGTTGATTGGAGCGGAAGGTTCGAGACTCCTGTGGGAGCTGTGGGTCAGGTGAGACCCCGGAGGCGCTTTGCGCTGAGGAGGCTCACCGCCCACCCCACGGAAAGCGAGTATCCTGGAGCTCCAATCAACTATCTCAATACTTATTACAAAGCCAACAAGGTTTGCGAATAAGACCTTAAGTCACTCTCACTATTCCCTAATTGTTAAAAAGGAGTCTTCATATGGAACTAACGAAACGAAAAATCATGGATGCGGCTGCACCAAACCGCTCAACAGGTATTATAAATGGTGAAAGTTCAAACGTATTAAACTGGGATGATGTTTCATTTCCTTGGGCATATCCCCGCTATAAAAAAATGCTGGCAAATTTTTGGACACCCTTTGAAATCAATATGGCTCAAGATATTAAACAATATCCCGATTTAACAGCAGATGAAAAAGAAGCCTTTTTGAAGATTATCGGTTTGCTGGCACTATTAGATAGCATCCAAACCGATTATGCCGGTAAGGTTTCTGATTATATAACAGATTCAAGTATCAATGCGTTAATGATCATGCTTGCACAGCAGGAAGTCATTCATAACCATTCCTATTCCTATGTTCTATCAAGCCTGGTACCTAAGCATGTACAGGATGAGGTGTTTGAATACTGGAGAAGTGAACCAATTTTAAGAAAGCGAAATGAGTTTGTTACAAATGGATATGAAGCATTTGCTGAACAACCCAATGTTGAGAACCTACTAAAGTCGATCGTATATGATGTGATATTAGAGGGCCTTTTCTTTTACTCCGGATTTGCATTCTTTTACAATTTGGCCCGCAATCAAAAAATGGTGGCAACAAGTACAATGATTAATTATATAAACCGTGATGAACAAATTCATGTTGACTTATTCGTCCAAATTTTTAAGGAAGTACTGAAACAATATCCGGAATACGATACAGATGAACTTGCTACATTTGTTAAAGAAACATTTATTCAAGCAGCTGAACTTGAAATTGAATGGGGTCAATTTATCATTGGAAACAAAATGGATGGAATTAATATAAAAGATATTGAAGATTATATTAAGTTTTATGCGAATGTTCGATCTAACCAATTAGGATTTGAACGTCCGTTTGAAGGATATCGCACAAATCCGCTTAAATGGATAAAAGCATATGAAGAAGTTGATCTTGGGAAATCCGACTTCTTTGAGCAAAAGTCAAGACAATATACAAAGGTTAACCATGCTGATAATGGATTTGATGACCTCTAAACAGGTCATCCCAACCTAAACAAACGTTTAATTAAGAGGGAAAGCGACTCATTTACTTACCTTCCTTCCTCAAATCCTATTCTCTTTTCTTTCCTTACCTGTTCAATATCTTTAAAACATTCCTGCTACATTTTTTTACACAAAATCTGTTTAATATTAAATGACTAGTGGTAAATGTATAAAGTAAACAAGTTCGAAATGGTAGAGGATGATAAAAATGAGGTTTTCACCACTTTCAGACAAGACCTTATTATATAGCTTTCACGAAGCAAAAAAAATAGAGGTTAACCCTGACTTTATTAAAATGCTAGAGGCAGAGATTAAGGAAAGAGGTCTTCATAAATCACAAAAGATAGAACAAAAACTAAAAAGAATTAATTAAAATATGTAGGGTGTTAACAGTCTTTTTTCACCTTTTAATTACCTAAAATGGACAGTCAACATGACTGTCCACATGTTCAATCTTCATCTTGGGTTAAATCCTTATTTGAAAACACATTAAAAGATTGGTTCAGTACTAATGCTGAATGATTCTCTTCCTTTGGGTGTTGCACCACTTCAGCCTGAGCAAATACTTCATGATCATAAAATTCTTGATCCTTTTCTTTCATTTCCTTCACCACCCTATTATCAATTGTTTCATTATCATTCTTCCACTAAGAGGTATCTTTATCCCATCTTAACGAGCAGTAAAAAACTCTTAACGAAAGATTTGAGAGAAACACAGAAGGATAAGGGGGAAGATAGCTGCCCGTAAAGACCCGATGAACGATTGACGTCCATGTCAGGCGAAGCAACGTGATGTGGCGTTTTGAGCGTGATAAGTCTCGCTAACTGTCAATGAGATGAAGAAAACCCTATTGATGTAAGTCTCATTATATGTAGTATTTAATTTGATCTTGGTTGTTTGAATTTCTTAACTAAGTAATAAACCGTAGCAAGCATGAGCGCCGTACAGACGATTGGAATAAAATAAGGTTTAGCAGCTTCCTTGATATACATCCAATTGCTCCCGAGCTCAATACCTAAATACAAGAAAAAGATTGTCCATGGTATCATCGCCGCGATCGTATACAGAGTGAATTTCCATAGTGACATCTTTGAAATTCCTGCCGGTATGCTAATTGCATGCCTTACTACCGGTATAAATCTTGCACCAAAAATAACACCGGATCCGTATTTTTCAAACCATAATTCGGATAATTCGATATGGTGCTTTTTAATAAACAAGTATTTTCCGTACTTTTCAAGAAATGGTCTTCCTCCTAAACTTCCGATCCAGTACAAAATCAGTTGTGCAATGGTTCCTCCAATAACACCTGCAAGCAAGGCGCCCAAAAACCCAATTTTCCCAAGCACAATCATATAACCGCCATATCCTAATACAATTTCACTCGGAATCACCTCAAGCATTAATCCAATCGCAATTCCTGCATACCCGAGATTTGTTAACCAATCTAATACATCTAAGATGACGTTTTCCATCCCTTCACACCCCTATTTTAGAACTTGTACTTCCTGTCCATTAGTAATAGGTATGAAAAGACATAACGAAATATATGTGAAGCCACTAAAAAAACCTGTGGAGCTGCCACAAGTTTTAGTGTATATCTTTTTTCTTAAACCTACCGCCTCTTACTTCAGCTATGTTTGATACTGCTAAAAAGGCTGTTTCATCTAAGTCTTCAACAATTGATTTTAACTTTGCTTCCTCAAGACGAGTAATCACACAGAATATGACTTTTTTATCATCACCCGTATAGGCACCCTCACCATTTAGATATGTGACCCCTCGACCTAACCTGGCAATAATGGCATCGCCAATTTCCTGATATTGCTCACTTATAATCCAAGCCGACTTCGATTCATCAAGTCCCTCAATTACAACATCAATTGTCTTGAATGCTACGAAATAGGCGATTAATGAGTACATAGCTCTATTCCAGCCAAACACAAAACCTGCACTTCCAAGAATAAAAATATTAAAAAACATAATAATTTCCCCAACAGAAAATGGAAGTTTTTTATTTGCCAGAATAGCTAAAATCTCTGTACCATCAAGTGACCCGCCATATCGAATGACAATCCCAACACCAACACCTAATATAATCCCGCCAAATACTGTAGCAAGAAGAACATCCTCTGTAAATGCAGGTACAGGATGCAAGAGTGCTGTTGTTATGGACAATATTGCAATTCCGAATAAAGTCGAAAGAGCAAAGGTTTTTCCAATTTGTTTATATCCTATAAAGAAAAACGGGATATTTAATATAAAGATAAATAATCCCAGTTTCCATCCAAGTAAGTGAGAGAGAATAATTGAGATACCAACAATACCACCATCAATAACTTGATTAGGTACTAGAAAGATCTCAAGTCCAACTCCCATTAATACAGCACCAATAAAGATAAAAAGTGCACGTTTTAATATTTTGGTCTTTGATAAACCTTGGTGTTTCTTTATTTGTTTTTGTACTTCCATTCGTATTTCTGTCATACGATTCCCCCAATTTAACTAAATAACTTGTCTTTTATCTATATAACATAATATGCTTGTCTCTATTTCTTTATTATAACTCATGAGTTTTGAAAATTGTAATAATTCGATTGTTGTACGTTTATAAGTATTGTATTCAGATTTGCCGGGTTTTTTATCCATATTTAGCTTGATATCAGCTATATGACAACTCCTCCCTCCATCCTTCAGTACTTTCCTATCAATGTGTTAGATAGTAAACAGGATAAAGATAGTTATGTTTAAATAAGGATTTGTGATTATTTTTGCAAAGCTTTGCTTGCACAAAAATTCCTTTGTAGTGAGGTGAGAACATGACATGCACGGTTCATGAATTTGCCGATTCACTCCTGAAAGGGAACCAAGATGCTGCCTGGAACATCGTGATGAACGAAGTCGGTCATGATATAAGTCGAAAAGATGTACTTTTTTACGATTTCAGGACTTTCACATTATTGATGCCTCTGATATTGCACTTGAAACATTCAATAAATCTGACAGTTTTTTAGATATTGTTGATCGTGAAAGTCAAAAAAAGGCCAGACGAATGCTCACAACAGCTACTTTTGTTACAACAGAGCTTGTTATGAACACGAAGAATTCTCCCTATGGTCTTTACCAAATACAAATCAATTGGCAAAACAAGTTTGGGCATATTGTGTGTATCGAGCAGGATGAACGGATTCAAGAACTAATTGATGCTGTTGAACAACATAGGAAACGATTGTCAGACACCAATTTTGAATTATTACAAAAAAAGGAACAGCTTGAACAGTCTATCGAAAGAATCCTGGATTATCTGTTCCAATGATTGATCTTGCTAAAGGGATGGTTCTTGTCCCACTTATCGGTGAGTTAAACATTGAGTTGGTTAATAGAAATCACAAACGTATTCTAGAAACAATTTGCAACAAGCAAATCGAGCAGATTCTTATTGATCTTCATGGAATTGGTGACATTACAAATGAAGGAATTCAGCTCTCCGCAACTTAGTTTTAGAACTTAAAGTGATGGGGGCAGAATCGTATATTATTGGCGTTGGCCCTCATCATGCGAAGGTGTTAAACAGCCTTCCTATTCATCGTGATACATATTATCTGAAAGATTTACACACTGCTATTAAAAGCTTTATTGTCAATTTATATAAACAAAAAAGACCTCAGATTTAATCTTGGGGTCTTTTTCTTAAAAGATGATTATTTTGATCTTTTTTCATTGTGCTTTCTTTCAGCCAAGTCATTTCCAAAATCTTTATCCGTATTAATCGCATCACTGGCTTTTTTCATTTTTTTCTGCTGATTTTTATGACTATCTCTTTCTGCCATTAGACAAACCCTCTTTTCTCTTTACTATTTTCTCACCTTCTATTGTCTGCAGTGAAAAGAAATTCATACAATGATCATGAAAGACTTCCGTAAGATTTTGTATAATTTTAGACTCATTAGCAAATAAATGTAAATGTTCATTTATTTTCTATTAGGAGGCAAACCATTGAAAAAAGACCATAATGAAGATTTTGGAGAATTAGATGAAGGTAAAGTAAAAAATAATGAATCTGGTGAAACGTTAACAACTCGACAAGGCCATCCTGTCTTTGATAATCAAAACATCCGAACAATTGGTGATCGTGGTCCAGCAACACTTGAAAATTATCATTTTATTGAAAAAATCTCCCACTTTGACCGGGAAGAAATACCAGAGCGTGTCGTACATGCACGCGGATCCGGAGCATTCGGGTATTTTGAAACCTATGGAAAAGTAGGAGATGAACCAGTTGAAAAGTATACACGTGCAAAAGTTTTTTCCGGAGCAGGTAAAAAAACTCCATTAATGGTCCGCTTCTCTACAGTGGCAGGAGCAAAGGATTCACCTGAAACAGCACGCGATCCACGCGGCTTTGCTGTGAAAATGTATACGGAGGATGGAAACTGGGATCTTGTTGGGAACAATTTAAAAATCTTCTTTATTCGTGATGCGATGAAATTCCCTGATATGATTCACGCGTTCAAAGCTGATCCGGCTTCAAACGTTCCAAATCCTGAGCGTATGTTTGATTTTGTATCCCGCACTCCTGAAGCAACTCATATGATTACATTCTTGTTTTCTCCATGGGGTATTCCTGCTACATACCGTCATATGCAAGGCTCTGGTGTCAATACATATAAATGGGTTAATGCAGAGGGTAAAGCCGTACTGGTCAAATATCACTGGGAGCCCAAGCAGGGAATCCGAAATTTAACTCAAGAAGAAGCTGATTCCATTCAAGCTAAAAACGTTGGCCATGCAACACAGGATTTATATGAAGCCATTGAGCGTGGTGATTATCCGGAGTGGGAGCTTTTTGTTCAAATGATGGAGGATGATTACCATCCTGAGCTCGACTTTGATCCTCTTGATGATACAAAGCTATGGCCTGAGGATAAATTCCCATGGTTGCCTGTAGGACGCATGGTCCTTGATCGTAATCCAAAGGATTTCCATGCGGAGATTGAGCAAGCTTCTTTCGGTACAGGTGTCCTTGTCGATGGAATGGACTTTTCAGATGATAAGATGTTACAAGGTCGTACCTTCTCTTATTCTGATACGCAACGCTATCGTGTTGGAGCAAATTATCTAAAATTACCGGTGAATGCACCAAAATCTCCGGTACACACCAATCAACAGCGAGGACAAATGGATGTACGTGACCCTGAAGAATCAGGCCCTAATCCACATATTAATTATGAGCCATCAATGCTCGGCGGCTTTAAGGAAGCAAGTACCGAAGGCCGGGCACCACACCGACCAACATATAATGCAGCGGCGATGACTGCCCCAATTGACCGCCCCAACAACTATGGTCAAGCTGGCCATACCTACCGCAGCCTTGAAGATTGGGAACGTGATGAATTAATTAAAAACTTATCGGATGCCCTAGCCATTTGTGATAAAAAAATTCAAGATGCAATGATCGAACACTTTACACAAGCGGATGAAGAATATGGTCGTCGTGTGAAGGAAGGCATCGAAATGAAAATGAGTAAAATGAAAGAAATGAAAGATGTGGAGCTTGATAAAGTACCCGGCCGTGAATCAGGTCAATCACGATATGGCCAAGGTACATTAGCAGCAAATGAAGCAACTGAAGATGCGGTAAAAAAGGGGCACGAAGCAGATCCTTATTAAAACTAAAGGACAGTTCCGTATATGGAACTGTCCTCTTTTCTTTATTTTTGATCTGCCGGATAAATTAGCCCAACTTGCTTACGGGCTGTTTCTAAAATTCTAGCAGTAATGAGTGAATTTTGGTGAGAGTTTAACTCAGATTGTTGAATATTTTCTGAGACTAATGAAATAAATTCCTTAGCTTCATAATACATACTCTCTGACACTTGTTCTTTTGTTATATCTTCAACTGTACCGTCTTTGTACTGGATTTTCACACTTTCCGGGGTATGAATTTTATCAATGATGATGCTTCCGTTCTCTCCTTGTATCTCGGAAGGAACATAAGAATTCGTTATTTTCGAATACATGATCACAGCATCCATTTCCTCATACGTAAGAAGCAAACTTCCTTCTCCATCTACACCGGATTCCAGCATATAGCTGGATGCTTTTACTTCATTTGGCTCTCCGAATAATGCTACTGCAGGATACACACAATAGATACCAATATCCATTAATGATCCGTTCGAGAACTCTGGTTTAAAAGCATTTAACACAGTACCCTCCTTGTATTTATCATAGCGGGAAGAATATTGACAGTAGCTAGCAAAATATCGTCTAACCTTCCCAATCTTATGTAAGTTTTCTTTTATAGCAAGGAAATTAGGTAATTGTGTTGTTTTTAGTGCTTCCATTAAAACAACATTATTTTCCTTTGCAGCTGCAATCATTTTGCTTACTTCATCTGCATTTGAAGCAATTGGTTTTTCGCAGATAACGTGCTTTCCATTTTCCATACAAAGTACAGCTTGTGATGCATGCAATGAATTCGGGCTTGCAATATAGACAGCATCAAATTCGGGACTTTTTACAAATTCGTTTAAATCAGTATATGTATGTTCAGCGCCATATTTATCAGCAAACTCTAAAGCTTTGTCATTTGTTCTTGAATAAACAGCTGCAAGTGAAAACTCTTCTACCTTACTAGCTGCTTGAATAAAGCTTTCTGTTATCCAATTTGTTCCAATAATACCGAATCGAACCATATTCATTACCCCCAAATGTAAGATCTTCTACGTGCAAGTATATCTTTTTTTTCCAAAAAGAAAAAGCTTTTGTCATTTTTAGTCGTTTTTCAAACGTTTTTCTAATGGATTTGTGAAAAATATGTCATAATAGATAATTGAGTAAAGGTTGGAATTACATACATACGTTTTTATAAAGGAGTAATGATAATGAAAAAACTTATTGCAATAGACCTCGACGGAACTTTGTTATCTTCCAATATTGATATTTCTCCTGAAAATATCAAAGCAATTCAAGCAGCTCAAGATGCTGGTCACATCGTAATGATTTGTTCCGGTCGTGCTCCGGAGGATATTAAAACTGTTATCAGCAAGACACCTCTTCAATGTCCGGTTGCAGGCAGTAACGGAACAATGGTTATTGCCGATGGTAAGCTTTTAAGTCAAATTTCAATCGAAAAGGATTTAGTTGAGAGTGTTACAGCCACTCTTAATGAAAAACAATACCCATTTAAAATATATTCAAATAAAGGAATTTTTGTTGCCTCTACATGGTCTGAACGGATGCTTTCTTTCTTAGAGAAGAATAAAGATGTGCTGAATCATCTCACTGAAAAAGAGTACAAGCTAATGACAGAGCAGCCAAAAGAAACCGACAGTATTAAAATATTTGAAGATGTTAAGGAATTACTTAGCATCGAAGACATTACGGTTCAAAAATTCTTTATTCCTACGATCTCTGGTAAAGATGATTTAATTGCATCTCTACAAGATCTTGAGGGCATTTCCATCACAACTTCCGGTCCATATAATATCGAAATCATGGACACGAACGGTCACAAAGGAAACGGTATCCGTGTGATGGCAGAATACTTTAATATTCCTATTGAAGAAACAGTGGCGATCGGAGATAACTTTAATGATGTCCCAATGCTGGAAGCAGCAGGTTTATCAGTTGCAATGGGCAATGGTGACCCTACGATTAAAAAAATGGCAGATGTTGTAACACTTACAAACAATGAACACGGTGTTGCCCATGCGATTGAGAAATATGTTTTAGCAGAGAAATAATGAAAAGGAGCTGACAAATTAATTGTTAGCTCCTTTCTATTTCATCTAATTCGGTTCAACATGAACATGTACATCATAAACTCCGTAATCATTTCTCATTACTTTTTCCACTTGAGTAGCTATATCATGGGCTTCCGTGATATCTAGTCTGGAATTTACTAAGATCACAACATCAACCACTTCATTATTGCCGTAACTTCTTCCTTTGATCTGCTTTATACCTTTGACACCATCAACTTTTCTTATTTGTTCGTCATAAATCAGTAATTTCTTTTCATCAAATCCATCTGATAATTCGTGTGAAGCCTGCATAAAGATATCAAATGCTGTTTTACAGATTAATAATCCTACAATAATAGCTGTTACCGTATCAATCCACGGCATGTTAAGCTGGGATCCAAAGATTCCTACGGCAGTCCCTATACTTACCCATGCATCAGAAATATTATCCTTTGCTGCTGCCATAACAGCCTTACTATTAATTTTCTCCGCTAATTTTTTATTATATAGATAGACAAAATACATGACGATTGCCGAAAAAACACCTACATATGCTGCCATTACATCAGGAGATTCATCTCTTCCTTGAACCAAACCAATACATGCATCAATTAACACTTGCAGTCCGACAGTTGCCATAATAAAGGAAGCGACCATGGACGCGATTGTTTCACTTTTCCAGTGGCCATATCGATGATTTTCATCAGGAGGTCTTTGTGAAAGCTTGAGCCCTATTAGCACTGCAATAGATGCAATAATATCTGTTGTATTATTTAATCCGTCTGCTCTTAACGCCGCTGAATTACTCATATATCCAATAATCAATTTTAAGACAGAAAGACAAATATAGGCGACTATACTGATGATTGCCCCACGTTCACCTAATTTAAGATCACTATATTTTTGCTCTTCCACTCCACATGTCCTCCTACTTTCATTTGCCTTGACTATAATATCAAACTGAAAACGGGTGGGTCTAGAGCAATCTTTTTGTATGGATTTTACTTAATAAGCAGTGTACAACTAAGTTGAATTCAGGCAATTTATCTGCGAAGGTCAAACTAATTAATTTTTCGGACAAAAAAACACTTAACTCTTTATATAATGGGAATTCTTGTGAGATGGAAAATTATAAAATGCAGATTATTTCACAAGAAAATCACAATTATTGGTCATGAGATTCACAGTTCAATGAACGAAAAAAATGCTTAAAGAAAAAATACACTCTAAGCATTTTTAACCATTTCTTCAAATAAGTACTCTTACACTTCATTAATAAATAAATACCAACTAGGAACGAAAGACCCTATTAAAGGAATGAAAGGGATAAGTAACTTTGCTCCTTTTATAGGAGAACCACAAAACAGATAGACTTCTTCTTCACCTTTTATATCAAATTCATATTTTTCACTTTTAACCCAGTCAATTGATATAGATAATTCATGATGTCCTTTATCTATCGGCAACACTATTTCTTCTCCATTACCAATTTCATGAACCTGTGTGTCATCTATATACACCTTAAATTTTCTAAATCGATTTATGTATTGGGACGTTCTCCTTAATCGTAAGGTGCTTATTTTATCATTCCTCACTCTAATCCCCTCACTCTCAAATATCCAAATCCATTTAAGAATTTGTTGGATATATCTAGTGTGGTAGTTTAATTCACAAGGCAAATTAAATTAAAGAATACTCATTTGATAACACATTAAACGTTGATATAGAAATAAGAATCACACGCTACTTCTAATGTAATAGCGTATGATTCTTTTTGTTGTACCTACCTTATTAGATTTCCGGTGTTGGGGTCGGTTCAGCGTATCCCTCTTTATACATGTTATCGATTTTAGTTCGTATTTCTTTTATCGTTTTGCCTTCTTGGTAATCCACAATCGATTGTGCCGCGATTTCTAAACACACACCACACTTTGTTCCATGGTCGTCCCAAACAATAGCTCCGTTTTCTTTATTTTCATTAACAAAACAATCATAATTGCTTGTATGGTTTGCTTTTTCACCACATCCACAATAACAAGGCATATTTTCTAACAACTCTTTATGTCCTGCAGCAGCCTGATAGATTGTTTGCATATCTTCTGTTTTCTCATTTAAGAAAGTAGGCAATACCTCTATACCAGCTGTTTCCTCTCGTATATCATTCACCACTTCATGTCCCTCGTGTTGATCATGTGAAGCATCATGTCCACCTGTACTGGAGCATCCTGATAACATACCACCCAGCAAGGCTAACACCAGAATGTTTCTTTTGCGCATGTTTTATCCCCCTCAATATATGGTACCTAGTTTATTTTATCACAGGAACAAAAGCTCAAGCGCCTTGATCAGCCTCGGGCAAATAAGACGAAAAGGAATAGAAAGACGTACTTTGTCTTCAATTCCTTTGTGGCTAGACCCTAGAGGGGGCTAGGCGCTGGCAGTTTAAAAGCGCGACGTCCTGTCGCAAAAACTGCACTTGCACATCCTGTGCTTCGGAGCTGGATGTAGGGCATTTATCCACAGTTCAAAGAATTTTATAGTTTCCTAACGAAAAAAAGGACAGATTTAAAAAACTGCCCTTTACCTCTTTAATCATTTGTACATGGATCATCTTGACTAAAATGGCCTGATCTTGTGATCTTCGTTTGCAAGTACTTTTCGTTATACTCAGATCGGTCTCCCCACAATGGTTTTCGCTCTGAAACATATAGTCCTGATTCTTTCAATGCTTCAAGCTTTTTGGGGTTATTTGTTATAAGAGTAACTGGTTTTGAACGCAATGCTTTTAGTACATGTATGGCATCCTCATAATTTCTAGAATCATCAACAAACCCAAGGTTTTCGTTTGCCTCTACAGTATCATAGCCATTCTCCTGAAGGATATAAGCCATTGCTTTACTGAACAAACCAATTCCTCTACCTTCATGATTTGCCAGATAAAATAAAGCACCTGTTCCATGATCAACAATCATTTTCATCGATTTCTTCAATTGAAATCCGCAATCACATCGCTTACTGCCAAAAATATCACCTGTATGACAAATAGAATGCATTCTAATAAGTACTTCTTCTTCATCTTCAAAATTTCCGTACACTAAAACGCTTGATTGCTGAAGTTCTGCTAAATTGATGCTAGCTAGCTTTTCAATGATCTTCTCATAGTTTTCTGTCACTTCATCACAATTCAACCAGCAATACCAGTAAAATACGATGGTCTCTTCAAACAAATTAACAGGAAGTCGAATTGGCCCTACTAAATAAATGGCACCCTTTTGCGTTCTAATAAGTTGAATCTTATCCTGAAGCAAAGCTATTACATCTGATTTTAATTTCGTTTGTGTCAAATGCGTCTTCCTCCTTTATGAACCTATTTTGTGTTAAGAGGAGACATTTTAATACGATCCATTAACGGTGAGACGAATTTTATTCCCAGAAGGATCTGCCGTGATTATCACCTTATCATCTCTCGTTACATCAAAGTCTAATTGCTGTAATTTTTGAGTGACATGGTCCCTTTCAATCTCACTCGGATACACGATTGTATAATCCACTAGACCAACACTTTTCTCAGAAGGCTGTGGTGCACCGACACCATTCCAAACATTTAATCCGATATGATGATGATATCTTCCTGTTGATATAAATAATGCTTGATTACCATAGTTACACACCACTTCAAACCCGAGTCCTTTGCAGTAGAAATCCTTAGTTTTTTCAAGCTCTGATACATGTAGATGAATATGTCCCATTACTGTACCTTCAGGAAGCTTACTCCATTCATCGCTGCCACTCGCCAATAATCCTTCTACATCAATCGGGTCTGTTGACATTTCTACTTCTCCATTTTTCCAGTTCCAATGTGATGGAGAGCGGTCAACATATATTTCAATACCATTTCCATCAGGATCTGCTAAATAAAGTGCTTCACTAACAAGATGGTCAGATCCTCCTTGTAATGGATACTTAACCTTCAGCAGATGTTTTAATACACTTCCTAAATCAGAGCGCGATGGAAGTAATAATGCGAAGTGGTATAAACCTGTTGTTCGCGGTTGTTTTGGAATCACGTCATCGGGTTGTTCAATCTTTAAAAGCGCTGTTTTTCCGTCTGCTGTTAAAATGACCCTTTTCTCTGATCGCTCAAGAATATGTAATCCTATTATTTCCTGGTAAAAAGCCAAAGATCGATCCAGATCTAACACTTTTAAGCTAAGCTTAGATACAAAAGTAGTTGGATATTTATGAAACGACATAATGTTTCCTTCCTTTCAAAAAAGGACTACCCCATACGTCAGGAATGATTATTAATTTATCCTGTATGTGGGATAGTCCCTATTACTTTCATTTACTTTTTACTTAATTATGACTTTTTTTCACCATTTCCGCCACTGAAACTGTGCGTTTTGCCTGATGCTTAACAGCAGCTTGAACATCTTCAACCATGTTGCCATCCTGATCAACGGTTACACTTGTACCGTAAGGATTTCCACCAGCCGCAAATGTTACAGGGTCTGTATAGCCAGGAGCTGCTACGATTGCTCCCCAATGATACATCGTTGTGTATAAAGATAGAATAGTTGCTTCTTGTCCACCATGCGGATTTTGTGCCGAAGCCATAGCACTTACTACTTTATTGACAAGCTTTCCGTTAAACCATAGACCACCGGTTGTATCAAGGAAAGCTTTCATTTGAGCTGGCATGTTACCAAAACGTGTTGGAACACTAAAGATAATAGCATCTGCCCACTCAAGGTCATCCAATGTTACTTCAGGAACATTCTTTGTTTCTTCATGATGCTTTTTCCAAGCTGGATTAGACTCAATGGCTGATTGTGGCGCTGTTTCCGGTACTTTTAACACTTTTACTTCAGCACCAGCTTCTTTTGCTCCTGCCTCTGCCCACTGAGCTAATTGATAGTTCGTACCTGAAGAACTGTAATAAATAACGGCGAGTTTCACATTTGACATACTTTCCATCTCCTTTTTGGAATCATTTTTAAATAGCTTTGATAAAAAACCCATATTCACCACACCTGTTCTCTCTTGTTGTTTACTTATAAAAGTCGGGTCATACTAAATTATACCCAGACCTTATCGTATTAAATCTTATATCTCTAATTCATTTATTATTAATTCGAGATTTATTGTATCAAGGTATTTATCTGTTGTCAAGGAACGGGGGGACAGGTCCCTCGTCCCAACTGGGACAGAGGACCTGTCCCCCCGTTCCATTCTTGTGGTACATTATTAGGAGAAAGCCATTTGGAGTGATTGTGTTTATGACTATTTTAATTTTTTTACTTGCAGGCTTGGCTGAAATCGGTGGCGGGTACCTTATATGGTTATGGTTACGGGAAGGAAAGCCGTTCTATTTCGGTTTGAGTGGAGCAATAGCATTAGCCTTATACGGTGTAATTGCCACATTTCAATCCTTCCCTTCTTTCGGAAGAGTGTACGCTGCTTATGGCGGTGTTTTTATCATTCTATCTGTGCTATGGGGATGGGGAGTTGATAAACAGACACCAGATAAATACGATTGGATCGGTGCAGGTATTTGTCTTATAGGTGTCTCTGTTATGCTTCTTCCATCAAGACAATAGGGACAGAGAACCTGTCCCCCTGTTCCATAATGAAAGGAGACTTGTATGTTCCGGACTCAAAACATATATTTGTATTTATTTTTATATTTGATAAAATGGTTGGTTTTAGCAGGATTGGTTGGTTTGCTTGCGGGTTCTGCTTCTGCCTTTTTCTTAGTGAGTTTGGAATGGGCTGCTAAAACCCGTGAGACTTATTCCTGGTTTCTATTTCTCCTTCCGTTTGGTGGAGTGCTTGTCAGTTTTTTGTATTGGAAATATGGGATGAATTCTGCAAAAGGTAATAACCTCCTAATAGAGCAGGCGCATGGCGCAACGGAAAGCATTCCGTTTCGAATGGCTCCATTAGTGTTATTCGGTACCATTGTCACTCACCTGTTTGGTGGTTCTGCCGGGCGTGAGGGTACGGCTGTTCAGATGGGTGGAGCTTTCTCTGAACTGGTAGGAAAGATATTTAAATTAGATGAAGTTGATCGTAAAATAATCATTATTTGTGGAATTAGCAGTGGATTTGGTTCTGTTTTTGGTACACCTTTAGCTGGTACTGTATTTGGCTTAGAAGTGCTGGCACTGGGTTTAATTAGACATGAAGCCATTTTCCCGGCTTTTATTGCTGCATTTGTAGGTGATATTGTCACGACCACTGTTTGGGGCGTTGGCCATCATCATTATGAAATTGGCACAATCCCTTCATTGACTGCTCTTTTATTACTTAAAATTCTTTTTGCTGCTATTTTATTTGGTCTAACAAGCACACTTTTTTCTGAACTCACTCACTGGTTGAAGAAACAGTATACAAAGCTATTTCCAAATCCAATGTTAAAAAGTTTTGTCGGGGGACTTGTTATTATTGGGCTTGTGTATATGGTGAGCACGAGGAAATATCTTGGCTTAGGGATCCCACTTATTGATGATGCGTTTGAAGGAGAGGTCTCACCTCTTACCTTTATTACAAAACTACTCTTTACTTCTCTTACCTTAGGCGCAGGTTATCAAGGTGGTGAGGTTACACCATTATTTGCTATCGGCTCAACACTCGGTAGTTCATTAGGTGATATCTTGCAAGTATCCATTCCGTTCCTGGCCGCTTTAGGTTTTATCGGAGTTTTTTGTGGAGCAACAAATACACCCATCGCATGCTTTATTATGGGAATAGAACTTTTCGGATCAGAAGCCAGTTTGTATTTATTTCTAGTTTGTATTATTAGCTATTTATTCTCTGGGCACACAGGTATCTATACCTCGCAGCAAATTGGTGTATCAAAAAGTAAACTGATACCGATTCATAAAAATGATACACTGCAAACGTTCAAATTAATTAAAAAAGGGAAAAGAAATAAGACATAAAGAAACTCCACTGTTCCTCATAAACTGAGGGTGTGGAGTTTTTTATGTCTCGATTTTATTTATTCTAGCACTTCTAAATAATCTCCAACCATATTTTAATAGCCGTAGCAAAAATTAATAAAGCCAAAATAACTTGTAAAACTTTTGTATTGACCTTCTTACCCGCCATCGCTCCTAGCGGTGATGCAATTAAACTCGCAATAACCATTATAGCTGCCGGACCGTAATCAACTTGCCCGGTCGTTATCTTCCCTACAGTTGCACCAATGGAAGAAATAAACGTAATAGCAAGAGATGAAGCGATCGTCATACGAGTCGGAATTTTAAGTACAACTAGCATAATTGGGACTAGTAAAAACGCTCCTGCAGCACCAACGATTCCTGCCCCTACACCAACGATTAAAGCTAATATAGCTGCAAGCCATTTATTAAATTTCACTTGGTCCAATGGAGTATCGTCAATTCCCTTCTTAGGAATAAACATCATCACAGCAGCAATGAAAGCTAAAATTCCATAAATTAAATTAATGCCTCCTTCGGACATTAACTTTGAACCATATCCTCCAATAAAGCTTCCTATGAGTATGCTGACTCCCATGTAGCCTATTAAGGTTTTATTTAAATAACCGCCTTTTCGATATGCCCAAACACCACCGATCGTCGCAAAAAACACTTGTACCGCGCTAATCCCTGACACCTCGTGAGCACTAAAGGCTGCTAAACCAAATAGTGGCGGGATATATAATAGCATAGGATATTTGATAATAGAACCGCCAATACCTAACATTCCTGAAATATATGAACCTATAAAGCCTATTAGAAAAATTGTCATAATAAACCCTAATTCCATGTTTCCTACCTCCTATTTAGAAAAGGGAACCTAAACTCGGTTCCCTTTATATTTCAGCTTTTTATAATTAACGCACCGCACAACGGTTTGGTCCAATTTCCATTTCACGCTGCTCTTCTTCATTCGGAGTGATTTTCCCCATATTTGTTTGACGAATTTCTTGATATGCATTCGGTTGTGGTGGTAAATTTTCTGTTACCATCTTTCTAAATTCATTTTCGTCTTCAATATTTAAGCCATGATTTTCTGCAAATAACGTTCCTAACTTTTTAGCTACACTTCCATCTTCATTTAACTCTTCAATGATCATAAAGTGAGCAGGTAAAACAATTAGTTCCTCTGATAATTCTCTATAGCGTGTATATAAACTCTCTCTTAAATCTGCAACCCAATCTTCAGCCATTCCTGCTAAATCCGGTCTTCCAATTGAATCGATAAAGAGAATATCTCCTGATAAAAGGTAAGATGAATCAACAACAAATGATGTTGAACCAATTGTGTGACCTGGTGAATATAAAGCATGAATATCAATAGCTGTATTTCCGATTGTCACTGTATTGCCGCCTTCTAGCGGGCTATATTCAAACGTTACCTCTGTTGCATCTTTTGGCGGCAGCCAGTATGTTGCACCAGTCGTTTCAGCAATGATGCGACCTCCTGAAATATGATCAGCGTGAAGATGAGTATCAAATACATGAGTAATGGTTGCACCAATCTCTTTTGCAAAATCAAGATAGGTAGCAGTCATTCGAGTTGAATCAATAATTGCCGCTTCACCATTTGAAATAACCATGTATGATAAACAGCCTTTACCTATACGAACAAACTGATAAATTTCTCCGCCATCTCTTAGATCGCCGATTTTCACAGGCTCTAAGTGTTCACTCCAAGCCTTCATACCACCTTGTAAATAAGAAACATCCACACCTTGTTCTGAAAGCATTTCTGCGACCATGATAGAAGAGCCTTCTTTCGCGCACACAACTAGAACTTCTATATCCGTAGGAATACTACCTAAGATTTCTTCAACACCATCAAGTAATTCAAAATATGGGATGTTTAAATAACCAACGTTTTCTCCTTCTATCTTCCAATCCTGAAAATCAGCTTCATTACGAACATCAAGAATAAATAATGCTTCTTTATCAAAGACCTTTCTTGTTACTTCTTTTGAAGTCATTGCTTTTACTGTCATTCTGTTTACCCCCTATGGTATTTTTGAGATTAAAAAAAAGCAATTCCGTATACAGTTAAACGTAGGAACCTAGTCCGTTCCACTGCGCTCCAGACACTTGCTTTCCGCGGGGAGGAAGCTGAGCCTCCTCGGCTGCGCCTGCGGGGTCTCAGCTTTTCCTCTACTTCCCGCAGGAGTCAAGTGTCTTACGCTCCATTCCACTATCGTTTAATAAATAGTATTGAAAGCTTTTATCTTTCTAAAAATAATTTAACTTCATTTGCAATCTTATAAGAATCCAATAACATATATCATAATAAACCCTCTAGTTCATTACTTAGTTAAGCTGGATGTAATTCCAGACCATTCACTCATACCAGGTACCACATTATTTACTTTAGCAAACCCTTTTTCAGCTAATTTTTGAGTTGCAAGATCACTACGGCTGCCTGTTCGACAAACTACATAAATTTCATCATTTTGGTCTAATTCACTTACACGCTCATCCAATTCCCCTAATGGAATCGAAATTGCGTTTGGAATATGGTTAAATGCATATTCTGCAGCTTCTCTTACATCTATTACCACAATGTTTTCGTTAGCTTCTAGTTTTTTCTCAAGTTCTTCGTTCGTTGTTACATGTGGATGTTTTGTTTCAACCATTTCTTCATCTGAAGATTTACGTAAATAATGCTTTAGAACATCCCCTTCTTCAAGTGTACCCAGATATTGATGACCAGAGCTTTTCGCCCATGCTTGGAGATCCGCCTTTGACCCTTTATCTGTTGCTTGAACTTCTAAGACCCGTCCTGCTTCGATTTCATTCATCGCTTTCTTTGTTCTAACAATTGGCATTGGGCATGCTAAACCTTTTGCATCTACTAATAAGTCTGTTTTAATTGAGTTCATCTATTAAGTTCCTCCTAATTACCCAATGGGGTATATTTACATTTTAAAAAATTAGTTTGTTTCGCCTTCCCAGTCAAGCATTCCACCAGTCATATTAATCACATTGAACCCATAACTCTCAAGAAATTGACAAGCACGACCACTTCTTCCGCCAGAGCGGCATACCATTATATATTCTTTCGTTTTATCTAACTCATTCATACGAAACTCCAATAATCCTAATGGAATATGAATGACACCGGGTATTTTCCCTGCTTCCACCTCTTCTACTTCTCTCACATCGATGATGTTTACATTTTGACCTTGAGTTAACATGTTTTCGACTTCTTTTGCCGTAAATTGTTTCATTTTTAAAATCCTCCTTTTATCTCCAGGCGCTCATACCGCCCTTTACATTTGTAACATGTGGAAACCCTAATTTTTTAAGTATCTTACTAGCCTTTTGGCTTCTCATCCCACTTTGACAAATGACAATGACTTCTTTGTCCTTTGATAATTCTTTTTTAGCTTTTTGACTCAGTTCGTGAAGCGGAATATTTTTAAATTCTTTAATGCGATTGCCATTATATTCACCAGGTGTTCTCACATCCACAAACTGCTTATTTTTATCTTTCAATTCATGTTTCAATTCTGATGTCGAGATCTGTCTAACTCCTTTAGTAGGAATGATCCTGTTCAGGATAAAAAATATGAAAAAAGCAATGACGATATAGTTCAAGTATTCCATTGGTTTCCTCCCTGCATACTTAGGGGAGTATTCCCCTATTCGTGTTAGATAAATAAGTTCACATTTCCTTCTTCTGCATCACCGAGGTATGCTGCAACACCTGCATAGTCAATGTTGTCTAATAGTTCTTCTTGTTGAAGACCAAGTAAGTCCATCGTCATCGTACATGCTACTAATTTGACTTCTTGTTCTTGTGCCATTTCGATTAAATTTGAAAGAGGCATGGCATTGTGCTTCTTCATCACGTCTTTAATCATTTTAGGACCAAATCCGGCAAAGTTCATTTTGGACAATCCCATTTTTTCTGCCCCTCTAGGCATCATTTTGCCAAACATCTTTTCCATAAACCCTTTCTTCACTTGGATATTTTCATCTTTACGTAAAGCATTTAATCCCCAAAAAGTGTGAAAGATGGTTACTTCATGATCATAGGCAGCTGCACCGTTCGCAATAATATAAGCAGCCATCGCTTTATCATAATCCCCACTGAATAATACAATTGTTGTTTTTTTCTTTTCTGTCAAAGTAGTTCCTCCTCTTACCCCTCAGGGTATAAAATCCATTAAAATTTTTTATCCCTTTTTAATCCAAAACTTTAGCACTTGATCTTCTTCCTCATGCATTAAAAATTCATGACCACCAGATTTAGCCCAAGCTGTTAAATCACTTTTTGCACCTTTATCTGTTACATGAATTTCTAAGATTTGACCTGATTCTAAATCATTCATTGCCTTTTTAGTTTTCACGATTGGCATTGGACATGCTAAACCTTTTGCATCTAATACTTTATCTATATTCATTTATAAATCCTCCTAGTTTTTAATTAGCACCATTACCCCTACGGGTATATAATAATGTAAATAAAAGATGATGTCAACCCATTCATTATCGACTTTTAACAAGTAAATTTACGGCTTCTTTCACTAGTTCTTCTGTGTTGTGTTCTCCTGTTTCTTCTGCATGTCGAACACATTCTACTAAATTTGAACTAACAACAACGCCCATTGTTCGATCAATTGCTGTTCTTGCAGCAGATAACTGTGTGATAACTTCCTTACAATCTTTTCCTTCTTCCATCATTCTTAAAATACCTCTAAGTTGTCCCTCAATACGCTTTACCCTATTTTTCATTTGATCAGTATACTCCAACTACAAAAACCTCCTTTAACAAAAAATTTCTGATTTTAATTGGTTTTCCATTTCTATTCCTTTGCGGGATGTCACCTTGTATCCAACTACCTTAAATCCCTTATTACGAAGAATTCGAACCCCAATATTTCTTTCCATACAATTCGAGGCTACGACTATTAATTCATGATTGGGAATTTCACTGTAGTATCTATTAAGGTAGGCAATTGGAATATTTATTCCTATATCGATAGGATCTTTATATGATTCGTTATAATCCCTTAAATCTATTACATAAAAATTGTTTGACTCTATTTTATTTATATCAACTTCTTTCAATCCAAAAACGGGAAAATATCTAGCAAATAAGACATGCATGATACTTATTAGCACAAATAAACTGACGATCACCATGTGAAAAGCTCCTCCCTTTTTTGTAGCAAGGAACAACTTACAAGATTCATATTATACCACTAGGGGTATAAAGTCAACACCTCATATTTATTTTTTCCTCCAGCTTTTGAAGTAGTTAAATAAATCATTATTCCAAAATACAGATTCAATAAGGAAGGGTAACAATGTTTACCCCTCTCCTTCATATAGGATGTTACTTGTTACTTTAACTTTGAATACTTTTATTAATACATTGAATCAATCTTTCCTCAATATCCTTAGCAAGTCTTTTTATTTCTTCATTATTTATTAAATTTATTAAAGCTGTAGGTCTCGGCATTCCAATTTTTGTTTTACCATTGTCACTGTAAACAACAATTTTACATGGTAGAAAATAACCAACTAATAAATTTTCTTTCAATACTCTTTCAGCTTCATGTGGATTACAAACTTCTAAAACGAGATAATCTGATTCAAACTCCAACCCTTTCTCTTGAAGCTTTTCTTTAATATCAAACATCCATAATACCCCAAACTTCTCTTCCGTTAGCTTTAATTCAAGACTAGATATGGCTTCGTTTATATTTTTAGTTGTTGTAACAGTATAATCGAACAATTGAAACAATCCCTTCTCTTTTGGACTTTTTCATAATTTACCCGAAAGTCTCCAAAAGAAACTGACTAATGTCTGAACTTTACAAACACATTGTTTCTATACCAATAATTTTTGCGATCAATACTTATTCAGATACTTCTACTCAGAACGGCAAGGAGCAAGTAAATTTAACTGATATAGAAAGAAAGTCGGGTTGGAATGATTTGCTTTATATTTGTAAACTCTAAGTTTCAGAGGTGAAATACATGGCTGAACATTATGAGGTTATTTTACGGTCAATCACATCCTTTATTCTTCTCCTGATCGGGGCACGAATTCTAGGAAAACAAACCATCTCACAAATGACAATGTTTGATTTTATTGCTTCCATTTCTATGGGTGCTATTGCTGCAAACTTAGCATTTAATACATCAATTAAGGTTCATCATACGATTCTTGCTTATAGCATTTTTGTCGCCGTCATTTTTTTTATTGCCCTTATTTCACTAAAAAACAGAAAAGGGAGAAAATTTTTTGCCGGTGATCCAACGATTGTTATTCAAAATGGAAAGATCCTAGAAAGAAATATGAATAAAATGCGTTATACTCTAGATTATTTAAATCAACAGCTAAGAGAAAAAAACACATTTAATATCGAAGAAGTTTTGTTTGCCATTGTTGAGACGAATGGAACTTTAACGGTACTTAAAAAACCGCAATTTAGGAATGTAACAAGACAGGATTTATCGGTTGCAGCAGCACCTGAACAAAGACTACCTATTGAGCTAATTATGGATGGTGAAATCATTAAAGAAAATCTTGAGCAAAACAACCTAACTCAAAATTGGTTACAATTAGAATTAGAAAAACGAAAATTAACTAAAAATGATGTGGTTTATGCAGTATTAGCTGCTAATGGAAATATGTATGTTGATACGTTCAAGGATCATATTCATTCTCCTATTGACCAGGAATAACTTATCTCAGGAAAGGATGATAGGAGGAATACACTTCCAATTAGCCTTCCCTGAGATATGACACTCCTAATTTCTTGCTTGCCCTCTTTTAAATGCTTCTAGATGATTTAAAGAAGCATTGCGTAGCTGTGTAAAGACTGCTTTCACATCATTAGGAATATTCTGTGATATGAATTTCTCATACATAGCAATATTTTCAATTTCACCTTGAACACCAGCAGAATAGGCTGACTTTATGTTTGAAGGTGTTGTTACGTATGGGCTTGAATCATCTTCTGGAATAGACACTTTATATCGTTCAAAAAGTGGTAATAGTGCACTTATATGCCTCAATTCCGCTTCTTTTATTCGGGAAAATGTGCGGATATTCCCGAATGTTTCTAATATGTTTTTATACCGTGCCTATGCTAAATATTCATCTTGAAGAGCATAGGTTAGCATACTGGGTAAGGTCAGTGTTGATGCACTCAAAGCCCCTTTTGCACCGTAATTTTCACCTTGTCGATCTAGAGTCTTAATTATTTTTTTTAAAAAAAACAAAAACCAAACAGCATGATTTTGCTCATCAGCTGCAGCTCGTCTAAATCTTCCTTTAATAAAAGGATCTTGAGCTTGATCAGCAATATCTAAATAAAAATCAACCGCTCCCTGCTCATCTTTAAATGCAAATTCAATTCCCTCTCTAAACTTTCCTGGACATTCTTCACTGATTTTATAGGTTGGCTGTTTACCTGTTACATTTGTGTAAATTCTACTGAATTCTTCAAGATGTCGTTTCTCATCTTTTTGTATCTCTAAAATTTGCTTTCTTATGTCCTGGTTAGGTGCCAATTTAGCTAATTTTTCATAACAAGAAATGGCACTGTATTCGGCATTGATTGCTTTCTGAATATCTTTTAAGAGCCTTTTATCATTTGTATTCCGATGATACCCATTATGAAATGGAACATATTGATAGGTGGGATTATATGTGTACATGATTGTCCTCCTCAAACATAAAATGTCAACTTATCATATGCTTCATGGAAAAGCTGTTGTGCAAGGCCCATTCAATTTTTGATTCGTGATTGTCTAAATGTGCAGATTCAAAGGAGTTGATAAAACTACGTTTCTTTAAAAATTTGGACGGGTACTATTATTTATGTGAAAAAATAAGGAGGTAATGTCAAATGTTAAATCAACAATTTAAGGAATGTATTCAGGCATGCTTAGAGTGTATGGAGGCTTGTAATACTTGTTATCATGCCTGCCTAAAAGAAGATGATGTAACTATGATGTCAAACTGTATCCGTCTGGACAGGGAGTGTGCCGATATTTGCGGTTTTGCAGTAAAAGCTATGCAATCGAATAGTCCTTTTGCTGAACAAATTTGTAAGCTATGTGCCGATATTTGTGAGGCATGTGGTCAAGAGTGTCAGAAACATGAACATGACCATTGCAAAAACTGTGCCGATTCTTGCTTTAAATGTGCTGAAGCATGTCGACAAATGGTTTCATAAGCAGCACTAGAAATTGGAGAATCTAAGGGTTATAGTCAAAGAGCAGAGCGTGATTAGCTTTGCTCTTTTATTTCTGCATATTTTCTCAACAATTTACCTTTACAATATTCATATAAAAATTAAGAAGGTGTATCCTATGAAAATTTCTATTAAACTCGGTCTATGGTTTTTTATCTGCATTTTTATCATTGAAGCATCTTCTATGTTTTTCTTACATCGTAATGTTGTCCATTCTCTTGTTAATGAAGAGTTAAACGCCCTAAAATTACGAGGAAACAGCCATCGTGATGTTATTGAAATTTCTTATGATGAGGCAACATTACATCACATTAAAATAATGGAGTCACAAACAGATACTGAGGTGGTTATAACAAATGACGTTGGAAAAGTCATTACTTCATCTAAAACAATAGACAAAGAAATGAACAAAATCCTAAAAACAAAACTTGAAGAATCTAAAAATGGTCTTCTCATTCAACCTGACTGGCAACATGAACGATATATTTCGACGGTTTCTTCATTCCAGGCTCGTAATGGAGAGGTTGGGTTTGTTTATATGTTCAAAAGTACCGACCAAATACAACATGTTATATCACGATTAAATGAACATTTTATCCTTGCTTCAGTTCTCATTATCTTTCTCATGCTGTTTACCATATTCTTCTTATCAAACGCTCTAACTAAACCTTTGATTTTAATGAAGGAAGCCACAAGAAGAATAAGCAAGGGGGATTTTTCAGTTTCCCTGCCTAAAACTTCAAATGATGAAATAGGAGAGTTATCAACTTCCATTCATATTTTAGCTAACGACTTAAACTATTTAAAAAAAGAAAGAAATGAATTTTTAGGAAGTATTTCTCATGAACTACGTACCCCTCTTACCTATATTAAGGGTTATGCAGATATCGCAAAAAGAAACAACATATCAGAAACGGACAGACTTCATTACATACATATTATTTATGAAGAATCAAACCATGTGAGTGATCTTCTAACAGAACTATTTGATTTAGCTAAAATGGATCAACATACTTTTTCTATTTCAAAGGACAAAGTTAACATCTGCTTATTCATACAATCCATTTTTCAAAAAATGAAACCGGCTTTTGAAAACAAAGGAGTAAAACTTGAGTTTATTTGTCAAAAAGAAACTTTTGCACATATCGATCCTATTCGATTTGAACAAGTCTTCTTAAATTTGTTGGATAACGCACTAAAATACTCTGATACCAATTCATTGACTGCAATTGAAATAAAAAAGGAAGAAGAGATAATAGATATTTATGTCAGAGACCAAGGTCCAGGAATACCTGCTGAAGATTTACCATATATCTTTGACCGCCTATATCGAGTAGATAAATCACGCTCAAGGTTAACAGGAGGTTATGGGTTAGGATTATCAATAGTGAAAGAAATAATTGATGCCCATGGTGGAACTATTTCGGTAGAAAGTCAAGTGAATAAGGGAACATGCTTTAAAATTACGTTAAAGGGGCTGTATGATGAAAACCGTTTTGCTGATAGATGATGAGCAAAGAATGCTCGATTTATTATCTTTATATATAGAACCTTATGGATATACCTGTATTAAAAAGAGATCTGGTAATGAGGGCTTAGAAATTCTGTATCACAAAAGCATTGACCTTGTAATCCTTGATATTATGATGCCTGAATTGGATGGATGGAAAACCTGTGAAAAAATAAGAAAAATATCTGATGTACCAATAATCATGTTAACAGCCAGAAGCGAAAAGGAAGATATTGTAAAAGGCTTAAAAAAAGGTGCTGACGATTACCTGATCAAACCATTTCATGAAGACGAGTTAATCGCTCGTTTAGAAGCCATTATGAGAAGAACAAGCAGAACTTCTCACTCTGAAAACATAATTTATTTTGAAGGGTTATTACTAAATCAGTCCACATATCAGGTAACATATCAAGAGAAAGAACTTGTTCTGACACCTAAGGAATACGGCTTACTCGGGTTGTTCTTAGAAAACCAAAATAAAGTATTTTCAAGAGAACATTTACTTTCAACTTTATGGGGCCTAAAGGCTGAAACAGAGGATCGAACCATTGACTCACATATACGGAATATGAGAGAAAAGCTGCGTAAAGCAAACTTCCCTGTAGAACAATATTTAAAAACAGTTTGGGGAATAGGTTATAAATGGGTTTCCGACAAATAAATAAACGATATTGAACAGAGAACTCGGGTTATCCCAAGTTCTCTTTTCCTTCATACTTACTCTTCTATTGGTGATAATTCACTTTCTGTTACCCATTTATGGTTTTTCACTTCTTCTCCACCCGTTGCAGGTATGTAATCAACCATATACACAGTCGTCTCTTCAACAGAGTCAATTACAGCTTCTGCACCATTCATACCTTCCATATGATCAGCATTTAAAACAACTTCTTCACCTGGCTTAAATGGTGTATTCCCTGCATCTTCGATTTCCTCATGAATGATCCACTTATGATTTTCAACTATATCTCCGCCTGTTGTTGGTGTATAAGAAACAGCATAAACTTCTGTATCATAAGCCCCAGCAATTGTTGCTTCTGCTCCCTTCATACCCTCCATATGATCTGTTTCAAGGATAGCCTGGCTCCCCACTTTATATGTTGGGTTTTCTGCTTCCTTTAAACCTACCGGAACCTCACCAGAACTTGAATGGTTCATCTCAGAATGATCCATTTCAGAATGTTTTGCCGTATTTGTATTTGTATCCTCATTATTTTCAGTTGTTTCCTCATTATTACTAGTACATGCAGCTAATAAAATGGCTAATAAACTTGTCAAAATAATTAGGTGGATTTTTTTCATTTTACTACTCCTTTTTCTTATTTTAGTTGTTAAAGTAATTCCCTATATTTTCTTATTTATAGGTCTCTATATTTCTAACATAACAAATGACTTTGCAGAAAGTATGCAAAAATCATATCAACTTTATTAATTTCTTAGAAATGTAAAGGTTTTGTAAATATTGTAGGTATGAGTGGAAAAATTAGATGAAGATGTTACAATACCTAATATCGGAACCCAATATTGAAGTTCGATATCAACATAAATTAATGAGGTGATTTATTGGAAGACAAAGTCCTGCGGAAATTGTTTCTCGGTTTTATTCACATTCACATCCTTCACCATGCAAATGAACATCCAATTTTTGGTATCTGGATGCTAGAAGAACTCAGAGAACATGGGTATAATATCAGTCCCGGCACCCTTTATCCTATCCTTCACACCATGGAGTCAGATGGTCTCTTAATAAGAGAAGACCGAAATGTAGAAGGAAAAATACGAAAATATTATACAACTACAGAAAAAGGGAACATGGTTCTAAATGAAGCTCGGGCAAAAGCATATGAGTTATTCAAAGAAATAATAGACTAGGAAAGGCAGGTAAATAATAATGGAACAAAAAAATACACTAAAGACGTTGCTTGAAATACTAATTGTTTCAACAAGACTCGGTTTTACATCATTTGGTGGACCCATTGCACACTTAGGTTATTTCCATGAAGAATATATTCGACGAAGGAAATGGATGGATGAAAAAAGCTATGCGGATCTAGTAGCACTTTGCCAGTTTCTACCCGGGCCGGCCAGTAGCCAGGTAGGGATTGGGATTGGTGTCATGCGTGCGGGAGTATTGGGAGGAATCACTTCCTTTATAGGCTTTACCCTTCCCTCGGTTTTTGCACTTATTATCTTTGCTTTAATTCTTCAGGGCTTTGATGTCGCTGATGCCGGATGGATTCACGGCCTGAAAATAGTCGCCGTTGCCGTGGTTGCCCATGCAATCCTAGGAATGGCACAAAAATTAACTCCAGATTTAAAGAGGAAAACAATTGCTTTATTTGCCTTAGTAGGAACACTTTTATGGCAAACAGCCTTTACACAAGTCGGTGTGATTATCATCGCCGCATTCGTTGGATTTCTCTTATATAAAGATCACGCAGAATCTGAAGAATCAAGAGTTGAGTTTCCTATTTCAAAAGGATTTGCCATTGTTTGCTTATCATTATTTTTCGGGTTACTCATTCTACTACCAATCTTAAGAGAAATGACTTCGATAAGTTGGATTGCAATGTTTGATAGCTTTTACCGCTCAGGATCATTAGTATTTGGCGGAGGGCATGTCGTCTTGCCTTTATTGGAACGTGAATTTGTTCCAACCGGGTGGCTGTCTGAAGAAGCCTTCTTAGCCGGTTATGGAGCAGCACAAGCAGTTCCCGGCCCACTTTTCACATTTGCAGCCTATTTAGGTGCCGTTATAAATGGTTGGCAAGGTGGATTAGTAGCAACAGTTGCTATTTTCTTACCCGCATTTCTATTAATTTTAGGAACATTGCCATTTTGGGATACTTTGCGCCGTAATCCTAAGATTAAGGGCGCGTTACTTGGAGTAAATGCAGCGGTTGTCGGGATCTTAATCTCTGCGTTTTATCATCCTATTTGGACCAGCAGTATACTGGCACCAATTGACTTTGCCTTTGCTGCCGTATTATTCAGTATGTTAGTTTACTGGAAGCTTCCTCCATGGATCATTGTGTTGACCGGGGCTGTTGGAGGTTTACTTATTGGATTGATTTAATGTCGAACAAAAAGAAGTTACCTAATCTGGTAGCTTCTTTTGTTACTTCACACTTTTTATCTAAAATAAAGGTTTCTATGTTGTAATTTAAATAGTTGAATATAAAAACCGATTCGTTCCATTGCGCTCCAGCCACAAGATTCGCCGGGGAGGAAGCTGAGCCTCGGCTTCGCCTGTGGGGTCTCAGCCTTTCCTCACATCCCGCAGGAGTCAAGTGTCTTCCGCTCCATTCCACTATCTATCATTACATAATAATTTATAGCAACGATCTATGCAAAAACAGTTGTGATAAAAAACTCAGATATCTTTTACATTATATACATATTAAAAAATCCATTTACATCAATTTTTTTGATTAATAGTTGACAAAAGAAAAATTTGGATATATAGTTTAAATATCAAAAAAAATTGATATAGAAAAGGTGTATCTCATGAAACAGGAAATCAACTTCCAAGATGTGTCTTTAGAAAAAACCTTTGAAATGTATGAGAGTAAGTTTAAAGCCATTGCGGACAAAAAAAGATTGCAGATCATGAACCTTCTAACACAGAAAGGTGAAATTAATGTAAATGATCTAGCTCCAATGGTAAATATGACACAATCAAAGTTGTCATATCATTTAAAAATACTTTTAGATGCCAACCTTATTATAAGAGAAACAAGAGGTACATGGAATTATTACAAACTTAACCTCGATGAAGTAAATCACCTATTATCAGCAGAGCTTTGTTGTCTATTTCGGCCAACTTGCTGATAAATTTTTTCTGTATTATATCAATTTTTTTTGATTAATAAATCAAATAAATTTGTTTTAGGAGGAAGTTATGTTTAATGATTATGAGGTTTATATGCTTTCAAAAATAAAACAAAATGAAATGACCGAATTAAGTCTTTTTTCAATACCTTTAACCCAAAAGGATAAGCGCACCGTTGAAACGAAATCAATTGAAATAACCTGTTGTCAAACAGTTTGTTGTTAATAACGTAGAATTAATGACGAAATCGACCCTTAGGAGGAAAGGAAATATGAACATCCATATTGGTTTAAATGTAACAAATTTAGAGACTTCCCTTATCTTTTACTCTAAGTTATTTGGTGTAAAACCTGTAAAGGTAAAACCAGATTATGTGAAGTTTTTGTTAGAGAACCCGGGGTTAAACTTTACATTACGACCGGTAGATCGTGTAGAGGGTAATCATATCAACCATTTTGGTTTTCAAGTATTCAGTACTAATGAGTTGGTAAAACATAAAGAGAGGCTGGAAACGGAAGGTTTTTTCTCTCGTAATGAAAGTGATACTACATGTTGCTATGCTAAGCAAGATAAGTTTTGGATCACAGATCCTGATGGTCATGAATGGGAATTTTTCTTAACAAAAGAAGACACTGAAGTAGACACCATCGATACTTGTTGTGATGAATGAATATGTATTGGTAAAGGCAAAGCCGCGGGATGTCCCACGGCTTTTTATTATTCTCCCGTTTTTGCGAAACGTTCAATTCTTTCTCCGATTTCATCACGTACACGCCCAAAGAATGCCCATTTTTCTTCATCAGTTCCTTCTGCTTTCGCCGGATCATCAAACCCCCAGTGTACTCGTTTAGTATGTGGAGGAGTAACTGGGCAATTGTCTGCCGCATGACCACAAAGTGTTACAACTAAATCAGCATGATTTAAAATTTCCGGATCAATTACATCAGATGTTTGATTTGAAATATCGATACCCGCTTCTTTCATTGCTTTCACTGCATTTGGATTTAAACCATGTGCTTCTAGTCCGGCACTTTTTACTTCCCACTCATCACCTAAATGTTTTTTTGCCCATCCTTCTGCCATTTGGCTTCTGCAAGAATTTCCTGTACATAAGAAGTAGATTGTTTTTTTAGACATGTTCATTTCTCCTTTTAAAATAAGATTAATGGATGATAAGTAACCAAATATATAAACCAACAAGGGTAATAAACAATGTTGGAATGGTTAGGATAATTCCTGTTTTAAAATAGGTTCCCCAAGAGATTTTCACACCTTTTAAAGATAAGACATGAAGCCATAATAAAGTGGCTAAAGAGCCGATTGGTGTAATTTTCGGTCCTAAATCGGAACCAATTACATTAGCATAGATAAGAGCTTCTCTTATTACACCTGTAGTATTTGTATCCGAAATGGCAAGTGCATCAATCATAACAGTAGGCATGTTGTTCATGATTGACGATAAGATTGCCGCAATAAAACCCATTCCAACTGTCGCTGAAAACAACCCTTGGTCTGCTGTTACTTGAATTAAATCGGCTAATACATTTGTTAAACCAACGTTTCGTAAGCTGTAAACAACGACATACATTCCGATTGAGAAAAAGACAATTGCCCAAGGTGCCCCTTTAATGACGGTTTTTGTGTTAACAACAGGACTTCTTTTTGCCATGATTAAAAAGAAGATGGCAACAATACCGGCAATGAACGATACAGGGATGCCGATGAACTCACTTGCAAAGTATCCAACAAGTAAGATTCCCAATACAGCCCAGGACAATTTAAACATCTTTTTATCACGAATGGCTTCTACTGGTTTTTTCAATTGGGATATATCATAATTTCTCGGGATGCTTTTACGGAAAAAGAGAAATAAAACCAAAATACTTGCACCTAGTGAGAAAAAGTTAGGAATAATCATTCTTGATGCAAACTCGACAAATCCTATCCCGAAAAAGTCTGCTGATACGATATTCACTAAATTACTAACGACTAATGGAAGTGAGGTTGTATCTGCAATAAATCCACTAGCCATAATAAATGGAAACACCATCTTTTCATTAAAGTTTAAGTTTCTTACCATCGCAAGGACAATCGGTGTAAGGATTAGTGCTGCTCCATCATTTGCAAAAAGTGCAGCCACAATTGCACCTAATAAACTGACATAAACAAACATTTTCATGCCGTTTCCTTTTGCAGCCCTTGCCATGTGTAAAGCTGACCACTCAAAGAAACCTATTTCATCTAATATTAAAGAAATAATAATAATCGCAATAAATGCTAAGGTTGCGTTCCAAACAATTGACGTTACATCGATTACATCTTTAAAATCAACAACACCTACAAGAAGGGCTAAAATCGCCCCGCCACATGCAGACCAGCCAATGGATAACCCTTTTGGTTGCCATATGACGAGCGTAAGTGTGAGTAAAAAGATAACTGATGCCAAAATTACTGATGTCATTTCATCCCTCCATTATTCACACGAAATACGTAATCCTTGTTCTTCTAATTCTTTTATTCGATAATCCTGATTCGGAAGGTGTTCAAGTACGTTTTGAACAAATGGATAATAATCACTGCTTTTGTTTAATGAATAAATGATCCACTGCCCTCTTCTCGTTTCTTGAACAATTCCTGCATCTTTTAGTTTTCTGAGATGTTGACTGATAGCTGGTTGACTTGCTTTAAAAATTTCAACAAACTCACACACACAACAATCATTTGAATCCAACATTTTCACCATTGTTAAACGTGTTCTGTCACCTAATAGTTTTAATACTGTCGCAGCTTTATCTATTTCAAGAGTTGTTTCTGACATTGCTTACACCTCCACTTGTATCCGTAAATTAATATATAATAATTTACTTATACATTCAATAGCTAAATATAGTTTCTACATTCATGCATATCCTTATGCTAATAAAAAAATCACTGCCTAAGCAGCGATTTTTTTACAAATATCTTCTCGATACACTTTTCCCATCATAAGAAAATAACACATTTTTTCCTTCCAGCATACTTTCCATATGAACAGGTCTGCCCCATAATTGATAAATATATGGAAGCACCTTCTCTAAGTATTTTAGATCAAGCTCAATGTCTTCAAACCAGTGCTTTAAGTAAAGTTCATTATTTTTCAAATAGTCCCCATCATTAACCGTAATATATGGGAAGCCGCCGTTCACCCTCATGCTGACAAGCTGATCGCGAACTGATTCCCAGCCTTTATCTACAATTTTATAATCCCGGCCTTGCTTCTGGAATAAGTACATATCCTCACGCATGACAAGGTCTTTTGTTAAATAATTACGGATAAACGATATATCGGATTCCACTTCACGGACTTCAAACATTTTTTCACGGCCTGACCCGGGTTGCGCACCGAACATTATCATTTCTTCTGTCGGGTTATCGTATTTTTCTTCAATGTCTTCAAAAATTTTCAGCCCTAAATAATATGGATTGATGCTTGTTTTTGATGGCTGTACAACACCTGCATTAAGCTTCGCAAATTCTATAGCTTCATCAGAAGTTAAATCAAGCTCCCTGATAATGCGTTGGTGCCAATATGAAGCCCATCCTTCATTCATGATTTTTGTTTCAAGCTGAGGCCAGAAATAGAGCATTTCTTCTCTCATCATCGTTAAAATATCACGTTGCCAATCCTCTAATTCCCGGCTGTATTCTTCAATAAATAATAAAATATCTTTCTCTGGTGAAGGCGGAAATTTTTTTTTCTTCTTTTTTATTGTAGACTTTGGTTCAGCCTTTTTATCAAGATTCCAAAGGTCATCATATGGAGTAACCTTCGGCTCTTCCGCATCCTCGTCAAATTCAATATCATCAATCGTCCAAGAAAGCTTTGGACGAACAAGGGAAGGATCAATATGTTCCTGTATGGAAAGAACCGCATCTAAAAATGTTTCTACCTCTTGCCTTCCATGAATGAGTTCATATTTCTTAATTCGCTCTGCTGTGGCAGACATACTCTCAACCATTTCACGTTTTGTATTACTAAAACGTGAATTATTTTTAAAAAAGTCACAATGTGCCAAAACGTGAGCGACGATTAATTTATTTTGGATTAAAGAGTTTGTATCCAAAAGAAATGCGTAGCAAGGATCTGAGTTAATGACAAGTTCATAAATTTTACTCAACCCTAAATCATATTGAAGCTTCATTTTGTGAAATTGTTTCCCAAAGCTCCAGTGTGAAAACCTTGTAGGCATACCATATGCACCAAATGTATAAATAATATCAGCAGGACATATCTCATATCTCATTGGATAAAAATCAAGTCCGAAGCCTTTCGCAACCTCGGTTATTTCACTAATAGCATATTCCAAAGCCTTTTGATCAGCTGCTTTCATGGTCTCCCCCCTAAAGCAAATCTTACAATAATGTATGAGCCTTAGTTGAAAAACATGCTAATCTTGTTCAAGGGGAGACGCTAGTATCTTCTACATTAATAAAAAGTAAATCCCAAAAATAAACGCAATAACGATCACAAAAATCCCAAGTGTAATCACGGTTATTTTCGGGGTTCTAAATGTCTGGTCGTTAATTGCTTTATATTTTCGTAAATAAGCAATGGTTGCCATAATGATCGTTAAAATTCCTACTCCAACTGATGTTATCCCAATAATATTGGCTAAATAATCACTAGTCTGTGAAAGATTCGGTTCCATATTTTCATGTAAATTTGAAACGAGAAATCCCACTCCAATAATCGCAATCGCCGTTCGGATCCAAGCTAAAAATGTTCGCTCATTTGCCAGGTGTTGTTGTATGTATTTGGAATCGATTGTCTTTTGCTTTTGTTCCAAGTCTTTCTCCATCTATCTCACCTAACTTTACAAATATATAAGCATAATACTAGTTGATAAGTTTATCTATACCCTTCCAAGGAAAAATTACTCTGAACAATAAAGCCCTATAAATACAAAAAAACCACTTACTGTAAGGAATACGATTCCTAAGTGAGTGGCTGGCTTCAAAATTAACTTTACGCTTCCTGATACTGCTTCAAATCAATTGCAGGACCAAAAAATTCATAATTAATATTCTCTGATTTCACACCAAGTCTTTGAAGGTTTTCGATTACACTTCCCATAAATGGTGCTGGACCACATACATAAAATGTTGCATCCTTTTCTTTCACAAGTTGTTCCAGCTTTTGTAAATCTAAGTATCCTTCAAAATCAAATTTATTTTCCTCACGGTCAGATGCAGTTGGCTGTTGGAGGATGACATATTTCTTTGCATTTGGCATTGATTGAACCGTTTCACTAACTTCTTGTCCAAAGGCTTGTACATTTCCATCATTTGCTGCCTGGATAAATGTTACCATTCGACTTGGCTGGTTATCTCCAACTGTTTTTAGCATACTAAGCATCGGTGTAATGCCGACACCACCACTAATGAGATAAAGCGGAGAATTTGCTGATCCATCTAGAACAAAGTCACCTGCAGGAGCAGTCATTTCTACTTTATCACCAACATTGACTGAATCATGAAGATAGTTTGATACTTTACCATTTTGATCTATGTTTTCTCCTGTTTCTTTCTTAACGGAAATTCGTAATGTTTGTTTCCCCGGAGAGTCAGAAAGACTGTATTGACGATTAAGTAAATACTCTTCACCTGGAATAGATAATCTTATCGTAATATACTGACCCGCTTGAAAATTTGGAACTGGCTTACCATCAGAAGCTTCAAGATAGAATGATGTAATAACAGAGCTTTCTTGTTCCTTTTTAACAACCTTAAATGCCTTGAATTCTTCCCAAGCCTCATTCTTGGCTTTGTTATACATTTCTTCCTCAACATCGATAAAGACTTGGGCGATCACTCCATATGCTTCTCCCCAAGCTTCAATAATGTCAGGTGTTGCTGCATCTCCTAATACATCTTTAATCGCTTTTAATAGGAATTCTCCTACAATTGGATAATGTTCTTTTTTTACATTTAAACTTCTATGCTTGTGAGCTATTTGTTTAACCGCTGGTAATAATACTTCTAGTTGATCAATATATGTTGCTGCTGCATAAACCGTATTAGCTAAAGCAGTTTGCTGACGACCTTGTTTTTGATTTGCATGATTAAAAATATTTAATAGTGCAGGGTGTGCTTCAAACAGGCTTTTGTAAAAATAAGATGTTATTTCCACTCCACGCTCAGCTAAGATTGGTGCTGTTGATTTCACAATTTCAATTGTTTTATTAGATAACATCTATTCCAACTCCTAAAGAAGTATTTTGAATACATCTTTATCATAGATAAACCATAATTTAAAAGCAATATATAAAATACATCTTTAAAAAAGCTGTCACATTTTCCTACAATAATATCTATAACGTACACACCCTATGGTAAGATAGGTCTAAAGTTACTTTTAAACATAGGTTCTATTAAGAAAACTGTTTTGGTTGATTGAAGCGAGCATCCTGGAGCTTCATTCAACCATACGCTATACTAATTATGAAGTAATATCATGACCAAAAAATCCATTTCAGTCCGACTAAATCTTTTTAAAAATAAATGTGAGGTATGTTTTATGCGACTAACCCTTTATACAGACTACTCGTTAAGAGTCTTGGTATATCTTGCTACAAAACCTAAAGAAGATCTTTCAAATATAAAAGAAATTGCAGAAGTTTATAATATTTCAAAAAACCATTTAATGAAGGTCACATATGAGCTCGGAAAAATGAATGTCATCGAAACAATCCGCGGGCGGAATGGCGGAATTCGGTTAGCAATGCCTCCAGAGGAAATTAATATCGGAGAAATTGTTCGCAAAACTGAGGAAGATTTCCATCTTGTGGAGTGTTTTGATCAAGACAACAATCAATGCATTATCTCTCCTGCATGTGGCTTAAAACATGTATTAAACAAAGCATTACAAGCATATTTGGAAGTCCTTGATCAATATACTTTAGCTGACGTAGCAAGGAATCAATCTGCTCTACTCTCCTATTTTTTATCTAAATGAAAAAAGGCGACCTCACAGGTTGCCTTCTCTCATTTCGGAAACATTCACGGTAATCAATTGCCCTGTTTTCGGGTTAAATACAACATCAACCTTTACAATAAACGGTTTATTGTTTTGTTTTCCCTTCACATGGAAAACATCTTTTGACTCTTCTTCATTTACAGCTTCTCTTCCATCATACTTATAATCAACAAACTCAGCGTCAGGATATTTTTCTTTTGCAGAAGATATAGCAATACGGCTCCATTTTTTGTAATCCACTTCCTGTACATTTTGTTCCCCGTAAGCTTTTAATCCTGCAGTAAAAATAATTGAGAGAGCAATGAACACAAAAAAAACTTTTGATAATGTTTTCATAAGACAGACCTCCATTACGGCTTTCTATCAATTAATCTGCCCCGACATTTTGTCCATATTCTCTAAAGAAATAATTTATTTTTCTACCAGCAACTCTTTCTTTGCATATTCACAGAGAATAAATCCAATTTCTTTATTCCGTTTCCACTCCTCGACAAACACTGACAATGGAGGGTTTGTATCCTCAACAAGATAACTAAGTTCAATCGTTACAGCCGGTCGTTCATATGCTTGAATAAACCAGTCAGTGTATCCCCCGCCTATAGCATCAAAGGGCGGATAGGAGATTTCATAGCCTGTTTTCTCTGAGATTTTTTCAATAAGCGAGTAGTCACGCTGAAGATGGTGAAAAGAATTAAAATAATACCAATACAGCTCTCGGCCAGAGGTATGATAGGCAGCAGCTGTAAGAGGCTTTATTTGCTTTGTAAAATGTGTTAAAGCTTTCGTTTCCTTTGATTCCAAAGGCTTATCCCCTTTAAAATGTGAGTAGGATGCATATGCCGTATCTCCTTCAATATTGTCCCATCCGGCTGGATACTGTCTATTTAAATCCACTCCTAAACCATTTGCTTTCCAACGGGAAAAATCTGTATTTCCTTCATTCATATCGATATAGACCTCTTGAAATAGATAGGGAAATGAGCTAACCCCATTTTGTTGAATTGTCACACCGTCAGGATTCACCATCGGGATAAACCAAATCGCAACATCATCTAAAATCTTAGGAGAATGCCCTGAAAATGGACGGGAATGCTTATAAGCCTCCGCGTATTGCTTGATCATTTCCATCATGATGTGTGTTGACAGCCATTCGCGTCCGTGATGACTTCCTGTAATAAAAACGCTATTCTCTCCATGACCGATTTTCACCGCAAGAAGATCTCGTCCAAATTCTGACTTACCAAATCTTCTTACTTCCAGGTCATACTCTTTTGCAATCGAAAGAAGATCTTTTTTCATGAGTTGATATGTATACATCTGTTGCTCGATATCCTTCGCTTGTACACTTTGTCCTAACGCTATTAAGAATATGAGAATTAAGATCGAACAATTCTTCATTTTTTCATCCTTTTTTGATTTTTAGGTTACCACCTCTGGAGTGTTTTATGTGGGTAATGACTACCATTCCTTTTATAGCAACGACACCAAGATTTTCACAGTAACAAAAAACATAAATCACATACAATAATCATATCTCCTTAAGGGAGGGAAGATTATGAACAATGTTGATTATGACAAAGCATTGTATTACACACATCGTTCACAGTGGGATAACTTACTCATTTTAATGGTTCGAACGAAAGATGATTTTTTATCAAAGAAAATAGAACATTTCTTACATGCCTATAATTTCGAACATGACTATAAAGAGGTTGAAAAACAACTGTATTCCCTTTTGCGATATATCGACCACGCAGTGGAGGAAGAACCATTTGCTCTAGAGGCTTTACATTAAGAAAAAGACTGACTTAGGATAGTATACACACACCTACCCTTAGTCAGTCTTTATTGATGAATATTTTGAAGCGCTTCTGTATAAACAGCTAATTCTTTTACTAATTGTTCAATGAGCAATGCAGATTCCGATTGTAATTCTTTTTGTTCATAGTCAAAACAATTTGGATCAAGTACAACTTGTTTCGGAATCGAGTGGGCATACAATCCCCGCATCACCGTTCTCATGTTATTTAACGCATTAATTCCACCTTTGCCTCCACCCGCAACAGCTACAAGTGCAACAGGCTTATGAGAAAAATGCTCACTGCTTAAAAAGTCTAATGCATTCTTCAACGCACCGCTCATTGCGTTATGATACTCGGGTGATAATAAAACAATAGCATCTGCCTCTACAACCATTTTTCTTAATTGTTGAACATGTTGATGTTGTGAAGCTGCTTCTTCTCCATTAAAAAGCGGGAATTCCTTTTCACTTAAATCAAAGTGTTCCGCCTTATAGACCTTTGCCATGTATGTGGCGGCCATTTTTGTTCTCCCTGATTTTCTTGGACCCCCATTGATAATCAATAATTTCATTTTCATTCTCCTTTATTTTTAAGATTCTACATATCCATTTTTCACCGCATATATAGCTGCTTGTGTGCGATCTGACAGTTGTAATTTGGAAAGGATATTTGATATATGTGTCTTAACCGTTTTTTCTGTGATAAATAACGCACTTGCAATCTCTTTATTGCTTTTCCCTTTCGCCAGCTCGTTTAAAACTTCCTTTTCCCGCTTCGTTAAGTCGTCTAGTTTTGTTTGGGGCTGAATCATTGGTGTAGACAAGTGAGCCATAACATGTGAAGTAACCTTCGGATGAAGTTTACTTTGTCCTTGTAACACGTCTCTTATGGTTTGAACAAGATCATCTGGTTCAATATCCTTCAATTGGTATCCGGATGCACCTGCACGTAATGCAGGGATGACATGATCTTGATCACCATAGCTTGTTAGTATGATGATTTTAACTGTTGTGTTTGTTTCCCTAATAATTTGTGTAGCCATCACTCCATCCATTTCAGGCATTGATAAGTCCATTAAAACAACATCCGGATTTAATTCTGAAACCAGCTTTACAGCTTCTTTCCCGTTTGTTGCTTCTCCGATAATGTCTATATCCTTCTGGGTTTTTAGAAAGAAAAGCAACCCTCTCCGCACAACATGGTGATCATCTGCAATTAACACTTTTATTTTGGACATCATTTATCCCCCTTTACTTACTGGAATCTCAACTTCAATCTTTGTCCCTTTACCTGGCAGACTTACTAACTTAAAATTCCCGTTCAAACGTTCAACTCTTTCTTTCATTCCTTTTAGCCCTAAAGAAGGAATGGCAACACTTTCATCATAATAAAAACCTCTTCCATGATCCTCTATCATCATTTTTACATATACATCTTTTTTAGAAAGAGCGACATTCACCACAGTTGTTTCAGCATGTTTTTTGCAATTATTTAACGCCTCCTGACCAATACGCCACAGCTCTTCTTCAATATACTGAGGCAATGTACATATACCTTCTATATCACAAGATATGTTTAATCCGAGCACATTTCCATAATGAATAAGTGCTGTTGCAATCCCATCTTCCAACCCTTGTGGTCGAAGCTGCCATATCAGACCCTTCATCTCGTTCAATGCTTCCTGTGAAAGCTCCTGCATATATGTCAGCATCTCTTTCACATCTGCCTGATCTGTCATTTCCTTCGTCCCTCTGGCTGTTAACATAATGGAAAACAACAGCTGATTAACTGAATCATGCAGATCCTGCGCAAGTCTGTTTCTTTCTTTGACCAATGCATGAGCTCTTTCCTTCTCGACTAATTGTATTCGTTTTATAGCTGTTCCAATTTGAAAAGCAACAGACTCTAATAAGGCAAGTTCCTCTTCTGAAAAATGCTTCTTATTTGGTGACGCAACATTAAGCAGTCCGAAGTTTTCTTTTCCGGCTCTCAGAGGGACTGTTGCATGATGGGTAATTCCGTTCGTCTCTCCCCAATTATGTTCGATCGCCTCTTCAATTCGCTTACATGAAATAATGTTAATCGCCTTTTTTAATCGTCCAGCCTGATATCTATCCACACACCAACAGCCGCCTTCACACATTGGCTTCTTCTGTTTCCATGTTAACCCTGTTGGCAAATCATGATCAGCTGCTAACTTATAATGACCTTTTTTATCGATTAAAAAAATCCACCCTGTAGAAAGATCTGTTACATGCAGGAGTTCCTTTAACACGTCATTTAACATATCTTTAATATCCGTGGCTTCATTTAACTTTTCTGCAATGATTTTGAGCGTATTTAAGTCTTGTATCCGTTTATCAGTTCCAGTCATTTGCTTTTCTCCCTAGTCTTCTTATCTTTATTATATCAACAACTCCCTTTTAGCGACCTTCTCTTTCTGACTTAATTTTGCTACGACTTTTGGAGTATTTTTGAAACGATCGAGTAGAGGGAAAATAATCTAATTATTTTCGCCCCTCTCACACCACCGTACGTACGGTTCCGTATACGGCGGTTCAATTTATATTACAGTGTGTACTTTTAGATAATGATCTAAAGCA
>Ga0182742_1000222_pt1 | contig 109192 bp, 103 predicted proteins | sample eDN5th37CBELigMG_FD_128880 | JGI IMG/M metagenome (GOLD analysis project Ga0182742, IMG submission 128880) | Enriched Miracle-Growth compost microbial communities from Emeryville, California, USA - eDNA 5th pass 37_C BE-Lig MG (version 2)... ...
ATGGACAACCTGTTCTCCACCCATCCGAACACGGAGAACCGCATCGCCGCGCTGCAGGCGATGGCGGCCGAATTCGGCAACGGCGGCGGTGGTTCTGCCCGGCCCGCGCCGCGCCCCGGCCCGAGTGATGATCCGGCTCCGACCGGCCCGTGGAGTGGCGGGACGCAGCCGCGGCGTCCGAGCGCTCCCGAGCCTCGGCCGTCCAATCCCTGGGGACGCAATCCCACCGGTCCGCGTGGCGGGCGGTCTTGAGCGCCGGGCGGACCGGCGCGGCCCGCCGGCCTCGCGCGCAGGGAGCGCGCAAGCCCCATGGCAGCGCTCCTGAACGGCCGGGCCTCGCTGCCCGCAAGGCCGCGGCGAAGCTGCTTGCCGCAGTCGTCGATGCGCGCACGCCACTGGACGGACTGACCGACAACGAGCACGGCCATCCGCACTATCTCGCGCTGGAAGCGCGCGACCGTGCGCTGGTGCGGGCGATCCTGGGCGCCGCGCTGCGCCGGCGCGGCTCGATCGAGGGTGCACTCTCGAAGCGCCTGAAATCGCCGCTGCCGCCGAACGCCTCGACCGTCTCGCACATCCTGCATGTCGGCGCGGCGCAGATCATGCTCCTCGACGTGCCGGACAGCGCGGCGGTGGACCTTGCCGTCGATCACGCGAAGTCCGATCCGCGCGCCGCCCGCTTCGCGCAACTGGTCAATGCCATCCTGCGCGGACTGGCCCGCGACAAGGCCGATGGCCTGCCGGACGCGAGCGACGTGCCGGACTGGTTCCGCGATCGGCTCGTCGCGGCTTACGGGCCGGCGCGGGCGGACGCGATGCTCGCCGCGCAACGGCACGAGGCGCCGACCGACTTTTCGGTGCGCGGCGATCCGCAAAAGTGGGCGGAGGCCCTCGGCGGCTTCGTCCTGCCGACGGGTTCGGTGCGCGTGGCGCGCAGCGGGGCGATCCCGGCCCTTCCCGGATTCGCCGAGGGCGAGTGGTGGGTGCAGGACGCCGCGGCCGCCCTGCCCGCCAGGCTGCTCGGTGCGGTGGCAGGATTGCGTGTCGCCGACCTCTGCGCCGCGCCCGGCGGAAAGACGGCGCAGCTGGCGCTGGCGGGTGCGAAGGTGACCGCCGTGGATCTTTCGGCGAGCCGGCTCGCGCGGCTCGCGCAGAACATGGAGCGGCTGCGTCTCGAAGTGGATCCCATGCAGGCGAACCTCCTCGAATGGCGACCGGACGAGCCGTTCGACGCGGTGCTGCTGGATGCTCCCTGTTCCTCGACCGGAACCGTGCGCCGCCACCCGGACGTCGCCTGGACGAAGACAACGGCCGACATCGACAAGCTGGCGGACCTGCAGAGGCGGCTGCTCGAGCGGGCGGTGGAGCTGGTGAAGCCGGGCGGCCGGATCGTCTTTTCCAACTGCTCGCTCGACCCGCGCGAGGGCGAGGAACTGGTCGCCGGCGTGCTCGCGGGCACGACGCAGGTCGTGTCCGAGCCGATCCTGCCGGACGAGTTGCCCGGCATTGCCGGCTTCGTCACGCCGGAAGGCTGGCTGCGGACGTCCCCGGCGGACATGCAGCTCGGCGATCCGGCGATTTCGGGAATGGACGGCTTCTTCGCGGCCCGGTTCCGGCGCGTGTAAGGGCGGAAACTATCGCAGCGAGCGGAGCAGCGTGACCAGCTCGATCTGGCGATGCGTCTGCGTCTTCTGGAAGATGGTCTTGCAGCGCACCCGCGCGGTCTCGACCGAAATGCCCAGCCCTGCCGCGGCCTCGGCGAGGGAAGCGCCCACGGCCAGTTCGTTGCAGAGCCGGATCTCGGCCGGGGTGAGCATGAAAACTTCGGACAGGACGTCTGCGGGCGGGATGATGGAAGGTGTCGCCTCCGGCTTGCGCACCAGGACCAGCACCAGAGGCTGGGGCTGCGTGAGCAGGCCTGTCAACGTGGATGCGCTGACCGGTATGGCGGCGAACGACAGCAGGTGCGTTTGGTTCTCGTTCCTGACGACGAGGGGCGTCGCGTCAATGGGCAGGCTTCGCGTCAACGCGTGGATGATCTCGGCGAAACGCAGCGTCGCTCCCTTCGGGGCGAGCGAGACCTGACCCTGGTGGACGCGCAACGGGTCTCCGGCCGAGAGGAGCTGTTGCGCCATGTCGTTGACAGCCCGCAGGCGCAGCGACGGGTCGACGACGATGGCCGCGCAATCCTGGCGCTCGACGATGGCCGCGGACGCCGCGGCCCGCTCCATTCCGGTCGTCATTTGGGTCGACAGATGCATGGCGCGCCCGAGGTTGCCGCGCAGGCGAAGCAGCACGTGACTGAGGGGATCGTCGTAGTCAGCTGACTGGGCCATGTCGTAGTGGACTGGCAGGAAGATCAGCGAGTCGCCCTCGCCAGATACCTTGATGCCGGCGGCCGCCTCCAGGTTCTTCTGGGGCTTCAGCCAGTCATGGTAAAATTCGGTGCCTTCCAGCAGGCGCGCCGGATATTCCCGCTCCGACAGCGCCACCGTGCCGCTGGGCACGGACTCCCAGTGTTCCGCCCACGGGTTCACGAAGGCGTAGTGCTCCATGTAACTCTTCAGATAGGCGGGATCGACGTTCTCCACATAGAGAAAGTTCAGCCGGTCGTGGTTGGCGGAGAGGCTTTGAAGGGTCGCCATCGATCCGGGGAAGGCCCCGACGATCGCACGAGGAACCTCCTCCCAGGGAATCTGGCCCAGGACCGCGCAGTCCACCTTCTCGCCGATCTCGGCGGCTATGCGAGCAATCGCCTCGCGGTCGTACATCAGGCCAGCTTTATTGGCGGACGGCTTACGGAGTCCCCGCCATCCGTACCGAAAGAATAGGGACCGCAGGAGGTACTGGTCAACAGAAGTTCCGGAAACCTAGCCTATCGGAGTAGGAAGCTTTCGGGGGCCTGCATTTCAGCGAAGCAGGCCTCGGGCGGCGACTTTCATGGTGCCGACCACATTGTCGTCCTCGACGAGAGTGATTTCGTCGAACAGGTTCGAGACGACGCAGACATGGTTCGGGATGATACGGACCCTGTCGCCGACCTTGGGCCTTGTTGCGCAGCGCGACACGTCCACCATGCCGTGCTCCTCGTTGAGGGCGGTTATCACCGCGTCCGGATATTCCACGATGTGTCCATGGCCGGGCAGCGCGCAGGTGTCGGCGGCAAGCGCCTTGGAGCCGGCGTCGAGGATGGCGCGGTCGTCCGTCGGACGGCTGACGACCGTAGCGACGACCGTCAGGGCGCAATCGTCCAGGGTGCCGCTGCCGAAGGACACCTGCATGCGGTCGGAGTAGATGTAGGTTCCCGGGCGATGCTCGGTGACGGAACCGGCCGCCTGGGTCGGGAAAAAGTCCGGAGAACCGCCGTTGGAGATGATGCGCAGCGGCAGGCCGGATCGGGCGGCGAGGTCCTTCGCCTGTGCGAACCATTCCTCGACGGCGTCGATGCGGCCACGCGGCGGATAGGTGAAGATGCCGGCGAGGTCGAGGCCCGGAGCGGCGTCGATGCGCTTGGCAAGTTCCAGCATGGCGGCCGGCGTCTGCACGCCGCAGCGACCGCCGCCGGTGTCGCACTCGATCAGCACCTGCAGTGGACGGCCAGGATCGGCGAAATGGGCGGCATAGCCTTCTATCGTTTCGGCGCTGTCGGCACCGACGATGATGCCGGTGCGCCGGGCCAGGGCGGCAAGGCGGTCCAGCTTGGCCCGGCCGACGATGTTGTAGGGGATCAGGATGTCGCCGAGTTCCGCGTCGGCCATCACTTCGGCCTCGCCAATCTTCTGGCAGGTGAGCCCCTTCGCGCCCAGCTCGATCTGCAGGCGCGCAAGCTCCGGAATCTTGTGGGTCTTGATGTGGGGCCTCAGCCCGACGCCCAGCCGGTCGGCGTGGGCCTGCGCCCGCTTCAGGTTGGCCATCATCCTCGTCCGGTCGACGGCGATGGCAGGAGTGTCGAGGTCGAGGACGTGCATGCGAGTCTCCGGATGTGGAGGCGGAATTGTTGGAGGCCTTTTAGCGTCCGCTCAGGCCATGTGGAACATGGTGACCAGCGGGACGGCCACAGGCTCGTTGTCCGGATGCGTCTCCATGATGTCGGCCATGTGAGCCCACCAGCGTTTCATAACGGGGTGGTTCGGCAGGTCGACCATGCCGTGGTCGGCGCGTCGCCACAGCACGCCGAAAAGCAGGTTGGTCTCGCGGTCGAGATGGATCGAGTAGTCGGAAATGCCGGCCTGCCGCAGAAGCTCGACGAGCTCCGACCAGATCTCGTCGTGCCGACGCCTGTACTCGTCCTCCATGCCGGGGAGGAGCCGCATGCGGAATGCGTATTTCTCCATGCGGTCAGCCACGACGGGGAATCCGGATCTTGTCGACGATGCGCGGCAGGGCAATGACGGCGATCAGCAGCGCGCCGATGTAGACGCTGACGACCTGCCCCGGGATGTTGTTCAGCGACATGCCGAAGGTCACGAGGCCGAGCACGAACACCGCCAGCACGACGCCGAGGATCGAGCCGACGCCGCCGGCGATCGACACGCCGCCGAGGATGACCATGGTGACGATATCGAGTTCCCAGCCGATGCCGATGTTCGAGCGCATCGAGCCCAGCCGGGCAGTCAGCAATGCCGCGGCGAGGCCGCACAGCGCGCCGGATACTACAAAGAGCAGGAAAGTGAGGCGGTCGACCGGGATGCCCGAGAAGCGCGCGGCGACCGGGTTGGAGCCGATGGCGAACAGCTTCCGGCCCGACGCGGTGCGGTGCAGGAAAAGGCCGAACAGCAGCGCCAGGATCAGGAAGATGAGGAAGGACAGCGGCAGCGGTGGCACGAACAGCCAGGGGATGCTCGTCTCCTTCATCTTGATGAAGTAGCTCTGGCCGAGCTCCAGGAATTCCGGCGGATACTTCGTCTTGGCCTGGTCCCCGAGGATGACCTGGGTGATGCCGCGGAACAGCGACATGGTGCCGATAGTCACGACGATCGAGGGCAGCCTGAACCAGGTGACGAGGATGCCGTTGAAGACGCCGCAGAGCACGCCGATGCCAATGGCGATCGCGAAGAGCGCCATCGGACCGTAGCCGGCCTCCGCCGCATAGCCGATGCCCATGGACGCCAGCGCCACGATCGCGGCGACCGACAGGTCGATCTGTCGGACCAGGATGAGCAGCGCCATGCCGAGCGCGATGATTGCCTTCTCGGAGAAATTGAAGGTGGCGTCGGCGAGGTTGAAGACGTCGAGGAAATAGGGGGACACGAGCGTGTTCACCACGATCGTCGCCGCAAGCAGGATGACGAGGATCACCTCCCAGCGCAGCAGGATGTCGCGAAGCCTGCGGGGCGGCGCGTCGAGGACGACGTAGCGGCTTTCGGACGGGGTCTTTGGCGGGGTCATGGGTGCGTTCATGTCCCTACACACGCTTCAGGCGCCGGGCTTCCGGCAGGATGAGCTTGTCCGGCCTGCGCTCGGCGCGGGCGTTGATGATGACTGCGGTGAGGATCACGGCTCCGGAGATGGCCATCTGCCAGAAGGGCGAGATCTGCATCACCGGCAGCGCGGTCATGACGATGCCGAGGAACAGCGCGCCGAGCAGCGTGCCGGCGACCGAGCCCACGCCGCCGCCGATGGAGACGCCGCCGATGACGCAGGCGGCGATCACGGTGAGCTCGTAGCCGTTGGCGATCTCGGAATAGGCCACGCCGTAGCGCGCCACCCAGAGGTAGCCGCACAGTCCCGAGACGGCTCCGGTGATGGCGTAGGCCATCAGCTCCTGCCGGCGCTGGTCGATGCCGCAGTAGCGCGCGGCGACAGGATTGCCGCCGACGGCATAGAGGCCGCGGCCCGCCCGGGTCAGGTTGAGGAACACCCAGAACAGCGCCGAGACGATGATGGCGATCCATACCGGCGTGGTCAGCCCGAGGAAGACCATCTTCGGGAAGGCCTGGAAGGCAACGCCCATCTCGGAGGCGTTCACCTGGTCGCCGCCGGCGATGATGATGATGAGGCCGCGGAAGACGGCCAGCGTGCCGAGCGTCATGACGATGGGGGGAATGCCGAGGAAGGCAATCAGCACGCCGTTGACCATGCCGAGGACCAGCCCGGAGACCACGCCGGCAAGGATCATCAGCACCAGCGGCGTTTCCGGGTAGTACTGGCTGACCAGGGCCGCCAGCATTCCGGAAAGCGCCAGGTTCGCCGCCACCGACAGGTCGATGCCGCGGGTGATGATCACCACCATCTGCGCCAGCGCCATCATGAACAGCACCGACGTCTCGGTGAGCAGGTCACTGATGTTGCGCCATTCCAGGAAAACCGGCTGGTAGGCGCCGATGCCGGCGACGGTGACGACGAGGATCAGGGCGAGCGCGAACTCGCGGTTCTTCAGGAGGGCGGTCATGGCATGATGCCTTGATGGGTCCGCGACAATGCGGGCGGGCGTGGGCGCTCTACGTCACCCCCCTCTGGCCTGCCGGCCATCTCTCCCTCAAGGGGGGAGATTGGCAGTTTCCGCATTGGTGCGAATCCGGCACGGTTTGAGATTGGCGAAATCACGGATGAAAGCTGATCTCCTCTCTTGAGGGGGAGATGGCCGGCAGGCCTGAGGGGGGTATCAGGCATCCCTGCGTATACTCCCACCATCACGCCGCTTCCTTCCGCGCGCCGGTAGCGGCGCCGACGATCGCCTCGGGGCTCCAGGCGCCGCGCCGGAACTCGTCCACGATGCGGCCCTCCTTCATGACCAGGATGCGGTCGGCGAGGCCCATCACCTCCGGCAATTCCGAGGAGACGAGGATGACGGCCAGCCCGTCCTCGGCCAGTTCGCCGATGAAGTCGTGCACGGCGGCCTTGGAGCCGACGTCGATGCCCTTGGTGGGCTCGTCGAGCACGATCACCTTCGGCTTCGTCGCCAGCCACTTGGCGATCACGACCTTCTGCTGGTTGCCGCCGGACAGCTCGCCCAGCCGCTGCTCCCAGTTCGCGGCCTTGACCGCGAGGCGGCGGCCGAGCCGGCGGGTCTCCTCCAGTTCGGAACTGCGGGACAGGAACAGGCCGCGCACATGCCTTGCGAGGTTGGCGAGCGTGACGTTCTCGCGGATGCCGAGCGACAGGATCGCGCCCTGGTCCTGCCGGTCCTCCGGCACAAAGGAGATGCCCGCGGCGATCGCATCGGCGGGCGACTCGACCCTGAGCGGCTTTCCCTCCAGCGTGACGCTGCCGCGCGTGGTCGGGGTGATGCCGAACAGCCCCTGCAAGGCCTCGGTGCGACCCGCGCCGACGAGGCCATAGAGGCCGAGGATCTCGCCCTTGCGCAGATCGAAGGAGACGTCGGCATATTCGGTGGCGTTCGACAGCTCCCGCACCGACAGCACGACATCGCCGATCGGCACGTCGCGCTTGGGGAACACCTGGTCGACCGGCCGGCCGACCATCATGCGGACGAGCTGGGGTTCGGTGACCGACGCGATCTCGCCGTCGCCGACCTTCTCCCCGTCTCGAAGGCAGACGAAGTCGTCGGCGATGCGGAAGATCTCATCGAACTTGTGGCTGATGAAGACGATGGCGCGGCCCTCGGCCTTGAGCTGCTCGACGATGCGGAAGAGGTCGTCGATCTCGTTGGCGGAGAGCGCCGCGGTAGGCTCGTCCATGATGACGACGCGCGCCTCGTGGCTCAGCGCCCGGGCGATCTCGACAAGGTGCTTCTGGGCGACCGAAAGGCGCCGCAGCAGGAATTCGGGCGGTATCGCAGCGTCGATGCGCTTCAGGAGCTCGGCGGCGCGGCGGCGCATCTGCGACCAGTCGACGAGGCGCCCCGAACCCGTCGGCATGTGGCCCATGAAGATGTTCTCGGCCACGGACAGCTCATCGAACATCACCGTTTCCTGGTGAATGGCGGCGATGCCGGCCGCCCAGGAATCGCGCGGGGACGAAAAGTGCCTGGCCTCGCCTGCGACGCGGATCTCGCCCTCGTCTGGGCGGTAGATCCCGGTCAGGATCTTGACGATGGTCGACTTGCCCGCGCCGTTCTCGCCGATCAGCGCAGTGACGCGGCCCGGCCGCAACGAAAGGCTGATGTCGTGCAGCGCGCGGACGCCGGGAAAGCTCTTGGAGATGCCGGAAAGGGTGAGGATGGGTTCGGACACGGATTCTCTAAGAGGCCCAATTGGTCAGATGATCGGTTTGCGTCTCGCGGCCCCTCTGCCCTGCCGGGCATCTCTCCAAATTGGCGGGGAGAGGAAGGACTGAGGCCGAAGGCTTCGCCGTGCGTCGAGGTATGGCGAATGGCGAAACCCATGACGCAAGCAGTCTTCTCCCCGCTGGCGGGGAGAAGGTGCCGGCATGCGGATGAGTGGCGGCGCGGACGCCGCCATGTTCCGCCCGGATCAGAAGATCTTGGCGAATTCCTCGACGTTCGACTTGTTGAACTCGAAGGGTTCACCCATCACGGCCTCGCCGTCCGCGCCGACCGTGGTCTCGCCCTTCTTGCCCATGGAGAGCTTGGCGCCTTCGGAGGCGTCCTTGCCGTTCAGCAGGTCGGCCATGATCATGGTCGAGGCGTAGCCATATTCCACGGGGTTCCAGATGGCGAAGGTATCGCAGGCCCCGGCGAGCACGTAGTCCTTCATCTCGGACGGCAGGCCGAGGCCGGTGATGAAGACCTTGCCGACAAGACCGCCGTCGACGATCGCCTTGGCACCCGAGCGGATGCCGATCGTCGTCGGGGAAATGACGCCCTTGAGGTTCGGATAGGACTTCACCAGACCCTGCATCTCGCGGTAGCTCTTGTCGTCCTGGTCGTCGCCGTAGACGGTCGCCACCAGCGGCATCTCGGCATATTCCGGCTTCTTCCACTCCTCCTTCATGGCCTCGATCCAGGAGTTCTGGTTGGTCATGGTGGAGGCGGCCGACAGGATCGCGACCTCGCCCTTGCCGCCCAGCGTCTTGGCGATCATCTGCACCTGCTTGGCACCGATCAGCGGGGTGGAGGAGGCGGAGAGGTGGACGAGGCGGCCGGCCGGCGCGATGGCCGAGTCGAAGCTCATCACCTTGATGCCGCGGTCGGCGGCCTTCTTGCCGACGGGCACGAGCGCATCCGCGTCGTTGGCCGACACGATGATGCCGTCGACCTTCTGCGCGATCTGGGCGTCGATGACGGCGATCTGCTCTTCGGCTGTCGGCTTGGCCGAGGCGGTGTAGATGATCTCGATGCCACCCAGTTCGGCCGCGGCTTCCTTGGCGCCGTTGGCGCAGGCGTCGAAGTAGCTGTTGCCGAGGTTCTTGACGATCAGCGCGATGCGCTTGTCGGCGGCGCGTGCCGGCCGGGTGATGATCGCGGGCGCGGCGAGCACGGCGGCGGCGCCTGCTCCCATCTGCAGAATCGTACGACGCGTGGTCTTCATGGCATGTTCCTCCCTGCCAACCATAGTTTCATGACGCGGCCCGGAAGCTACCGGGCCGACCGTCCGCCGGCTCATGCGGCGGAAGCGATCTCCTCCACGACCGGCGCTATCCTCACCTCGACGCCGGCGGCTTCCAGCAATGCCAGCGCCGCCTCGCCGATGCCATCGTCGGTCACCAGCATCGATACGCGCGAAAGCGGGCAGACCACAAGACTGCCCTTTGGTTCGAACTTGGTCGAATCCGCCAGCACGATCAGGCGCTCGGCACGACTCAACAGCTTCGCCTCGGCCCGCGCCACCAGCGGGTCCGCCTCGACGACGCCGAGCGCGGTGATGGCCGCCGCGCTCATGAACATGGTCGTCGCGTGCAGGTTCTGGATGGCGTCGTCGTCGAAGGGCGAGAGCACGATGCCCTGTTCGCGATAGATCTCGCCGCCGGGGAGGGAGATGCGGTTCTCGCTCCCGTGGATCAGCGCCTCGGCGATCGGGAAGGAGTTGGTCAGGATGTGCAGCCGCCGGTCGCGCAGGAAATCGACCATGGCGAAGGTGGTGCTGCCGCCATTGATGATGATCGATTCCCCGTCTGCGACGAGGCTGGTCGCGACCGCAGCGATGGCGCGCTTCTTCTCGGCGTTCTTGACGAGCTGCGAATTGAAGGTGGGGGCTCCGAGGGCGGCGGGGGCGCGGCCTTCCGGCGCCGAGACGCCGCCATGCACGCGCCGCACCAGCCCTTCGTGCTCGAGCCGCGCCAGGTCGCGCCGCAGCGTGGCGCTGGACACGCCCGTCAGCCGGACCAGTTCGCGCACGGGCACGACGGCGCGTCCGGCCATCGCTCCCAGTATCGCGGATCGGCGATCCCTCTCGTGCATTCGCCTGCCTGAAACAATTCGAGCGGGATCAATGCACGATCGCTCAGGCTGGTCAACCGTGATGAGCATATTGCAACGCATCAATTCCATGTTGCGTCGCAATCGCTCATTTTCGCTTACAATGGTGATTGACCATGAGCATTCGCGCGCCTAGCTTCCGGCCAAACTCATCGGGGAGGACCGACGATGGCCGGCAGTGGGCTTGCAAACCTGTGGGACGACGCCGCAGCGACCGGGCTCGATGAGGCGGACCTCCTGGTCTATCGCTCGAACCTGCTCGGTTCCGACAAGCGCATCACCAACTACGGCGGCGGAAACACGTCCGCCAAGGCGACGGAGACGGATCCCCTCACGGGCAAGCCGGTCGAGGTGCTGTGGGTCAAGGGTTCCGGCGGCGATCTCGGTACGATGAGGCGGGATGGCCTGGCCTCCCTCTACATGGAAAAGCTCGAGGCGCTGAAGGGGCTCTACAAGGGCGTCGCCTTCGAGGACGAGATGGTCGGCTACCTGCCGCACTGCACCTTCAACCTCAATCCGCGCGCGGCATCCATCGACACGCCGCTGCACGCCTTCGTGCCGCGCAAGCACGTTGACCACATGCATCCCGATGCGGTCATCGCCATTGCCTGCGCGAAGGGCAGCCGCGAACTGACGCAGAAGATCTACGGCGAGGAAATCGGCTGGCTGCCGTGGAAGCGTCCCGGCTTCGAGCTCGGCCTGTGGCTGGAAAAGTTCTGCCGTGAGAACCCGAAGGCAGCCGGCGTCGTGCTGGAGAGTCACGGCCTTTTCACCTGGGGCGATACGTCGAAGGAATGTTACGAGACGACGATCCGGATCATCAACAGGGCCATCGATTGGTTCGGGAGTGAGACAGCGGGCAAGCCGGCCTTCGGCGGGGTGGCGCGCAAGACGCTGCCTGCCGAGGAGCGCCGCTCGGTCGCGGCGCGGCTCATGCCGGCCATCCGCGGCATGATCTCGGCCGCCGAGCGCAAGGTCGGGCATTTCGACGATTCCGACGCGGTGCTCGAGTTCATCGGCTCGCGCGACATGGAGAAGCTGGCGGCGCTCGGTACGAGCTGCCCCGATCACTTCCTGCGCACCAAGCGCAGCCCGCTGGTGGTGCCGTTCGATCCCGCCGCACCGAACCTGGAGACGACACTCGCGGCCCTTCCTGCGGCGCTGGAGGCCTACCGGCAGGAACACGCGGCCTATCATGCGCGCTGCAAGCGGCCGGTAAGCCCGCCGATGCGCGATCCCAACGCGGTGGTCTACCTGGTGCCGGGCGTCGGCATGATCACCTTCGCCAAGGACAAGGCGACGGCGCGCGTCTCGGGCGAGTTCTACGTCAACGCCATCAACGTGATGCGGGGCGCTTCGGCCGTCTCCGAATATGTCGGCCTGCCGGAGCAGGAGGCCTTCGACATCGAATACTGGGTGCTGGAGGAGGCCAAGCTGCAGCGCCTGCCGAAGCCGAAGGCGCTGGCCGGCCGCGTCGCCCTGGTCACCGGCGGGGCAGGAGGCATCGGCAGTGCGGTGGCGCGAAGGCTGCTCGACGACGGCGCCTGCGTGGTGCTGGCGGACATCGACGAGGCGGCGCTGGAGGCCACGAAGACGGAGCTGTCGGGGCGATACAGTGCGGACGTGGTGCGCGGCGTCAGAATCGACGTAACGAAGGAAGACGATGTCATCGCCGGCTTCAAGACAGCCGTGCTGGAGTTCGGCGGGCTGGACATCCTTGTTTCGAATGCCGGGCTCGCATCGGCCTCGCCGATCGAGGACACCTCGCTCGCTCTGTGGACGAAGAACATGGACATCCTGTCCACCGGTTACTTCCTCGTCTCGCGGGAAGCGTTCCGCCTGTTCAGGGCGCAGAAGGCCGGCGGCAACGTCGTCTTCGTCGCCTCCAAGAACGGCCTTGCGGCATCGCCCAACGCCTCCGCCTACTGCACGGCGAAGGCGGCCGAGATCCATCTCGCACGCTGCCTGGCGCTGGAGGGCGCGGAGGCCGGCATCCGGGTCAACACGGTCAATCCAGACGCGGTGCTGCGCGGCTCCAAGATCTGGAGCGGCGAGTGGAAGGAGCAGCGCGCTGCGGCCTACAACATGTCGACCGACGACCTCGAGGAGCACTACCGGTCGCGCTCGATGCTGAAGCGCTCGGTGTATCCGGAGGACATCGCGGAGGCCGTCTGGTTCCTCGCCTCCGACCTGTCGGCCAAGTCGACCGGCAACATCATCAACGTCGACGCCGGCAATCAGCAGAGTTTTACGCGGTAGGGGGCCGCTTCGGCCTGCACCCATCCGGGGAGGTCGGAGGGTGCGGATGCCTGTGGGGTTGCCGCGAACGAAGCCGGGAGGGAAAAATTGACCGAACATCTCATCTCCACCGATCTTGTCGAGCGCAGCAATGCCGCGCGCGAGGCGGAACTGCGCCGGGACTATGGGTCCCTCGGCGAGCGCCTCGACCGGCGTGGCTTCGCCATCGATGCGATCAAGGCGAAGGTGGCAGCCTTCGGCGTGGCGATCCCCTCATGGGGCGTGGGTACCGGCGGCACGCGCTTCGCCCGCTTCCCGGGTCCGGGCGAGCCGCGCGACGTGTTCGACAAGATCGAGGACTGCTCGGTCATCGCCCAGCTCACGCAGGCGACGCCCACGGTGTCGCTGCACATCCCCTGGGACAAGGCGGACCCGAAGCGGCTGAAGCAGGCGGCGGCCCGCTTTGGCCTCGGCTTCGACGCCATGAATTCCAACACCTTCTCCGACGCCAAGGACCAGCGGCTCTCCTACAAGTACGGCTCGCTCAGCCATGCCGACGCCGGCGCCCGGCGACAGGCGGTGGAGCACAATCTCGAATGCATCGAGATCGGCCGTGAGGTCGGGTCGAAGGCGCTGACGGTGTGGATCGGCGACGGCTCGAACTTCCCGGGCCAGTCGGATTTCACCAGGGCGTTCGAGCGCTACCTGGATTCGATGCGCGAGGTCTACACGGCCCTGCCCGACGACTGGCGGCTGTTCACCGAGCACAAGATGTACGAGCCTGCCTTCTATTCGACGGTCGTGCAGGACTGGGGCACGAACTACATCATCGCCAGGGAACTGGGCGAGAAGGCCTTCTGCCTCGTCGACCTCGGTCACCATGCGCCGAACGTCAACATCGAGATGATCGTGGCGCGCCTGATCCAGTTCGGGAAGCTGGGCGGCTTCCACTTCAACGATTCAAAGTATGGCGACGACGACCTCGATGCCGGATCGATCGACCCGTTCCGACTGTTCCTGGTATTCAACGAACTGGTCGCCGCCGAGGAGCGTGGGGCACCGGGCTTCGATCCCGCGCACATGCTCGACCAGAGCCACAATGTCACCGATCCGATCGAGAGCCTGATGCTGTCGGCCGTGGAGGTGCAGCGCGCCTATGCGCAGGCGTTGCTGGTGGACCGCGCGGCGCTGGCAGCATACCAGGACGCGAACGACGTCATCATGGCGCGCGAGACGCTGAAAGCGGCGTTCCGCACCGACGTCGATCCGATCCTCGCCATGGCGCGGCTGGAGAAGGGCGGCGCGATCGACCCGGTCGAGACCTATCGCGAAGCCGGCTACCGCGCCAAGGTCGCGTCTGAGCGGCCGGCGGTGGCGGGCGGCGGCGGCGGGATCGTGTGACGGGCAAGGGGATCACGCCGGACCCCTCACCGTCACGCTTCGCCTGGCACCGTTTCGGGGCGAGCCGCTTGTCTCGCCCGTCCTTCGGACCCCCCCTGCCTGGGGGGAGGAATGAGAGCTGCCCGCCCTCCTGATCAGTGCCGGAAGTGGCGGACGCCGGTGAACACCATGGCGATGCCGTGCTTGTCGGCAGCGTCGATCACTTCCTGGTCACGCATCGACCCGCCCGGCTGGATGACCGCCGTGGCGCCGGCCTCCACAGCCGAAAGCAGGCCGTCGGCGAAGGGGAAGAAGGCGTCGGAGGCCACCACCGATCCGCGCGTCAGCGGCTCGGTCATCCCGGCTGCCTGCGCGGCGTCCTCGGCCTTGCGCGCCGCGATGCGGGCGGAATCCACCCGACTCATCTGACCGGCGCCGATGCCGACCGTCGCGCCGTTGCGGGCGTAAACTATGGCGTTGGACTTGACGTGCTTGGCGACCCGGAAGGCGAAGCGCAGGTCCGCCAGCTCCGCCTCCGTCGGCGCGCGCTTGGTCACCACCTTGAGATCCATGTCCGCGACCACGGCGTTGTCACGCGTCTGCACCAGCAGGCCGCCGGCGATGGAGCGGACCGTAATGCCCGGAGCACGGGGGCTGGGCAGGCCGCCCGCGAGCAGGAGCCGCAGGTTCTTCTTGGCTTCGATGATGGCCTGCGCCTCGTCGTCGGCGTCCGGGGCGATGATGACTTCGGTGAAGGTCCTGACGATCTCGGTGGCAGCGCGCGCGTCGAGCGTACGGTTCACCGCGACAATCCCGCCGAAAGCCGAGACGGGGTCGCAGGCGAGCGCCTTGGCATAGGCCTCCGTCAGCGTCTCGCCCAGGCCCACTCCGCAGGGATTGGCGTGCTTGATGATGGCGACCGCCGCGCTCTCTTCAGGGTCGAACTCGGCGACGAGTTCGTAGGCCGCGTCGGTGTCATTGTAGTTGTTGTAGGAGAGCTGCTTCCCCTGGAGCTGCAGCGCCGTTCCGACTCCCGGACGGCCCTCGCCGGTCGCGTAGAACGCCGCGGTCTGGTGGGGGTTTTCGCCATAGCGCAGCACCTGCACGAGCTGGCCGGCGAAACTGCGGCTCGCCGGGTGCGGAATGTCGAGCGCTTCGGCGAACCAGGACGAGATGGCCGCATCGTAGGCCGCCGTTCGAGCGAAGGCCTTCGCGGCCAGATGACGGCGGAAGTCGAAGGTGAGCGCGCCGGTGTTCATCTCAAGCGCGTTGAGCACCGCGGCATAGTCGTTCGCGTCGGTCACGACCGCCACGTAGGCGTGGTTCTTGGCCGCCGCCCGAACCATGGCGGGACCGCCGATGTCGATGTTCTCCACGATCTCCGGGTAGTCGGCGCCGGTCCGGCGCACCTGCTCGAAGGGGTAGAGGTTGACCACCAGCAGGTCGATCGGCTCGATGCGGTTCTCGTGCATCGCGGCCGTGTGCTCAGGGTCGTCCCGAATGGCCAGCAGACCGCCGTGAACCGCCGGGTGCAGCGTCTTGACGCGCCCGTCCATGATTTCGGGGAATCCGGTCAGGCTGGACACGTCGCGCACGGGGAGGCCGGCCTTGGCGAGGGCGGCGGCCGTTCCGCCGGTCGACACGAGCTCGATGCCGAAGCCGGCGAGCTTCCTGGCGAACTCGACGAGACCGGTCTTGTCCGACACGGAGAGAAGGGCGCGGCGGACCTGGACGAGATCGGGGGGAGGGATTCTCTTCGACGTGACGGTCATGCGCTTGCTCCAGGTAGTGCGGGCCCCCGCCTAACACAGTGCCTCCCGAAAACAAGCGGGCGATGCCGGCATCCGCCGCGTTTGCCCGGCTCAGCGCTCGGTTTTCGAGAAACGCCAGCCCACTTCCGAGATGCGCGGTACCTCGAAGGCGAGCACGATCTGGCGCGTTCGGCGTGGGCCACCCTGCGCGGCAAAGAAGATCGAATCCTCGATGCGCGTGAGGTCGGGAGGGGCGTCGAAGGCCCAGGTATCGCCGGACTGCAGCGTGATCAGGATGCGGCTGTCGGCATGCCGGGCCACATGGACATCAGGATGGAGGTGGAAGCGGATCATCACCGGCGCGCCGGCATTGCGCGATACCGCGGGAAACCTGTCGAAACCGTCGAGGACGCGGCCGTTCTCCGACAGGATCATCCTGCGTTCGTGCACCAGGCCGAAAGTCTGCGCATAGCCGTCGTGTCGTGCGACGAAGGCCTGCGTGGCCGGCGTGTCGCTGCGCTCCACCGGCACGTTCTGCGGTCCGCCAAGCAGGGGCGCGCCGATGAGCTCGTTGACCTTCTGGGTATGGTGGAATTTCGCCGACGAGGTGTCGCCGAGCGTCGCGGTGGAGTGCGCTGCCGTGGCGCGTCCGAGCGGCCGGAATTCGGACGCGCCAAAGGTGTCGACGCCGGCATTCACGATCATGAGGTGGCGACCGGACGACATTTCGAACGACAGGCAGCCGGCGTGCGCGTCGCCCGCAAGGTCCGGCGGCGGCGGCCGACCCGTGTCGGCCACTACCGTCGTCGATCCCATGGCGAGCCGTTCGTAGCCGGAGTGCGGGGCGTGCAGCAGCGGGGCGCCGCCGGCGTCGTCATGGCGCAGGATTGCGGCGAGCCTTTCGCGAATCGTGACGCCCATGCCGTTGAAGCGTGCGATGCCGCCGTCGCCCATCCGGAAGAAGCGTAGTGCAGGCAGCATGCGGTCGATGGCGCCCAGCAGGGCGGGTGGCGGCGCTTCCGCCTGGCTGGCGAAGGTCTGGCGCAGTGGCAGCAAATCGGCCAACAGCTCCATCAGCGCCATGGGGTTGCGGGAAACGTGGCCTCCATCGGGGAGGATCTGCTTGTCGAGCTCCTCGCACAATGCCTGTGTCGCGTGACGCAGTGCGGAGGGCGGAGCGGGCAGCGACAGCGCCGCGTAGGCCAGCGCGACGCGCGCCCTCAGGCGGTCCTCTCCAGGCGGCATCTCGCGGGCCATCGAACGGAGATATCTGATCTGCAGCGCGAGCGACCTGAGGAATGCACGATAGAAGCGGAAATCCGCGCCCTGCAGGACAACCGTCGAATGCTGCAGCCAGGCGATGATGCGCTTGGCGGTCGTCGCCGGCTCCCAGGCGATTCCGTCTATGCGGCCGCCGTGGCTGGTGATCCACTCCGAGACCAGCGCCCTCGCGTTGGCTGCCGCGAGGTCGGTGCCAGCGGCGCGCATATGACGAAGCCACCGGAATCCGTGCAGCGATTTGCGCCAGCCGAGTTCGCTCACATCGAGCAGGAACGGCGATACGCCGCCGGCCTCCACGACCCGCCCGCACAGGGGAAAGACGCCGTGGTAGATCTGGGTCGCGATGCGTGGATCCGCATGCCGAAGGTCGGGAGGCGCAAGGAGGACGCGCTCGGGCGTCCGCCCGGCGTAGCGGAACCTGTGAATGGGGGAGGTCCGGAGCCTGCGGCGGAATCGGCGCCAATATTCCCTTGCGACGAGCGCCCAAAGATGCGTGCCGCCGCCCGCGTTCAAGCCGTCCTCCGAGACCGAGTGAGGCAGACCTTAGATGATTCACGCCGGTGTGCGAAGGCGGACGCGCGCTTCATGGCCCAATCATTGCGCCGCGTCTGGCGCGACCTGTGGGCGACAACGTAAGGAATAGCTTGAATCCGCATTTTCTCGACAGGTTCCAGATCAGGCGATGACGTCCACAGCACGCTCTTCGGTCAAACTCGGCATCGCCTTCATGCTCGTCGGGATTTTGCTGTTTTCGTTGAACGACACGCTCGGCAAGTGGCTGGTGGCGACCTATTCGGTCGGCCAGGTCCTGTTGATCCGCAGCGCCGCGGCACTCGTCATCCTGCTTCCGTTCCTCTGGCAGGGCGGAGTCAGGCCGCTCTTGTCCGTCGAGCGGCCGCTCCTCCAGGCCGTCAGGGTCGCCGTTACCTCGATTGAAGTCTATGCCTTCTATTTCGCGGTCATGTACCTGCCGCTGGCAGACGTGATGACCTTCTGGCTGGCTGCGCCAATCTATGTTGCGGCGTTGTCGCCGCTGCTGCTCGGCGAGCGTGTCGGGTGGCGACGCTGGACGGCGATCTTCGTCGGTTTCGTCGGCGTGATCATAGCGCTGGAGCCTTCGGCCGCGACACTGACGCTGCCGGCGATCATCTCGATCATCGGCTCATTCGCGTTCACGTTCATGATGCTCTCCGGGCGGGCGCTGCGAGGCACGCCGGACTTGACGCTGGTCTTCTGGCAGTCCGTCGGGGCGCTGCTGCTCGGGGCGCTGACGTCGCCATTCGACTGGGTTTCGCCGACGTCGTTCGATTTCGGGCTTCTCGTCCTGCTCGGTGTCGTCGCCATGGCCGCGCATGTCTGCGTCACCCGCGCGCTCAAGCTGGCCGACGCGGCGACCGTCACGCCCTTCCAGTACATGCTCCTCGTCTGGGCGATCGTATTCGGATGGCTCGTCTTCGGCGACGTTCCCCGGCCGGCGATGCTCCTCGGCGCCGGGGTCATCGTGGCCGCCGGCTTGTTCATCTTCTTCCGCGAACAGAAACTGAAGAAGCAGCCGTCGCCGGTCATGGAGGTGTGAGGGCGCGCGCCGGGAAGCTTTCCCGGCGGGGGCGATCGCCGAGAGGTCAGCGTGCCCCGAAGATCGCCGAGCCGACCCGCACGCTGGTCGCGCCGAAGGCAATGGCCGTCTCGTAGTCGCCGGACATGCCCATCGAGAGTTTTTCCACGCCGGACTCGCGGGCCAGCTTTTCGAGCAGGGCGAAATGCGGCCCGGGGTTCTGGTCGACGGGCGGAATGCACATGAGGCCCTCGATCATCAACCCGTGGACCTCGCGGCAGCGCGCGACCAATGCAACCGCGTCGCGCGGCTCGACGCCGGCCTTCTGAGGCTCGGAGCCGGTGTTGACCTGGACGTAGAGACGCGGTTCACGACCCTGCCGGCGTACCTCCGAGGCGATTTCCGCGGCGATCTTCTCGCGGTCGACGGTCTGGATGACGTCGAACAGGGCCACCGCCTCCTTCGCCTTGTTCGACTGGAGCGGGCCGATCAGGTGCAGTTCGATGTCCGGCCAGCGCTCCTTCAGGGCCGGCCACTTGCCCATCGCCTCCTGAACCCGGTTCTCGCCGAATACCCGCTGCCCGGACTGGATGACGGGAATGATGTCGTCGGCGCCGAAGGTTTTGGAGACCGCGATCAGCACGGTGGAACCCGGTGCGCGCCCGGCCTCCTTCTCCGCTACCGCAATCCTGTTCCTCACATCAGCCAGACGGGCCACCGTGTCGTTCATGCCTGCATTGCTCCGAAACCCGCGGCGAGCGGGATCATCAACCTTTTGTTGACGCCTCCGGCAAACCGTGTTGAAGGTCCGCCGACCGCCCGCCTTATCGAGTGAATCCCGTCTTATGGCAACCGAACGCTACAATCCCCGCACCGTCGAACCGAAATGGCAGAAGGCCTGGGACGATGCGCGTCTGTACGAGACGAGGAACGACGACCCCCGTGAGAAGTACTACGTGCTCGAGATGTTCCCGTATCCTTCGGGCCGCATCCACATGGGCCACGTGCGCAACTACACGATGGGCGACGTGGTGGCCCGCTTCCAGCGGGCGCAGGGCAAGAACGTGCTGCATCCGATGGGCTGGGACGCCTTCGGCCTGCCGGCGGAGAACGCCGCACGCGACAACAAGGTGAATCCGCGCGACTGGACCTATGCCAACATCGCCACGATGAAGGCCCAGCTGAAGACCATGGGTCTGTCGCTGGACTGGGCGCGCGAGATCGCCACCTGCGATCCCTCCTACTATCGGCACCAGCAGAAGCTGTTCCTGGACTTCTGGAAGGCGGGCCTGGTCGAGCGCAAGTCCGCCAAGGTCAACTGGGACCCGGTCGACATGACCGTGCTCGCCAACGAGCAGGTGATCGACGGCAAGGGCTGGCGTTCGGGCGCCCCGGTCGAACAGCGCAACCTGACGCAGTGGTTCTTCAAGATCACCGCGATGAGCCAGGAGTTGCTCGACAGCCTCGGCACGCTGGATCGCTGGCCGGAGAAGGTCAAGCTGATGCAGGCGAACTGGATCGGGCGCTCCGAGGGCCTGCTGATCCGCTGGCCGCTGGCGGCCGGCACGGCGCCCGAGGGCGAAACGGAGCTGGAGGTCTACACGACCCGGCCCGACACGATCTTCGGCGCCTCCTTCATGGCCATCGCCAGCGACCATCCGCTCGCCCGCAAGGCGGCCGAGAAGAATCCCGCGCTTGCCGCCTTCATCGAGGAGCTGCGGCGTCGCGGCACCTCGGCGGCGGAACTCGAGACGGCGGAGAAGCAGGGCTTCGACACCGGCATTCGCGTCGTGCATCCGTTCGATCCGAGCTGGACGCTGCCCGTCTACGTCGCGAACTTCGTGCTGATGGAGTACGGCACGGGCGCCATCTTCGGCTGCCCGTCCGGCGACCAGCGCGACCTGGACTTCGCCCGGAAGTACGGCCTTCCGGTCGTGCCGGTCGTGATGCCGGAAGGGGCCGACGAGAAGACCTTCCGCATCGAGGACGAGGCGTATGTCGATGACGGTGTGATGATCAACTCGTCCTTCCTGGACGGGATGAAGCCGAAGCAGGCCTTCGATGAAGTGGCTAAGCGCCTGGGGGCCATTACGATGGGCAACCGGCCGATGGCCGAGCGCAAGGTGCAGTTCAGGCTGCGCGACTGGCTGATTTCGCGGCAGCGCTACTGGGGCTGCCCGATCCCGGTCATCCATTGCGATGCATGCGGCGCCGTGCCGGTGCCGGACGATCAGCTGCCGGTGGAGCTGCCGGCCGATGTCACCTTCGACAAGCCGGGCAATCCGCTCGACCACCATCCGACTTGGAAGCACGCCAATTGCCCGCAATGCGGCAAGCCGGCGCGTCGCGATACCGACACGATGGATACTTTCGTCGATTCCTCGTGGTATTTCGCGCGCTTCACCGATCCGTGGAACACCGAACGCCCGACGACCCCCGGAGCCGTCGACGGACCGAACGGCTGGCTGCCGGTGAACCAGTATATCGGCGGCATCGAGCACGCGATCCTGCACCTGCTCTATTCGCGCTTCTACCAGCGGGCGATGAAGGTCACCGGCCACGCCAGCAGCGTCGAGGAGCCCTTCGAGGGCCTGTTCACGCAGGGCATGGTCGTGCACGAGACATATCGCGGGCCGCAGGGCTGGATCACGCCGGCCGAGGTCAAGATCGAGGAGGTCGACGGGGTTCGCCGCGCGGCGCTGCTCACGGACGGCTCGCCCGTCGAGATCGGCCCGATCGAGAAGATGTCCAAGTCGAAGAAGAACGTGGTCGACCCGGACGACATCATCGCCAGCTACGGCGCCGACACGGCGCGCTGGTTCATGCTGTCGGATTCGCCGCCGGAGCGCGACGTGATCTGGACCGAGGCGGGCGTGGAAGGCGCGCACCGCTTCGTGCAGCGAATCTGGCGGATGGTCTCGGAAGCCGCACCCGCATTGTCGGGGGCGAAGCCGGCCCATGCGGCGGACGGCGAGGCAGGCGCGGTTTCCAGGGCGACGCACAAGACGCTGAAGGCTGTCGGCGAAGACATCAGCCGGCTGGCTTTCAACAAGGCCGTCGCCCGCATCTACGAACTGACCAACACGCTGCAGGCGCCGCTCGCTGCGGCCGGCACGGCCGACGCGGCCATGCGTGGCGCGCTGCGCGAGGCGGTCGAGATCCTGCTCTCGATGCTCGCACCGATGATGCCGCACCTGGCGGAGGAGTGCTGGGCCACGCTCGGCGGCGAGGGCATGATCGCCCAGAGGCCTTGGCCGACGTTCGATCCTGCGTTGACAGTGGACAACGAGATCGTGCTGCCCGTACAGATAAACGGGAAGAAGCGCGGCGACCTGACGATCGCCCGGGACGCCGGGCAGGCGGAGGTCGAGAAGGCCGCGCTGGCGCTGGACTTCGTGCAAAAGGCGCTGGACGGGAAGCCGCCGCGCAAGGTGATCGTGGTTCCGCAAAGGATCGTGAATGTCGTCGCCTGATCTCCGCAGCCTCCGCCCCGCCCGTTCCGCCCTGCTGCTGCTAGCGTTTGTCGCCGCGGCGGCGGGCTGCACCGTTCGACCGCTCTACCAGTCGGACAAGGCGATCCAGACCGGTGCAGTCGTGGGGGCCAATGCGGAGCTGCGGTCGATCGTCATCGACGAGGTCAGGACCCGGTACGGGCAGGAACTGCGCAACCAGCTCATCTTCCTGTTCAACGGCGGGGCGGGGCAGCCCACCACGCCGAAATACCGCATGGTCCTGAACGTGGAGGAGGTCGTCACCAACGAGGCGGTGGTCTCGGTCGGCAACGAGAACCGCCCCACGGCGGCGCTGCTGCAGATGACGGCAAAATATGTTCTCACGGAAGCCGATACGGGCAAGCCGGTCGCGGCCGCGACGCGCTCGATCACGTCCTCCTACGACCAGCCGCCCCAGGAGTTCGCCAACCTGCGTGCGAGGCGCGACGCCGAGAACCGCGCGGCGCGCGAGCTCGCCGAGATCATCCGGCTCGACGTGGCGCAGCGGCTCTCCAAGAGCTGAGCCCAGGAGCCTTCGCGCAGACTTCTGCACGGGAGACGTAACCTGACGACGATAACCCTCGAACAGGCGCTGGCCGGCATCGGCAGCGAGATGGTTTCTCCGTGGCGGGTGGTGAGCCAGGAGATGATCGACCGGTTCGCGGACGCAACCGACGACCACCAGTTCATTCATTGCGATCCGGAACGGGCCGCCCGCGAGACGCAGTTCGGCGGCACGATCGCGCACGGCTTCCTGACCTTGTCGCTTCTCTCCGCCATGGCCTTCGAGGCGGTGCCGCGCCTGGAGGGGGCGGACATCGGCGTGAACCAGGGGTTTGACACGGTGCGCTTCGTCGCGCCGGTCAAGACCGGTTCGCGGATCCGCACCCGCTTCGTGCTGGCCAAGGTGAAGCCGCGCCCATCCGGCTGGGTCGAGATCGCGCATGACGTGACGATCGAAATCGAGGGATCGGCGAAGCCCGCGCTGACCGCGCGCTGGCTGACCCTCGCCTTCATTCCGCCCAAGGACTGACCCCGGCCCCGCGGGCCGGGCCGTGGCTGTTCAGCCGACTTTCGCCTTCTCGGGGAAGAGCTTCGCCAGACCCTCGCGCGAGGCCTCGGCAATGCCGCGCTCGGTGATCAGCCCTGTGACGAGCCGCGCCGGCGTGACGTCGAAGGCCGGGTTGCGCGCTGGCGTGGCATCGGGAGAGATGCGGACCTGGGCGATCTCGCCATTGCCGGCTCGGCCCCAGACCAGCGACACCTCGTCGGGCGAACGCTCCTCGATGGGGATTTCCCTGACGCCGTCGTGCACGGTCCAGTCGATGGTGGGCGAGGGCAGGCCGACATAGAAGGGGACGCCGTTGTCCTTCGCGGCGAGCGCCTTCAGGTAGGTGCCGATCTTGTTGCAGACGTCACCGTCGGCCGTCGTGCGGTCCGTGCCGACGATGACCATGTCGATCTCGCCGTGCTGCATCAGGTGGCCGCCGGCATTGTCGACGATCAGCGTATGCGGCACGCCGTGGCCCGCCATTTCCCAGGCGGTGAGCTGGGCGCCCTGGTTGCGCGGCCGCGTCTCGTCGACGAAGACGTGGACGGGCACGCCGGCCTCGGTCGCCAGGTAGATCGGGGCGGTGGCGGTGCCGTAGTCAACGGTCGCCAGCCATCCGGCGTTGCAGTGGGTGAGGATGTTGACTGGCTGGCCGGGCTTCTTGCGGGCCGCGATCTCGCGGATCACCGCGAGGCCGTGCCGGCCGATGGAGCGGTTCAGCTCGACGTCCTCGTCGGCGATCTCGGCGGCGCGTGCGTATGCCACGCGGGCGCGCTCGGAGGGCGGGACCGGCTTCAGCACCCGGGTCATCTCATCCAGCGCCCAGCGCAGGTTGATCGCCGTCGGCCGCGTTTCGTGCAGCTTGTGCCAGACGGCCTCAAGCGCCTCGTCCGAGGGATCGTCGAGCATCTGCACGGCGACACCATAGGCTGCTGTGACGCCGATCAGGGGGGCGCCGCGCACCCACATGTCGCGGATGGCGGTGGCGATGCCGTCGACGCTGTCGACAGTCTCGATGCGGAAGGCGTGCGGCAGCCAGCGCTGGTCGATGATGTCGACCGCGCGGCCATCCTCGTTCAGCCAGATGGTGCGGTAGTGCCTGTCACCAACCTTCATACCTTGCCTTCCTCGATCAGGCGCGCCAGCGCGTTGATTTCCTCGATGCTGTGGATCGAGCGGCGGTTGACCACGATGTGCCGGCCGAAGCGCAGCGCCTTCGCCTCACATCTGGCGCGCACGTCCGGATCGGCAATGGTCTCGAAATCGGCGTTGTGCGCCAGCCCCAGGATGCGGCGGTGGCACTCCACGCCGGCGAAGCCCAGCATGTCGTCGAAGATGTCGTGCAGCATGCCGTCGAGCGCCTGCTCAGAGGCCAGCACGTCGCCCTGATCCTCGAACAGGCTCTTCTGGTAGAGGATGCCGGCGCGTTCGGTACGCCACAGATGCGCGAATTCGGAGCGGAACACCGACCAGGCCTCCGAGATGACCCCGAGCAGGTAGGCGCGCATCGCCTCGCGGTCGCCGGGCGTCTTCTCGTGCCCGCTTTGGGAGAAAAAGGACATCCAGAAATTGGCCAGCGCCATGCCGACGTCGAAGGCCATGGGGCCATAGAAGGCGAATTCCGGGTCGATGATCCGGGTGTCGGCCTCGGTGACCATGATCGAGCCGGTGTGCAGGTCGCCGTGCACGAGCGTTTCGGCCTTGGCGGCGAAAAGATGCTTGAGGCGTTGCGCCTCGACCTTGAGGTCGCGGTCGGCCCGCAGTTCGGCGACGAGGCCGTCGAGCTGGGGCGAGGTGTGCCGGTTGAGGGGGGCCTCGAAATAGGGGTCGGAGAAGACCAGGCACTCGGTGATGTCGCACAGTTCGACATTGTCGGCAAAGAGCGCGAGGTCCGCCTTGCGCTGGCGGGTCGGCATCGACAGGTCCGAGCCGCGGAACAGCGTGCGGGCCATGAACAGGCCAAGGTCCCGGCCGATCTTCGGGTATTGCCGCCCCTCGACGAGTCCGCGCCGGAGGATGATGTGCGGCGACAGGTACTCCATCACCACCAGCGCCTGTGCCTCGTCGAAATGGAAGACCTTCGGCGTCGAGCCCGGATCGCGGGCCTCCTGCCGGGTCAGGGCGTGGTACTCGAAGAAGGAGCGCTTCAGCGGCAACGGCCAGGATTCACCGACGAGGCGCACATAGGGCAGGGCCTGCTTGACCACCACCGCCCCCGCCGGCCCCTCGACGATGAAGACCAGGTTGAGGTTGCCGTCGCCGACCTCGCGGACCTTCCAGGCGGATGCGTCCGCGCCGACGCGCTCGCGCACGGCCGCCACTTCCGACAGCCGCGCCGGCAAGGTGTCGACCGTCAGCGCCTGGAACGCCTGCGTCATCGAGGTCCTCCCATCCTCATCAATTCCTCGGCTCAAGCCTAAGAATCGGGCTGTCAAATGTCAATCAACCTGACAAATGACGACAAGTGAATCTCTTCCAGGTCTCGTGCCGATGGACCCTCACCTCACCACGAGAGGGAGGGGTTCGTCAGCGTCGCATCATCGGCACCGGCGTTGCCAAGAAGCGCTACGTTCACGACTCCTTCCCCTCTGGGAAGTCCAAGGAGCCTACCGGAAAGAGATCTCGGAGCGATGGTCTCCCGAAACCTGATTATCGGCGGTGCGTCCGCCTGCCTGTGGTGATGTCAGCGCTTCACGAACTCCGCGAACGCCTCGGCATAGTCCGGATGCCAGCGTGACAGGGCCGGTCGATTCTCCACGATGTCGCCCGCAGCCCAGAGGATGCGCCGTTCGTCCAGCGAACGCGGCACGTCGTTGTCCGGGCAGAGGATGTAAAAATCGCCGCGCTCGAGGCTCTCCAACATGAAGTCGACCGTCTGCTCCGGCGTCCAGGCGCTGGCGGGCTTCTCGGTGCGGCCACCGGCGGCAAGCGGCGTGAACACGAAGCCCGGGATCAGCAGGTGGGCTGCGACCTTGCAGTCCCTGGTGTTGCGCAGTTCGTGCGCGAGCGCCTCGGTGAAGGCCTTCACTCCTGCCTTGGTCACGTTGTAGGCGGGGTCGCCGGGCGGCGTGGTGATGCCCTGCTTGGAGCCGGTGTTGATGATCAGTCCTGGCCGCCCGCGGGCGATCATCCCCGGTCCGAAGGCCTGCGTGCCGTTGATGACGCCCCACAGGTTGACGCGAAAGAGGCGCTCCCAGTTCTCGCGGGCGCCGAAGACGGCGCTGCCGGGCTGGATGCCGGCATTGTTCATCAGCACGTCGGTTCCGCCGAAGCGTTCCCTGACCGCGCTCTCCAGCCGCTTCACCGCGTCGAGGTCCCCGACGTCGGTCTCGGAGGTCATGACGTCGTCCGTCCCGATCTCCTCGGCGGCCCGGGCCAGGCGTTCCACGCCCCGATCCGCGATGCAGACCTTCATGCCGAGCGCGGCGAACCGCTTGGCGGCGGCAAGCCCGATGCCGGATGCGCCGCCCGTGACGACTGCGACCGCCCCTTCGACGAGAGCCGGGTGTGCCATACTTTCCTCCACACAGTTTCAAGCGGCAGAAGAGGTGCCGGCTTGCGAGCCCGGAGGCAAGCTTCAAATCGTTTTCAGGCCGCCCGTGCGAGGGATTTGCGGCGCTGTCCGATCAGCACGACGGCGACACCGCTGATCACGATCAGCACGATGCCCGTGAAGGCGAGCGCATTGGGCAGGTGACCGAACACGACGATGCCGGACACCACGCCCCAGAAGGCGAAGAAGTAGTAGAACGGTGCGACCGCGCTCGTCGGGCCGATGCGATAAGCCATGAACAGCAGATAGTGGGCGACGAACAGGAACAGGCCCGCGGCGCCAAGAAGCACGATGTGCGTCGGCTCCGGCGTCACCCAGCTCTCGAAACAGAGATGCAGGATGAGCGCCCCGGTCAGCACCAGGAACGACGCTCCGAAGGCCACGACGAGGCCCGGCACCTCCGACGAGACCCGGCGGCTGGCGAGATCGCGGCCGGCGCCGAAGACTGCATTGGAGAGGCCAAGCAGCGCATAGACGGAAATGCCTGTCGCCGTTGGCTGCGCCACCATCAATGCCCCGGCGAAGCCGAGACTGATCAGGGCCATGCGCATCCAGCCCAGCCGCTCGCCGAAGAGGAAGGAGGCCCCGAGCAGGACGATCAGCGGGGTGATCTGGCCGAGCGCCAGCACGTCTGCGATGGGCATGTTGGCGAGCGCCACGATGTAGCCCAGCACGGCGATGGTCTCGAACAGGTTGCGCAAGAGCACGCGTCCGCCGAAAGCCTGGCCGGCGCGGGGCAGGAGCCCGAGGAAGGCGAGGAAGACAACGCCCCAGATCGTGGCGGAGATGCCGCGCATCACCAGTACCTGGTAAGGCGGCAGGCCGTCGGTGGCCAGCTTCATCATGGTGTCGTTGGTGACGTAGCAGGCCGTCGCCAGCACCATGAAAAGCGGGCCGCGCAGCGGATGGTCGGTGTTCATGGATTACGGCGCGCCCCTCACTCGATTGGACGGGTGATAGGAGCAAACGCAGCTGCCAGCAACGCCGACCGACAGGGCCAGACGGCGAATCCGGCGGGCTTTAAGCTACCCAATCGGGATGAACGACGGGCGAGGAAATCAGGCGCGCGTGTCTGCCTCCGTCTGGACGAGGCCAATCGTGAATTCGAGCTCGTCGCGTGCCGCAAAGCGCGCTGCCAAGATCGGCTCCTGCTTGCCGGGCAGCATGACCGTCGCGAACTCCGGGAGCCGCGGCCCGCCCGCGACCATCCGGACGGCGTCGCGGGACGCAACCATCACGCAATCGAACTGCTTCGTCTGCGCCTCCAGCCGGGCCGCGACGTTGCCGGTGTCGCCGAGGAAGGGCATGCCGTCCATCCCGCCGTCCCAGCGCAGGCCGACAACCGCCGGACCGACGTGAAGGCCGATGCCGAAGCGCAGCGGTTCGGAGAGTTCCCGTTCGAGCTCGCGGTTGAGCGCGTCCATGCCCTCCCAGATCGCGTGGGCGGCACGGAAGGCGTCACGCGCGAAGCGCGGATCGGAGCCGCGAGCGCCAAAGACGCTCATGATGCCGTCGCCGGCGACATTGGTGACCTCTCCGTTCCAGTCGCGAATGGCGGCCGACACGGTGTTGATGTAGCGCTCGACGATGAACAGGGCGTCGTAAGGAAGGCGGTCGTCGGAGAGACGGGTCGACTGGCGCAGGTCGACGAACAGGGCCGCGACCTGCGCCTCGCGGCGCCCTCCGGCGGGCAGGCCGAGATCGCGGACCTGCTCGCGCGGCGACGCTTCGGCGCTCACCAGGGGCACGACGGCGATGTCGTGATCGGGCCGGAGCTGGCAGGCGAGGCGGACCGACTCGGGCGCGCCTATGCGGTCGAGCAGGCGGCGTTCCTCCGGCGCGGGCGGCGGCAGGCCTTCCTGCCCCGCGACCACGTCGACGCGGCATGTGGAGCAGCGTCCGCGCCCTCCGCAGACGGAGGCATGCGGTATGCTCGCCCAACGGCTCGCCTCGAGGACCGAAAAGCCGATCGGCACGGTGACGACCCGGCCCCCGGGATAGGTCAGCCGAATGGAGCGGAACCGGGCCGCGTGCCACTCGCGCGCCGCGCGTGCCGCAATCACTCCGCCGAGCAGCAGGAGGTACGCAACGGTGAGGCCGTCCGTGAAGCGGTTCACCGCCGCCAGGGCCTCGTCGGTCGTCGCGCCCGCCACCCCGACCTGATAGGGCGGGATCGCCGCAGGGTGCACTTCGGCAAGCGCCCGCATGTCCAGTCCGGCATTGATGAAACCGAGCAGGGAAAGGACGATGACGAGGGTGGCCATTGAGGTCAGGGCAGGGACCGCCCGGCCGTACCAGGGCTTGGTGCGCAGCCAGGCCCGCATCCCGATGCAGCCGTGGATCCACACCACCAGCATCAGCAGGAACTGGCGGGGCAGGCCGGTCGTCGGGACCGCCACCCAGAGCTGGTAAAGGACCCGGTCGAAGCCGACATCCATGCGATAGACGATCTCGGCGTAGCGGATTGCGCCGGCGTGGGCGATCAGAAGGAGGGGAACCGCGAGACCGAGGAAAAGCTGGGCTATCTCGACGGCGGGGATGCGGAGGTGGCGGCGCCGCCAGAAGGAGTGAAGGCCCAGCCCGGCGTGCACCAGCAGCGCGGTGTAGAGAAGCGTCGCGCCAGGCGTGCTCTGCCACGGCGTAAGCAGGATGGCGCCGGCGGTCTTCATCGCTTCGATCGAGCGGATGCCGAAGGCGTGATTCAGCAGGTGACAGGTCGCGTAAGCAAACAGCACCTGTCCAGTCCAGAACCGCAATGTGCGGACGCCGCCGCGCCGGAACAGGTTCACCCGGCAACCCCGTTTCGGGACCGGGCGGCGAGCCGGGCAGGACACTTCAGATCTCCGAAGCGCCAGCCCGCGCAACCGAATTGCGAAACGCCGTCAGTCATCGACAAGACCTTCCCGCGCGATTGCGATACTGTAATCTCGGCATAAACGCTCGTATGGCTGCGGCAACCAGAAAATGCTCTCCCGGCCGCGAGACTGCGCGCTGCGGGTGTCGGGCGGCCAATTGGAGGAGGCGGAGGGTGGAAGAGACGCGGCTCAGCCTGCACGTACCGGAGCCCGAAGTGCGGCCGGGCGGCACGCCGGATTTTTCGAACGTGCCGATTCCCAAGGCGGGCTCGGTGCAGCGTCCGCCCGTCGACGTCGATCCACGCGACATTCGCGATCTCGCCTATTCGATCATCCGCGTGCTCAATCGCCAGGGCGAGGCGGTCGGTCCCTGGGCGGGAACCCTTACCGACGAAGAACTGATCGAGGGCCTGCGCCACATGATGACGCTGAGGGCCTTCGACGCCCGCATGCTGATGGCGCAGCGTCAGGGCAAGACCTCCTTCTACATGCAGCACATGGGCGAGGAGGCGGTGAGCTGCGCCTTTCGGAAGGCCTTGAAGCCGGGCGACATGAACTTCCCGACCTATCGACAGGCTGGCCTGCTCATCGCGGGCGGCTACCCGATGGTCGAGATGATGAACCAGATCTTCTCGAACGAGCGCGACCCGCTGAAGGGCCGGCAACTGCCGATCATGTATTCGGCGAAGGATCATGGATTCTTCTCTATTTCCGGCAACCTCGCGACCCAGTTCATCCAGGCCGTCGGCTGGGCGATGGCGTCGGCGATCAGCAACGACACCAAGATCGCGGCCGGCTGGGTCGGCGACGGCTCGACCGCGGAAAGCGATTTCCATGCCGCGCTTGTCTTCGCCTCGACCTACCGGGCGCCCGTGGTGCTCAACATCGTCAACAACCAGTGGGCGATCTCGACGTTTCAGGGCATAGCACGAGGCGGCTCCGGCACCTTCGCGGCGCGAGGTCTCGGCTTCGGCATCCCGGCGCTGCGGGTAGACGGCAACGACTACCTGGCGGTGCATGCGGTGGCGCAATGGGCTGTCGAGCGGGCACGGCGCAACCTCGGGCCGACGCTGATCGAATATGTCACCTACAGGGTGGGTGCCCATTCCACATCCGATGACCCGTCGGCCTATCGGCCTAAGGAGGAGTCGACCGCTTGGCCGCTGGGCGATCCGGTCCTCAGGCTCAAGGCGCACCTGATCGTCAAGGGCTTGTGGTCGGAGGAGCGCCACAAGCAGGCCGAAGCCGAAATCCTGGATACGGTCATCGCCGCCCAGAAGGAGGCGGAGCGCCACGGCACGCTGCACTCAGGCGGCAAGCCCTCGGTGCGCGACATGTTCGAGGGCGTCTATGCCGAGATGCCGCCGAACCTGCGGCGGCAGCGCCAGGAGGCGGGGGTGTGAGGATGCGGTTTTCGATTGCGGGGAGATCCGCACCCTACGTCGCCCCCCTCTGTCCTGCCGGACATCTGCCCCTCAAGGGGGAAGATCGGCCGGCCTCCAGGGGCGCGCGAAAGGATACCGTCCTCTCTGCTGGAGGCCACTGATGCCGCGCCGCACGATGATCGAGGCCATCCGCGACGCCATCGACGTCTCGATGGCGCGCGACGAGAAGGTGGTCGTGTTCGGCGAGGACGTCGGCTATTTCGGCGGCGTATTCCGTTGCACGGCCGGCCTTCAGCAGAAATACGGCAAGAGCCGCTGCTTCGACGCGCCGATCAACGAATCCGGTATCGTCGGCGCCGCAATCGGCATGGCGGCCTACGGGCTGCGCCCCTGCGTCGAGGTGCAGTTCGCCGACTATGTCTACCCGGCCTACGACCAGATCGTCTCGGAGGCGGCGCGTTTGCGCTACCGCTCGGCCGGAGAGTTCACCTGTCCGATCGTCGTTCGCATGCCGACCGGCGGCGGCATATTCGGCGGGCAGACGCACAGCCAGAGCCCCGAGGCGCTGTTCACGCATGTGTCTGGTCTCAAGGTCGTCGTGCCGTCCAGCCCGGCCGATGCGAAGGGCCTTCTGGTCGCCGCGATAGAGGACCCGGACCCGGTGATATTCCTGGAGCCGAAGCGGCTCTACAACGGGCCGTTCGACGGCCACCACGAGCGGCCCGTGACCCCGTGGTCGAAGCATCCGCAGGGCGAGGTCCCGGATGGCCACTATACCGTGCCGCTGGGCAAGGCGGCGGTGCGCCGCGAAGGAACGGCCGTTACCGTGCTGGCCTACGGAACCATGGTGTATGTGGCGGAGGCCGCCGCGGCGGAGACCGGCATCGATGCCGAGATCATCGACCTGCGCACCCTGCAGCCGCTGGATCTCGACGCCATCGTTGCCTCGGTGAAGAAGACCGGGCGTTGCGTGATCGTCCACGAGGCGACGCTCACCTCGGGTTTCGGGGCTGAGCTGGCGGCGCTGGTCCAGCAATACTGCTTCTACCACCTGGAGGCCCCCGTGGCGCGAGTGACCGGCTGGGACACGCCCTATCCGCACGCCCAGGAGTGGGACTATTTCCCCGGTCCCGCGCGTGTCGGCCGGGCGCTGGTCGAGACGATGGAGGGCTGACGCGTGACAGAGCACGTGATCAAGCTGCCCGATGTCGGCGAAGGCGTCGCCGAGGCGGAACTGGTCGAATGGCAGGTGAAGGTCGGCGACCTCGTGCGCGAGGACACCATCCTGGCCGCCGTCATGACCGACAAGGCAACGGTCGAGATTCCATCGCCGGTGGATGGCGAGGTGACATGGCTCGGCGCCGAGGTCGGCGACACGGTTGCGGTCGGGTCGCCGATCGTACGGATCGCGGTGGCTGGGGGATCGACGAAAAAGGATGCCTCGACCGATAAGGCTGCTCCCGGGGATAAGGTCGCGGACAAGGATACCCCCACCCCTCACCCCTCCCCACAGGGGGGAGGGGAAATGGCGAGGGTCGCGGCGGCATCGAAAGGCGCTGCCGGTGGGAGCAAGGCATCAACGGCGACCGCGCCGGCCGAGGAACCTGCAAGCGCTGGCGATTCCGAGTCCCTCTCCCCTTCGTGGGGAGGGGTGAGGGGTGGGGGTACGGTCGCGAATGTGGCCACCTTCGGTGCGCCGCGTCCGGAAGGCGAGAAGCCGGTGGCTTCGCCTGCCGTGCGTCTGCGGGCCCGCGAGGCGGGCGTGGACCTGCGCCAGGTGGCCGGTAGCGGCCCCGCGGGACGCATCACGCACGAGGATCTCGACGCCTTCCTAAGAGCCGGTCCGCAGGCCGCTCCTGTCGTCGCCGGGGGGCTCGCGCCAGACACGTCCGAGCAGGAAATCAAGGTCGTCGGGCTGCGGCGCAGGATCGCCGAGAAGATGCGGCTGGCGAAGTCGCGCATTCCGCACATCACCTATGTCGAGGAGATCGACGTCACGGCCCTCGAGGAGCTTCGCGCCAAGCTCAACGCGGAACGGAAGGCGGATCGCCCGAAGCTGACGATCCTGCCCTTCCTGATGCGCGCCATGGTCAAGGCGATCCGGGACAATCCGGGCGTCAACGCGCTGTTCGACGACGATGCGGGGGTGATCCATCGCTACGGCGCGGTGCACCTCGGCATCGCGACCCAGACGCCCACGGGCCTCATCGTCCCCGTGGTTCGGCACGCCGAGGCGCGGGACCTGTTCGGCTGCGCGACGGAACTGAACCGGCTGGCGGAGGCGGCGCGCAGCGGCACGGTGACGCGCGAGGAGCTTTCCGGCTCGACCATCACCATCACCTCGCTGGGGGCGATGGGCGGCGTGGCGACCACACCGGTCATCAACTATCCCGAGGTCGCCATCGTCGGCGTCAACAAGATCATGGTGCGGCCGGTCTGGGAGGGCACGCAGTTCGTGCCGCGCAAGATGATGAACCTGTCGTCCTCCTTCGATCACCGCGTCGTCGACGGGTGGGATGCGGCCGTCTTCATCCAGCGCATCAAGGCGCTGCTGGAGACGCCTGCGCTGATCTTCGTGGACTGACCCGATGCAGCCGCCATCGATCCAAAGGGGTGACGGATGAAGGAAATCTCCTGCAAGCTGCTCGTCGTCGGCGCCGGTCCGGGGGGATATGTCTGCGCCATCCGCGCTGGCCAGCTCGGGGTCGACACTGTGATCGTCGAGGCGAAGAAGCCCGGCGGCACCTGCCTGACGATCGGCTGCATCCCGTCCAAGGCGCTGATCCATGCGGCGGAGGAATTCGAGGCGGCGCGACTGGCGGCGGCGGGCAAGAGCGCGGTGGGCATCACGCTCGCGGAGCCGGCGATCGACCTGGCGAAGACCATGGCGTGGAAGGATCGCATCGTCGGGCGGCTCACCACCGGCGTCAGCGGCCTGCTCAAGAAGGCGAACGTCAAGTCGATCCACGGTCATGCCCGGTTCCGTGACGGCAAGACGGTGGAGGTGGAGACGGAGACCGGCACCCAGCTCGTGCGCGCCGAGACGGTCGTGATCGCGACGGGATCGGTGGCCGTCGAATTGCCCCACCTGCCGTTCGGAGGCGCGGTGATCTCCTCGACGGAGGCGCTGTCGCTCACTGCCGTCCCCGAGAGCCTCGCCGTGGTCGGCGCGGGCTATATCGGGCTGGAACTCGGCACCGCCTTCGCCAAGCTCGGCTCACGCGTGACGGTAGTCGAGGCGATGGACAGGATCCTGCCGCTCTACGATGCGGAGCTGTCGCGGCCGGTCGCGAAACGCCTTGCGGCGCTCGGCGTCGATGTCATCCTTGGCGCAAAGGCAAGCGGGTTGGCGTCCAAGGGCGGCGCGCTGGTCGTCGAAGCCGCCGATGGCGCAACGCGCGAGATCGCGGCCGAGAAGGTGCTCGTCGCGGTCGGGCGCAGGCCGGCCGTGCAGGGCTGGGGGCTGGAAGAACTCGACCTCGATCGCGCGGGTCCCTTCATCCGCATCGACGACCGGTGTCGCACCTCGATGCGCGGCGTCTACGCCATAGGCGACGTCACCGGCGAGCCCATGCTTGCGCACCGCGCCATGACCCAGGGCGAGATGGTCGCCGAGATCGTGGCCGGAAACCGCCGGAGCTGGGACAAGCGGTGCATTCCCGCCGTCTGCTTCACCGACCCGGAGATCGTCAGTGTCGGCCTGTCGCCCGACGAAGCGAAGGCGGGCGGCCGAGAGGTCAGGGTCGGCCAGTTTCCGTTCTCGGCAAATGGCCGGGCCATGACCCGGCACGGCGAGGACGGGTTCGTGCGGGTCGTGGCGCGGGCGGATTCCAATCTAGTGATCGGCATCCAGGCGGTGGGGCAGGGCGTTTCGGAACTGTCGGCGGGCTTCGCCCTGGCCATCGAGATGGGGGCGCGGCTCGAGGACATCGCCGGCACGATCCACGCGCATCCGACGCTCGGCGAGGCGGTGCAGGAGGCTGCGCTGAAGGCGCTCGGGCAGGCCCTGCACATCTGACCGGCCGGAAAATTGGCGGTTCGTTAACCATAGTCTGCGAGCTTCCACGCAATCGAAATCCATTGCGTGGAGGCCACGTTGCAAGCCGTATCTTCGCGCCCTGCCGAACCCGACCTGCAGATCGTCATCCAGGACGACCGCAAGGAGTTGCTGATCGAGCGGGGGGTCATCTTCGAATCAGTGCGATACCTGCGCTCAGAAGGTCTGGACGAGGAAGAGATCGTGCAGTGCCTCGTCCACCACTTCTATGTCGACCTCGACCTGCTGCACGAGGCGTTCCAGCAGCACTGACAGCCGTGGGCCCTGCGCCGCGATCCCTAACGCGCCCGGGTTGGCGTCCGACATCCCGTGTCGGCAACCCGGGCGCCGCTTTCTGCGCGCTGCGTCGTTTTCGTCTTCTTCCATAGGGAAGTACCGTCAAACCGGCGTCAGGCGCGCAGCTCTGGCGATCCCTCGTCTGCCGGCTCATCTTCCGGTCGCTTCGCCCAGCGCAGGATCTTCTCCTGCAGGGCGCGCGGACTGATCGGCTTCGGCAGGTAGTCGTCCATGCCGGCCTCGATGCATCTTTCCCGGTCGCCGCGCAGCGCGTGCGCCGTGACGCCGATGATGGGGGTATGGATGCCGGTCTGCGCCTCGATATTCCGGATCTCGGCCGTTGCCTCCAAGCCGTTCATCTCCGGCATCGAGATGTCCATCAGGATCATCGCCGGCTGCATCTCGCGGTAGGTCTCCACGGCGAGTCGACCGTTGCTGACGATCCGGAAGGAGAGCTCCGTCTCCGACAGGATCTGCGTGAAGACGAGCTGGTTGACGTCGTTGTCCTCGGCGACGAGCACGTCGAGCCGCGATCCCGTGGGTGCGGAAATGCGCAGCGGGTCATTCCGGGCGTCCGCGGGCGCTGGAGCCACGGCGAACGGGGTTTCCACGGACGGTTCGACGAGAGGCAGGGCGTTGCCCTCTCGATGCCGGTGCTTCTGGATCGCGGCGACGAGCGTTTCGAGGAGAACCGACGAGCGAGCCGGCTTGATGAGCTGGGCGTCGATGCGCACGTCGCGGTAGCCGGGAGCCGCGAGCGACTGGTCGACGGATGTCAGCATCACGATGGGAAAGTCCGCGCCGGCGGGCAACTGGCGCATGACGCGCGCCACGTCGAGGCCGGTCATTTCCGGCATCTGGTAGTCCAGGACCACGCAGTCCACGCTGAGTCCCAGGCCGGTGGCGGCCTTGAGCACCTCGATACCCTCCCTGCCGTTGCGGGCGGCGCAGGCATCGAACTTCCAGCTCGTCATCTGCTCCAGAAGGATCGTGCGGTTGACGGCGTTGTCGTCGACGATCAGCACGCGCGCGCCGGTCACGTCGACGGGCGCCAGCGCCGAGGGGCGGATCTTTCCACTGCGTGGGAGGCTGAGGCGCACCAGGAATGTCGACCCCTTTCCGGGAGCGCTGGTGACTTCGATCGTGCCGCCCATGAGCTTGACCAGCCGCGAGGAGATGGCGAGGCCGAGACCCGTGCCCTCGTGGCGCCTGGTCGAGGAAGCGTCGACCTGGCTGAACTTTTCGAACACCAGGCCCAGCTTGTCCTCCGGAATGCCGATCCCGGTATCGGAAACGGAGATGCGCAGGTCGACGTGGCCGTCCCTCTCGTCGCCGGCGATATCCACGAAGACATGGCCCGCTTCGGTGAACTTGATGGCGTTGCCAATCAGGTTCGTGACGATCTGGCGGATGCGCCCGACGTCGCCGATGTAGTCTTCCTGCAGGTTGGGCGCGACGCGGACGATGAGTTCCAGGTCCTTTTCCTTCGCGCGCGTCGACAGCAGGGTCGCGACGTCCTCGATTGCCTCGGCCAGATTGAACGGCGCGGAATCCAGGACGAGCTGGCCGGCGTCGATCTTCGAGAAGTCGAGGATGTCGTTGATGATGGTCAGCAGCGCGTTGCCCGACTTCACGATGATGTCGGTGAACGTCCTCTGCTTGGGGTCGAGATCGGACTTCGCGAGCAGCTCCGCCATGCCCAGCACGCCGTTCATCGGCGTGCGGATCTCGTGGCTCATGTTGGCGAGGAATTCCGACTTGGCGCGGTCGGCGAGCTCGGCGCGCCGCCGGGCTTCCATAAGCTCGGCTTCGTGCCGCTTCTGCTCGGTCACGTCCATGGTGGAGCCGATCAGAAACTCGGACCCGTCGGAGGCCTGGAAGCGGCTCTTCCTGGCGAGCTGGTAGCGGATCGAACCGTCAGGCATCATGACGGTCTCGTTGATGACCCGGGTCTCGCCCGTACGCAGCACCTCGAGGTCGGCCTCGATGAAGGCTTCCCCATCACTGCCGAAGATCTCGCGGTCGGTCCTGCCGATCGCGTCCTCGCGCGGATAGCCGGTGAGGTCGCTCCAGCCCTTGTTGACGTAGACGAGTTCGAGCGTGGGCCTTTTCGCATAGATGGCCGTGGGAAGGTGGTCGATCATGCTGCGGAAGATCTCATTCTCCCGCAGGCTCTCCTGCAGCAGCAGCTCGCGCTTCTTGATTTCGGAAATGTCCGTGGTGGAGCCGAATATGTAGACCCGACCGTTGGCGGTCGTCAGCCGGCCCTTGCGGGTCATGCACTGGCGCACGGTGCCGTCGCGATGGGTAACCGATTCCTCGGTCTCAAGACGACTGCCGGATTGCCTGACGAGGTTGTCGTCGGCGGCGAACTGCCCACCGCCGCCCTCGCCGAAGACGTCGACGTCGGTCCTGCCGATGACCTCTTCCTTGGAGTAGCCCGTCAGCTCGGTCCAGGCCTTGTTTACCCACTCGAGCCGCAGGTCCTCCGACTTGATGTTGGTGGCGACGGGCAGGTTGTCGAGGACATGCAGCAGCAAATCGTTCTGCTGCATCGACTCGCGCAGCGCCTCCTCGCGGCGTTTCAGCTCGGTGATGTCGACACGGACGCCGATGAACGTGCCGTCCTCGCGCCGGATGTCGTGGACCTGGTACCAGCGGCCATTCGGATGTCGGCGTTCCGTGACGCTGTGCGGCTTGTGATACCGCGTGAGGTAGGCCTCGACCCAGGCCTCGGGGTCGCTGTCGTACAGCGCGTCGACGTCGGGATCACCGCTGTCGCGGAAATGGCCGCACCGATGGGCCAGGCGCAGGGCATCGCGGAGATTCCTGCCCGGTTGCCAGCAGTCCGCCATCCCCGGCAGCGATTCCTTGAGTTCCCGGTTGGAGAGCACGAAGCGATCGTCGCGGTCGTAGATGATGACGCCGGCGGGCAGCGATTCGAGCACGCCCGCGAGCTGGCGCCTCGACTCCTCGGCCTCGATCTCGCGGGTCCGAAGCTGGGTGACGTCCAGCAGGACGCCCGCCACGTAGCGATTGCCGCTTTCCATGTCGACGCGGCACTTGCGGACGATGCGGCAGGGCCCGATGCCGGGAAACTCGTACTCCTCCTCGGCCTCGAACGGCTGGCCGGTCTCGATCACCTCGCGTTCGTTCGCCTCGAAGTCCCCGACGAGACCCCGGTCGACGTGATCGTAGCCGCCCGTGCCGATCATCGCCTCGGGCGTGGTGTCGAAGAGGTCGGCAAAAGCGCGGTTCACGAGCACGAAGCGCAGCGACGCATCCTTGACGAAGATCGGGTCACGCAGCGAATCCAGCACGGCTTCAGCGAGACGAGAGCGCTCGTGCACCTCCGCCAGCTCAAGCTCCCGTTCCTTCATCTCCGTGATGTCGAAATAGGAAACCAGGCGCTTGCCCCCGGAGAGCGCCGTGACCGAGTAGATCAACGTACGTCCGTCGGCCCGGGCGAATTCGCGCGGGGGAACGTCGCCCCTTGCTATCTCGGCCAGGCGGGCGTCGAGGTAGTCCTCCCAGTCTTCGTCATCGACGTCGTAGATGCCGTTGTGGCGGTTGAGGTCGATCAGGGTCCTGAAGGGTTGCCCGACGAGCTGCTGGCTCTCGTCGTACTTCCAGATCCGGTAGTATGCCCGGTTGACGACCTCGGTGCGGAGATCGGCATCGAGCAGCACGACGCCGCTGTCGAGCGAGTCTATCGTGCGCTCCAGGTCGGAGCGCAGCACCCGGGCATGAAGGTCGGCGTCGACGAGGGCGTGGCGCTTGCGCTCGAGTTCCGTGACGTCCGTGCAGAACCCCATCATGCCGCCATCGGCGGTCGGAATGGTTCGGTGGATGAACGCCCGCCCGTCGGTGAACTTCAGGATCACAGTCGACTGTTCGCGGCGGCGGTGGGAATTGCGGATCACGTCCGCCGGGCGTCCCTCCGCCACGTCGTCCGGCTCCCACAGCCCGCGCGACAATCCCGCCTCCAGGATCGTCTCGAAGGAGGTGCCGGGCTTGATGAGATCGGCGAAGGCCGGCCCGTACATGGCCTTCAGGGCGTCGTTGTAGAGGACCAGCCGACCACTCGCATCGTAATAGCAGAAGGCGTCCGGCATGGCGTTCAACGCCGCCATCAGGCGCTCCGCATTGCTCCTGTCCCGGGGTAGCGGGAGGTAGCGGGGCGGACTCGCGCGGTCCACGGCCATCGGCAAGCCGCGCGACGTCCTGGGCGATTCGGGTCAGGTTGCGGGCGAAGCCGCGGTATCCGATGAACCTTCCGTTTTCGTCGTAGCGCGGAAATCCGCTCGTGGCGATGATACGGCAGCTCGGTTTGGCGCCCTTGAGCTCGTAGACGAAGTCCCGGAATGGCCGATGCGCCTGCAGGTCCTCGAGGTGTCGGTCTGCCCGGTCGCTGTCACGGGTTTCGGGATCCAGGAAGTCGAACCGGAAGCGGCCGAGAACCGTCGCGGGGTCGATGCCTGTGACCTCCTCGTAGCTTTCCGACAGCCACGATATGCGCAGGTTGGCGTCCGTCTCCCACAACCAGTCGGCGCTGAACTCGAGCATGGAGCGGAACGCCGCGTCATCCAGATGTGCCGAAACGCTATGCGGCGCGCCTTCAGCGCACGCAGTCCGACTGGTTCCTTGGCTCCCCCTCGGCGTCTCGTCGCCCATTCCGGACCGTTCCCCGATCGGTCGCGGACTTTGATCCGCTAATTCCTAGAATGATGAATGTGCAAGGCTTAAGGAACGGCTAACCTTATACTGCTGATTTGGCGCGATGTCCTCGATGCTCTCGCCGTTGGAGTATTCCGGGGCTTGAGGGTGTCCGCGGAGGCGGTTTGACATTTCCCCCACGAGGGACACAAAGCTCGTGTCAAACGCGGACTTACATCGCGCCCCGGTACGCCGGACCTACGCGCCAGCGGGACATTCCGAATGCAAACCATTTTCGACGGACACAATGACGTCCTGCTGCGCCTGTGGACCCGCCAGAAGGATGGACACGACCCGGTAGCGGATTTCATCGAGGGAGCGCCCTCAGGCCACATCGACCTGCCGCGGGCGCGGGCCGGCGGCCTCGGGGGAGGGTTGTGCGCGATCTACATTCCCTCGGGCGATTTGCATTTCGAGGCGCCGGGCCCGGACGGGCACTACGACACGCCTCTGGCGCCGCCACTCGAGCGCGCTTCGTCCCTCGACATCGCACTGGAGATTGCCTCGATCGCCATCCGGATCGAACGGGCGGGCGGATGGCGGCTCTGCCGAAGCACCGGCGACATCCGCCAGGCGATGACCGATGGCGTGTTCGCGGCGGTGCTGCATCTCGAAGGCTGCGAGCCGATCGGCGCCGACCTCGCGGCGCTGGACGTGCTGCATGCAGCCGGCCTGCGCTCGCTCGGGCCGGTCTGGAGCCGCAACAACATCTTCGGCCACGGCGTACCGTTTTCCTTCCCGAAGAGCCCCGACACGGGGCCCGGGCTCACAGATGCGGGGCGTGAGCTGGTTCGGGCCTGCGACCGGCTCGGAATCCTCGTCGATCTCTCCCACATCACAGAGAAGGGCTTCTGGGACGTCGCGGCGACCAGCGAAGGACCGCTCGTCGCCAGCCATTCCAATGTCCATGCCCTGGTTCCGGTGGCGCGCAACCTCACCGATCGGCAGCTCGATGCGATCCGCGAGCGGGATGGCCTGGTGGGACTGAATTTTGCCGTCACCATGCTGCGCGCGGACAGTCGGGAGGACGCGGCGACGCCGATGAGCGACCTCGTCCGGCATTTGGACTACATGGTCGAGCGCATGGGTATAGACCGGGTCGCCATCGGTTCGGATTTCGACGGCGCGCTCATCCCCGAATGCATCTCCGATGCGTCCGGCCTGCAGCGGCTCGTGGAGGCCCTCGCGCAGGCAGGCTATTCGGCGGACGAACTGGAACGCATGTGCCGGTCGAACTGGCTGCGCGTTCTCGGCCGCGCCTGGAAGGAAGCCTGAGCGGCGCCTTGCCTCAGGACTGACGCTCGACCACGAAGCGGGCGGCCGCACGCAGGATGTCCGCCTTCTGCCCGAAGGGGCGAAGCAGATCGTGCGCCTGGTCGACCAGGCCCGAAAGCTGCTGCCGCGCCCAGTCCACCCCGTGCAAGGCGACCAGCGTGGCCTTTCCGGCGGCGGCATCCTTGCCGGTCGCCTTGCCTACGGTTTCCGCGTCGGCGGTGACGTCGAGGAGATCGTCGGCGAGCTGGAAGGCGAGGCCGACCGCCGAGCCGAACTCGGCCAGCCGCTCGCGGTCAGACGGCGCCGCGCCGGCAACGACCGCACCCGCCTCGCAGGCAAAGCGGATCAGTGCGCCGGTCTTCATCGCCTGCAGGCGGATGATGCCGACCTCGTCGGGCTTGGTTGTCTCGGCCTCGAGGTCGAGGGCCTGGCCGCCCGCCATGCCGCCTATGCCCGAGGCGCGGGCGAGGCCGAGGACCAGAGCCGCCTTGCGATCGGCGGGCAGATCCGTTTCGGGGGCAGCGAGGATGTCGAAGGCAAGCGTCAACAGGCTGTCGCCCGCGAGGATCGCGGACGCCTCGTCGAAGGCACGGTGCACGGTCGGCTTGCCGCGGCGCATGTCGTCGTCATCCATGGCCGGCAGATCGTCGTGGATGAGCGAATAGCAGTGGATGCACTCCAGCGCCGACGCCGCGCGCAGGGCCGCCTCGCCATCGGCCCCGAACAGGGCGGCCGATTCCAGGAGGAGGAAGGGCCGGAGCCGCTTGCCGCCGGCCAGCACGCCGTGGCGCATGGCAGCCAGCAGGCGTTGCGGGCGGACGATCTCGCCATCGCGAGGATGCTCTTCGAGCAGCGACCGCAGCATCGCCTCCACGGCGCGGGCGCGGGTGCCCAGACGTATGCTGAATTCTGAATCGCTCATGCCGACGCTGTAGCTCACACCGGCCGGGATCGGAACCGGTGTCGCTATGGTTTCTCGTATCTCGTGATCCCCAAGGGAGCGGGCGGGCGCTCCCGGTCGGGTGCGGCGTCCCGAACCAAGAGCTATTGCTGTGAGCCAGACCCGGCCAGATGTCGAAAGGCCGCCACGACCTCGACGTAGGTCTGTCGCTTGAATGGGACGATCAGCTCGGGCAATTCGTCCATTGGCCGCCAGGTCCACTGGTCGAATTCGGGGTGATGGCCGCCAGGCGGCGGATTGACCCGGATCTCGGATTCGTCACCGGTGAAGCGCACCGCGAACCACTTCTGCGTCTGGCCGCGATACTTGCCCTTCCAGGCGACGCCGAGAAGGTGCTCGGGCAGGTCGTACTTGATCCAGTTTGGCGCCTCGGCGAGGCGCGACACACTGGTGATGCCAGTTTCCTCGTAGAGTTCGCGCAGCGCGGCCTGGAACGGCTCCTCGCCATCGTCGATGCCTCCCTGGGGCATCTGCCACAAATGCGGCGTGCCCGCGAACTCGCTGCCGGGTTTCGGGATTCGGCGGCCGGTGAAGACGAGCCCGTCGGCATTCAACACCATCACTCCGACACAGGGGCGATAGGGCAGGCTGTCGAGGTCCTGCTTCTTTCTGGATTTGGGCATCGTTCTCTAGCGTTCGGGATCCGATACCAGTGCGGATACCGGCACGATCTCTATGCCACGCTTTTTCGCTTCTTGCACCCAGCTCGAAACCGCGTCCACGGTTTCGGCGAAGGCGGAACCGGTGCCGATCGCGTAGCCCTTGGCGCGGGCGATCCGCTCCAACTCGTCCAGTTTCTTGAGGATGGCGCCTCGGTCGCGGGTCGAGTCGATCTGTCCGTCGCCGGCGGCAAACGCGACGCCGTTCGACAGCGCGACTTCGGGAGCAGTGCTGCGGGCGCTCGAGCCATCGTCCAGGTAGAGCAGACCACGCTTGCCGAGATCGGCGAAGATCGGCTGCATCGCGGCTCCGTCCGCGAGGAAGAGCGCGCCCATGAAGTTCATCACGCCGGTGTAGTTCGTCGTGCGCGACAAGGCCCAGTGGAGCTTGCGCAGGTTCTCGTCTGGCGATGAGTCGACGGTCAGCGTGTTCCGACCCGGGTCGACGTTCGGGTAGTCGAACGGCTCGAGGGGGACCTGCATGAGGATCTCATGCCCCTTCTGGCGCGCCGCCTGCATCCAGCGGTTGATGCTGTTGCCCTGCGGCGAGAAGGCCATGGTCACTTCGGGCGGCAGGGACTGGATCGCCGCCTGCGTTCCGGTCTGGGAAATGGCGAAGCCGCCGATCACGATGGCGATGCGCGCGCCGCGCGCGCCCGACCAAGGCCGGGCATAGACATCCATCGGGCGGCGGCCATCGGCGGCCCGCACGGGAAGCGGTCCGTCCGGGGTCTCCTCGATCAGGTCACGATCCGGCAGGTGGGCAACGCGCAGGTTCTGGCCGAGCGCGGATGGATCGCGAACCACGATCCCCCGGTTGGTCGGCAGCGATGCGCCCGGCTCTACGCGGATGATCTGGGGGCCGGGCGCCGGGTTGCGCGGCGGGGACGTCGCTGGCGGTTGCGTCGGGCCTGGTGTCGCTGGCTCGGCGACGACCTGTTCCGGCACCGTCGTGACCACGGGTTGCGGCCGGCGAAACGGCGACTCGCGGAACGCGATTGCCGAGGACAGCCCCACGACGACGATCGCGGTGACCAGCAGCGGCAGGTGTGGAGCAAGGGAGAGTCGAATCGGCCGTCGACGCGACGCATCGGCCTGCCCGAGCGGTCGGTCGATTTCCTTCTGCGTGAGCGTCAAGCGGCGGCCCCCCGGCCCGATCCGGATGATGATCTCAGGCAAATCCCGCCGGCATGGCCACCGGCGGGTACGCTCGCCAATCGGGGACGCGGGAGCGCCCCAACGTCCTTACTGCAGCGCCGCGCGGTCCGGATTCGGCGGGAAGGCCGGATCGGTCTTCGTGCCGCGCAGGAGTTCCAGCGCGTAATTGAGCTGGATGTCGTCCTTCGCCTCCGGCGGGACGTAGGCCGCGGAACCCGAGCCCTCCTCGCTTTCCTCGACGCCCTTGATGTGGCCCTTGAGATCGGACTCGCCGCGCCGCAAATCCTGGCCCGCCAGTTCCTCCGGCAGCGGCTGTTCGACCTTGATGTCCGGCGAGATGCCCTTGCCCTGGATCGACTTGCCGGACGGCGTGTAATAGAGCGCCGTCGTCAAGCGCAGCGCGCCGTTCTCGCCGAGCGGAATGATGGTCTGGACCGAGCCCTTGCCGAAGGACTGCGTTCCGACGACCGTGGCGCGGCGGTGATCCTGCAGGGCGCCCGCGACAATCTCGGATGCGCTCGCCGACCCACCATTGATCAGCACGATCAGCGGCTTGCCGTTGATGTCGTCGCCGGCACGGGCATCGTAGCGCGTCACGTCCTTGGGGTCGCGCCCGCGTGTCGAGACGATCTCGCCACGATCCAGGAATGCGTCGGAAACGCTAATCGCCTGGTCGAGCAGGCCGCCCGGATTGAGCCGCAGGTCGAGGACGTAGCCCTTCAGCTTGTCGTCCGGCACGGCCTTGCGGATCGCATCAATGGCGGCTTTCAGGTCGTCGCTGGTCTTCTCTGTGAAGGAAGTCACCTTCATGTAGCCGACATCATCCTCGACCCGGTACTTGACGGCCTTGACCTTGATGATGTCGCGCACGATCGTGATCTCGATCGGAGCCTTCTGGCTCTCGCGCAGGATCGTCAGCTTGATCGGCGTGTTGACGAGGCCGCGCATCTTCTCGACGGCTTCGTTCAGTGTCATGCCGCGAACCTCGACGCCATCGATCGCCGAGATATAGTCGCCGGCCCGCACGCCTGCCTTGGCGGCCGGCGTGTCGTCGATCGGCGTGATCACCTTGACCAGCTCGTTCTCCATCGTGACCTCGATGCCGAGGCCGCCGAATTCACCCTTGGTCTGGACGCGCATGTCCTTGGCGGCGTCCGGATTGAGATAGGACGAGTGCGGGTCAAGCGAAGAGAGCATGCCGTTGATGGCGCTTTCCACCAGCGCCTTCTCCTCGGGCGGCGTCACATACTGCGCACGCACCCGTTCGAAGATATCGCCGAAGATCGCCAGCTGGCGATACGTTTCCGAGCCGGCGGCATTCGCGGCCGTCCCGACAGCTCCGTAGACGACGCCCATTGCCGTAGCACCCATGAGAGCGCCGGCACACAGAAGCGACAATTTACGTATCATTCCCTGTCCTTCCAGAACGACGCTCCGCCCACCAGGGGGCAGGATCGACGGGTTTGCCATCCTTTCGGAACTCTACATAGAGCTCCGGGCTTCCTGTCGTCGCACTGGTCAGGCTCGCCAGCCTGGCCTCCCCCATCGCGCCAACCGGCTCTCCAGCCAGCACCTTGCGCCCCAGAGCGACGTTGATTCTGCTCATTCCCGCCAGAACGATATGATAGCCATCGCCCGCATCCAGGATCAAGAGCTGACCATATGACCGAAACGGCCCCGCGTAGAGTACATCTCCGTCAGCGGGCGCGGTGACGATGGCCCCCGATTGTGTCGCAACCGTGTCTCCGTGCATCACGCCGCCGTTATCGTCGCGGTCGCCGAAGCGATGCTTGAGACGGCCGCTGACCGGCAGCAAGACGCTCTTCTGTCTTGCGCCGAAGGGGATGGCGGTGAGCTCGCGGTTGTTCTCCGGCAGCGCGGCGATGGCAGCCTCGCGATCCAGGGCCGCCTCCTTCGCCCGCAAGGCGGCCTCGGCCTCGGCCTGGCGCCTGGCAGCCTCTTCCTCGAGGCCCGCGATCAGCTCCTTGAGGCTCTTGGCGCGTTCGGCCAGATCGGCCGCGCGCGCGCGTTCCTCGGCAAGGGCGGCCTCGTTCTCGGCCTGAACCTTGGCCTTCAGGTCGAGAAGCATGGACAGGCGACGCTTCTCCTCCGCCTGATTGGTGAGCGCGACCGAGAGCCGCTCGCGCTCTGCCTCGACCGAGGCGATGGCGCGCTGCAGCTCGTTCATGTCGGCCATGAGGATCTCGGTCTGCTCGCGCAGTTCCGGCACGACGGAGCCCAGCAGGATGGCGCTGCGCACCGAGGCCAGCGCGTCATCCGGTTCGATGAGAATGGCCGGCGGCGGGTTCAGGCCCATGCGCTCCAGCGCTGCCAGCACCTCGGCCAGTACGGCGCTGCGCGAGGCAAGCGAAGCCCGCACCGTCGCCTCCCGCGCCTTTGCCTCATCCAGCTTGGCGGTAATCTCCTCGATGTCTTCCGACAGTTTGCGGTCGGTCTTGGCCGCCTGGATAAGCGCCGCCGTAAGGGAGGCCGCATCTCGCTTGACCGCGGCGATCTCGGCCGCGAGGCGATCGATGCGCTCGGCGGAGAGCGTGATCTCCTGCGAGATCGATTCGTATTCGCCCCGCTTCACGTCGACTTCGTCCGGATTGGACGCGCTCTCCTGGGAAAGGGCAGGCAGCGCAAGGCACAGCGCTGCCATCGCCGTCGCGAAGCGGAGCGCGCGTCCCTTTCTGCGTCGATCCGGTCTCAACATGGAGGCCCGTTTAAGCTGCCGTTTCGCCGATCGTAATCCGGCCGTCGTTAACGAACCATCAACCATGGCTGGCCGGCCGGGATGATGGCGGCTCATTCAGGCGAAAAGGAGTCGGTCTATTCGCGATGGTAGGGGTGGCCGGACAGGATCGTCACCGCCCGGTAGAGCTGCTCGGCCAGCATGATGCGCACGAGCTGATGGGGCCAGGTGAGCGCACCGAAGGACCAGAGAAAATCGGCGCCGTCCCGCAGGGCGGGATCGTGCCCGTCGGGCCCGCCGACGGCGAACACGGCCTCGCGCACGCCGTCGTCGCGGAAGCGCGCCAGGCGTTTGGCGAATTCCGTGGACCCGATGTTGCGGCCGCGCTCGTCGAGAAGGATCAAGGCGCCCCGTTCCCGCTGCTGCAACCGCGCGCCCTCGTCGCGGCGCCGATCCTCAACCGTGGCAAGGCGACTCTCGACCACTTCCGTCACACCGGCAAATTCGAATCCGAGCGACGGGCCGGCCTTGGCGAGCCGGTCCAGAAAGCGGTCGCACAGTTCCTTCTCTGCGCCCGCCTTCATCCGGCCGACGGCATGTATGGCAATCTTCATCGCGCAGTTCCCCATCGGGACGTCGGGCGTCCCGACGATGCTCCACCCGCCTGCGGTTCGCCTCGAACCGGTCAGGCGCTCAGTGGACGGTTCCCTCGCTCAGATCCGGCGTCAGCCACATCTTTTCGAGGTTGTAGAACTCGCGCACTTCCGGCCGGAAGACGTGGACGATCACGTCGCCCGAGTCGATAAGCACCCAGTCGGCGGTGCTCAGTCCCTCGACGCGCGCGGAGCCGAAACCGGCGTCCTTCAGCGCCTTGAGGAGGTGATCCGCGACCGCGGCGACGTGGCGATGCGAACGGCCCGAGGCGACCACCATGTGATCGGCCAGGCTCGATTTGCCACGGATGTCGATCGGAACAATGTTTTCGGCCTTGGAGTCTTCCAGACTGGCAAGGACTGTTTCGAGGGCACGGGCTGAGGCGTCGATTTCGCCGATCCCGGCCGGGGAAGGCATGGCGTATGCCTTCTTCCGAAGTGCTGTTCTCAGGTGACCTTTCCTTTCGCGTCAAGAACAACGGTGTCCGCAAATCAACGGACAACATAAAGATAGGCAAATGACTGTTAAGGTTTCAAGACGCTGCGTCAGCACATTCGAGGGATAGGCCTTGCACCGATCGACGCAACCCCCTTTGCGCCCCCGTGCCCGAAGGACACGGGCGAACTGATCCGCGCAAGGTGAAGTTGGGTTCGACGAGCGACAGGCACTCAGTTCCTGGGACCGTCGGGCGGATCGTTCGGGAAGGCGAGCTCGGTAGGGAGCGGCGCCTGTGCCGACATCGGCGCGAAGGTCGCGGCCTGCACAGGGCGCGGGGTGGCAATCGTGCGCCACGTCACGAACAGGCAAAAGGCGAGGGCGACCCCCACGGCAAGGCCCATGAAGGCCTGCGTTCCCGCCCATGCGGTCAGCAGCGTCGCGATGCCCGGCGTGACAAATCCCGCCAACGACCAGGAGAACAGCATGGTGCTGGCCAGTGCTACCAGGTCGTCGGGTTCGGCCCGGTCATTGGCGTGGGCGCTGGAGATCGAATAGATCGATTCCGTGACACCGCTCCAGATGACGAATATCGCAACGATCAGCAGGAAGGGCGCCTCCTGGGTCTGGAACGCCAGGATGCCGAACAGCGCTACGAGCGCCGCCACTGCGATCAGCACGTAGCGCCGGTCGGTATTGTCCGAGAGCCATCCGAACGGAAGCTGGAAAAGGATCGTCCCGAGCTGCATCGATACCAGCAGGATCGAGACGTCCGACTGCGAGAAGCCGCTGGCGGTGGCATGGATGGGCGTGAAGCCGGCGACCATCATCGAGAGTCCGCCCGAGGCCAGCATACCGGCCACGCCGACCGGGGAGATGCGCCAGGCCTTGGCGAAGGCGATCGACGCGGCCTCGGGCGGGGGAGGCTGCTTCGGCCTCGCGAGCGCAACGGGGATCATCGACAGGACGGCGAAGCCCACGGCAATCAGCGGGGCGGCCGGCGTGGCGATGGGCACAAAGCCGCTGATCAGCGAGCCGAGGCCGAGGCCCGCGATATAGGCGATGTAGAAGGCTGCCATGACGCGGCCGCGCACCGCGTTGCCGACGGCATCGTTCATCCAGCTTTGCGCGACGATGAACAGGCCGTTGATCGCGAAGCCGTAGAGGGACCGGTAGGCCATCCAGGGCAGCGGCTCGGTGTCCAACGCGACCAGCACGTTGGACGCCAGCAGCATCGAGACCAGAGCGAAGAAGGCACGGGCGTGGCCGATCCGCCTGACCATTGGACCCGCCAGCAGGCAGCCGACCATGCCGCCGGCGGACAGGGCTGTCAGGATCGCGCCGGCCCAGAACGGTGGCAGGCCCTCATGGGCCAGGCGCACGGGGACGTAGGCGAACAAGAGGCCATTGCCGATGGCCAGCAGCGACATCGAAAGGATTATGGAGGCGACCGCGAGCGCGGAAGACTGGCTGTCGCCTGTCGAGGCACCGCTAGGGAGATCCGCGCTGGTCATCGCGGCAGATTGCCGGTTTCGCAAAGGTCACCCCATGCGAAAAGCGACATCCCGCGGGCGCCCCCCGACTGGTCCCGCGGTTGGTTGCCGCTGGCTTAATCCCTCAGATCACGTTCAGCTCGCGGAACGGTCGGCGGGCTGCGATGCGCTCGTAGCCGAAGGCGCTGCAGTCGACGGTCTCCCAACGCCCGCCCAGGATCCACTCGGCCACGGCCTGGCCCACGGCGGGCGCCTGTTGAATCCCATGGCCCGAGAAGCCGTTGGCGAACAGGAAGTTGCCGACCTCGGGGTGCGGCCCGATTACGGCGTTCTGGTCGAGGCCATTGTAGTCGTAGTGACCAGCCCACGCGCGCGTCGCCTTGATCGCCTCGAAGGAGGGGATGCGCGTTGCGAGGGTCGGCCAGATCGTTTCCTCCCAGAGGCTCCAGTCCGGGTCGAAGTCCTTCGGGTCGGACGGCGTTTCGTCATCATGCGGCTCGGCGCCGCCGGTGATGAAGACCGAGCCTTCGGGGCGAACATAGATGCCAGTCGGATCGACTACCATCGGCATGTCATCAAAGCGGTCGCGGGCCTCGAACACGAACACCGTGCGCTTCAGCGGATAGACGGGCAGGTCGAGGCCGGCCATCGCAGCGACCTTGCCGCCATTCGGGCCGGCGGCGTTGACGACCACGCCGGCGTTCAGGCGGGTGCCGTCTGCGAGCACGACGCCGGTGACGCGGTCACCGGTGCGGTCGATGCCGGCCACTTCGTTCGTCATCATGTCCACCCGCATCGTCTTCAGGGCCTTGCGGAACAAGGCGAGGAGTGCATGCGCGTCGAACCAGCCCTCGCCGCTCCGGCCCCATACGCCTGCCACCACGCCCTCGGTGGAGAGCCAGCGGAAACGCCGTTCAAGGGCGGTGGCGTCCTCCAGCAGGAGGTCGGCGCCGGCCGCCAACTGCGTCTCGTGGTTGGCCTTCAGGACGGGCAGCCCGGACTCCGTGGCGAGGATCAGGTAGCCCTTCTCGACAAGGCCGATGTCGGCGTCGGGGCCGAACTCGTCCTTGAGCCGGCGGAACAGGTTCAGCGTCACCTGCGAAAGCCGGATGTTTTCCGAGATCGAGAATTGCTGGCGTATGGATGCGCACGAAAGGGTAGTCGCGGCACAGGAAAAGCCGGGGTCGCGTTCGATGAGTGCGATCGAGCCGTCGAACCCCTGCTTGCGCAGGAAATAAGCGACAGAACTTCCGACGATCGCCCCACCGACGATCACGATGTCATAAGTCGACATGAGGATTGCTACCGTGCCTTGACGATGACGAATGCGGTTTCCGAGAGCCCTTGCACGGGTTTGATGTGCAGGGCAAGAAGACGCAATGCTGCACCCTCGCCGTTCCGTACTCTACGTGCCCGCTTCCAATACCAAGGCGCTGGCCAAGGTCGCTACGCTTTCCTGTGACGCCATCATCGTCGATCTGGAAGATGCCGTTGCGCCAGCGGACAAGGTGCAGGCTCGCTCGAACCTGGAAGCGTGGTTCTCCGAGGGAGGGCCGGGTGACGCGCGTGTGATGATCCGCATCAACGCGCTTTCGACAGAATGGGGAAGCGACGACCTGGCGCTCGCCGGCCGGCTGGAGCCGAAGGGCATCGTGCTGCCCAAGGTCGATACGCCGCGGGACATCCTGAATGCGGCCGATGCCCTCGACGACAACGGGGTCGGCGAGACGACCGGGTTGTGGGCGATGATCGAGACGCCGCGCGCGGTGCTCAACATCGGTCCTCTGGCGGAGCTCGGCCGCGACCCCGGTGCCCGGCTCGAGGCGTTCGTCGTCGGCACGAACGACCTCGCTCGCGACACCGGTGTTTCCATGAAGCCTGACCGGCGATGGTTGACACCTTGGCTCATGCAGATCGTGTTGGCGGCACGGGCCGGGGGCATCTGCGTGCTGGACGGCGTCTACAACGACTTCCGCGACGCGGAGGGCTTTGCGCGCGAGTGCGCGGAGGCGGCCGCAATGGGGTTCGACGGCAAGACGCTGATCCATCCGACCCAGATCGAGGCGGCAAACGCAGCCTTCTCACCTTCTGCGGAAGCGCTGGCAGAGGCCGAGGCCATCGTCGCCGCGTTCGCTCGTCCCGAAAATGCCGGAAAGGGCGTGATCCAGGTCGGCGGCAGGATGACCGAAATCCTGCATCTCAGGCAGGCCGAGGACCTGATCCGCCGTTCCGGCGCCCTGCAGTCACGACACGAAAAGGACCGATAAATGCGCCTCTATCGCTTCCTTACCGGACCCGACGATGCGAGCTTCTGCCACAAGGTCTCGGCAGCGCTGGACAAAGGATGGCATCTGTTCGGGTCGCCGAGCTATGCCTACGATCCCGAGACCAAATCGATGCGCTGCGGCCAGGCGGTGGTCAAGGACATCGAAGGAAAGACCTACGATCCTTCGATGAAGCTGGGCGAGCAGTAACCGTCCGAGTTCGGGTCGCGGGCGGTCAGGCGTCGCCCGTGACCACTCCCACGAAGGGCAGTTCGCGGAAGGCGTGGGCGACGTCCATGCCGTAGCCGACCACGAAGTAGTCGGGGCATTCGAAGCCGACATAGTCGGCCTCCAGGTCGGTCTGGCGGCGGACCCGCTTGTCGAGCAGCACCGCGATGGAACAACTCCGCGCCCCGCGCTGCATCATCAGATTGCGGGCAAAGCTGAGCGTCTTGCCGCTCTCCAGGATGTCGTCGATCAGCAGGACGTCGCGGTCGCGCACGTCGTTGTCGATGTCGCGAAGGACCTTCACCTCGCCGCTCACCGTGCCGGCGCCGTAACTGGAGAGGAAGATGAACTCCACCTCCGGCGAGAGGCCCGCATCGTGCATGGCGCGGATCAGGTCGGCGGCGAAGACGAAGGAGCCCTTGAGGACCGAGATCACGAGCAGGTCGTGATAGTCGCGCGAGGCAATCTCCTTCGCGAGCTCGAGGTTGCGGCGGGCGATTGCCGAGGCGCTGAACAGAACCTCGATCTGCTTGTCTCTGACGACGGGCATGGCTTCCTACTCCGAGAAGGAGACGGCGACGGATTTCACCCCGTCCTTAGGCCCATCCAGCCGGCTGGAAAAGGCGAATCGCTCGCCAGGTTCCAGGGTGGGCGACGATGTCCCCAGACGATATCGGGTGACGCCACCCGCCAGGTCTGTCACCCGGATCTCGAGATCCGGCAGTACCGCGGCGGTCGACCCGTCGTTTGCCGCCTTGCCGTCGACGAGGATGATCGGACGGTTGCCCGACAGCTCGACGCGCGAGGTGACCTCGTTCAGCGCGAAGGCGGTGGTCGGAGCAATCGCCGGGCCGATGAAGGCGGCATAGCCGCCGGAAATCCAGAACGCCGCAAAGGCGATCATAATGCCGCCTATCCAGAAGGCCGGTCCGGCATGCCTGTTGCCGGGCGGCGCGACCGGGCTGGCGCCGAGCGTCGCCATGCCGCTCACAGGCGGCCTGGATGCGTGGGTCGGGCGCGTCGCAGGGGCGGGACGAGCGGGGACAAGCGCCGCAGGTATCACCTCGAACTCGGCATCCACGACGTCCATGCCGCGAGCCATCAATTTGCCGGAAACGGCGGGCGATATCGTCGAGGGCGTCATCCGACCAGTCTCCTGCATCGGCCCGCGTGCGGGTGGTCCGGTTGAGGTGCGGCAATCGCGGCCCATCATCCGCCGTGCTATCTTAACCAGTGGTTAACCATGCGGGCGGAAGGTCGATTCCGAGGGAGCGTGCACGCCGGAAAGCCGAACTTGATTCAATTTGAGAACGTCGGACTGAGATATGGGATGGGACCGGAAATCCTGCGGGACCTGTCCTTTGCCATTCCGCGCGGCTCGTTCCAGTTCCTGAGCGGGCCCTCCGGAGCCGGCAAGACGACGCTGCTGCGGCTGCTGTTCATGTCGCTCAAACCGACGCGCGGCCTCATCACGATCTTCGGCAAGGACCGCTCGCTGATCACACGGCGCGATCTTCCGATGATGCGTCGGCGCATCGGAATCGTGTTCCAGGACTTCCGGTTGCTGGACCACATGACGACCTACGAGAACGTCGCGCTGCCGCTGCGCGTTCGCGGTCGCGACGAGGCCTCCTACCGGTCGGACGTCACCGAACTGCTCAAGTGGGTCGGGCTCGGCGACCGCATGCACGTGCTGCCCCCGGTCCTGTCGGGCGGCGAGAAGCAGCGCGCCGCGATCGCCCGCGCGCTCATCGAGCAGCCGGAAATCCTGCTTGCCGACGAGCCGACGGGCAATGTGGATCCACCGCTGGCGCGCCGGCTGCTGCGCCTGTTCATCGAGCTCAACCGGCTTGGAACGGCCGTCGTCATCGCGACCCACGATCTCGGCCTGATGGACCAGGTCGACGCGCGGCGCATGATCCTCTCGAACGGGAGGCTCGAAATCTATGACTGACATGCCGGCGGTCGAACAGGTCGCGGTTCCGTCCGCCCCGGCAAAGAGCTGGGGAGGGCGCCGCGCCGCGCCGATCGTGCCGGAGCGCGAAATCGCCCGCAACGCGCTGATGCTGGTCGTGGCGATCATGACGTTCCTGTCGTGCCTCACGCTTGGCGCGGTGACGCTGGTGCGCGACACTTCGGCGAGCTGGCAGACGCAGATCGCGCGCGAGGCGACGATCCAGATCCGACCCGAGGAGGGGCTCGACATGGAGGCGGCGCTCGAGGAGGCCGCCGGGATCGCCCGCGACTTTGCCGGGGTCAATTCGGTGCAGATCGTCGATCGCGAGGCGACTGCCCGGCTGCTGGAGCCGTGGCTCGGCAGCGGGCTCGACCTCGACGGGCTCCCGGTGCCCCGCCTCGTCACGGTCACCATTGACCGTGCCAACCCGCCGGACTTCGAGGCGATGCGCAGCCTCCTGACCGAGCGCATCCGGACCGCATCGCTGGACGACCATCGCACCTGGGCGGACCGCCTAGTGGCCATGGCGCGCAGCACGGTGATGATCGGCGTCGCCGTCCTGGGGCTGATACTTGCCGCCACCATGCTGACGGTGGTCTTCGCCACGCGCGGAGCCATGGCCGGCAACGGCCATGTCATCGAGGTGCTGCACTTCGTCGGAGCCGAGGCGCGTTTCATCGCGGCGGAGTTCCGCCGGCATTTCCTGATCACCGGCATGAAGGGAGCCGCGATCGGCGGCGGCGCGGCGGCGGTGGCATTCGCGGCGTTCGGATTCTGGGCAGGGCGCAATCTCGCGACGCCGGAAGCGGACCAGGCGACCGCGCTGTTCGGCAATTTTGCCATCGGGGCGGCGGGCTATGCCGGGGTGGCGGTGATCGTCATTGCCGTGGCGTCCTTGACGGCCGTCACCACGCATCTCACGGTGATCGCCTTCCTTAAGGACCTCGATGTGAGGCAGCCCGACTCATGAGCCGGCGGGGACATGCGCATGCGGACGTGCTGGGCCGTGGCCCCTGCAGCGCCGGCACGCGGCGACGCGGCGTACTCGGGGTGGCGCGTCTGCTGACCGTCGCGCTGCTGGGAGTCGCCGTGCTGTTTGCCGGCGGCTTCGCCATCTTCGCCAACCATGTCAGCGAACTCGCCACGCCGCGGGACGTGGAGACAGCGGACGGCATCATCGTGCTCACCGGCGGGCAGGCGCGCCTCGACGCGGCGCTGGCGCTGCTTGCGGCCGGCAAGGGCAAGCGGCTGCTGATCAGCGGCGTCCATCCCTCCACCAGCCAGGAAACGCTGCGCGCCGCGACCGGCGCGGACCGCAGGCTGTTCAATTGCTGCGTCGACATCGACCATGCGGCGCTCGATACGGCCGGCAATGCAGAGGAAAGCGCGAAGTGGATGCAGACCCACCACTTCGAGCGCGTCATCGTCGTGACCAACAACTACCACATGCCACGAAGCCTGCTGGAAATGCACCGGCTGGCGAACGGCGCGGCGCTGGAACCCTATCCGGTGGTGAATACGCGTCTCGACCAGGGCGGCTGGCTGATGAAGCCGGCGGCGGTTCGCGTCATCTTCACCGAGTATGCGAAGTACGTTGCGGCCCTTGCGCGCGCCGTCCTGCTGCCGCCTCCGTCGACGGCCATCCCCATCTCGTCAGGTGAACCCGCGCAGAAGGCGGCGGGCCTGCGGTAGTCGCCCATTGTCTAGGCGCAGGTCGCGTCTGCCCTGCAGAAAAGCTGGTGCATGGTGTTGATGAAGACGCGGATGCGCGGGTCTGCGAGGCTGTAGAAGACGTGCTTGCCATCCTTGCGGCCGGCAATCATGCTGGCCTCGCGCAGTTCGGCGAGCTGTTGCGACAGGCCGGGCTGGCGGATGCCGAGCAGGTCCTCGAGCTCCCGCACCGAGCGCTCGCCGTCGACGAGGGCGCAGCACACCAGCAGCCGGTCCGGGTTGGACATCTTCTTGAGGAAGGCAGAGGCCTCGTCGACGTGGGCCTTGAGGTTCGCCGCCTCGCAGGAAAGTGTTTCCACCATCAATCATCCCCAGGGTGCGCCGGTCAGCAGGTCCAGCGGAATCTTGAGATAACGCCGACCGTTCGATTCCGGCTCAGGCAGGCGTCCACCATTGGTGTTCACCTGCAGCGCATGCAGGATCAGTTTCGGCATCGGCAGCGTCCGGTCCCGCGCCTCCCGCGCAGCGACATACTCCGCTTCTGTCCGGTATTTCGACATGTGAATGTTGGTGGCCTTCTGCTCGGCCACCGTGGATTCCCACATGGGCTGGCGGCCGCCCGGCTGGTAGTCGTGGCCGGTGAACACCCGCGTCTCGTCCGGCAGGGCAAGGATCGCCTGGATCGAGTCCCATAGCGCCTTGGCGCTGCCCCCGGGAAAATCGGCTCGCGCCGTTCCGCTGTCGGGCATGAACAGCGTGTCGTGGACGAATGCCGCATCGCCGATGACATAGGTGATCGAGGCGAGAGTGTGCCCCGGCGAGAACATCACACGCGCGTCGATGTTGCCAACCTTGAAGGTGTCTCCCGCGGCGAAGAGCCGGTCCCACTGCGAGCCGTCGGCAGGGAAGTCCGGCCAGTTGTAGAAGTCCTTCCAAAGTTTTTGGACGGCCTTCACCTCTTCGCCTATGGCGGTGGGCGCGCCGGTCTTCTCCTTGAGGTAGGGCGCCGCGGAGAAATGGTCGGCGTGGGGGTGGGTGTCCAGGATCCACTCGACCTTCAGCCCCTTCTCCTTCACGAAGGCGAGGATGCGGTCGGCGTTGGTCGAGGCCGTCTGCCCCGACTTCTCGTCGTAGTCGTAGACGGGATCGATGATCGCGCATTTGCACGTCTCAGGATCGGCAACCACGTATTGCACCGACGACGTGCGCGGATCGAAGAAGGCCGTCACCTCCGGTTTGGCGGTCATGGATAATTCCCCTGGCTGCGCTGCCCAGCGCTATCTGTGATGATCGTCGCGCCTGCTCCCCGTGACGGAGGCGCCGCAGGAAAACTAATAACGATTTCGATTTAACGCAATCGTAATGGCTAAATTAATTGGGGCGGAGGATGTTCTTGAACGTGCTTCTCCTGGCTCCTCGGACTGCCGTCGCCGTACTCAACGCCATGTGGCAAGAACTTATGGACCATCAGGCCAAGGAGCGGGCGCAGCCCGTGCCGGCCGCGAAGCGCAAGCCCGCGAAGCGGTAAACGTCGTCCGGCCGAATACACCCGCCGCGCGCGGGGCGCGCCATTCGGCTGCATCGCACGGCTGTTCTCCTGGCGGTCTGTCCGAGGTTCAGGCCACCTTGCGCTTTCGCGCCTGGTCGGTGGCCGCCGGGCCGGGCGCCAGGATCTCCTCGTCGATATAGGTCAGCGCACTCATGGCGCAGCCGAGCTTGATGAGCGGCAATTCATCCGTCTCGATCGCAAACGAGATGGAGCCGGAATGCTGGCCGCCGGCGGTGCGGCCGATCGCTTCGCGCAGCGACGGCTCGATGAGGTCGAAGGCGCGCGTGCCGATGCCGACGAGTGCGACGGGGGCCGGGTCGATCAGCGCGAAGAGGCTGCCGAGGCCGTAGCCCAGCGCTTCGCCAGCCCTCGCAAAGGCCCGCCGTTCGGGCCCGTCCTTCTCGCGCGCGATGCGGGCCAGCTCCGATATGCTTGCCTCGTCGAGGTCGATCGCCGGCAGCGTGTCCTCCGGGTCCTGCCGGGCGGCGCGCCAGATCGCGTAGTTGCCGGCATAGGCCTCCACGCAGCCGCGCCGGCCGCAGCGGCAGAGCGCCCCGCCGGGGCGATGGATCATGTGGCCGAACTCGCCGCCCGACGAGTGGCTGCCGGTGAAGAGCTCCCTCTTCAGCACCAGACCCATGCCGATGCCGTGGGACAGCAGGATCGCGACGAAATCGTCGCGATAGCGTTCGGGATCGCGCCATTTCAGCGCCAGCGCGATCATGTTGCAGTCATTCTCGATGATGGCGGGCACGCCGAACGCTGCCTCCAATGCGCCGCCGAAGTCGATGCGCTCATGACGGGTGATCGGCGACCACATCAGGTGCCGTCGCGTGGCGTCCGTGGTTCCCTGGACGGCCATGACGATGCGCATGATCTCGCGGCCGGCGACAGCCTTGCGGCCGAGAAGCCTGCGCACCATCGCGACGCACTCTGACACGAGGGTCTCTGCCGGGAGGTCGAGGGTCGCGAGCTTGCGGCGGTCTTCGACAATCGTCTTCCCGGAGAAATCGACCACCGAGACGCTGAGGAAATTGTAGAGCAGGACGATCGTCACCACCGTTGCCGCTTCCGGGCTCAGCCGGATGGCGATCTGCGGACGACCGCGCCGAGACACGCCGGGTTCACCACCGCGCGTTTCCTCCAGGATGCCTTCGGTGATCAGGTCCTTCGAAATCGAGGAGATGGTTGAGTGGCTGAGGCCGGTGTCGGCCGCGATGCCCGTGCGTGATGCTTGGCCGACACGACGCACCGACGAGATGACCATGGCCCGGTTACCCCGACGTAGATCGTCGTGACGGATCCCCACCGACATGCTTTCGTCCCTCCCTCGCGACGATTACGACAGTCGTTCTCACGCGACCAGCCGCCGCTGAGCGGATATTGACACAGCCTTATTCTTGCGTCATGCTTTTTTTTGGGGCTCGAAAAAAACGGGCTTGCCAAGACAGGGTGGAGTTAATCGCGCCACGTCTGGCGCAGGGAGGAAATCATGAGAAAGTTTACCGCCGCCATTCTGGCGGGCGCGGCGATGTCGTTTGCCTTCGCGGCGACGGCAAGCGCGAAGGACCATACGATCGCCGTCTCCTGGAAGACATTCCAGGAAGAGCGCTGGAAGACCGACGAGGCCGCGATCAAGGCTGTCGTCGAGGCGGCCGGCGACAAGTACATCTCCACCGACGCGCAGGGCTCGGCCCAGAAGCAGGCTGCCGACATCGAGGGCCTCATCGCCCAGAATGTCGACGTCATCCTGGTCGTGGCGTTCGATTCCGACGCAATCCTGCCTTCGATCCAGAAGATCAACGACGCGGGCATCAAGGCGATCGCCTACGACGTGCAGTTCGAGGACCCGAACGCCCTCTACGTCACCTTCGACAATGTCGGCGTCGGCCGCCTGATGGCCAAGACGATGCTCGAGAAGGGCAAGACGGAAGGCAATTTCGCCTTCATCAAGGGCGACAAGGGTGATCCGAACGCGACCTTCCTGTTCAACGGCATCATGGAGGTGCTCAAGGACAGCATCGACTCCGGCAAGATCAAGAACGTCTGCGAGACCTTCATCGACGGCTGGAAGCCGGACGTCGCTCAGAAGAGCATGGAGCAGTGCCTGACCGCGAACAATAACGACATCGCGGCGGTCATCTCCGAGAATGACGGCATGGCGGGTGGTGTCGTCGCTGCGCTGGACGCCCAGGGTCTCGCCGGCAGCGTTCCGGTGACCGGCCAGGACGGCGACAAGGCGGCGCTGAACCGCGTTGCGCTCGGCACCCAGCTCGTGTCGATCTGGAAGGACTCGCGCGTTCTCGGCAAGATCGCCGGCGAGGCGGCGGTCGCGCTTGCGGATGGCGCAGCGATGGAGAGCCTTCCGGGCGTCTCCAAGTTCTCCGACGGCGCAAAGGGCGTCGAGATGAACTCCATCCTGATCCCGCCGAACCCGATCACCAAGGACAAGCTCAACGAGGTGATCGATGCCGGGTGGATCACCAAGGCAGAGGTCTGCGCGGGCGTGCCGGCCGGCTCGGTCCCGGCCTGCGACTGATCCGTCGCCGAGCGTCCTGACCTGACATAAAAGGACCGCGCCGTCCGGCGGGCGGCGCGGGACTCTTTGCAACGGCACTTCTCCATGCCTGCCGCGGGGAGGCGACATACATGACAATCATTTCCGGCTCAGACGAATCTCCGGCCCTGGTCGAAGAGGGTGCACTGAAGCGCTTCCTGCGCGCGACCGAGATCGACACCCGCACCCTTGGCATGATTGCGGCCATCCTGGTGATCTGGGCCGGTTTCGACATCTACAGCGGAATGCTGCGGCCCAACGAGGGCCTGTTTGGCGGATCATTCCTGACGCCACGCAATCTGTGGACGCTGCTGGTGCAGACTTCCTCGATCGCCGTCATGTCCACCGGCATGGTGCTGCTGATCGTCATGCGCCAGCTCGATCTTTCCGTGGGCTCCATGCTGTCGACGATCGCCGTCGCGATGGGGGTGCTGCAGGTGCACCAGCTCGGTCCCTTGCTGGGTGTCGGCCACGGCGCCATCTGGATCATCGCGGTGCTGTTCGGGGTCGTGCTCGGGGCGCTGATGGGCTGCCTCAACGGCGTGCTGACCGCCTATGCCGGAATTCCCGCCTTCATCGTGACGCTGGGTGGTCTCATCGCCTACAGCGGCGTGGCCTGGGCGCTGATCCGCGGCGAAACGGTTGCGCCGATGGACAAGACGTTCAAGCTGCTCGGTGGCAACGGGCCGCTGGCGTCGATCGGGCCGACATGGAGCTGGGCGCTGGCCTTCCTGGCGCTGGCCATGCTGGCACTGGCGCTGATCAACGGCAGGCGGCAACGGCGCCGGGTCAAGTTTCCGCAGCGGCCGATCTGGGCGGAAATGGTTCTCGCCGGGCTTGGCGCCATCGTCATCTTCGGCGTCACCGCGATCGTCAACTCCTACCCCTGGGCGCCGAAGGTCATCGAGAACTACGCCAAGGAGAATGGCATTCCGATCCCGCCCGGCGTCGAGGATCGCATGGGCAGCGCCATCTGCATGGCAGGCGAGGCCGTGGTTCGCTGCAAGGAGGGGCTCGTCTTCTACACGGGCTATGCGATCCCCGTCCTCATCGCGGTCGCGGTCGGCGTGCTCATGAGCTTCATCGCTTCTCGCACCTCGTTCGGCCGTTACGTTTATGCGACGGGCGGCAATCCCGAAGCCGCGGAGCTCTCCGGCATCAACACGCGGTGGCTCACGGTGAAGGTCTTCATGCTGATGGGAGCGCTGGTCGCGGTTTCGGCGATCATCACGTCGGCGCGCCTCGACGCGGCCACCAATTCGCTCGGGCAGCTCAACGAGCTCTACGTGATCGCGGCGGTGGTCATCGGCGGAACGTCGCTCGCCGGCGGCGTCGGCACAATCTACGGCGCGATGCTGGGCGCGCTGCTGATGCAGTCGCTGCAGTCCGGGATGACCCTGCTCAATTTCGAATCCGCCTACAAGGACATGGTGGTCGGAACCGTGCTTGTCGCGGCCGTCTTCGTCGACCAGCTCTACCGTCGCCGGGTCAAGTGAGGGAGGCCAGCATGGATCAAACGCCCCTTGTCGAACTGCGCGACATCTCGATTGCCTTCGGCGGCATCAAGGCGGTCGATCACGCCTCGGTCGAATTGTATCCGGGGGAGGTCGTTGGCCTGCTCGGCCACAACGGCGCCGGCAAGTCGACGCTGATCAAGATCCTGTCGGGAGCCTACAAGCGCGACCACGGCGACATCTACATCGCGGGCGAGAAGGCGGAGATCAACAATCCGCGCGATGCCAAGAAGTACGGGATCGAGACGATCTACCAGACGCTCGCGCTGGCCGACAATGTTGATGCCGCCGCCAACCTGTTCCTCGGGCGCGAGCTGAAAACCCGCTGGGGCACGCTCGACGACGTGGCGATGGAAGCGGAGGCGCGCCGGGTGATGGGGCGCCTCAACCCGCGCTTCCGCCGCTTCAAGGAGCCCGTGATGAAGCTCTCCGGCGGCCAGCGGCAGTCGGTCGCGATCGCGCGCGCCATCCTGTTCAACGCCCGCATCCTGATCATGGACGAGCCGACTGCCGCGCTCGGACCGCAGGAAACCGCACAGGTCGGTGAACTGATCAAGCAGCTGAAGTCGGAGGGTATCGGGATATTCCTGATCAGCCACGACATACATGACGTCTTCGATCTGGCGGATCGGGTCTGTGTTATGAAGAACGGTCAGGTGGTCGGGACCGCCAGGACGACGGACGTCACCAAGGACGAAGTGCTGGGGATGATCATCCTGGGCAAATGCCCGCCGGGCGCCGTGCCAGGCCCCGGCGCGATGGTGGCAACGGCCGCCTGAGCGACGGCCGAAGACAAGGGCCGCGCCGGACGCTTGCGATCCGGCGCCTCGACGAGATCAGCCTGCGCGGCAGCGGGCTTCGTAGAGACGTCCGCGGGAGTCGCGATAGACGCACCAGCCCTTGCGGGTCGCCTGCCCGATGAGAACGCCACTGGCCGCGCCGATGACGCCGCCAACAATTGCGCCACCGGCATCGCCGGTCGCCAAGCCGCCGATGACCGCACCGGCCGTGCCCCCCAGGGCAGCATCCTTCTCCGCGGTCGTACAACCGGCGACCGCCAAAGCGGCCGACAGCGCCAGAACCGTTTTCCTCATATCTCACTCCCATTCTGCGGAGGTTGCCTACTACAGCGCGTCCATAACATGGGGCGCCGCAGCGCGCACGCGCTTCAGTGCGACATCCTTTCCGATCCGGCACTTGCAACGACGGACTGGCCGTCGAAGGTGATCTCGGCGACCAGCTTGCCGTCGGGCGTGACGTCCCACACGAGTTCGGCATCTTCTTCTTCGAGGGCAGGATCGACGAAGACGCACGTGGCGAGCACCTTCTCGCGCAGCTCGCGCATGGAGTCGCGTACGGGGGAAAGCTCCCCCTGGCATTCCTCGAGGGTTTCATAGACCGGAACGGGCGCCGGCAATTCGGTGCAGTCCCTAAGGTCGCCCGAGCATCCGACAACGAGCAGGAGAGCTGCGATATGTTCCATCGTCTCGTTCCTTTCTGCGGATAGAAACGGAGGTGGGGACAACCCGTTCCGCCCGGAAGTGTGAGGAAGTGAAATCCTCGGCCGTGCCCGATCACGTTTCAGCGACGCGCTCTTGAGCGGCGTGCGGCCCGTTCAGGGGAGTACCGCCAGCACCATGAAAGGGACAGGGCGGGGACAGCTCCGGTCGAATCCCCTGGCGCCGGTTCGCGTGCTCGGGAACAGCTGAGGTCTGGCCCCGACCCCAGGATCACTTCTGCCGGACAGAAGAAGAAAGCCCGCCTCGCCACTCGCGCGGCGCAGCGGGCTCGAAATGCGGCCTTGATGATTGACGTCAGACGCCTGCGGGCGTCCGGCAATCAGGCCCGGCGTATCAGTCCGGCGATCAGCGAGATCACCAGGAACGCCAGGAAAATGAAGAACAGGATCTGCGCGATACCCGCTGAGGCGCCGGCAATACCGCCGAAACCAAGAGCACCTGCAATTATCGCGACAACCAGAAATACAAGGGCCCAGTAAAGCATGGGGGCGGCCTCCAATTTGCTTGCCGGATAAACGTTTAGCCCCCGTTCTGGTTCCGTGTACCAAAGAACACGGCCGCTACGAGGGCGGCCGCAGCATCTACACCATAATCTTCCACGTTCAAGCGGCGACTTTCGCCTGCCGCTGGAAGAACAGTGCCTGGCTGATCAGGGCCTTCACCATCTCGGGATTGAACGGCTTCGTCACCAGGAAGGCCGGTTCCGGACGTTCACCGGTCAAGAGCCGCTCCGGGAAGGCGGTGATGAAGATGACGGGAACCGAGGCGCTGTTGAGGATTTCATTTACCGCGTCTATGCCCGAACTGCCGTCAGCAAGCTGGATGTCCGCAAGGATCATCTTGGGATTGGTCTTGTTGAAGAGCGTCGTCGCCTCAGCGTGGGTGCGCGCGGTACCCACCACGCGGTGGCCGAGGCTTTCGACCATGGCCTCGATGTCCATGGCGATAAGCGGCTCGTCCTCGATGATCATCACCTCGGTCGCGACCTGGCGGGAGATTTCAGCGCTGGCCTGGGAGAGGAGTTGCGTGAACTCCTCGGCACTGACATCGAGCACCTCGGCAGCCTCTTCCTCGGAGAAGCCCTCAACAGCGACGAGCAGGAAAGCCTGGCGCGGACGAGGCGAGATGGCGGACAGATTGGTCGCGGCGCGATGCTCCCATGCACTCTGGACGTGGTCGTCCGGCACGCGGATGGCGACCGAGGTGAACAGTCGGGCGAAGACCTTGTAGAGCGCCACGCGATCGCTGGACGCCTCCGGAAAGATGCTGAGATCCGCGACGATCGCTTCCAGCATGGCAGCTACGAGCGCGTCACCGCTCTGCTGGGAGCCGGAAACCGCACGCGAAAACCGGCGTAGGTAAGGCAGATGGGGCGCAATGCTTGCGGATAAACTCATCTGAAAGTGTCCCTCGATTTCAATCCTGCGGCATACGTGCCGTTCCGGGGCACAAAACGAGCATAGACCGGAAAAGTTCCGTGCCAATTGGAACCTTCTCGAAACGACCGCGTTTGCAAGCGGTTGTGGGCAAGGCGGGTGCCGTGGACACGGTCGGGCAAGGTGGACAGGCAGCAGAGCTGGGGGTCAATACGGTGAAATCAATGAACGATGCGAAGGACGCAGGCGCCGCCGCCCAGCCGACGGCGGAGCTCCTCGGTCCGAACAGCGAGATTGCGCGGAAGCTGAAGCAGCTCTACGACGAGGTCCTTACCTCCGAAGTGCCGGATCGCTTCACGCGTCTGCTCGCCGAGCTTGAGCAGGCTGAAGGCCCACGCAGGGAGGATTGAACAGGATGGCCGTCACGCCGGAGTTCAAGAGGGATCTCTTGGCTACCATTCCGAGCCTTCGCGCATTCGCTGTTTCGCTCAGCCAGAACGCGGACAAGGCCGACGACCTCGTGCAGGAGACCCTCGTGAAGGCCTGGGACAAGCACGAAAGCTTCCAGATGGGGACCAATCTCAAGGCGTGGCTGTTCACCATCTTGCGCAATGAGTTCTACTCACAGATGCGAAAGCGGGGACGCGAAGTGCAGGATTCTGACGGGATCATGACGGAGCGCCTCGCCGTGCATCCCAGCCAGGAGGGCAAGCTCGATCTGGCGGATTTCCGTCAGGCGCTGGAGAAGCTGCCGGAGGACCAGCGCGAGGCGATCATCCTCATCGGCGCGTCCGGCTTCTCGTACGAAGAGGCTGCGATGATCTGTAACTGCGCGGTCGGGACCATCAAGAGCCGGGTCAGCCGGGCGCGGACCCGGTTGCAGGAGTTGCTGCAGATCTCCGGCGAGGCGGACTACGGTCCAGATGCGATCTCCTCGCAGGTACTCGGATCCAATGCCGCGTGACGCGACACGCATCCATCTTTCATGAACGCACCGGCGGGTCAGGCGTCGGCGCCGCTATGGCGCCCGCAGGCCATGGCGAGCGCCTGGATGAGATCGTCGCCCGCGTACGGCTTCGTGACGACGGGTACGCCCGGAAACGCACGCGCAAGCTCCTGCGAGTCGGAATATCCAGAAGCGAAAATGAATGGAACGGCTCGGGAAGCCAAGTCGGCGGCGAAGGGGAGCGTCGACGTGCCGGCAAGCATCAGGTCGACGATCGCCCCATCGAAGCGAGTGGCAGCCAGGGCCTGTTCGGCTTCCTCGACGGTGCGGGCGATGACAACCGTGTCGGCGCCGTGGTCGCGGCAGCTCTGCTCGACATCCATCGCGATCAGGAACTCGTCCTCGAGAAGGAGGACCGACAGCCCCTCAAGCATTTCCGACATCGGCAACAACTCCCTGAAACCGAGCCCTCATGTCGCCAATCGCCAGGGCCTGTCATTTAACTATGTTATAGTCGGGTTCCTCCCGCACAGGGAGGAACCGGGCGCTGTCGGACCGGGAGGTGCCACATGGAGCGGGGAAACGGCACCAGGTCGACGGGAACCGTCCGATATCCATGCACGAAATGTCCGCTTCGTCCACTGACGACCTTCCGTGAGTTCACCCCCGATGAACTGACTTTCGTGAGTCGTTTCAAGCGCGGCGAACTGACGGTCGACCGGGGCGCGACCGTGCTCGCCGAAGGGAGCAGCAGCGCCCACATCTACACGGTCCTCAAGGGGATCGGCTTCCGCTACAAGCTGCTGGAGGACGGTCGCCGCCAGATTCTCAACTTCGTGATGCCTGGCGATCTCGTCGGCCTGCAGTCCGGACTCATCGGCGACATGCAGCATTCGGTGGAGGCGTTGGCGCCGATGCTGCTCTGTGTCTTCGAGAGAGAGCGGCTCAGCGAACTCTATCGCAACCATTCGGGGCTGGCCTTCGACATTACCTGGATCGCAGCGCGGGAAGAGCAGATGCTCGACGAAAATTTGCTCAGCCTCGGACGGAGGACCGCGATCGAGCGTGCCGCCTATCTTCTGGCGGTGTTGGCCAAGCGGATCGAAGAACGCGGCGGAGCCCCGCTCATTCCCATCACCCAGCAGCACGTGGCAGATACGCTCGGCCTGTCGCTCGTCCACACCAACCGCACCCTTCGCGCCCTGTCGCAGCGCCAACTGATCCAGTGGCGGGAGGGAGGTTGTGCAGTAAACGACATAGGCGGTCTCGCGCGGGTTGCGGGATGGGAGCCCGTGAAGGAAAAGAACCGGCCGTTCGTCTAGCGTTGCATGTCGAGTGAGCGTGCTGCCGCTCAGTTGACGGATCGCACCGCCGCACTGCCCCTTATTGCGAAGTCAGGAACGAGAAGGGCCGCATCGCGCTCATACCTGTGCGGTTGAGCACAATGGGCTTCCGTTTTCTCGGCTTCCGCAACACAATGGCGATGTTTTCGTTCCCACGGGAACCGGACATGCCTGCCGACGTTTCTCGCGGGTATTCCGCGTGAGGGATGCATTGTCAGGGAGTTTTAGATGGCTGCTGCAGCGGGAAAGCCGAACCTCGGTTCGAACGGCGAAACGGAGCGTTCCGTGTCGGAACTGGAGGCGGATATCCGGCAACTGCGCGAGGATATCGCCAAGCTGACGGAACAACTGGCCAAGACGGGCCAGCACTCGTATGGCGCCGCACGGCGGGCGGCCTCGGAGGGGGTCGAGCAACTCAAGGCCCAGGGCGAGGCAGCAATCGAGAAGCTGCGGGGACAGGCGCACGACCTTGAAGACGAATTGACCGCCCACGTTCGCGAAAAGCCGCTCACCTCGCTCGCCATCGCGGCGGGTGTAGGCTACCTGCTGGCCCTCCTCTCGCGCCGATAGCGGATACCCATGCTAGGGTCCCTTCTTGTCGGCCTGGCGACTGGCGAGGCCGCCGCTTTGGCGCGGCGCGCTCGCAGTGCCGCGATAGCTTACCTTCTGGTGGCCGTCCTCGCCGTTATCGGCCTGGTTTTCCTGTTGGTCGCCGCCTTCATCGTGGCTGCTCGATATCTCGGGCCCGTTCCGGCCGCGTTGTGGTTCGGGGGGATCTTCCTGGCGCTCGCCGTCATCATCCTCATCGTTCACCGCCTGGCCGCCAACTCCCGCAAGCGGGAACTGGAACGGCAACGGACCCGGGAACTGTCAGCCGTGGCAACCACCACCGCGTTCGCGGCCATACCGGCCCTCTCGAAAAGTCGTGGCGGGCTCGGAGCGCTGGGGCTCGGTATGGCAATGCTCGGAGGCTATGCTCTCTACCGCCTGGTCCGCGAGAAGGGGCAGGATGACCCAGCGCGGCCGAGGCGTCGGCGGCGTTAATGCCGCCGCGCCCCGCTGTCAGTTCGATTCGGTCGGCTGCAGCGGCAACGAGATCGTGGCGACCACGCCTTCCGGCCGGAATTCGTGCTCGACCGTACTTGCGATGGTCTTGGCGAGGCTGCGCCGGATGAGGATCATGCCGAAGCCCTCGCGCGGCGGGGGCTCCACTTTCGGGCCACCGACTTCCACCCATCTTATCGAAAGGCGACGCTCGGGTCCGTTCCCTTGCACGGTCCACTCGAGGCGAACGTGCCCCTGTGGCACGGACAGGGCCCCGAATCTCAGGGCGTTGCTCGCCAGCTCGTGCAGGACCATACCCAGGCCCACGGCCTGGTCCGGCGTAATGAAGGCGTCGTCGCCCTCCACAAGAATTCGGGAGCGCGCCTGGTCATCGAAGGCCGCGATCTCCTTCACGGCCAGCTCTCGAACCGAGATGCTCTTCCATTCATGGTCGGAAAGCAGGCTGTGGGCCGCGCCGAGGGCCTGCAAACGCGCGCTGAAGGCGGAGAGAAAACCGCGTGGATCGCTCGCATGCCGGACCGTCTGGGACGCCAGCGCCTGCACCGTGGCCAGGGTGTTCTTGACGCGGTGATTGAGTTCACGGAGCAGGAGCCGCTGCCGTTCCTCGGTCTCCTTGGTGCTGCTGATGTCGTAGTTCACCCCGAAGACGAGCAGCGGCCGCCCGTCAGGCGAGCGCTCGACCACGCTGCCACGCGCGGCGAGCCAGCGCGTGGGTGTCACGTTCCTGACGCGGTACTCGCCGAAATAGTCATCCCTGCTGGCAAGGGCGTCGCGGAAAGCCTGGCTGGTCCTGCGTGCGTCGCGGGGGTCGATCGCGCGGAAGAACGATCTGGCCGGCATGAACCCGGCGGGCGGCAGCCCGAACATCACCGGCAGGCTTTCGTCGCATTCGACCCGGCCCGACTGGACGTCCCATATCCAACTCGACAAGGATGCCGCTTCCAGCGCGATGGCACGGCGCTTTTCCTCGCGGGCCAGCGCCTGGCGTGTGAGCGCGCCGGATCGCATCCCTTCCTTCAACGCGAACAGGCTCGACGCGAGCCCGGCCAGTTCGAGCAGCGCATCCTCCTGTTCGCGGACGAGGGCCGGCCGCACCTCGCGGTCCAGCACGCAGAGGACGCCGACTCGCACGCCTTCGACCTCGATGGGGGCGCCGGCGCAAAAGCGGATTCGGCAGTCACCCGCTACAAGCGGATCGTCGCGGAAACGCGTGTCCGCCGCGGCGTCATTCACCACCATCACGCGCTCGGGGGTGATCACGCCATGGATGCAAAACGAGCTGTTCGTCGGTAGCTGCCCGCTTTCAATGCCGTGGCGCGCCTTGAAATACTGCCGGTCCAGGTCGGCCAGTGCGATGAACGCCACGGGAGCCGCACAGGCCGTCGCTGCGAGCCGGGTCAATCGGTCGAAATCCGCGTCCGCGTCCGTGCCCAGGGAAGCGAGGCTGCGAACGATAGCAAGCCTCCTCGGCGCGGCCAGGGTCGCCCAAGCATCGTTTGGCAGGATCGGTTCCCCGCCTGCGTAAGTCACGGCTGCATCCTCATAGCCGCAGTCATGCCGTACCGCGATCCGCTTCGCGACCAGAACCACTGAATGGAACGATCAACAAGGCCTCGCATTGACCTTGCTGCAACGGCGCCTGTCGGGCGACCGGAAGAGGAGTTCCCTGAAATGTCGAAAATGATCCCGGAGCAGAAAGCGAAGCAGGGACGGGCGGGCCGGCCTGTCCTGATGGTCCTTATCTGTGCCCTCATCCTTGCCATGATAGCCTGGGCGGGAGTGGAGATATGGGGCGAGCAGATCGATACGCATGCTGCCCAGGAACCCGGCCAGGCCACACAGTAAAATTTCTCCAACGTCACGGTCCGCGCCCGAGTTACTTGGCGATCGCTGGGCACCGCTTCCAGCACAGACCGAGAGCCGTCTCGATGCCGCACCCATTGGGAGGCATTGCTGATCGGGAAGATCGTCGCCATGCGAGCAAACACCCACGCGGGCCACGCCGGGGCCGACGTGTGAAGTTTGCTTGCTACCTGCGGGGTGGTCCGCATCCATTCTCCGATCCTGCCCAGCCTTAAGGGAGGTTCCGTACCCTCACGCAAGATCAGCATCCTGATGCTACGAGAAATGGAATATTTGTGAATGAAGGACATATTTTCGGCGTTGGCCTGATCAACTTTTTCGTTCCACACCGCACAAGCGGCACCATCTTCCGTCGCCGCTCGTCGCACCGCCAGAGAACCGGAGCCCCACAGACCCCGCTCGCGCATCTTCCGCCTCAGCCGGCCGGGTGGCGCGATTACGGTTCGCTGTTCCTTCATGAAGCGCGATGGATCGATCGCCCGCAGGCTGTCTTCCTCGTTATGGATCGCGAGGAAACGCATGGTTTCTCCCATCTCAGTCCGCGCAAACGCGCGCACAGCACGATTGTTCCGCCCACGGGTTGGGGATGTAACGCCCGTCAAAGCGGGAACCGAACCCTAGCCTCGACGTTGGGAGAAGGCGAACTCGCGCCCGGCTGCCCTGCGACGGTACCTCCGGGCGCGATGGTGCATCGAGACAACGCACGAGGAGAGAATAACATGATCCGGAACCTTCTGGCCACAACGGCCATCGTTAGCCTCATGGCCGGTACGGCCTACGCCCAGGAGGCCACCACTCCAACCCCAGCGGACCCTGCGCCCATGACCGACAAGGCGGCTCCGGTCCATGCCGCCGATGGCTTCCTGGCGACGAAACTGATCGGCGAGAATGTCTATAACGGGACCAATGACGACGCTGAGAAGATTGGTGACGTGAATGACCTGGTCATCGGCCCGACTGGCACGGTGGACCAGATTGTCGTTGGCGTCGGCGGGTTCCTCGGCATCGGCGAAAAGAACGTCTCTCTGGCCTACGACGAGATCAATTGGGCGGAGCGGGATGGCGACCGCTGGATCGTGGTGAACGCCACGAAGGACCAGCTCAAGGCGCAGCCTGAGTTCGATCGCAGCGCCTACGAGGCGATGCCTGCAACTGCTGCGGCGCCGGCCGCCACTACCGCTCCGGCCGACAACATGGCCGCGGCTCCGGCGCCCGCGGACAACATGGCTGCGACGGCGGATACTGCCAAGGGCGACAAGCCCGTTGCCACGGGCACCGATACCATGGCCCAGGCTCCGGCGACGGAAACCCCTGATCAGACTCGGACGGCCGCGATCGACAAGTCCACCCTGAGCGAGATGTCGACGGACCAGATCCGCGCCGAAGATCTCGTCGGTACGACCGTCTATGGCGCCAACGACGCGAATGTAGGCGAGATTGGCGATGTCATCCTCACCCAGGATGGCAAGGTGGATGCGGTGATCATCGACGTTGGCGGTTTCCTCGGTATGGGCGAGAAGGAAGTGGCTGTCGGCATGGACAAGCTGTCCTTCATGACGGATACCGACGGCCACAAGTACCTGTACACGTCATTCACTGAAGAGCAGCTCAAGGCCGCCCCTGCGTATGACAAGTCAACCTGGGCCGACCACCGGGACGAGCAGCGCATTCTCGTCCAGTGACACCCACGACGCAGCCGGGCTTGCACGGCTGAAGTGATCGGCGTCCGGTCCCGTCAGGGGCCGGACGCTTTCGTTTTCCGGGCCGGGTCGAAGATTACCGGGCCATGCTCGGTGAGATCGACAAGGGCGAGCGTCTGGTCCAGATGGCGCGCCCGCCAGGCCAGCAGCCTCTCGGCGAATTCCAGCCGCGTATTCCGCCAGGCCGGGTCGTCGGCAAGGTTGCACATTTCGCCGGGATCCTCCGCAAGGTCGTAGAGGAGCGGTGGCAGTCCTCCCCCGAAGTGCACGTATTTAACGGATTTCGAGCGTATCACCGACAGATTGGAAGACTGCGGCGGCAGGCCGAGCCGGCCTTCCGGCTTGGCGATCGTGCGGAAGTCGAACTCCCAGTGCGCGCAGTCGCGCCAGTCGTCCGGCATGCCTCCCGACAGCCAGGGAACGAGCGAGCGCCCATCGAGATAGGGCGGCGGCGTTCCACCCATCGCCTCGATCAGCGTCGGCACGAGATCGACCGCTTCGGTGAAGGCATCAACGCGCTGTGGCCGTTTTGTGCGACCCGCCGGCTTGATGATCAGCGGGATGTGGTAGCTCCCGTCGAACCAGCCGCCCTTTCCGAGCATCCAGTGGTCTCCCATCATCTCGGCATGGTCGGAGGTGAGGACGATGACCGTGTCTTTCCAAGCACCTCGCTGGCGCAGCCATTGCCAGATGCGCCCGAGCTGGGAATCCACTTCGGATATCATGCCGTAGTAAATGGAGCGGATGGTGCGGAATTCGCGCTCCGTCCAGTCGTGGACCTTGCCCTTCGCGCCCGGAATGAACTTCGACTTACCAAGGCGGCGCAGGAGGTCGTGCAGCCAGGGGTGGGTGGCGGCTTCATCCTTCCAGCGGGCGGCGCGGGCGAAAGCCGGGCCGTCGTCCGGGTCGTACATGGAGGCAAAGGGCTCCGGGACGACGAATGGCGGGTGCGGCGAGATAAAGGACAGGTGAGCGAACCATGGTCTGTCCCCCTCCTGCTCCGACAGCCATCGGCCGAACTCATCCGTGAGGAACGCGGTCGGCGTTTCGTCCCTGGAATAGATCGGCGCCGCCTTCGAGACTTCCGCCCTCGCTCGGACGGGCCGATGAATGCCCGGAACGCCGGCCGACGTGTCGACGCCGCGCAGCGCCAGCCAGGATAGCCACTGCTTCTGGTGTTCTGGCAGGAGCTGGCGAACCGTGAAGCCGGGAAGGACGCCTTCATAGCTGGTCAGGACCGGGTCGTTCGGCGCGTGGCGGGAGGGGTCCGGCGCCACATCTGTATAGCCAAACAGCGTTGGATCGTAGCCCAGCGCTCGTGCCCACAGGGCGAGGTTGCCGAAGCGCGAATCCAGCGGCGAACCGTTGCGGCAAACGCGGTTCGTCATCTGGTATCGGCCCGTATACAGACAGGCGCGCGCCGGTGAACAAGGCGCAGCCCCGGCAAAGTGGTTGGCGAACAATGTGCCGTCCGATGCCAGCGCGTCGACGTTGGGTGTGCGCACCACCGGATGGCCGCGAGCCGAAATGCAGTCGCCACGCCACTGGTCGCAGGTGATGAGGAGGATGTTGGGCCGCCGGTTGTCCTTGCCCCTTCCGCCGTAACGGCCGTCAACATTGAACGATTTCTGAAAATCGTTTCCCATCAGTGAACAATCCATTCTGCGTTTGGCATCTTTGCCTCTACGACGTCAGGCACGACATTGGGGGTGAAAAAGCGGCGTGTGCCGCCGAACAAGGGAGCGATACCATGCTCGACCAGATCAAGGGCCTGCACCATGTGACTTCCATGGCGGCCGACGCCCGCAAGAACAATGCATTCTTCACCGGCACGCTCGGGTTGCGACGCGTCAAGAAGACCGTGAACTTCGATGCGCCTGATGTGTACCATCTCTACTATGGAGACGAGTACGGCTCGCCCGGCACGATCATGACCTACTTTCCGTTCCCCAACATAGGCAAGGGACGGCCGGGCGTGGGCGAAGTCGGCACCACCGTGTTCTCCGTACCGAAAGGCACGCTCGGGTACTGGCAGGAGCGTCTTGGCAAGGCCGGCGTGGAGGGTCTCGCGTCCGAGACGGCTTTCGGCGAGAGCCTGCTGCGTTTTTCCGGCCCGGACGGCGACAGCTTTTCGCTGGCTGAAGTAGCTGACGACGGGCGCGAGCCGTGGACCGCGGGCGGCGTGTCCGCCGACGAAGCCATTCGCGGCTTCCATTCCGCGTCGCTCAGGTTGCGGGACGGCGGGGCCACGGAAGAGCTGCTGAGGTTCATGGGCTATCAGGCCGTCGATACGGCCGGGAACGTCAGGCGGATGAGCCTCGACCGTGGCAACGGCGCGCACATCATCGACATAGAAACGTTGCCGGGTGCGCGGTTCGCGGATCTCGGTGCTGGGTCGGTGCATCACATCGCCTTCGCGGTCGAGAACCGTGCGAAGCAGCTGGAAGTGCGCAAGGCGCTGCTCGACACGGGTTACCAGGTCACGCCGGTGATTGATCGTGACTACTTCTGGGCGATCTATTTCCGGACACCGGGTGGCGTGCTGTTCGAGGTCGCCACGAACGAGCCCGGCTTCGACCGGGACGAGGATCCGGCACATCTTGGCGAGGCACTCAAACTGCCGACGCAGCATGCGCATCTTCGCGCCTATCTGGAGAACACCCTGCAGCCGCTGGAGGCGTGAGGAGACGAGTCATGTCGAAAGACAGCTACATCCATGAGGTCCTGCCCGGTGCGCCGGGCAGGCCCCTGGCCTTCGCCTTCCACGGAACCGGGGGCGATGAAACGCAACTGTCCGGGCTTGTGCGCCAGCTTCTGCCCGGCGCCACCGTCATCTCGCCGCGCGGTGATGTTTCCGAGGGCGGGGCCGCGCGCTTCTTTCGCCGGACCGGCGAGGGGGTCTACGACATGGCCGACCTTGCCCGTGCGACCGTGAAGATGGCAGACTTCGTTTCCGCACATGCGGGGACGACGCGTGAGAGCCCGGTGGTCGGGCTGGGCTATTCGAACGGCGCGAACATTCTGGCCGCGGTGCTGTTCGCGCGACCGGACCTGTTCGACGCGGTGGTGCTCATGCATCCGCTCATCCCGTTTCAGCCGCGTATCGAAGGCACGCTTTCCGGAAGGCGTGTCCTGATCACTGCAGGGCGACGCGATCCGATCTGCCCGCCCGACCTGACGCTTCGACTGGGCGGGGTTCTGAAAGACGCAGGCGCGGAGGTGGAACTAGAGTGGCACGAGGGCGGTCACGAGGTGCGGCCGTCCGAAATCGAGGCAGCGCGCCGATTCCTTGCGCGCATCCAGGAACGGGAGACGGCGCATGAGCGATGATGCAGTGGTTCTGGAAGAAAACGACGCGAAAGGCCGCTACGTGTACCGCGCCAACGGCGCGGAGGCCGAGATGACCTTCTCCAAGGCGGGCGAGCATCTGGTGATCATCGACCATACCGAGGTGCCCGACGCCTTTCGTGGCCAGGGGATCGGCCTCAGGCTGGTGACGCGGGCAGTGGAAGACGCGCGCGCCGCCGGCAAGAAGGTCATACCGCTCTGTCCCTTTGCCAATGCGCAGTTCCGCCGGCATCCGGAATGGGCGGACGTGCTGAAGGGCTGAGGGGCGTCCGCTCACCAACCCGGCGTCGCCCGACAACACTACGGTTGTCGGGCCGGCGCGGACGTGGCAGAGGGCGCCCATGATTCCAGACCAATCTCCGGACGACATGGCGCAAGACGCATCCGATCGGCGCCGGCACATTGCCGTCATCGGCGCCGGCGCCTGGGGTACGGCGCTGGCCAGCGTGTTCGCCCGCGCCGGCCACGGCGTGGTGCTCTACGGACGCGACGCGGCCACGGTCGTCGAGATCAACGAAAACCGCACGAACGCCAGGTATCTGGGCGAGGTGCGCCTCCCTCAAGCCCTGCTGGCGAGCGCTGACATCCGGGAATGCGTGGGGCGGGCGGAGTTCGTGTTTCTCGTCGTGCCCACCCAGGGATTGCGACGCGTCGCCGGGGAGCTCGCCGGAGGCCTGGCCCCGGGAGCCATGCTTATCAATTGCGCAAAGGGCATCGAGCGGGGATCGGGGCAATTGCCGCACAGGGTGCTTGCAGAGGTGTTCCCGGACATGGCCTGCGGTGTCCTGTCCGGTCCCAGCTTTGCGGAGGAGGTTGCGGCAGGTAAACCGACGGCCGTCACGCTCGCGATGCCGGAGGCCGGTCAGGCGATGGCCATGGCAGCGGCACTTTCGACCCCGGATTTCAGGATCTACGCCTCGGACGATGTCATTGGCGTCGAGGCGGGGGGAGCGTTGAAGAACGTCATGGCGATCGCGGTGGGCATCTGCCGCGGCATGGAACTGGGGGCGAGTGCGGAGGCGGCGCTGATCGCCCGCGGTCACGCGGAGCTCACGAGGCTGGCCGTGAAGCTGGGAGCGCAGCCTGCGACACTGCAGGGCCTGGCGGGCCTCGGCGACCTCGTTCTCACCTGCTCGAGCCCGAAATCGCGCAACTTTTCGCTCGGCATCGCTCTCGGTCGTGGCGAACCGCTGCCGGCGCGGCTGGCCGAAGGAATGTACACCGCCGGAATCGCCGCCGACATCGCGGCGAGGCACGGCGTAGCGGCGCCCATTGTCGAGATCGTCTCGATGATTTTGGCCGGCAAGATCGACCTGGAGGCCGCGCGTTCTGCGCTCCTCAACCGCCCGGTCCGGCTGGAGGCCTGATCGATCCTTCCGGCGTCAACTGTACATCAGGTAACGATAACTGCGCTCCAGAACCAGGGCGATGCACAAGGCAATGGTGCTGAACCCCAGCAGGTAGGGGATGCTCAGCAGCGGGTCGTAGGTCAGATAGATGGCCGAGCGAACCCACTCGACCGAATGCATCACTGGATTCCAGGCTATGATTGTCTGCATGGTGGGCGGCATCGCTCCAGGCAGGAAGAAGATGCCTGACGTGAAGAAAATGGGAAGCCGGGACAAGCCCCATATCCGCTCCCAGGTCGGCCATAGCACCGCAAGGACACCGTTCAGCGTTGCCACGCTGAGGCCCAGGTAGGTTACCCCGGCCATGGCGGCAGCCAATCTTGCATGATTGGTGACCACGTCTCCTTCGACGAAGACGGACAGGAGGGATAGCGTGATCACCCAGACTACATACATCGTCAGCGTCTCCAGGATGACGCGGGCCATGATTACGTCAAGCGGCTTCACCGGGGGATAGGCAATGAGCGCCAGATTGGAGACGATCGCGCCAAGTCCTCGGGAAGCGATCGCATTGAAGGTACGGTACGTCAGCATGCCGCTGATGAGAAACAGCGAAATGTCCTGACCAAACGGGACGCGGTCTCGCAGGCCACCGCGAACCACCAGGAAGATGGCGACATAGGCCAGCGGCTCGATGAGTGCCCACAGGAAGCCCAGCTTGTTGCGGCCGAAGCGCGTCTTGCTTTCCCGCAGGACCAGGGCAACCCAGACCCGGACAGTGAGGTTCAACTGTTCCGGAAAGGTGGATGCGCGGCGATAGGTATAAGGCGATTCGGCCATAGTGTTCGCGGTCTCATCGATACGGCCGTCTGCGGCGACCCTCGGGAACTACACCGAGGCAGGGCGTGCAGCAAGTTTCGAGCGGTTTGATGACCGTTCGGCATTCGCGCCCCGCCATGCGAGAGCGCGAAGGGCCTCGGCCACGCAATCCACGATGCTGCACGCCCTCAGCCGAGGAGAGCCGGCTCGCAGGCAATGCGCTCCATCTGTGAAAGTCGCGGCGTCAGTGTTCCCATTCAACGTTGAACGCAGTGACGACCTTGCTGATCTCGGCACGCGACAACATCCTTGGACCGAGCCCGCGGGTCAGCAGCGCCAGGCGCGCGGTGGCTTCGAGCTCCTCCATGGCGTTCACGGCGGCGTCGAGATCCTTGCCCGCCACAACCGGCCCGTGATTGGCGAGCATCACGGCGGATCGCTTCCCCGCGAGACCCCTGATCGCCTCCCCCATAGCAGGGTCGCCTGGAACGAAGAAGGGCAGCAGCTTGACCCGCCCGAGCTGCATGATCGCATAGGCGGTAAGGGGCGGAAGCAGGTCCTCGGGGTCGACGTCGGGCATCAGCGACCAAGCGACCGAGTGACATGAATGCAGATGCACGACGGCTCCGGCCGTCGAACGGGTGTCATAGAAGGCACGGTGCAGCGGCATTTCCTTGGTGGGCTTGTCCCCACTGACCAGGTTTCCCGCCGCATCGAAACGGCTCAGCTTCGCGGGATCCAGCCTTCCGAAAGACGAACCCGTGGGCGAAACCAGCAGGCCGCCGTCCGGCGTGCGGGCGGAGATGTTGCCGGTGGAGCCATGCGTTAGGCCGCGTTCAAACAGGGAACGCGCCAGTTCGCACATCTTTTCACGCAGGGTCGCTTCCTCAGACATTATGGTATCCCTCTAGAACGGAGAGCGCGGTCGCGAAGAAATCCACATCGCCGAAGTTTCCTGACTTCAGCGCCAGGCGTAGCGGTCGCGCGACCGCCTTCAGTGCCGGCACGCCCGGAGCGATTTCGGGGCCGATGGCAAAGGCTGCGATCTCCAGCCCCTCGACCACGGCGCCCGACGTCTCGCCGCCGGCGACCACGAGCCTTTCGACGCCCCCCTTGACCAGGACTTTCGCGGTATCGGCAAAGAAGGCCTCGATACGTCCAGCAACGACGTCCCGCCCGTAGGCCTCCTGCGCAGCGCGGACCACATCTGGTTCCGCCGAGGTGTAGATCAGCGGGGCGCCCAGGCCGCTGCGATCCAGCGCCCAACGAGCGGCCTCGTCGGCGGTCATCTCACCGCTCAACAGCGACGCGGGCGTCACCTCGAGGGCGGGAGCGATTTCCGTGTAGCGCTTCACCTGCGCCCGCGTCATGTTCGAGCAGGACCCGGAAAGGATGGCGGCCGGTCCCTTGCTGCCGGTCCAGTCATCATCGCGGTGGCGCTTGTCCCCTAGAAGATTGGCCGGCAGGCCAATCGCGATCCCCGATCCCCCGGTGACAAGCCTGAAATCGGCTGCGGCCTTGCCGATCTCGATCAGGTCGGCGTCGCGAACGGCGTCCACCACAATCACCGGCCGACCGGCTGCGACCTGACCGTCCAGGGCAGCGCGGATGGCGTCGGCGCCCTCGATGACTGTGGCGAACGGGACATGCCCAACGGTCTGGTGCGTCTGTGGCTGGAGCCAGCGCCGGATGTCGGCGTCACGCATCGGCGTGAGCGGATGGTTCTCCATCCCGCTCTGGTTGAGCAGGCGGTCCCCGACGAAGAGATGTCCCTGGTAGATGCTGCGGCCCGTCTTCGGAAAGGCCGGACACACGATGGTCCGGTCCGTGCCGAGGCGCTGCATCAAGGCGTCGATGACGGGCCCGATATTACCCTCCGGCGTCGAATCGAAGGTCGAGCAGTATTTGAAAAGGTATTGGCGGCACCCCTGCGCCATCAGCCACTCAAGCGCCTCCAGCGACAGCCGGACCGCTTCCGCTGGCGGTATGGTGCGGGACTTCAGAGCGACGACCCCCGCCTCAACCTCGGCTCCGGCCGGTTCACGCGGTACGCCGGAGTATTGAACCACCCGCATTCCCCCGCGGGCCAGCGTATTTGCAAGATCCGACGACCCAGTGAAGTCGTCTCCGATACAACCCAAAAGCATGCAATATGTCCTCCAAGGGCCGCAATTCACCATGCCGCCCGAGGATCGGCAAGGCGCGACGCGCGTTGCCGACAAGCGATTGATCGAGCCGACACCCGCCGCGAACCTAATCAAAAGGCTTAGGCCGTCCCGCCCGCACCTGAGAAAAGGCGGAAGGACTCGTGCGAAGGTGGCTGATCCGGAATTACGCCCCTCCGTGGTAGAGCAAATCCTGGCGCTACTTCACGTGGTGCGGACTGGAGTAAGGCCCGAGCAGTATTTCGGAAATCTTTCCTCAAATTGCATTTGATGCAAGGCCTCCTTGGTGTCGGAATACAATTCGGGTGCTCGGACAGGATTGGTGAGGTGGGTGGATGAAGGGGATCATTCTGGCGGGCGGCAGCGGCACACGTCTCTATCCGCTGACAATCTCGCTCTCCAAGCAGATCCTGCCGATCTACAACAAGCCGATGATCTACTATCCGCTTGGCGCGCTCATGCTTGCCGGCATCAAGGACATCCTGATCATCACCACGCCGCGCGACGTGCATCAGTTCCAGGCGCTGATCGGAGACGGCAGCGCGTTCGGCATTTCCGTTTCCTATGCCGAGCAACCGCATCCCAACGGGCTCGCCGAGGCCTTCATCATCGGGCGGAATTTCGTGGGAGGAGACACGGTGTCGCTGATTCTCGGCGACAACATCTTCTACGGCGCCGGACTTTCCGCCATGGGGCAGGAAGCGGCCGGGAACGAGAAAGGGGCGACGATCTTCGCCTATCGCGTCGATGACCCGCAGCGATACGGCGTCGTTTCGTTCAACACGGAAACGGGGAAGGCCGAATCGATCGAGGAGAAGCCTGTGGCCCCGCGCTCCAGCTGGGCGGTCACGGGCTGGTACTTCTACGACAATGACGTGCTGGACATCGCTGCATCCATCCGCCCATCCAAGCGCGGCGAACTGGAGATCACCGACGTAAACAGTGCCTATCTGGAGCGCGGCGATCTCCATGTCTGTCGCCTGGGACGCGGCTTTGCCTGGCTCGACACCGGCACCCATGACAGCCTGCACGAAGCGTCTTCCTTCGTCCGCACCATCGAGCATCGGCAGGGCGGCATGGTGATGTGCCCGGAGGAAATCGCCTACGAACTCGGCTATCTGACCGCCGATCAGGTGCTTTGCCGCGCCGAGCAACTCGGCAAGACGGGTTATGCGGACTATCTCAAGCGCCGGATCCGGGAACTCGCCAATGGTTGAGGTTCGGCAGCTCGGCCTGGACGGCGTGCTGGAAATCGTTCCGAAGAAGTTCGGGGATGCGCGCGGCTTCTTTTCCGAGACGTACAATCGCGATGCACTGGCAGCGCACGGGGTGAGTCTCGCCTTCGTGCAGGACAACCATTCCTTTTCAGCCGCGGCCGGCGTCCTGAGGGGGCTGCACTACCAGCTTCCGCCGAAGGCGCAGGCGAAGCTGGTCCGCGTAGTAAGAGGGCGCATCTACGACGTGGCCGTCGACATCCGCAAGGGCTCACCGAGCTTCGGCAAATGGGTCTCGTGCGTCCTCTCCGCCGAGGCCTGGAACCAGCTGCTCGTGCCGGTCGGATTCGCGCACGGCTTCCTGACGCTCGAGCCGGAAACCGAGGTGATCTACAAGGTCACCGAAGGCTATTCCCCGGCGCACGACCGAGGCATTCGCTACGACGATCCGGAGATCGCGATCGACTGGCCGGTGGACGGCATCTCTCCGATCCTTTCGGACAAGGACGCCAGGGCGCCGTCCCTGGCCCAGGCAGAGCTCTTTGAGGACTGGTGAACGATGCGGATTCTGGTCACGGGCGGGGCAGGTTTCATCGGGTCCGCGGTGGTCCGCCACCTGCTGGCGAGCGGCGCGGAGCGGGTGGTCAACGTCGACAAGCTGACCTACGCGGGTAACCTGGATTCGCTGCGCCCGGTCCAGAACCTGCCCAATTACGTGTTCCGCCAGACGGACATCTGCGACGAGCCGCGTATGGGCCAGATCATGCGCGAGGAGCGCATCGAGGCCATCATGCATCTCGCGGCCGAGAGCCATGTCGATCGCTCGATCGACGGGCCAGCGGCGTTCGTCGAAACCAACGTGATCGGCACCTTCCGGCTGCTCAATGCGGCGCTGGCCTATTTCCGCACCCTGGATGGCGAGGCACGGGAGCGCTTCCGCTTCCACCACGTTTCAACGGACGAGGTCTTCGGCGACCTGCCCTTCGACAGCGGCATCTTCACCGAGGAAACCGCCTATGCGCCGTCCTCGCCTTATTCGGCGTCGAAGGCCGCCTCGGACCATTTCGTGCGGGCCTGGCATCATACCTACGGGCTGCCGGTCGTCCTGTCCAACTGCTCAAACAACTACGGCCCCTTTCACTTCCCCGAGAAGCTGATCCCGCTGGTGATCCTCAACGCGCTGGACGAGAAGCCTCTGCCCGTCTACGGCACCGGCGCGAATGTCCGCGACTGGCTTTTCGTGGAGGATCACGCGCGTGCGCTCCACCTCGTGATCCGGACCGGACGCGTCGGCGAGAGCTACAATATCGGCGGGCGCGCCGAGCGGACGAACCTGGAAGTGGTGGAGACGATCTGTTCGATCCTCGACCGCCTGCGGCCGCGCCGGTCCGGCGCCTATCGCGATCTGATAAGCTTCGTTGCCGACCGCCCTGGGCATGACCGGCGCTACGCGATCGACCCGTCGAAGATCGAGCGCGAGCTGGGCTGGCGCGCCGAGGAAAGCTTCGAGACTGGCATGGAGAAGACCGTTCGCTGGTATCTGGAGAACGAGTGGTGGTGGCGACCCCTGCGCGACGAACGCTACAGGGGAGCGCGCCTCGGCCTCGCGCCCGTGGCCGCGATCGGCGGGCGCAGATGAGGATCGTCGTCACAGGTCGGGAAGGGCAGGTCGCGCGCAGCCTCGTGGAGCGCGCGGCCACGAGGCAGGGCATTGAAGTCATCTGCCTCGGGCGCCCTAGTCTCGACCTGGCGACGCCGCAGTCCATCCTTCCGGCTGTACGCGCGGCGCAGCCCGACCTGGTGGTGTCGGCGGCGGCCTATACGGCGGTCGATGCCGCCGAGGACGAGTCGGAGAGGACTCACGCGGTGAACGGCGAGGGCGCCGGCGCCGTGGCGCAGGCGGCGCGCCTCTGCGGCGCCCCGCTCATCCATCTGTCCACGGACTATGTGTTCTCGGGCGAGTCCCCGGGGGCCTACACGGAAGACATGCCGACGGGGCCGCGCAGCGTATACGGCCTCAGCAAGCTGGCGGGAGAGCGCAAGGTTACTGAGGCGCATCCCGACAGCGTGATCCTGCGCACCAGTTGGGTCTACAGTCCTTTCGGGCGCAACTTCGTCAGAACGATGCTGCGCCTCGCCGAAGGTCGCGATGAGGTTTCCGTCGTCGATGACCAGACGGGCAATCCGACGTCGGCCCTCGATATCGCCGATGCGGTGATCGACATTGCCGTCCGACTGCATGCGGGCGACGCCAAGCGGGGCATCTACCACTACGCCGGGCTGGGGCGAACGACCTGGTGCGAGTTTGCCCGGCATGTGTTTGCGGAGAGCGCGGCGCGGGGGGGACCCCATGCCACGGTGCGCGCAATCACGACGGCGGACTATCCAACGAAGGCGACACGACCCCGGAATTCCAGTCTCGACACTCGCAAGATCACCGCGGATTTCGGCGTGCGACCGGTCGACTGGCGGGCAAGCGTTGCACGGGTCGTGGACCGGCTGGTCGCGGAGCGTCTGGTGCCCGCTCATTGAGCTCGGGGCGTAAGGAAACGGGGGTAGCGAAGTGCTGAAGCGCAGTATCGTCGAACCACGCAGTTATCGCGAGGCCATGAGCCTCTTCGCCGGGGCAGTGCAGATCGCGACCACCGAGGGAGCGGCAGGCCGGCGCGGAGCGACCGTTATTGCGGCCTGCTCGGTCTCGGATGACCCTCCGACCGTGCTGGTCTGCCTCAACCGGCGCAGCCCGGCGAACGATCTTTTTGTCACGAACGGCGTTTTCGCACTCAATACGTTGGGCGAGCCGCATGCGGAAGTCGCTCATGCCTTCTCCGGTCTGGCCGGCCTGGATGCTGACGGACGGTTCGGATTCGGCCGATGGACGACGCTGGCCACCGGCGCACCGGTGCTTGAGGATGCCATCGCAGTCTTCGATTGCGAGGTGGTCGAGGCCAAGGACGTCGCAACGCACCGCGTCCTGTTCGGCAAGGTCGTGGGCCTGCGCATCGGCGATGACCTGAAGCCGCTCATCTATCACAAGCGAGCATACCACTTCCTGTAAGTCGCCCCCCGCATCCTCGCGGATCTGCGGAAGCTGCGCTCGGACGAGTCGAGGCGGGGCGCCAGCGCGGCCGTCGTCCCGCTCCTCACCACCTCGATCGGAACAGCGCCGGCGCATCGCGCCTGCCGCAGTGTGAGAACGCAGGGGCTTTCGCCGCAGCGGATATCAGGTGGCGAGGAGGCGCTTGGCTCGCATGGAAAGCGCGGTCAGGTGCGGTGTAGAGGACCTCGCCACCGCCACGCACGGCTTCTCGATACAGAGATACATCACCCATGCAAACCCGATACAGGTGACGATGGACAGGCCGAGGCCCATCAGCTGCGTGACGGGCGTACGCCCGGCGAGCGTGTACCAGACGCGAAACGTGGCCCCGGTGATCGGGTTGTGCGTCAGGTAGAGCGAGTAGGAAATCATCCCGAGAAACTGCAACCAGCGCCAGTCCAGCGTGGTGTGCAGCTTGTTCGAGAGGGCCACCGAGACGAGCAGCAACGCCGTGGCGCTGCTGATCAGCGCAAACGGGTTTGAGTGCACGATGGCCCCAACAAGCACCAGACCCGCATAGATCAGGAACAGTGGCCGGGCCCAGTACGACTTCCAGGAGTAGTAGGCGCCGACGCCGAGAAGGAAGGAGTAGAAGAGGTTCACGAAAACGCCGCGGACATCGGGAACGACTCCGAGCGGCCACAGCAGGCTCATGACGCATGCCACAGCAATGACCGCCGTTGAACGCGTCGCCAGGATGAGCGCGAAGACCGCGTAGAACTGGATCTCGTAGCAGAGTGTCCAGAATACCGGGTTGATGTGCTCGTAGCCCAGGATCTCCTGAAAATAGAAGATGTGGGCGACGAGCTGCCCCACCGAATATTCCGGCGCCACGCGATCCGGAATAACCAGGCTGGCCAGGACAGAAAAGCCGAGGGCAAGGAGGATGGCTGCCCAGTAGGGCGGGTCCAGGCGGATGGAGCGCCGAGCTATGAACAACGCTGCCGAGCCAGGCGTGACTTCCCGGCCCCATAAAGAATGCGCGATGACAAAACCGCTGATCACGAAGAAGATGGCGACCCCTGCTTCGCCCATCGTGACCGCGGCGGTGACCTCGGACGGGAAGATGTCAAGGTGTCCGCCTCGCAAGGCGTGCAGCAGCGCCACTGCCATCGCCGCAATCCCGCGTAACCCATCTATGAAGGTAAAGCGACGCTGCATCCACGTTCCAATCTGGATTTGCGCGAGATCGCGAACAGTCTTCAACGCGTACCGCAAAAAATGGATTCGATCGCCATCACCAATAGGTGTATCGATTTGAAAGCGCTTCTTGTACCCAGTGATTAGGGCGGGTGCGCAAACTTCTCCAGGCCGGTTGCACTACAGGCCGAATCAGGCTGTGGGCGACCTCGCGTCATTTCCCTTGCCGTGCCTTCAGGCCGCATGTCTGCCGGGAATGACGCTACCGAGTACCTGTGGATTGGCGTGGATATCCGTTAGGCGCGAAACCGGCGCAAACGATGCCAACCTTGGGCTAAGTGGTGGTTATCCAAGGTCGTCGCCGCCTGCGACCTCTGCCTGTTGGCGGGTACTGTTAACGACTTCCCCGATCGAGCTAGGAATCTTACCCATTGGGTATATACATTCGGATTGATGGTTGCTAAATCTTTAACCGGGACAAGGGGCAGCCCGACCGGCAGGGGTCGGCTGCAGAGGGTAAAGTGCATACTCAAGAATTTATTTAATTACTGCATGATTGTTTCATGACTTAGCATTGTTAACGATTTCTTGATTAACATTTCGAGAACGTTGCATTGCAAGAAAAACTGGGATATGTCCAACTTATAGGGGGTTATGTAGTACTAAGGGGGACGCGAAATTGTGTAAGGCACAGCCTCTTGGCAGTAATAGTGCCGCATAAGCTAGGCGTTCTATTGGGTTAACAGGGCAACGTTGATCGGGTCTCCGATCGCGTCAAAAGGGTGGGCAAATCATGTATACGCAAGTATCCGGTAGCAAGGCCGGGGGGTTCCCCGTGCGTATGGAAACGACGGCTTCTCCTCGCGAGGTGCCGGCAACGACGAGCGAGGAGAAGAGCCTTCTCATCGTCAACAGCAGGCCGTTGGACCGAGAGTGCCTGGCGCAGGCACTTATTCGCCACAAGCTTCGCCTGAAGGTGCTGGACTGCCCCTCGGTGGAGGAGTGGCGGTCGGAGCAGGACCAGCATCCACCGCTCGGCGCTGTGCTGTATAACCTTGGCAGCCGCAAGATCACCGACCAGGATGAGGCCAACAAGATTGTCAAGCTTACTGCTGAGCTCGGCAAGATCCCGGTGGTCATCCTCGCGGATTCGGACGAGTTCACGCAGATCCTGAAGGCGCTCGAATACGGTGCCCGGGGGTATATACTGACCTCGGTGGATATCGGTGTGTGCGTGGAGGCTATCGAGCTGGCCGTGGCCGGCGGAGTATTCGTGCCGGCAAGCTGCATCCTGGCGGTCAAGCATCTCATCGAGACGGGGACTACCCAGACTCGTGACCTGACCGACATGTTCACGCCGCGCCAGGCCGAGGTGGTCAAGGCTCTGCGGAAGGGCAAGGCAAACAAGATCATCGCCTACGAGCTCCAGTTGCGGGAAAGCACCGTCAAGGTTCACATCCGCAACATCATGCGGAAGCTCAAGGCGACGAACAGGACGGAAGTCGTCTACAAAATCAACGACCTCTATCCGGCCGAGCATGGCTCGGGAATGGCCTGACCTGAACGGTCCCCGCTGGGGCTACAAGGAGCGCAGCGGGGCTCGATCCTAGGACTTCGTGTAGGTTGGCCGGGGGCCAAGCACCAGTATCGGTCGGTAAGTGCCCGCTGACGGTTTCCGGGTTTGTCGATGAATGTCGGCGCGCGTGAACCGCCTGATGGTGCTGCGGGCATCTGCCGGCCCATTGTTTCGTCTTTCACCGCGTCGGCGCCAGGCCTCCTCAGGGGAGGGTGATTGTGGGCACGACGGCGAGGATGTCTGCGACATTCGATTTACTTGCCGGTTGCGGCAGCTTGCTTGCATCTTGCGCATCCCGGCGCGGCAGAGTTCCTGCTGTGTCGTGGCGGACGAGTCGCCAGTCAGTCATTGGGGTTTGTCCGCAGATTTGCGGCATGATTTTTCTCACGGCCGTCTTGATTCCTGGGGAGGATGTGGGGCGACGTGGTGTGCGTCGTAGACAGGCAGTCTGATCGCGTGCAGATCTGATTGCAGGATGATCGGTTTCGCTCACGTTTGCTCCGAGATTTTGTTCGCATCCGTGGGTTCGAGGGACAAGAGACCGCAAGCCGCCCTCCGAAATACATAGATTTATAATTACATTGGCGAAGTGCCGTTTGGCCCTTGGAATGGGGCGCCATGCAAGGTCCGCGCGCAACACCCCTTGAAGTTTAGGCGGCCGCGTTAGGTGAACAGCGACCAAGCCGCCGAACTCACCCAATTGAGCGCAGTCGCTCGCAGGTTCACAGCAGAAAGTTGCGCCAGAGTTCCCAGGATTTAGGCCTCGACCTCGCGCATGCAACCCATATAGGAATGTTTGTGGGTCAATGTGCGGGAGTTGCGGTGCCTGCAGATGATCGGCTGAATGTGAACGTGGGGAAGGGGCCTGTGCGGAAGTCTGGCGATGCGGCGGGGAAGAGCGCGTTTTCCCAGCACGATCGCGGATTTTTCGGGTTCGACTCTCCCTGCGATCGTGGTACCAATCGAGCCGGCGGGTTGCTGGGCGCGGTTTCCGGAAGGCACATGCATGCGGCGTGACTTGGAAGTGCGACTCGCTCTCGAAACGATCCAAAGCGTGCTCACGCGCGTTTCGACCACCGCTTATTCGCGCAATCTCGAAGAGTTGATCGATCTGGTGGAACTGGCCCTTTGGGAGCCGGATAGCGGGCACTCGAGTGGCCAGGACACGTCACCTGGTGCCGGTCGCGACCTTCAGGGCCGACAGGACCGCGAGGCCGTCGCAGCCTATTGGCGAAACTGAATCCTCTCAGGGGGCGTCAGCTAGATAGGTGAAGTGGTGGCGCAGCGTGCGCACCTACGACGCCGACTTAACCAGCTTTAGCCGAGTTTTGCGGGCTTTCGGGAAGGGTACCACGCGTGCTTCCGGGCGGAGGGATGCGACCCGGATCTGGCGAGGCATATCGCACCTTCATCCGTTGACCGGATAGTCTGAAACGGATTCTTGAGCCCCCGCTGGAAGCGAGGACACTATTCTGGCTTGGGTGGCATGGAATGCGATCGCGCCGGTGGGGTGTGCCGCCGGGTTCTGCGAGTCCTTGAGGCCGCAGTGTCGGTCTGCGCCTCGCCTTAGATGGCGGCGCTCTGGGCCCCAGGCTTAGTCACGCCTGTTCGCCCACGGGTGAGGACGGTGCGCCGGCGTCCTCGACCGGCTTGCCGATGCTCTCCAGATAGAGAGCCGCAGCTGCCGTCCTGTTGCGGGCCCTCAGCTTCCGTATGATGTTGTGTACGTGAACCTTAATGGTGTGTTCGGAGAGGTTGAACCGCTCGGCGATCACCCGGTTCGGGCAGCCGGTCGAAACCATTTGCAGGACCTGCAGTTCGCGCTCCGTGAGGACCGATATGGATGCCGGGGCGTTGCGCTCGCCGTTCGAAGTGTCCACGTTCTTCTGACGGGCGCGATCGAGCTGCGAACGGGCGAACGAGATCGGGGCGAACTCGCCGCCCCGCAGCAGGAGGCGCAAGGCTAGCAGCCACGTTTCCAGACGCAGGTTCATCGGAAGCACGCTGCGCACCAGATTGTTGGTGACGAGATGATCGGTGATGTCGGACGTGGTGTGAGCGCTTTCGACGACGAGCGCCACCACGCGATCCCTGTGCGCGTCGAGCAGGACCCGTTGCTCTTCCGACAGGCTTCCGACAGCCGCTTCCTCGAGCAGTATCGCGGCCAGCGGCGGATCAAAGTCGGACAGCGTATCGCGCAGGCTCCTCGCGCGCTGGATTTCCAGGTTCGGAAATTCGTGCATCAAAGCGACTATATTGCAATCTGGAATGAAATCAGGAGACCCAACCAGCAGGAGTGATCTGCTGTTGCTTCTCGCTACGTCGCTAGGATCTGTTCCTTGTAAATGATGTACAAGCATTTCAATGTTTTTTCATTAACTGTACATGTGACATGGGACTTTCTGTCGCGGTTTGACTTTCTGTCGCAGGTTTCCGTATCGCTCGTCCAGCTCCAAGCTACCAATTCGAACAGGATTGACTGACGGTCATGCTTCGGGCGGCTAGTTGCATACGAAGACCTACATCGTTTGGTGGCGTGCGGATGATGCCAGCTTACCTCGGCGCGCCGCAGCAGCGGACGGGGAGCGGATCGCTTCGTCGGGAAATGGCGCCAGCGAGGTCATTGCACTGCCATGTCGTTTGGCGTTTCGTGGATGGGAGGATCGAGCCGACGTTGCGGGGCGGATCGACGAAGGAGTTTCTCGACGACGCGCCGCTTCAGGGAGCGCGGCTCGAGCACCTGAACGTCGCGATCGAACACCGCGCCGTTGAGTTCCCGCTCGTTCGATAGCGCGAGCTCCACGCCCCATCGTGCGGCCACGGCGGGATCGAGCCCGTCGGGCAACCCCATGCGTGTCGCCAAGATTCCCGGCATCCAGGTAGTCACCACGATATCCGGGAAACGATCGCCCAGATCTGCGACGAGGGCGCGCGAGAAGATGCGGGTGGCCCCCTTCGAGACGCTGTAGGCGCCCGCACCGGGCAACGGCGCCAGATCCGCGAAACTGCCCACATTTACGATGCGGCCGCGACCGGCGCGCACCATGGACTTAAGTGCGGCGTGGCTACAGTTGACGGTCCCACCCAGATTGACTGCGAGACAGGCCATGAATTCGTGGGGCGTCTCGTCCAGAAAGTCGCGCCGGGGGTGGACGGCCGCATTGTTGATGAGGATTGTCGGGTCGCCGACGGTCTCGCGGATCTCCTGAAACGCGAGGGCGACGGCATCTGCATCGCCAACGTCGACCTGCATGGGCACGATCCGCGCGCCCGGGGCCATTGATGCTGTCGTCTCCAGGTCAGCGAGGTTGCGCCCGAACCCAACCACGGTGACGCCGCGCCTGGAAAACTCCAGCGCCAGCGCCCGGCCCAGCCCGACGCTTGCCCCGGTGACCACGGCAAGGGAGGTTTCGGGTGAAGTAGCAGTTCTTGTCGACGGACGTATCATCGAGACCTATCCATCAATGAGTTCTGGCGCGCGCTGCTTGTGCAGCGCCACGATGTGGTCGGCCACACGGATCGCGTTCGCCGCGATCGTGAGGCTCGGGTTGATCCCGGTGGATGTCGGCATGAACGAGGAATCGGTGACATAGAGGTTGCGCACACCATGGACGCGGCAATTGGCGTCCAGCACGCTGGTGGCCGGGTCATTGCCGAAGCGCAGCGTTCCGCACGAATGGGCGAGATTCAGGTCGGGTTGCATGTTCAGGAATGCCGTGCGGTGGCCTGAGAGGGCCTTCTTCACGATGCGGCGGTACTGGCGGCGACGATGGTGCAGCTCCGGGGCGAAGCTGTAATGGAAGCGCAGCCTTTCGGGATCCTCCGGGTCGAGGAGCATGCGGTTCTCGGAGTAAGGCAGGTCCTCGATGATGCCGGCGAAGATCTTTGCATTGCCGAACATCCGCGCGGCAATGAAGGCCGGAATGCGCGTAAGCTCGCGACCGGCCCGGATCCTGCGGAATATCGAGCGGTCGTAGAGGCCGTTGAGATAGTGCACGATCATGCCATAGGACGCATCCACGCCGATGGCCTGGAGAGCGCCGAAGCGCATGCCGTTGCGGAAATAGAAGTCCCTCAGCGCGAGCGCCTTGCTGGGCCCCGAGGAGCGCGAGCCTGACGCCGGCCAGATCGCCAGCATCTCCGTCAGGTGGAACATGAGATTGCGGCCGACGAGATCGTTGCTGTTCCCAAAGCCGTTCGGCCATTCGGGGCTCTTGGAAGCCAGGAGGAGCCGTGGCGAGCCCAGGCCGCCTCCGGCCAGCACATAGGTGCGGGCCTTGAGCGTCGCTCTTTCGCCGTGGCGGATGACCTCGATGTGGGAGACGCGATCCCGCGTCCCGCGGATGGCCTGGACATCGCAATTGTCCAGCACGAAGGCCTGCCCGGTGCGCACCGCCGGCTCTACCCCGGCGGTGCGTCCGTCGAGCTTGCAGCGGCGCGGGCACTTGTGACCGAAGCAGAGCTGGCAGCCGGGTACGAAGCGCACGCCCATGTGCACGTAGTAGGGGTTGAGGCCTTTCCGCCTGAAGCTCTCGGTCATGTCGCGATCGTCTGCCGCAAGGGGCGGAGGTGACCGCAGCCCGGGGTCGGGTTCCTCAGATAGCGGGTCCGCCTCGCCGCAAACCTCGAACATCTGCTCGGCCAGCCCGTAGTAGGGCCTGTAGGCGTCATAGCTGACCGGCCAGCCGCCTGTCGGGTGTGGACGGTCCTCGAGCTCGTCGATGTCGTGACGCTCAGGACGTTCGAGCGTTGCCGCATAGAACGACGACGTGCCGCCCACGCCGGCGCCAATCGCACCGAAGAAGCTCATCTCGCGGCCGTCGATGGTCGCCGCCACGCGCTTCGGCCAGAAGCCCCGGATCTTTCGGGCGAAGGGGTCTTCGAGGGTGGTGCTTAGATATTGCTCCTCGGTGTCGTGACCGAACGGTCCCTTCTCCACGAACAGCACGGACAGGCCGCGCTCCGCCAGCCGCCGGCCCATGCTGCCGCCGCCGATCCCGGCGCCGATGACAATGACGTCCCACTGTCTTCTGATGATGTCAGCGTTCATCAGTGGCATCCGTTGTCGCCACACTACGGTCGCTGCGGAGGACCGGCACGAAAAGGTCGCGCAGGGCCATGGCGGCCGTGTTGGTGATGTGGTTGTTGTCGAAATAATAGGAGTGCGCGTCGTGGACGCTGCTGCAGGAGCCGTCTTCGCATAGCCTGTCGCGCGTCGGCAGCCAGTGAATGCGGTCGTCCCGTTTGGCGAGCTTCAGGAATCCGGCCTCGGCTGCGGCGGACCTCTCCTCTACGTCCCGCCTGGAAACCACGAAGCGCTTCTGCTCTTCGTGTTGATCGGCGCCGTGCGCGAGCCGGCGCGCGACCTCGCGTGAATCGTAGAACGGCACCTCTGGAACCTGTTCCAGCACGTAGACGGCGGGAACGTACCCGGCAATCTCCTCGACCGAAGCGAGGACCGCGTCGGTGAACAGCTCGCTCTGGTCATGGGGGGAGGCGTTCGCGGTTGCGTTCAGTTCGATCGTGTTCATGGCGTCGCTTCCGACGCCGCCACCATGCGCATAGTAGGTCCAGCGGCCGATGAGCAGGATCTTCTCGATTCCGGCTTCCTTGAGCTGCGGCAGTGCCTTGCGCATCCGCTCATTGGCATCCATGCACGCTTCGTCCTGAAGCGGTGTCGTCGCGCTCTCGCGCTTAGAAATGTCGAACAGCGGCGGACATCCGGCGCGCCAGACCACCAGCCCGGAGGCGTCATTCTCGCGCGCGGCAAGGTCGATACCCTCCTTGAAGGCGCGAACGTGCGAGTCGCCCCACACGAGGAAGGTGGGGGAACCATCCGCCCCGACCGGACACACCTCTATGCCGGCGAACGGGCCATTCGCCGGGACATTGCAGCGGCTCCAGTCCTGGAGGAAATCTGCGGAGGCCTCGATATGCATGCGCACCTCCGGCCCGAAGCGCCCGGGCATGCCGTCGCGAACATAGGCCAGTCCACCGGCCAAGAGCAGCACGGCGGATGCCGTGGCGGACGCGCCGATCAGCCCGAGGGCAGGAAGGCCGCGTGCATCGCGCACGGGTTTCTCAACGAACCGCCAGGATAGCGTCGCGGCGCCGAAGGCAACGGCCAACCAGACAAGCATCTCGCCTGACGAAGCGTAACCGTCGCGGAAGTACGATGACAGGGTCAGCACCGGCCAGTGCCAGAGGTAGAGCGAATAGGAGATGAGGCCGACGAAGACGAGCGGCGGCCACGCCAACGCGGCGTTGACCGGGTTGCGATCGCGAATGTTGGCTATCAGCATCGTCGTCCCGATGATCGGGAGGATGACTTGGTAGCCAGGAAAGCCATGCCCCGGCCGGATCAGGACCATTGACGCGGCAATGAAGCCGATGCCGAACCAGGAAGCCCAGGCGCCGTAACTGCTCGAGAGGTTTCGTTCCGCGACGGCTATGGCAAGCAATACGCCGGCCAGCAGCTCCCATGCCCTGAAAGGGAAGAGATAGAATGTCGCCGTGGGAGTGCGGGGTGTCAGCAGGACGCAGGCGGCCAGCGAGGCGGCTGCGATCGCCACAAGCGCGCCGATGAGGAGGCGCGGGCGACGCCGCAGCACAAGGATCAGCAGCGGAATGGCCAGATAGAACTGCTCTTCGACCGAGAGAGACCAGGTGTGCAGGAGCACCTTGTTCTCGGAAGCCGTGTCGAAATAGCCGGCTTCGCGGAAGAAGTGGACGTTCGACAGGTAGGCGACCGAGGCGATCAGTGACTTGCCGAACTCCCTGAACTCGAACGGAAGCAGGACAAGATAGGCGACGGCGGCGGTCACCGCCGCCATGACGAAATAAGCCGGCGCAAGGCGCCTGATGCGACGCATAAAGAACGCGCCGAGGCTGATCGTTCCGCGCGCCTTCAACTCGCGCCACAGGATGCCGCCGATCAGGAAGCCCGATATGACGAAGAAGATGTCGACGCCGATGAAGCCGCCCGAAAGCGAGGCAGGCATGAAATGGTAGATCACCACGGCCAGCACGGCGATGCCGCGCAAGCCATCGATCTGCGTGATTTGTCCGCCTGCTCCGGGGGCAACAGATGCATGCACCCGTCGCGAGGCAGGGAGAGTGCCATGCATCACGGGAACCAACCGATTATGGTGCACTGTTCTCTGTGCAAACAGAGGGCGTTACTGCTGAACAAGGCTGTCCCGTCACGTTTGTTTAGAGATATCCTCTTCTGTGCCATGGCTTCACGTTAGAAGCTTCGCAAATGGCAAGACTAGCTAGGAAAAAATCGGCCGGTCTAATCCCTTCGCATTATCGGGAGGGGAAGGGAGTCAACCCTTGAAGCCAGCGTTCGTCCGAGGTTCATGGCGGCAGGCGATCACTCCCATGCTCATCAATCGCGGGCCGCGTGTTACGGCGAGACCATTCGGTGTGACGACAAATTCGGTCACTCGTGGGCTGCAGGTCGGCTGTCCGGACCGATGCGGTGGGGTGGTCGGCAGGACGGTTGCCTCGCCTTCGGCAGGACGGCTGGACAAGAGGCGACGTTTCGTTCACGGGTCCATCCTCGTGAAAGAGACTGGGTCGGAGACCGTGCACAGCAAGTTTCGGACGAGGTCCGGCGAGGCGAACCCGAGGGGGAGGCGGGATCTGTTTCGGATTGGTCGTCGTCCTTCCGTTGCATTGGCATCGGCGAGTGCGGGCTGCCGACGCCGCGGCCGGATTACCTGCTTCGAGCATCTCGCATGAACGATCTGCGCTCGATCTCCGGGCACCTCAACAGGGTCGTCTTTTTCGACGTCACGCGTCTGGTGAAGAGGCGCAACTCCCGGGTGCCCTCCGGGGTGGACCGGATCGATCTCGCGATTTTGGAGATCCTGTCGAACGATGCTTCGCATGTCGTTCGCTTCGTCGTCGAGATCGACGGGCGGCTGCTCGTCATGCCCGGCGAGATGTCCGAGGCCTTCCTTTTGTCCCTTCGCCGATGCCGCGAGCTCGGCGAAGAACCCGACCGGGCGCTCGGGAGCCGGATGGAAAGAACCGGACTGGCGATCAATCCCATCGGGGCGTTCGACGGCCTTCGGCAGCGCATGACCGGGGCCCGGATGCAGTCGCTGCGAGCTGCCGTCGACGGCGTGAACGTTCTGTCACGGTGGATCACGCGGCAGGGCGGGAAGCTGCGGAGGGCAATCCATACCGACGCACTGGAGGCAGGCGACATCGTCGGCGCGACCTATTTCGTGGCTTCCCACGACGGAGCTCCCGCCAGGCAAGGACTGCTGGCAAAGCTCCGGAAGGCCGGCGCCTCCCAGATAGCCGTCTATATCCACGACACGATTCCGCTGGACTTCCCCGAATACGCGACGCCGGCGTCGATCAAGCGGTTCGAAAGGTATCTCGACGAAGTCGCAGACCATTGCGACCTCTATCTCGTGAATTCCAAGCGTACCGAGGCCGACTTGCGGCGACGCCTGGGGGCACGGATGGGAGAGGCCCGGGTCTGTCTCGCCTATCCGACCGAACTGGTCCCGGGTGCTGAGGACTTGAGCGCCGTGCGCGCAAGGACGGGTTCGCGCGGCACGGCCGAGCCGTATTTCATCACCGTTGGCACCATCGAACCGCGGAAGAATCACCTCCTGTTGCTGAACCTCTGGAGGCGGCTCGCCTCCGAGCCAGGTTTCCGGGTGCCGAAGCTTCACATCGTGGGGCGAAGAGGCTGGCTGAACGACGGTACGACGGACCTGCTGGACCGATGCCCTGCGCTGCAGGCCCATGTCGTTGAGCACAACAGCATGGGCGATGAGGAACTCCGCGATCTGATGAGAGGCGCAACGGCCATGCTCCTGCCGTCCTTCGTCGAAGGCTTCTGCCTTCCGGCTCTGGAGGCAAGGGTCCTCGGAGTTCCCGTTGTTTCGAGCGGGTTTCCATGCGACGAACTGGGGACCGGCGAACGAGACCTTGTCCTCGATCCGCTGGACGGGGCCGGGTGGTATTCCGCCATTCTGCGATTGACAGCCGAGTCCATGGCGTCGATATCCGGCGGCTCCATGGGCGCAGAACACCAATGGCGGGAAAAGTCCGGCTCCTCGTGACGTCGGTAGACAGTTTGCCGAACGTCGGCGGGGTCTCCACCTTCGCGTTTGAACTGTCCAATGCATTCTGCAAGCTGGGGGCGGAGTGCACCTATATCGGGACAAGGACGATGCGGTTCGAAGCGGGAACCGCAGATTTCCGTGTGTACAACGACTGGGAATCCCAGCCCGCGCTTCGCGCCGGCCGGGGATCTCACGAGGAAGACAAGCGTCTGTTCGACCTTTTCGCCGGGGTAGCGAAGGCTTTCGACATCACGCACCTGATCGCCTATCACCCGTTCTATTACGCGCCGGCCATAGTTGCGGCAGGGAAGGCACTCGGCATCCCCAGCGCGGTGGTCGTGCACGGCACGGAACTCACCAGCCAGTTTCCGGAGATCATGGCGGACCGGCGCGTTCCCTGGGACAGGGATTTCTCGGGTAACGACTTGCGCTCCCGTCTGGGGCAGGTGGTGACGAGCGCTGATTTCGTTCTGGCGAACAGCGGACATACAGCCGCTCTCGTCGAACGGATTGCCCCGGGAATACGGGCGAGCGTCATCGGCTGCGGCATTTCGCGCGCGATATTCGATCGCGAGGTCGCGGAAAGCCCCCGCTACGACGCTGCCGAAAGGCGTGCGCGCCGCGCCGCGCTCGGATTGGACACCAATACCACGATCATCTATGTAGGCCGCCTCGTTCGCCACAAGAATCTCGAGCACCTCATCCAGCTGTGCTCCCGCACCGGGTTGAGTGGGATCATCGTTGGAAACGGGCCAATGCGGACATCGCTCGAAAGCGCGGCAAGGAGATCCGGAGCAAGGATCACGTTCGCCGGACAGGTTGACGAGGCGACCAAGTGGCAAATGCTGCGCGCGGCGGATTTCGGCTATCTGATGTCTATCCATGACGAACAAACAGGCGCCTACGAGGGCTTCGGAATCTCGCTGCTCGAATATGCGGCAGCAGGGGCTGCCTGCATTGCCAACGGGCTGTACGGGACGTCGGATTTCGCCAAGGACATGGTGACCAGTGTCGGCGGGGCGGGCGATCCCCAGGACGTTGCTCAGAGGATCTCGGCCGTGGCCAAGGACCCCGACGTGTTGCAAAGCCTCACGGCCAACGCCAGGAGCGCGATAGCGGAGCAGTATACCTGGGATCTGGTGGCGCGGCGCGTCCTTGAAACGATCGATGCAGAGTGAAGCGAAGATCTTCGACGGTCTGGGCGCCAAGAAGATCGTCGTCGTTGCCGACCGCTATCCCCCCAACGCGATCGGTGGTGCGGAAGTCAGCTTGCACTACGCGCTTTCAGGCGCTCCCTCGGAACTACGCGAGCTTCTGCTCGTCGTGACATTCGACGACAAGCTTCTCGAGCCGACGCGGTATGCGCTCGATGGGGTCGATGTCCTGTCGATGCCCAACGCCGCCCCGTGGCCATTCAACTTCATGTCCAGCGCGAGGCACCGCCGGCTCGGCGCGGCGAGCGCGATTACGCGAGTGCGGGCGCGGCTCCTGCCCGTCCTGGGTTCGCTCTGGAGCGCGAAGATCCTTGAGCGCCTCGCGGCGCTGGGACTTCGCTATTTCGCAAACCCGAAGGGGGGCGTCCTGACGGATCACCTTCTTGACCAGTCCGACTGCAGATACCAGGCCCTGCGTCGCGTCATCGCGAAGACCGACTGCACGATGGTCATTGCGGACAATACCAGAAGCATCCTCCTGACCGCCCTTCTGCCGAAAAATCTGCGGAAGATCGCGGTGGTGCGGGACAACCGTTTCACCTGCGCCAGGCACAATCAGCCGATGATTGTCGGAAAGACCTATTGCGACAAATGCACCTTCAGTTGCACGCGCGAAGATGCCCAGGCTCACGTCGTTCAGCGCTGGCTGCACACCTTGAGCATCAAGCGGGTCGCCCAGCAGCGACGAGCCAGCCTTCGCGCCTTTGACGCCATAATCGTCACCAGTCATTTCCTGGCCAGAGGCATCAGGGGCGTGGCCGGCGAGAATGCGCATATTGTCCGCATTCCCAACGTGGCCGGCCGCCGATCGCAGGTCACGGACGGCGAGGTAGCGACGTCGAACGGCCATGACGATCTGCTTTGCATTGGCATGCTGAACGATGCGAAGGGTCAGTACGAGTTCGTCAGAAAGGCGCGCTACTGGATCAAGGCTGACCCGCGCCGGCGAGTGATATTTGCGGGTCGTGGAGATCGGACCAAGGCGGCCATCCAGCGCTTTGCTGCCGCAAACGGCATTTCAGACCAGATCGTCTTCCTCGACTATGTGGCCGATCGCAGGTCGCTTTTCGCCAGCATTCAGAGGGCGAAACTGATCATCCTGCCGACCCGATGGAAGGAACCGGCCGGACGCGTGCCCCTCGAGGCAGGACTCGCGGGAAAGGCTGTCGTGGCCTTCGGGGTCGGAGGCTTGTGCGAAACCATCATCCACGAGAAGACCGGTCTCCTCGTCAGACCCGGCGATTACCACGCATTTCTCAGCGCCTGCGAGCGTCTGCTCCAGGATGATGCGTTCCGGACGGAGCTTGGCGAGAACGCCCGCAAATACATCGAGGCGAACTATTCGGAGGAGATGACAAGCCAACGCTTCGTGCAAACGATCGTCGACTTCTACCGGACCCCGGAACTGCACGAGCCCGTCCTGTCGCCGGCCAGGCTATCCGGCGCCGGGGAAGCACAGGCCCGAAATGCCCGCCCGCAAGCCGACGGGGCGGCCTAGCATGTCCGACAAGAAGCTCTTCCTGTTTCCTGGCGCCCACAAGACCGCAACGACGCTCCTGCAGGCATCGATGGAGGTCAATCGGCCAAGCCTCGAGGCGGAAGGCATATCCATTGCGCGGCGCCAGCCTTTCTACAGCACGGGTTTGCATGCGGCCCTGAAGAAAGCCGATGGTCTTGCGTCCCTTTCGAGGGCGCAAATCTCGACATGCCTGTCTACCGTCTTCAACGGCGCGCCGAAGGACAAGATTGTCATCAGCGTCGAGAACATCGCCGGCGAAGTACGTCCCGTTCCCTACAAGAGCATATCAACTGTAATCGAGAACCTGAGATCGCTCTTCCCGGAGCACGAAATGCAGGTGAATTTTTACGTGCGTCGACAGGATACATTCATCGAAAGCGCGTTCGTTCAGGAGTATCACGTCGGGCTGAGGCCCAATCTGGAGCGGTTCATCAAGAGGTTCCTCGACCGCCCGCTGGACTGGATGCGTCCCATCGTCGCCATGAGCAAGGCTCTCACTCCCCAGCAGGTAAGTGTCGTCCCGTACGAAAACATAAGGGAAGGTGCCGACGCGTATCTGGCCTCCTTCTACCGGATATTCTCGGAGCAGGATCCCCGCATTCTGTTCCGGAACTATCAGGAGAAGAGCCCTTTCACCAATGTCAGCATTTCCCGGAAGGGAATAGAAATTCTCGAGAAGTCGTACGACGTCGTGCGGGACCGGCAGGGGCGCAGGAGTCTTGCTGCGCTTCTCCAGGAGAGATTTGGCACCGACAGATATCCCCGGTTCAAGTTCTCCGGTGATCAGTTGAAACGTTTGGCCGAGGTCCATCGGGATCTGAACCAGCGGCTCGTCAAGCGGGGCAAGTTCTCCCAGGAGATGGCGGCGTACTATCTGTTTGCCGCCCGGGCCGCGGCCCCAAGAGGGCGGGCAGGTGTCGCTTCGACCGCGTCGTGAAAAATGACGCACCGCACAATTTCTTCTACTTTCTGACCATCCTCAGGTCATCCCTATTGTTGACTTGAGGATATGCGTGGGTCACATTCACCCCTGCAGGTCTGGGTCGGCGGGCGGTCTGAGCTGGATATTTGAAATCCGAGCCAGAAGATTCGCTGTGAGCCCCACGCTGAATGGCGGTTCCCGGCGCGGTGAGACGAAGCGAACGTCTGCAAGGAGTTTATATTGAAAATCGCGGTAATTGGCGCCGGCTATGTCGGCCTCGTGTCGGGTGTTTGCTTCTCCGATTTTGGCTATGAAGTGACCGTCGTCGATCGGGAACCTACTCGTGTCGCACAGCTGGAGCGGGGAGAGATCCCGATCTACGAGCCCGGCCTGGACGAACTGGTGCATCGCAACATGCAGGCGGGCAGGCTGTCGTTCTCGACCAGCATCGCCGCTGCGGTCAAGGGTGCCGAGGTCATCTTCATCGCCGTGGGAACGCCCTCGCGGCGTGGCGACGGTTTCGCCGACCTGTCCTACGTATATGCCGCGGCCGACGAGATCGCCGCTTGCCTGGTGGGTCCTTGCGTTGTCGCCTGCAAGTCGACGGTGCCGGTGGGAACGAATCGGGAGATTCTGAGGCGTATCCTGGCGATCCGTCCGGGCTTCCCGGTCGATGTCGCCTCCAATCCGGAGTTCCTGCGCGAGGGTGCGGCGATCGACGATTTCAAGCGGCCGGATCGTGTCGTCGTCGGGGTCGAGACGGAACGCGCGCGCGAGGTCATGCGCAATCTCTACAGGCCGCTCTCCCTCAACGAGACGCCCATCCTATTCACGACGCTGGAGACGGCCGAACTCACCAAGTACGCCGCGAACGCCTTCCTCGCGACCAAGATCACCTTCATCAACGAGATGGCGGATCTGTGCGAGCGCGTTGGGGCCAATGTGCAGGATGTTGCCCGGGGGATCGGTCTCGACAGGCGCATCGGCCCGAAGTTCCTGCATGCGGGCCCGGGGTATGGCGGATCGTGCTTCCCCAAGGATACGACAGCATTGGTCAGCACGGCCCGGTCCGCAGGCTCGCCGCTCCAGATCGTCGAAACGGTCGTGAAGGTCAACGAGGCCAGGAAGCAGAGCATGGCCGATCGCATCGTGGAGGCTTTCGGCGGGGACATGACTGGCAAGACGGTCGCGGTGCTGGGGCTTACCTTCAAGCCCAATACCGACGACATGCGCGATGCTCCCTCGCTGACGATCGTTCCGGCCCTGCAGTCGGCCGGGGCGCGCGTGCGCGGCCACGATCCGCAGGGCATGGAGCGGGCAGCTGAATTGCTCTCGGACGTCGATTGGTGTGACGGTCCCTATCACGCCGCCGAGGGCGCTGACGCCGTTGTGATCATCACCGAGTGGGATGCCTATCGGGCGCTGGACCTCGTCCGCCTGAAGCGCCTGCTCAGAGGCGATCTGTTCTTCGACCTGCGCAACGTCTACAAGCCATCCGAGGTCACCAGCCACGGCTTCCGGCATTTCCCGGTCGGTATCGGCCAGGAGATCAAGGGGGTAGGGGAGGCCGCCGACCTGTCGCGGCGTGCCGCGGTTTAACTATCTACGCCCAAAGCGCCGGTCCTGCCCGGGGCCGGCCGATCCGTGGCGAGGCCGGAACGAAGCGACGGCCGTCGGCAACTGTTTCTGCCCCGCCTCTCCACCCACTATGCGGCGGTCATAGAGCGTTCGTACCGCCGTGGTCGATCGACGCACCTTCGGCGATTTCAGGCTCGCTGCCAGGCGTGATCTTGCGGGCCCTGTCTCATCGACATTTGTGGCGTGAATACCGGCCAAACGACGCGTCGGTTCAGCGCCGTCGGAGGATGGGTAACAGGTCGAGCGCCGATCTGCGCGCTCGGGTGAACGTCGGGAACTCCTTCCAGTGGGAAATTCCGAGCTGCAGTAGTCCCTCGAGCAGATCGATGTCCTGAAAGTAGCTCTCGTGCAACTGCAACAGTTCGGCCTTGCGGATGATTGGCCGCCAGGTCCGACCCGGCTTTCTAACCGTCAGCACGTCGCCGTCCCAGACGATATCCGAACCCTTGTTGATAGGCTCGCGGTCCGCCTCGACGGCGCCCTCGACCCCGAGAAAATCCAAGGCCTGGGAAACGAAGGCCGCGGGATCGTCCCTCAGTTTGTCGAACAGGAGGAATTCGATCTGGTGGCGCGGGAAAACGGAAAGCCAGCGGCAGACATGGTCGTAGTAGAGGGATGACAGTCGGGGAGCCAACCCGTGTGCAATCGCCGGCGCATCGAGGATGCTGACGGGAGTGGGATATCGGCCACGCTTCCAATTGTGCAGATAGGCAGACACAGCCTTCTCAGTCGGCTGACGCAGGCAGATGATGACCTTCAGATCCGGGGACAGCACCCTGGCGATGTTCTTCAGCGCCAGGGGCGCCTGGAAATAGGTTGTCGAGCCTTCGCCGATCCAGGTCTCGTTTCGGACAGCCGAGAAGTGCGTCGACAAATATTGCCCGTAGCCGTCCTTCGAGAACCGTCTCTGGAAAAACAGAGGTTCCTTCTGGGCTGTTATGAAAATATCGGGATGCCGCGAGAGCTTGTCGCAGAGATAGGTCGTACCGGCCTTCTGAGCGCCAGCCACGAGGAAGTTTGGAGCGCTCAAATCGGTCATGCGTAGGCTACCCGTCCCGGCGGAAGTGCGCGGGTACCATGGCTTGGCGGGCATTGGAAGGATGCGTGGGCGCGCATCCCGCACGGCGTCGCGACCGCCCGCATCGAAGCGCTTTCCGCTGGCCCGCAGCAGCCGATCTTCTCAGAAACAGTCACCTGAAGTTTGAAGTCGGTTGCGGATTGAAACCAATCGTGCACGGCGCGGGCTTGAGCAGGTCCCGTCTGCCGCGCTATTCCCGCGGCCGACCCGCCTCCATCCGGAGCCAACTGAAAAGCATGTCCTCATGATGCCGCGTATTGCCGTACTTGGATGCGGATACTGGGGCGCGAACCATGTCCGGACGCTGAAGTCTCTGGGCGCTCTCGCCGCCGTCTCGGATGCCAATCCCGACCGCGCGGAAGGATTTGCCGTCGAGCACGACGTCCGCGCCATCGCGCCTGCCGATCTCTTCACCGATCCTGACATCGATGCGCTCGTCATTGCGCTGCCGCCGCAGTTCCATGCGCAGGCGGCGATACGGGCGGTAGCCGGCGGCAAGGACGTGCTGGTCGAGAAACCGATCGCACTCAATGTCGAAGATGCCGAGAGATCGGTCGCTGCGGCCGCGAAGGCAGGCCGGCTTTTCATGACGGGCCACGTGCTGCGCTTCCACCCGGCTTTCGAGAGGCTGAAGTCGCTTGTCGACGCGGGGGAGCTTGGCGAGGTGCGCTATATCCACTCGCACCGGCTCGGACTCGGCAAGTTCCATACCGAGAACGATGCGCTGTGGGACCTGGCGCCCCACGACCTGTCGATGATCCTGGCGATCACCGGCAGTGCCCCGGTCGAGGTGCGCGGAGAGGGTGCTGCCCTTCTCGATCACCTGAGCGACTTCGCTCATCTCCACATGGAGTTTCCCAACGGCCTGCGGAGCCATCTCTTCGCCTCGCGCCTCAATCCCTATCGGGAGCGGCGGCTGACGGTCGTCGGCACCAAGGCGATGGCGGTCTTCGACGACGTGGAGCCCTGGGCGCGAAAGCTGGCGCTGTATCCGCACGAGGTGTGGAAGGACAGCGGCCAGTGGGCCTTCACCACAAACGAGCCGACCTACGTCTCCGTGGAGGAGGGGATGCCGCTGACGCGCGAGCTGCAGCATTTCCTGCACTGCATCGAAACGCGGGAGCAGCCGTTGACCGACGGGGAAGAGGCGATCGACGTATTGAAGATCCTCACGGCGGGAACCGTCACGCACGCCTCGAAGGCGGCGCGGCGGGGCCTCGCCGATCAGCGGCTGCAGGTGCCGGATCTCGGCGTCGCCGAGCATATTTCCTGATCGAACCTCTCGCGGAAGTGGCGATGCTCCGGTTGCAACGACCGGGCAAGGTTCCGCTACGCGGTAACGGCGAGGTCGCCTTGCAGGGCGCCGAGCCGGGCGAGCTGCGCCTCGGTGGCGTCGGCGCGTTCCGAGCGGGCGATGAACCCGCCCCCAAGCACGCGCGCATCGGGACCGTCGGCATCGTAGAGGACGCAGGCCTGCCCGGAGGCAACGCCGGTCTCACCGACCGTGAGTTCCACGCAGGCCTCACCCTTGTCCATGAAGAGCCGTGCCGGCCGCGGCGGGCGCGTGGAGCGAACCCTGGCGAACACCTCAATGCCGTCGGAGCCGAATTCTTCCGGTTCGCCATCGCCCAGCCAGTTGAGCGCCCGCATGCGGACACGCCGGGTCTCGAGCGCCTCGCGGGGCCCCACGATGACGCGCGAGTGCGTCGCGTCGATATGGACGACGTAGAGCGGATCGCCGGCGGCAATGCCGAGGCCGCGGCGCTGGCCCACCGTGTAGCGCAGGATGCCCTCGTGCCGGCCCAGCACGCGACCGTCGATGTGGACGATCTCGCCGCCGGTGGCCGCTTCCGGGCGCAGCTTGGCCACGAGGTCCGAGTATCGGCCCTGCGGCACGAAGCAGATGTCCTGGCTGTCCTGCTTGTCGGCCACGGACAGGCCGAACTCGGCTGCCAGCGCTCGCACCTCGGCCTTAGGCATGCCTCCCAGCGGGAAGCGTAGGAAGTCCACCTGTTCCTGGGTCGTTCCGAACAGGAAATAGCTCTGGTCGCGGTCGAGATCGACGGGGCGGTAGAGTGCCCGATGGGCACCGTTCGGCCGGCTGCGGATGTAGTGCCCCGTCGCAAGCGCCGCAGCGCCCAGCTCGCGCGCCGTACCGAGCAGGTCCGCGAACTTGACGGTCTGGTTGCAGGCGATGCACGGCACCGGGGTCTCGCCGGCTACATAGCTTGCCGCGAACGGATCGATTACGGCCTCGCGGAACCGCCGCTCGTAGTCGAGGACGTAGTGCGGGATGTCCAGCGTCTCCGCCACGCGGCGCGCATCGTCGATGTCGCGCCCGGCACAGCAGGAGCCGGGGCGGTGCGTGGCGGCACCGTGGTCATAGAGCTGCAGCGTGATGCCGACGACGTCGTAGCCTTCGCGCTTCAGCAGTCCGGCCACGACGGACGAATCCACGCCGCCCGACATCGCCACGACGACGCGGGTGTCTTCCGGGCGGCCCGGCAGGTCCAGACTGTTTGCATGGGTCATTGTCGGCATTCCCGAATGTACCGCTCACATAGTCGCGACGCCGCCGCAATGCCAGTCCGGCGGGAGATGCGTCGCATGCGCTCAATTGCGTTTAGCCTATTTTAAAGCTGCTGCCGTACCGTGCCCGCGATTAGGTCTGTGCATTTTGTAGAGAGTATGATGACCGATCTGGTACGACCGCGCGTGAAATATGTCATTGGACCCGACGGCAGCCCGCTGACCATAGCTGACCTGCCTCCGTCCAATACGCGCCGTTGGGTTATCCGACGCAAGGCCGAGGTAGTAGCCGCGGTCCGTGGCGGGCTTTTGAGCCTCGATGAAGCCTGCCAGCGCTACGCGCTGACGACCGAAGAGTTCTTGTCGTGGCAGGCGTCGATCGACGAATATGGGCTGGCCGGCCTGCGTACGACACGCATCCAGCAGTACAGGCACTGAAGCATCGGTGACGCTTCGGCTCAGATCAGGGCTGCGATCCAGAAATTGACGCAAGGGAAATCGGCGATAGCTCATTGTCCGATCTTTCCCATCTACCGCGAAAATCTCTCTTTCCTCACTTGCTGAGGTGGGCGTCGATCGCGGACCGCTCGGTCTCTCCTACAGCAGCCATTCAGGTCGGCTCTTGTCGAGCAGGATCATGAATATGAGGCCGCCGATGATCGAGATGTTCTTGCAGATCTGGACATATTGCGGAAAGACGAAGTTCCCCTGCTTGTCGTAGATATGACGGTGCTCGAGCCAAGTCGCCCAGATCGTAAACCCGATCCAGACCAGCGCCACTGCCCAGACGTTGAAGTCGATGGCGAGACAGAGGCTCCCGACAAGTTCGATCGTTATGACGATCGCCGCGGACAGCGCGGGAAGCGGGAAATTCAGCTCCTTCATTCTTTCGGTGAAGCCGGCGAAATGGAAGAGCTTGAACAGGCCGGCGCCCGTCCAGATGCCGCAGGTCGCAAGGCGGCCGACGAGATAGGCGATTTCGTGGTCTTCCATGTCTCCGGGTGTCCCTGAGTTTGCCGACGGAGGGATCGGCTGTCCGAAGCCGGCTTGATGCCGGAACGCGCAGCCGGCCAAGAAAACCAGAACCGACCCCGTCTGTGTAAGCGAATTTTATCAATTTGGCGGCGGTCGGCCGGACCGGCCTCCATATCGACGTGTCGTCGTTTGCCCGATGTTGGGCTTCCGGTCAGGCCGGCCCGTGACGATATTTCGCTAGGGCTGCCGCCGTCGCCGTCAGAACAACGGACGCCGCGAAGAACCAGAGACCGGATAGGGCGAAAGCGTCGGCGAGACCGCTGTTCTTGGCCGCGAAAATGATCAGCGCGACGAGCACGACGTCGAGCATCGACCAGTTGGACAGCGCGGTGAGCCAGGCGGGCACCCGCGGCGCATCGTTGCGATAGGCGGCCATGTGAAGGAGGCTCAGCTTGAGCGCCGGAAATCCGAGCGAAAAGCCGGCGACGAGAAGACCGAGTACATAATCTCCACCGTTGAAGAGCTCGCGGACGATCTCGATCAGGGACGGCTCGTCGGTGAAGACATAAAGCCGCTCGACCTGGATCAGCGGCAGCGTGATGCCAAGCGCGAAACAGAACGTAGCCGCAAACAGGAGCAGGGGCAGGACGCGCGCCATGCCAGCCGTCTACATCATTGCCCTGGCGCGGGAAAGCTCGCGCTGACGTATCCCGATCAGCCTATCATGGCGCTGCGGCCATGCGGCTCCGCCTCGCGGATCTTGCCGTCGCGCGTCTCCAGCGCCTGCGCCTTGGCAAGCTCCGCTTCAGCTTCACGCAGTAAGGCTTGTGCCGTTGCCCGCTGAGCGACCAGGTCGGCCTGGGAGTTCTTCAGATTGTCGCGGCGCTGGCGGGCTGCCTTGGCGAAGGTCGGGTAAGCGAAATGCGTGACGTCCGTGATCCCCGACTTCTTCTCCTCAATGGTGATCTGCATATCCAGTTCGGAAGCCATGCGGTCAAACTCGGCGATCATCGCGTCGAGTTGCGCGAGTTGCCTGCGCTTCTCGTTGACCTGGAACTGCTTCAGCCGAACTAGGTTCACGCGTGACTTCATGTCGATACTCCGGCTACGCAACAAGGTACCCCATCCTACCTTTGCCGGCATGCGACACGGGTTCGATCCTCCGTGGCGACCGTCCGGCGCCTGCAAACGATTCCCTAAGATTTTACGCTTCGGGTAACTTTTCATTTACGGGCATCATTAATCATACGGACGAGGGCTTAAGGCGGGGTAAAAATCGGGCCGTTTGCGGCGCCCGGCTCGGTGGGGTTCGGTCGCACCGGTTACGGCGGTTTCCTCCTGTCCTGAGTGCGATGTTAAGAACCGCGATTTCTCAACGGAAATCAGGTGCGTGGGTATGAAAGTTGACACGCAAGGTATTGCGAGTTGCGAAGGCTGCTGAGGGTTTGTTAACCATTTCGTGCCAGCCTTCTGACGTTGACTCTCGCGCGCGCCGTCGCGGCGGCCGGCAGAGAAGGGGACTTAGATGCGCGTTCTGCTGATTGAAGACGACAGTGCTACCGCCCAGAGCATCGAGCTGATGCTCAAGTCGGAAAGCTTCAACGTCTACACAACGGATCTCGGCGAAGAAGGCGTCGATCTCGGCAAGCTATACGACTACGACATCATCCTTCTTGACCTCAATCTCCCGGACATGTCGGGCTACGAGGTGCTGCGCACGCTGCGCCTGTCGAAGGTGAAGACGCCGATCCTGATCCTCTCGGGCATGGCCGGCATCGAGGACAAGGTCCGCGGCCTGGGCTTCGGCGCCGACGACTACATGACCAAGCCGTTCCACAAGGACGAGTTGATCGCGCGCATCCATGCCATCGTGCGCCGCTCGAAGGGGCATGCGCAGTCGGTCATCCAGACGGGCGATCTGGTCGTTAACCTGGACGCCAAGACGGTCGAGGTCGCGGGTCAGCGCGTGCACCTTACCGGCAAGGAATACCAGATGCTGGAGCTGCTCTCGCTGCGCAAGGGCACCACGCTCACCAAGGAAATGTTCCTCAACCACCTCTACGGCGGGATGGACGAGCCGGAACTGAAGATCATCGACGTCTTCATCTGCAAGCTGCGCAAGAAGCTCGACCACGCGTCGGGCGGGCAGAACTACATCGAGACCGTCTGGGGCCGCGGCTACGTGCTGCGGGAGCCGGAAGAGATGCGCGCCAGCGCCTGATCCCGGCATTCGCTTTCAGGTACGGCCGGTTCGCGGGCACGCGGGCCGGCCGTATCGTTTTTGCGCCCGGGCCTCCGCTGGCACCGAGCGTCGTACCAAGAGGCGTTCGGCTTGACTCGCTCCGTGGCATCGTCTAACGGGGCGCCAACCGGCGTGGAGGATGACTCCGCGCCGGGTTTCGTTTGTTGCCAAACGAGCCACACAGAAGACGACTGACAAAAAGACGGCCGGGCGCGCCAGCATCCAGGCCGGACGAACAGCGAAAGGTTCAGAAATGTTCGCAGTCATCAAGACCGGCGGGAAGCAGTACCGCGTCGCCGCCAACGACGTCATCAAGATCGACCGTCATCCGGGCAATCCCGGCGACATCGTGACGTTCGGTGAAGTCCTCGCCTTCGGCGAAGGCGAAAGCGCTACCTTCGGCTCCCCCTTCGTGGAAGGCGCCAGCGTCACGGCCGAGATCGTCGAGCAGGGGCGCGCGCGCACCGTCATCGCGTTCAAGAAGCGTCGCCGGCAGAATTCGCGCCGCAAGCGCGGCAACCGCCAGCACGAGACCTACGTGCGGATCGAGGAGATCCTAACCGGGGGCGCGAAGCCGTCGAAGAAGAAGGCCGAGGCCAAGCCCGCAGCCGCCGCGCCGCTGTTTACCGCTCCGGCCGGCGAGGGTGACAACCTCGAGGTCATCAAGGGCATCGGTCCGGTGGCCGCCGGCCAGCTCAAGGAGCAGGGCCTGACCACCTTCGCGCAGCTCGCCGCGCTGACCGAAGAGGACATCGCGCGCATCGACGCGAACATGCCGTTCAGCGCCGATCAGATCCGCGATTGGCAGGAACAGGCAAAAGCGCTGGCCAAGTAAGCGCAACGGGGCTTGACGCGGCGCGCGAAGCGCCGCAAACGAAGATCGAGCGCTTTCGAGCGCAAAGGAGTTTGTCATGGCACACAAGAAAGCTGGTGGTTCGTCGCGTAACGGTCGCGATTCCGAATCCAAACGCCTTGGTGTGAAGAAGTTCGGCGGCGAGGCGGTTCGCGCCGGCAACATCATCATTCGTCAGCGCGGCACCTCTTGGCACCCCGGCGTGAACGTCGGCATGGGCAAGGATCACACCCTTTTCGCCCTGCAGGCCGGCACCGTGTCGTTTGCCAAGAAAGGCAACGGCCGAACCTACGTATCCGTGAATCCGATCGTCGAAGCAGCGGAATAGCCGGTATCCGCACCAAAACACCGGCGACCCATCTCGGGACCGGTGTTTGGCTCAGGCCGAAAAAGCATCAGGAGAGATGGGCCACCATCTCTCCTTTTTCTTTGCCTGGAGGAAGCCATGGTTGCCGAAAAGGAAGTCGCCGAGGACGAAAGTCTGCGCATCGACCGGCCCCGGCTGGTCACCGAGCGCCTGATCCTGCGCGCGCCACGCGAGCAGGATGCGGAGGCTATCGCCACCCTTGCCGACAACCGCCACATCGCGGACATGCTGGCGCGCATGCCGCATCCCTATTCCATCGGCCATGCCCGTGCCTTCATTCACATGGAGCAGCAGCGCCGCGCGGGGGTCGGCTACGCGATCACCCTCATCGGCACGGGAACGCTCATTGGCTGCGCGGGCCTGAACCTGACGGAGCGGGGGCTGGAACTCGGCTACTGGATCGGCGAGCCCTACTGGAACCGCGGCTTCGCCACCGAGGCCGCGCACGCCCTTGTGGATCTGGCCTTCCGGGAAACGGAAGCCGGGGTGCTGCACGCCGCCTGCCGGGTCATCAACCCCGCCTCGCGGCGGGTGATCCACAAGTGCGGCTTCCAGTATGCGGGCCAGGGAATGATGAATTCCATCTCCGCCGGCCAGGTACCGATCGAGCGGTACCGGCTCGACCGCAAGACCTGGATCAGCCTGCGGAGCTGGCCGCAATTCTGAAGATCGGACGACGACCGCTGCGCCCGCGGCGGTCGTCGCGATTATATCCGGCAGCTGCACGAGAGCAGACGCAATGCCCGTCCCGTTTCGCCCGCACCTTTCGCGAAAAGCGAAAGAATGCGCGCGGCTCGTAACCCTTCGTTAACGGTATCAGCGCCTACTGGAGCATGCGGACATGGTGGAACCATTTTCCGCCGGCATGGTTCTCGGGCATGACACAGTTCCATTTCAACTACGGGTGGCGTTCGGTCCGGGTGGCGGCGTTGGCTGCGTTCGCCCTGCTGCCCGCGCTTGCGTCCTCGGGATCGGCGGCGCCCGATGGCGGCTTCGCGCTGGCACGTGCGGAAGTCGCGCTGCCGGACACACCGCTCCAGCCGCTCCCGCCGGCGGAAGATGCCTCGGAAATCTTCGCAGATGCGCCTTACGGCGTCGATCCGATCGTGACCGGACCGGTGAGCGCCGAGTTTCGAGACCGCCAGCGGGCGCTGGGCTGCAAGGCCGCGACTTGGCCTCACATCTCCAGCGGATGTTACCCGGATTGAGGCTGGCCTAGACCAGCCCCCGCTTCACCATCATCGCCTCGGGTGACGGCAGCTTGCCGCGGAAGGCTGTGTAGAGGGCCTCCGGGTCCTTCG
>Ga0182742_1000223_pt1 | contig 108217 bp, 106 predicted proteins | sample eDN5th37CBELigMG_FD_128880 | JGI IMG/M metagenome (GOLD analysis project Ga0182742, IMG submission 128880) | Enriched Miracle-Growth compost microbial communities from Emeryville, California, USA - eDNA 5th pass 37_C BE-Lig MG (version 2)... ...
CGACCATGCCGATTACTTCTGCACCATCGAGGAAGGCATCAAGGGCAAGCGCGCGGTGCAGTGGCGCCTCGTCGACGAGATCGCGCCCAACAGCAAGCTCGAAGCCAGGATCAGCGAGCGCGCCAAGGCCTTGGCGGCGACCTCGCCCCGCAAGGGTGACGGCAAAGGCATCACGCTGACGCCGCTTCATCGCAGCATTGATGACAACGGCCTGCATTACGGTTTCGTCGATGTCGAGATCGACCGCGCCCAGCGCATCGCCACCATCACCATCAAGGCGCCGGAGGGCGCGCCGCCGGCCGATATCGCCGGCGTGATCGCGCAAGGAGCCGGTTTCTGGTCGCTGCAGGTGGCGCGCGAACTCGACGACGCCATCCTGCATCTGCGCCTCAACGAACTCGAGATCGCGATGCTGGTGTTCAAGTCGCATGGCGAGAGCGCCAACGTGCTGGCCTATGATGAAGTCCTCGAGGCCAACAAGGAGCACTGGCTGATCAATGAAATCCGTCATTACTGGAAGCGCGTCCTGAAACGCATCGACGTCACCTCGCGCACGCTGGTAACGCTGGTGGAGCCGGGCTCGTGCTTCGTCGGCACGCTGGCCGAACTCGTGTTCGCGGCGGATCGCTCCTACATGCTGGTGGGTCAGCGCGACGGCGACAACCGTGCGCCGCCGGCGATCGTGCTCAACGCCATGAATTTCGGCCCTTACCCGATGAGTCATGGCCTGACGCGCCTGCAGTCGCGCTTTCAGGCCGATCCGGCCGATGTCGAGGCGGCGCAGGCGAAGATCGGCGAGGCGCTCGATGCCGAGACCGCCGAGGAGTTGGGCCTCGTCACCTTCGCGCTCGACGATATCGATTGGGACGACGAGGTGCGCGTGTTCATGGAGGAGCGCACCAGCTTCTCGCCGGACTCGCTGACCGGCATGGAAGCCAACCTGCGCTTCGTCGGGCCGGAGACGATGGAATCGAAAATTTTCGCGCGGCTCACCGCGTGGCAGAACTGGATTTTCCAGCGCCCCAACGCGGTCGGCGAAAACGGCGCCCTGCGCCGCTACGGCACCGGCGAGCGCGCGCAGTTCGACATGACGCGGGTGTGAGTTGTTACTTCGTCATCGCCGGGCTTGTCCCGGCCATCCACGTCCTTCTCGCGAGATCAAAGGAAGACGTGGATGCCCGGGGTCAAGCCCGGGCATGACGAGAAGCTGAGAGTTGAGGAACTTAAGTCGTCGTCATTGCGAGCACTCGGATCAGCGCTTTGCGCTGTCCGAGCACAGGCTCCGCGAAGCAATCCAGTCTTTTTTCGAGGATTGGATTGCTTCGTCGCTTCGCCCCTCGCAATGACGGATCAGGAGATGCAGGGAGTACGCCATGAACATCATGAACGTCGACTACACCACGAAAATTCCGAACAACGTCGATCTCGCGTCTGATCGTCAGGTGCTCAAGGCGCTGGAGGGCTGGCATCCCGGCTATCTCGACTGGTGGAACGACATGGGGCCGGACGGCTTCCAGGAATCGCTGGTGTATCTGCGCACCGCGGTGAGCGTCGATCCGAAAGGCTGGGCCAAGTTCGATTACGTCAAGATGCCGGACTATCGCTGGGGCGTGCTGCTGGCGCCGCAAGATGAAAACCGCCAGGTCAATTTCGGCCAGCACAAGGGCGAGAAGGCGTGGCAGGAAGTGCCCGGCGAATATCGCGCCATGCTGCGCCGCCTCGTGGTGATTCAGGGCGACACCGAGCCGGCGTCGGTCGAGCAGCAGCGCCACCTCGGCAAGACCGCGCCCTCGCTCTACGACATGCGGAACCTGTTCCAGGTCAATGTCGAGGAAGGCCGCCATCTGTGGGCGATGGTCTATCTGCTGCAAAAATATTTCGGCCGCGACGGCCGCGAGGAAGCCGACGATCTGCTGCGCCGCCGCTCCGGCGACGAGGACGCGCCGCGCATGCTCGGCGCCTTCAATGAAGCGACGCCGGATTGGTTGTCGTTCTTCATGTTCACCTTCTTCACCGACCGCGACGGCAAGATGCAGCTTGAGAGCTTGGCGCAATCCGGCTTCGATCCGCTGTCGCGCACCTGCCGCTTCATGCTGACGGAAGAAGCGCATCACATGTTCGTCGGCGAGACCGGCGTCGGCCGCGTGTTGCAGCGGACCTGCGAGGCGATGAAGGCGGCGGGTATCGAGGATCCGAACGAGATCGACAAGGTGCGCGCGCTCGGCGTCATCGATCTGCCGACGATCCAGAAGAAGATGAACCTGCACTATTCGCTGTCGCTCGACCTGTTCGGCTCGGAAGTCTCCACCAACGCCGCGAATTTCTACAATGCGGGGCTGAAGGGCCGCTTCCAGGAAACCAAGATCGACGACGATCACCGCCTCACCAACGATACCTATCCGGTGGCGAAGCTGGTGAACGGCGCGATCACCATGGTGGACGAGCCGGCGCTCACCGCGCTCAACATGCGGCTGCGCGATGACTACACGCAGGATTGCGCCAAGGGCGTCGAGCGCTGGAACAAGATCATCGAGAAGGCAGGCGTCAACTTCCGCCTCGAACTGCCGCACACCGCGTTCCATCGCGACATCGGCGAGTTCAAGGACATCAACGCCACGCCGAAGGGCGTGCTGCTCGGCGACGCCGAATGGGCCAAGGTGCGCGACGACTATCTGCCCTCGAAGGCGGACGGCGACTTCATCGAGTCCCTGATGAAGCCGGTCAGCGAGCCGGGCCAGTTCGCAAACTGGATCGCGCCGCCGAAGGTCGGCATCGACAACAAGCCGGGCGACTTCGAATATGTGAAGATCGCGGCGTAATGTGTTGCCACCTCTCCCCGTGTGCGGGGAGAGGTCGGATTGCGAAGCAATCCGGGTGAGGGGGCTTTGCGGTAGGACGAGGCGTCTCGTTCGGCATCTGCCCCTCACCCCGACCCTCTCCCCGCAAGCGGGGAGAGGGAGTAGGACATTCGACCATGAACGCTCCCCTCAAAAAGCAGCACCTGATCGATCCGGAGATCTGCATCCGGTGCAACACCTGCGAGGAAACCTGCCCGATCGATGCGGTGACGCATGACGACAACAATTATGTGGTGAACGTCGACATCTGTAACTACTGCATGGATTGCATTTCGCCGTGCCCGACCGGCGCCATCGACAACTGGCGCGTGGTGGCGCAGCCCTATTCGCTGGAGGATCAGTTCTCCTGGGATGAACTGCCGCCGCAGCAGGAGATCATCAGCGAGGAGACCGGCGGCACCATCGAGGCGCTGGAGGACGAGATCGGCGCGCTGCTCGAGGAAGCGCGCAAGGGGCTGGGCGGCAAGGCGGTGGCGCCGCATTCCGCCAGCAAGCCGACGGTCAATCTCTACAATCGCGGCAAGCCGGCGGTGGCGACGGTGACCGGCAACTTCCGTCTCACCGAGCCGGATGCCGATTCCGACGTGCGCCACATCATTCTCGATTTCGGCGAGCAGCCGTTTCCGGTGCTGGAAGGCCAGAGCATCGGCATCGTCGCGCCGGGCACGGACGCCGAGGGCAAGCCGCATCTGGTGCGGCTCTATTCGGTGGCGAGCTCACGCGACGGCGAGCGGCCGAACACCAACAATCTGGCGCTGACGGTGAAGCGCGAGCCGCAGGGCGTGTGCTCGAACTATCTGTGCGACCTGCCGCGCGGCGCGAAAGTGGAGGTGACCGGGCCGTTCGGCGCGACCTTCCTGCATCCGAACGATCCGGCGGCGAACATCATCATGATCTGCACCGGCACCGGCTCGGCGCCGTTCCGCGGCTTCACCGAGCGGCGCCGCCGCGCCATGCCGGACGCAAGCGGGCGGTTGCTGTTGTTCTTCGGCGCGCGCCGGCCCGAGGAGCTGCCGTATTTCGGCCCGCTGCAGAAGGTGCCGGAGAAACTGCTCGGCAAGTACTTCTGCTATTCGCGCGTGCCGAACGAGCCGCGCGTCTATGTGCAGGATCGCATTCGCGCCGAAGCCGCGCAGATCGCCGCGCTGCTCGGACAGGGCGCGACCCACGTCTATATCTGCGGCCTCAAGGGCATGGAGACCGGCGTGGACGAGGCCTTCGCCGACGTCTGCCGTGGCGCCGCCCTCAACTGGGCGACGCTGAAGGCCGAGATGCGCGACAGCGGCCGCTATCACGTCGAAACCTATTGAAGAGTACGCTCGTCGCGCGGCCGGATGCGCGCAGTTGCGGCGGCAGACTAGAACCTGCCGCGGAGCTCGCCATCAAAAAGTCCCGCCATCTCTGGCGGGACTTCTGCAGCAGTCAGTACATCCGTGATCTGCCGCATCGCTCATCAAATGAGCGACAGATTCTCCGCGCTGGTCTTGCCGCGCATCTTGTCGGTCTTGGCTTCGAACGACACCTTCTGTCCTTCACCGAGCCCGCCGAGGCCGGCCCGCTCGACGGCGCTGATGTGCACGAACACGTCGCTGCCGCCTTCATCGGGTTGAATGAAGCCGAAGCCTTTGGTTGCGTTGAACCACTTCACCGTACCTGTCGTCATAGCACTTCTCCTTGAACGCGCATGCGTATCGTCCCGTACGACCGCCGCACGGGTTTGATCCAATTTCAGCGATGTCCAAGAAAAGAGCCCGAAGGCGCGCTTACAAGGCAACTGCGCAAATCGAATAGCGACAGGCTACAGGTATTCCCGGGAATAGCAAGGGATCAATTGTGTTCAGTTCGGGGCCAGTGGTCGCATGGCATTTCGAAACGGCGTTCCTATATCAACCTCATGGACACGAAATCACGCTCGCCGCGCTCGCTCGCTCTTCAGGAACGCAAACGCCTGGCTGCCGAGGAAGGCGCAAAGGCGATGGCCGAATATGCGGCGGATGCGATCGCCGCGCGCAAGAACATGGCACGGCTGCGTGCGCTGCGCCTGGCGCAAGAATCCGAAAGTGCCGCGGCCGCAAGAGCGCCGCTCGCCGGCAAGCCGCGCAAACAAGCGAAGCGCGCGCGATAAGCGCAATCTAGAAACCGCCGAACACGCGATGCCTTTGTGGCGTCGCTTGCGCGCGCATGGCCGTGCGATGGCTCGCCGCGGCGATCACATCTCCCTTGGTGCAGGAAAGAGGTGACATGTCGAAATCCGCAAATCGTCTTCCTTATGTCGTCGGCTGGGGAATCATTCTGGCGTTCCTTTGCGGTGTCCTTGTCTGGAAGGTCGCCGTGTGAGCGGCCTCACCGCGGCATCCGTCATCCTGCCTGGCTCGGCGATCGGAAGATGTCGCCGCGGGCCGGAGCGATGCGACACGCGCCATCCGGCGGTGAGCGTTGCGCGATCGCTGCGCCGGCAAAGCACGGCCGATCTGAGAGGCGCGGCGTCACGCCGCGCCTTCGCGGATGAGACCGGAGAATGAAGATGCGAGATGATCAGGCCGCGAGCGGTTCGTTCAAATCGATGACGACGGGGGCGGGGGACCGCGGCGCCGCCGCGGCCGAGGCGTGGTCGCCGGACGCCAGCGGCTGTACCGGCGTTGCGAGAGGTTGATGGTCGGCCGGTGTTTCGCGCGGAAGAAGATCGCTCCACAGGAAGATGGTGCGATTCCAGGTTTCGAATGCGGCGGCGGCGATCACGAACGGAGCGAAGATAAACATTGGCAACCCTCCCTTTTTGCTATCGCTGATATGCCCTGCCGATCACGTCCGAACGTTGAGGAAGGTCAAGCTGAACCTTGAAGGGGCGCGTGGCGGCCGACCCATTCAAATACGATCCACGCCGCGCCTCAAGACAAATCGCACGCTGGCCCGCGTTGCCACGCAGAATCCCGCTCCGGTTGCATTCGGAACATTCGGAGCGGGATTGCTTTGTCCCGTCGGTGAAGCAGCGAGGACCCGCATCATGAAAAAGCGAGAACCGTTTCCCAAGGAAGTGCTGGATCGTGAGCAGCGCGCTAGCGAAGCGCTCGAGGCGGCGCACAAGCTGCCGAGCGGCCCCATGCGGATCGACGCCTTGAAGAAGGCGGCAAAACTACGCGACGACGCAGAAGATCAAATGAAGGCGGCCCGCTCGGCGGATTGAGCCTCTTCGGTTTGCGCGCTTCGGACGGAAAAAATATGTGCCGCGCGGTTGCGGGGTCCGCGCCGCAAAGGCCAGTGCGCGCGCCGGTGTCAGCGCCGCGTCGGCTCATGCGAACGTCAAGTCCTCGAGCGAATTGCGGAAGCGTCCAAGGCGAACCGGCCAAGATGCCGACAGGCGTTCACGTTCTCAATCAGGCGTTCACGTCCTCAATTCGCGCTCCTTTGAACGACTGAAACGACAAGCGCGGCGTCCGGATGTTTGTTCCTGTCGCTGTCGGCCAGTGGACTGCGCGAGCCGCGCGCCGCCATCTGCCGCAGGAGAGCGGTGTTGAAGTCCGACCGGCCGACATCGCGCCTCGGCGCCTCGAACGTCGGCGCAAGGGCGCTGAGCAGGCCGAAGAGAAGAATCGAAGTGATCACTGATACCGTAACGATGTGCATGACCTCGGCCCCGGACATTTTTCCAAGCTGCTAATTGCCGGCATGGCGCTTTGTTCCTCGCGGGCGCTGCTTTGCGCCTCGGCGCAGGCGCAAATATCGGCCCAGCCGATGTGAGGGGTGCATCGGCGCCTGTGCCGATCCGGGACCGTCGTATCCCGGTGGCCGCTGCGCGCAGAGACGTATTGCGTCAGCGCAAAACACCTTTCGTGAATCCGGGTTAGTCTTGCTCGCTCGCCGGCAGGAAAGCCCGGCAGCGCGTCCGCGTCGGCCGTGATGCGGGTCACTCGATGATGACAGGAGGTGGGCAAATGGCGTTCTCGTTGGATCGGTCGCGTTTGAAGGATTGGCTGCCGGGTACGATCGGCGTCGTCGTGCTGTTCGCGCTGGCCGGCTACGCCGGCATTTCGCAAGGTCACCGCGATGCGTCGCCGGCCCAGGCGTCCGCCCCTGCCGCGACCGCAACGTCCGAACAGCCGCCGGCCGCGCCGGCCAAGACCACGGCCAATGCTGACAGGCCGGCCGCGACGTCCGCTCCGGCAGAGACGAAAGCTCCGCCACCCAAGGCCGCGCAGGCGTCGACGAAAGCTCCGCCGCCCAAGGCCGCGCAGGCGGCTTCGCCGTCTCCGGCGGCAAGCCCTGCGGTGTCCCCGTCAGCCGCGCCCGCAGCCGCGCCCAAAACAACCACAGCGGCACCCGCCGCGCCGGCGCACATGCACGGCCATGACATGACGACGATGGCGCAGGCGCCCGGTGCTGCGCGGACTGCTGCCGGCGCGTCGGCGGCCACCGGCATTCCGGGCGATGTCGCGCATGGTCGGCAGGTCTTCAAGAAGTGCCAGGCCTGTCATTCGATGCAGCCCGGCAAGAACATGCTGGGGCCGAGCCTGGCCAATATCATCGGCACCAAGGCGGGCGAGGTGCCGAACTACAGCTTCTCGCAGGCGATGAAGCAGAGCGGGATCACCTGGACGCCAGAGAAACTCGACGCCTATCTCCAGGATCCGCAGAAGGTGGTGCCCGGCAACAAGATGCCGTTCCCCGGGCTGAAGACCGACGCGGACCGGACCGACGTGATCGCATTCCTCGCGGCGCCGAGCGGCGATGCCGCGGCCGCCGGTGCTGCGCCGGCCGCCGCCCCTGCCGCGCCCGCGCCCGCCGCGACGCCGCCGGCGGCCTCACCTGCGGCGCGCCAGGTCACCGCCTATCTGTCGGACGCCAAATACACCTTGCGGTCGGGCATCGCGGAGGGACGAATGGTGTTTCTCGGCGTCGGCGGCACCATCGACGGCAAGGTCAACCCGATCCTCACCGCGGTGGAGGGACAGGTCGTGCAGGTGACCCTGATCAACGGCGAAGGCACCGAGCACGATATCGTCTTCCCGGATCAGGATGCGCGCTCGCCGCGCGTCGTCAGCAAGGGCGCCAGCACCAGCATCGTCTTCCGCGCCGGCAAGGCCGGCGACTTCCTCTATTACTGCGACGTGCCGGGCCATCGTCTGGCGGGCATGGAGGGCCAGTTCCTCGTGACCGCGACGCCGGCCGCGCCGGCCGTGGTGGAGGCCGACATCTCACGGCCGCCCACCGATCTGCCGCCGCCGATCGGCAAGCGCGATCCGAAAACCGTGCGCGTCGATCTGCTCACCGTCGAAATGGAAGGCCGCCTCGCCGAGGGCACGACGTTCGGGTATTGGACCTTCAACGGCAAGGTGCCCGGGCCATTTGTGCGTGTGCGCGTCGGCGACACCGTCGAGGTGCATCTGAAGAATTCGGCCGACAGCAACATGATCCATTCGGTCGACTTTCATGCGGCCACCGGCCCCGGCGGCGGCGCGGCGGCGCTGCAGGTCGATCCCGGCAAGGAGAAGTCGATGAGCTTCAAGGCGCTGAAGCCGGGACTCTACGTCTATCACTGCGCGACGCCGATGGTGGCCGAGCACATCGCCAACGGCATGTACGGCCTCATTCTGGTGGAGCCGGACGAACCGCTGCCGCCGGTTGATCACGAGTTCTACGTGATGCAGGGCGAGATCTACACCGACGCGGCTTTCGGTCAGCGCGGCAGCCAGGAGTTCAGCGTCGAGAAGTTGCTTGCCGAGAAGCCGGAATATTTCGTCTTCAACGGCTCGGTCGGCGCAATCACCAAGCTGCATCCGCTGCATGCCAAGGTCGGCGAAACGGTGCGGCTCTATTTCGGGGTCGGCGGTCCGAACTTCACCTCCTCGTTCCATGTCATCGGCGAGATCTTCGACAAGGTCTATAACCTCGGCGGCGTCGGCAGCCCGCCGCTGCAGGATATCCAGACCGTGACGGTTCCGCCGGGCGGCGCGGTGATCACCGAGTTCAAGCTCGACGTTCCCGGCGGCTATACGCTGGTCGATCACGCGCTGTCGCGCGCCGAGCGGGGCCTTGCCGGCATGCTGGTGGTGGAGGGTGAACCGAACCCGGACATCTTCCACGGCGTGGTCGAGCCGGGCATGGGGCACTGAACGAGGCGCGCCGCGTTGCGAGGCACGCTGGCGAAATTCATCGCCAGCGTGCCTGCACAGATAACGTGATCATGGCCAACGTGACCGGGACGGTGCAGACCGTCCTTCGAAGCGTGAGCTTGATTTTCGAGGGAAACTCACTAGCCTCGGCTTATCGTCAACAACGAAAGGAGGTGGTCCAGTGTCTCATTCCAAACGCTGTCACCTCGCTGAGGTCGCCCGCTAAGCTTGCGAGCTTCGGACAGGGCGGTCCTTCCGCCTGGTTCAGCGAGTCGAAGAAGGGCGCGGGAGCATGCTTCCGCGCCCTTTGACATTATCTTGACACTATCGCTCCGCGCGGGCGCGCGATTTTTTCGCCCGTTTCACGCCGCGCTTGCGCGCAAAGGGCGGCTTCGCCTCTTTCGGCGGCTCGGAGCCCCTGACGCTCTTCTTCAGCGCGTCGCGCAGATCGATCGGCACGTTATGTTTCTTCAGGAGATCGGCGAACGCCTCGTCCACCAGTTCCTGAAAGGTCGCCATGCGGCGGCGCCCGAGATCGTTGAGTTTCCAGAGCGTCTCGTCGTCAACCTGGATTCGCTTACCGGGCATCGCTAGGCCGACTTGCGCTTGCGCGCCGCCGTGGGCTTCGCCGGGGCCCTTGCCGTTTCTTTGGCCGTTTCTTTGGCCGCCGCGCCCTTGCCCGCGATCGGCAGCAGCATTTCCTTCTGGCCGGGGATCGCCTTCTTCCCGCGCTTTGTTTTAGCCTTGCTCGGCGCCGCTGCCTCGGCGCGGCCGCCGGAAAGACTCTTCTTGAGCGCGTCCATGAGATCGATGATGTTCTCGCCGCGCGGCCGCTCCTTGGCTTTGATGGTCTTTCCGGCGCGCTTGGCATTGATCAGATCGGTGAGGGCGGTCTCATAGCGATCCTCGAACTTCTCGGGATCGAACGCGCCGGATTTCTGGTCCACGATGTGCTTGGCGAGGTCGAGCATCTCCTTGGTGACTTTCACATCCTGAATGTCGTCGAAGTATTCGTCCTCGTTGCGGACTTCGTAGGGGTAGCGCAGCAAAAGGCCCATGAGGCCCTTTTTCATCGGCTCGAGGGCGATGATGTGCTCACGGCTGGTGAGCACGAGCCGGCCGATCGCCACCTTGTCCATCGCGCGGATGGTTTCGCGGATCACCGCATAGGCATCGTGGCCGATCTTGCCGTCGGGCACGAGATAATACGGCCGCACCACGTAGCGTTGATCGATCTCGGCGCGATCGACGAACTCGTCGATCTCGATGTTGCGTGAGGATTCGATTTCGATCTTCTCCAGCTCTTCGGGCTCGATGGTGATGTAGCTGTCGGTGTCGACCTTGTAGCCTTTGACGATGTCGGCGGACTCGACTTCCTCGCCGGTGTCGGCGTCCACCTTCAGATATCTGATCCGGTGTCCGGTCTTCCTGTTGATCTGGTTGAAACTGATTTTTTCGGTATCGGAGGTCGCCGGGTAGAGCGCCACGGGGCAGGTCACGAGCGAAAGGCGCAGGAAGCCTTTCCAGTTGGCGCGCGGGGCCATGGGATACTCCGGAACTCGACGCAACAGGACCCCGATTCAAACCCGCAGGGGGGCGGTTGGTTCCCCGGTCGGATCGCTGGTCAGTCCGGATCGTTTTCGCGCGGCCTTGGCGGGCTGCCGATATGTCGTCCAGTCGCGGAAGCCGTCAGCGCATCGGTTGCGGCGCAGCTCGGGTCTCGCGCGCAACATTTCATGTTTACGGCCAGGGCCGGCGCCGTTGCAGGCTGAAGCCGGCAGATCGACAGGACGAGTCAGAACAAAACCCGCCTCCTGGGGGAATCCGGAGACGGGTTGAGCAGTCTTGGAAGGTGACCGTCAGAACGGCGGCCCACGGGACAATGTGAAAATACGCTGGCGCTAAAACCTCAGCCCGATTGCGACATCCTGCCACAGGCAGCGTGCCGGCGCATCCCCCAAATGGGTGGCCTTTTGCTACTCCGGGGAAAATCTGGCCGGAAAGAGCCGCCTCGCCACGGGGCATCGCACCGCATCATGCGACGCCGGCCGGCGCGACCAGACGTGCCGGCGATCGGACCGGCCGTCCGGATGCGCCCGGACGCCGCGTCGCAACGCGGTCGGCGCCGGCGGCGCTGGCTTATTCCCCCGATACCGGCACGCTGAGATGTGCGTAGACGATGCCGCCATCGACCGCGATGGCGTTACCGACGACGTAGTCACCGGCGCGCGAGGCGAGATAGATGGCGATGCCGGCCATGTCCTCGTCGGTGCCGATGCGCTTTGCCGGAATCGCCTTGGCCACCGCGTCCGCCTGATCGCGCGCCGCGCGGTTCATGTCTGAAGCGAACGCGCCGGGGCAGACCGCGGTGACGACGATGTTGTCGTGAATCAGCCGGGCCGCCATGCGCCGCGTCAGGTGGATCACCGCCGCCTTGCTGGCCTGATAGGAATAGGTCTCCATCGGATTGACGGAGAGGCCGTCGATCGAGGCGATGTTGATGACCTTGCCGGGCTTCTCTGCCGTCGCCGCGGCGCGCAGCGGCTTCGCTAGCGCCTTGGTCAGGAAGAACAGCGACTTGACGTTGAGGTTCATCACCTTGTCCCAGCCGCTCTCCGGAAACTCGTCGAAGGTGGAGCCCCACGCCGCGCCGGCGTTGTTGACGAGGATGTCGAGCTTCTCCTCGCGCTTCATGAACTCCTCGGCGAGCTTGTTGCAGCCTTCGACGGTGGACATGTCGATCGGCAGCGCGATGCACTCGCCGTCATAGGCGGCGGAGAGTTCTTTTGCCGTTTCCTCGCAGGGGCCCGCCTTGCGCGCGGTGATGTAGACTTTGGAGGCGCCATAGGCGAGAAAGCCGGAGGCGATCATCTTGCCGATGCCGCGCGAGCCGCCGGTCACCAATGCGACGCGGCCCTTCAGCGAAAACAGATCCTTGAACATGGTATCTCCCATCCTATGCCGGGCGATTTAGTCCCCCGCGCCGGGGAGCAAGTCAAGATGAGCGGATCGCCGTCCTGCGCCGGCGGGGTAACGGTATCGGAGAGCGGCCGATCAGGCGATATCGACGCGGCGGAAACGATTCCACAGCGCGGTGGCGGTGCCGGAGGTCAGCACCGGCAGGAAGCGCTCGTCCTGATAATTGCCGTTGAGCGAGATGCGCGGCAGCGCCGTCAGGTGCGCGGCGTTCTCGGCGAAGATCATGCCGGGCCGGGTCGTCACCGCGGTGTCGAAGCCGGCCTGTCGCGCCAGCGTGAATTCGCGCTGCCCGGCGGCCAGCTTGTCGCCATAGGGATAAGCGAGATGCTTCACCGGCCGCTGCAGCGCCGCCTCGATGTCGGCGCGGTTGGTGGTGAGCTCGTTCCGCGCCGCGGCCTCGCTCTGCTTGGCCAGATTGTCATGGGTGATGGTATGGGCGCCGACGGTGAGCAGCGGATCGCTGTCGGCGAAGGCCTTGAGTTCGTCCCACGACAGGCAAAGCTCGCGGCTGATGGCGCTGTCGTCGACGTCATAGCGCTGCCGCAGCGCGCCGATCTCGCGATGGATCGCCCCGCTGTCGGGAAGATGGCGCAGCCATTCGTGCAGTTCGACGAACGCGGCCTGCTTGCCCTGCAGCGTGCCGGTGTCGAGCCGCCTCGTCACCCCGTTGTCGGTGAACTCCACGGTTGCAGTCTTGGCGATCACGCGCTCCAGCGCCACCCACCACAGCCGCCCGATGCCGTTGGCGAAATCGCTCGCCACATAGACGGTGTAGGGCGCGGCGAATTCGCGCATCACCGGCGCGGCAAAGTCGCGATTGTCGCGATAGCCGTCGTCGAGGGTGAAGCAGACGAAGCGGCGGGTGAAGTCGCGCTCGACAAGGCGGCGGCGCATTTCGTCGAGCGAGACGATATCGATGCCGAGGCGGCGCACGTGCTTGAGCGTCGCGCGCAGGAACTCGGGCGTGACCTCGAGATGATGGTTCGGCTGGAACGCGGCATCGCGGCGCGGCCGCACATGATGTAGCATGAAGATGTTGCCGACGCCGGCGAAGAACGGCCGCAGCAGATGGTGCGCGCCGGTGACGTGCAGTGCGCTCAGCCCGGAACGGATGATCTGATCGCGAAGCTGCTTCATGGCATGGCGGGCCGTTCGATGATGAGATGTGCGGGGCGCGATGATGGCGGCGTCGGCAGGATCCGACGCGGCGACGCAGGCGCGGTTCAACCCTACCTTGTTCGTTGAACGGGACAACCCCTAACAGGCGTCCTGTCGGTCGCAGCGTCACCACGTCACATTTCGAAATTGACAGCGTCACAAGCATTTGTTTTCACTCCGTTTCAGGACCCGTAGGGAATCGAATGCGCGGACTTTTCAGGTGGAGCAGGAAGTGGTGGCCGGGTCTGGTTCCGCTTGCCGTGCTGTGGTGCCTTGCGGCGTGGGACGACACCGTGCCGCTCGAGCAGGAACTTGCGGCCATGGCCACGGCCGCGCTGAAGAGCGATGTGCTCGACAAGACGCGGCTGGATGTTGCGGGCCGCGACGTCACGTTTTTCGCCGACGCCTTTTCGGAGGAAGGACGGCGCAGCGCAGTGACCTCCGTCGAATCCGTGCCCGGCGTGCGGCTGGTCAACGACAACACGCGCCTGGTGCCGGAAGCCAAACCCTATGTCTGGTCGGCGCAACGCGACGTGGTTCGCGTAACCTTCAGCGGCGCGACGCCGCTGCCTGCGATCAAGGCACGGCTGCTCGACGCGGCGCGCACCGCGCTCAACGGCGTCGAGGTGGTGGACCAGACCAGCTTCGCGCGCGGCGCGCCGCCGCGCTTCGATGCCGCCGTGCTGTTGCTGATCGAGCAGATCGCGCGGCTCAAGGACGGCAAGATCACGCTGTCCGACAAGTCGGTGAGTCTGTCCGGCATGGCGCGCGAGCTCGGCGGCCGCGAAGCGATCTGGGCTGCGCTGCGCAACCTGCCGGAAGGCTATTCGGTTGCGTCCAACGCCATCGCGGCGCCGCCTTACGTGTTCCAGGCCAACAAGGATCCGGTGGCCGGCACACTGACGCTCAGCGGCTATGTTCCTGACAATGCCGTGCACACCGCGCTGCACGATGCGGCCGAGCGCAAGTTCTTCAGCGAGAAGGTGACCGACAATCTCAAGGTCAGCATCGGCGCGCCGAAGCACTTTGCCGATGTTGTCACCCGCGCCCTCGGCGCGCTGTCGCGGCTTTCCACCGGTTCGCTGGAGGTGGCCGATCGCGAGGTCAAGCTCTCCGGCGACGCGCTGTTCGACGGCGCCGCCACCCAGATTCGCCAGGGACTGGCCAAGGACCTGCCGGAAGGCTGGACAGCCAAAACCGAGATTTCCGTGAAGCCGCCCGCGGCCCCGGTCGATGCCAGCGTCTGTCAGCGGCTGTTCTCGGAGGTCTTGAGCCAATCGCGGATCCGTTTCGAGCCCGGCAGCGCCAGCATCAGTCCGGACTCCGCCGGCCTGCTCGATAGGCTTGCCGAGATCGCCTTGCGCTGTCCGGCCGCCGGCATCGAGATCATCGGCCAAACCGATGGCGACGGCGACGCCGCGGCCAATCAGACCCTGTCGGAAGCGCGCGCCAAGGCGGTGGCCGACTATCTGGTCAAGGCGGGGCTGCCGGCCGACCGGTTCAAGACCTCGGGGCAGGGCAGCGCGGTGCCCGTCGCCGATAACGACACCGAGGAAGGCAAGGCGCAGAACCGCCGTATCGATTTCGTGGTGAGGTGATCCCATGACCTTGTTCCTCACCTTCCACTGGGGCTGGCTGCTGGGCGCGCTGCTGCTCGGTCTGGCAATGGGATGGATCGCGGTGGTCCAGCATGGCGAGGGCCTGTCCAAGGTGGCGATCCAGCGCATCGCGCTTCTGGTGGTGGTGCTGGTCGCGGTCGCGGTGTCGCGCGTCGTGCCCGGCCGGCCCGGTTACTGGCTCGATCTTGGTCTCGTCATGTTTGCGGCCTATCTGGTGGGATGCGCCATCGGTTCGGCTTTGCGCGACCGGTTCATGGCTCGCCAGATGGCGGCGCACGCGGCCCGCTCGTCCGGAACGGAGACGTGAGGCGTGGCGGCGGGTGCGCCGCAGAGCCGGCAGAATGCGGGCACCTGGTGCCGCATGGAGCGCTGTGCCGCAGGTCGGCAGGGTTGACGCCAAGATGAGCGGTGTTGAAGCTCCCGCAGAGGGGTGTTGGGCGCGAGGCCTGCCGGCGGGCAGGGCAATCGGCGCCGCAGCTTCACGTCATTGTCAGAGCCTTCGTTACGGAACAGCCATCGGGTTGCATGCGGTCGATCGAATCTGAAGCTAGGCTGGAGAGCCGCGCGATGTGGCGAACTTCGGAGTCCGATCCAAGTGCAAGCAGGGATGTGACGCCTCACGTGTGTGATGCAGTTTTCCTCGGCCGCGAAACGCGCTACCACGGTGAGGCCGGAGTGCGTGTCGCGGGGGCCAAGACCCTGATCGCGGGGTCGGATACCGCGCGGGATCACCATTCGAGGTCGAGATGCAGGATCTAATTCGCAGGGCGCTGGAGGTTCTGCGCGCCAAGCAAGTCCTGCGCCGGCTCGGTGTGCTGATCAGCCTCACCGTGATCGGCATCGCCTGCTACATTCTGTTCCACCTGCTGCGGACCATCGACGTCGACAAGGTGATCGACGCGCTGGCGCGCGGCGACCTGCGCTCGATCGCGCTGGCGGCGCTGTTCGTCGCCGCGAGTTACTTCACGCTGACGTTCTACGATCTGTTCGCGCTGCGCACCATCGGCCATCCCGAGGTGCCTTACCGGATCAGCGCGCTGGCGGCGTTCACCAGCTATTCGGTGGGACACAATGTCGGCGCCAGCGCCTTCACCGGCGGCGCGGTGCGCTACCGCATCTATTCGTCCTGCGGCTTGAGCGCGGTCGACGTCACCAAAGTGTGCTTCGTGGCCGGGCTGACATTCTGGCTCGGCAATGCCGCCGTGCTCGGCATGGGCGTCGCCTATCACCCCGAGGCGGCCTCGGCCGTCGATCAGCTGCCGCCGTGGATCAACCGCATCGCCGCTTTCGCGATCCTGCTGGCGCTGTGCGGCTACGTCGCCTGGGTGTCGCTGGCGCCGCGACAGGTCGGACGCGGGCCATGGGCCGTGGTGCTGCCGGGCGGCGGGCTGACCCTGCTGCAGATCGCGATCGGCATCGTCGATCTCGGCTTCTGCGCGCTGGCGATGTACATGCTGGTGCCGGACGAGCCGAACCTCGGTTTCGTCGTGGTGGCGGTGATCTTCGTTTCGGCGACGTTGCTGGGCTTCGCCAGCCACTCCCCCGGCGGTCTCGGCGTGTTCGACGCCGCGATGCTGGTCGGCCTGTGGCAGATGGACAAGGAAGAGCTGCTGGCCGGAATGCTGCTGTTCCGGCTGCTCTATTATATCGTTCCGTTCGTGCTTTCTGTCATGCTGCTGACGTTTCGCGAGGTTATTCTCGGCTCGCGGTTCAAGCAGCCGCAATCCCTGACCCCGGGGGACGCCCCGGCCGGCCTCGGCATATCCCGATCGGAAAAATACGGTGACTCTGGCGCCTGACCGTTCGCACGCCCCGTCTGATCGCGCGGCCGATCCGTCGCCGCCGATGATGTCGCTGTTCGCGCCCTGGCCGGACCGCTTGCGCAACGCGGCGCCGATCCTGCTGGTCGCAGGCCTGGTCTGCGCGGCGCTGGGAATGTTCGGCCCGCTGGCCGCATGGCAGGCGCTGCTTGCCTTCGCCTGCATCGTCGGCGCGGCGCTGGTGCCCTGGCAACTGCACGACAGCACCGCCTCACGCGACGAGACCCCCGGCACCGATCCGGTGGAAGCTCCGGCGGTCGATGCCGTGGTGTCGGGCATGACCGATCCCGCCGTGCTGCTCGATCGCGCCGGCCGCGTTATCCATCTCAACGCGGCGGCGGCGCAACTCGCCCCGGCGCTGCGCCGCCGCGAGCTGGCGCAGTTCGCGCTGCGCACGCCGGAGATCATCGCCGCGCTGCGCGAGGCCATCGCCAGCGCGACGCCACGCCGCGTCACCTTCGTCGATCACGCGCCGGTCGAGCGCTGGATGGAAGTTGTCATCACCCCGGTCGAGGTACCCACCACCTTCGGCGGCCGCGACTACTGCATGCTGATGACCTTTCGCGATCAGACGCCGCTGCGGCGGATCGAGGAAATGCGCGCCGACTTCGTCGCCAATGCCAGCCACGAATTGCGCACGCCGCTCGCCGCGCTGTCCGGCTTCATCGACACGCTGCAGGGGCCGGCGCGCGACGATGCCAAGGCGCGCGAACGCTTCCTCGGCATCATGCATGCGCAGGCGACGCGCATGGCGCGGCTGATCGACGATCTCTTGTCGCTGTCGCGGGTCGAACTGTCCGCGCATGTGCGGCCGGACACCAAGCTCGACATCGTGCCGCTGCTGCGTCAGGTGATCGACGGGCTGGAAGCGCTCGCCAAGGAACGCCAGGTGGTGATCGAAGCCGAGCTTCCGTCAACCCCGGCGGTCATCGCCGGCGACCGCGAGGAAGTGCTGCGGCTGTTCGAGAACCTCGTCGAGAACGGCTTGAAATACGGCGCATCCGGCGGCCGCGTGATCGTGTCGCTGGCGTCGGGGACGAGTCCGGAAGGCGCTCTGGAATGGCAGTTCAAGGTGCGCGATTTCGGTCCCGGCATTCCGCCCGAGCATCTGCCGCGCCTTACCGAGCGCTTCTATCGCGTCAATGCCGGCGACAGCCGCGCGCAGGGCGGCACCGGCCTCGGCTTGTCGCTGGTGAAACATATTCTGAACCGGCATCGCGGCCGCCTCCTCATCGAAAGCGTGATGGGCGAGGGCGCCACCTTCACCGCCGCCTTTCCCCAACCGCGCTCCGTTTCGACGGCATCATCCTGAGACGCGCGGCACCGGTCCTTATTGTCCGCGTCGCCCGGCTCGCGCGATTGGTCTGACCTCTTGCGCAGATACGGTCCGTTCAGGCTCGGCTTGACGCCGCCGGCGTGATCCAGCCCATGGCCGCGCCGCCCGGCAGCATCAGGATCGCCAGCCGGCCGACATCCGGAATGTCGAAGATCGGTTTCATCAGCTTCGCGCCCGCCGCCACCGCTTTCGCCACCCGCGCATCGACGTCGTCGACCGCCAGATACGGCATCCAGTTATCCGGCATTTCGGCAAATTCCGGCCCGGACACCTCGTAGATTCCGGCCACAGGCGCGCCGGACATCATCGCCGTCCAGTAGGTGCCGCCACCGGGCAACGGGTGTCCCTCATAGCTCCAGCCGATCAGGTCCTGATAGAGCCGCTTCACGCGCGCGGCATCGCGCGTGACCAGTTCATTCCAGTTGAAGTGGCCGTGCGGCGTCATGGCTTTGCTCCGTCTGTGTGGTGAAGCGCGGCTCAGAGCGTCACGAACGTCTCGAAGCCGCCATAGATCATGCGCTTGCCGTCGAACGGAATGGTCTTCGGATCGATGTTGGCGATGCGTGGGTCCTTCATCACCTTGGCATTGACCTTGTCGCGGTGCTTGCGCGACTTGTAGGTGATCCACGAGAAGATTACGGTTTCGCCCGGCTTCAGCTTCACGCTGCGCGGAAACGAGGTCCATTTGCCGACCTTGACGTCTTCGGCCACGCATTCGCGATAATCCAGCGCGCCGTATTCCTTCCAGACCTTGGCGGCCGTGCGCGCCAGCGCACGATAAGCCTTGAGATTCTTTTTCGGCACCGGGACGATGAAGCCGTCGACATACTGCATGAGATTTTCCTTCGGTTGTGATCAGGAATGGCAACAGGCGCCGCTTGCCGGTGGCTCAAGCGGCTTGCGTCCGTCGCTTCGGGAACGGCTCGCGCCAGGCCGGCAGTTCGTTGAGCCGCGCATGCCAGCGCACGATCTCGGGAAACTCATCGACCGGAATTTTTGCCTTGGCGGCGTAGGGCAGCGTGACCGCGGTGGCGAAATCGGCGATCGTCAGCGTATCGCCGAGCAGATACTTGCGGCCCCGCAGGTGATCGTTGAGCACGGCGCCGAAGCGCCGCACGAAACCGGTCGCCTCCTTGACCGCGGCCTCGTCAGGCGCGCCGATGCCGAGCGCCGGCTTGATGATGTAGTTGAAGTACAACGTCCCGGCGTGGCGCGAGAAGTGCTCGGAATTCCAGCTCAGCCAGCGCAGCACCTCTTCCTGCTGCGCGCCATCCGGCCACAGATCCGATTTCGCGGCGCGGGCGAGATGACACATGATGGCGTTGGCTTCCCACAGCCTGATGTCGCCGTCCTCGAGCGCGGGCACCTTGCCGTTGGGATTGATGGCGAGATATTCCGGTGTCCGGTGTTCGCCCTTGCTCAAATCGACGGGGACGAAGTCGACCGGCAGATCGAGATAGCGGGCGACGGCGCAGACTTTGCGAGGATTGATGGTCTCCGCATAAAACAGCTTCATGTCGGCCTCCTGCGAGTCGATATCAGGCGAACATCCTCTCGAGCTTGTCGAGCGTGCCGGTCCAGCCGCGCTCATGGCCGTCGCGTGCGGCCTCGTCGAAGAACTGCGCGTGGTTCAGCGATAACAGCGTACCGGCGCCGTCCGGCCACAAGGTGACGGTCACGAGCGACTCCCGTTCCGGCGTGGAGTGCCATGCCCAGCTGAAGACGAGCCGCTGCGGCGGCGTGACCTCGCGATAGGCGCCGCCGACCTCGTGCGTCTCGCCGTCGTCGGTGGCGAAGCGGATGCGGAAGCGGCCGCCGATGCGGACATCCATCTCGGCGCGAACGGAGTCCACCACGGTATGTGCGGGTCCGAACCAGCGAACTATTTTTTCGGGATCGACCCACGCGGCGAAGACTTTTTCCGGCGATGCGTTGATGCGGCGGTTGATGGTGAGGCTGGGTTTGGTGAGCACGCGTCCTCCTCAACAAAAGCGGCGAGACGGTCCAGTTGTTCGGACCAGAACCGCTGATAACGGCTGAGCCACTGCATCGCGTCTTCCATCGGGCCCGGAGTGAGCCGGCAGGTCACCGCGCGTCCGGCCTTGGTGCGCGCAATCAGCCCGGCGTCCGACAGCACATCGAGATGCTTCATCACCGCCGGCAGCGATATCGCGAACGGCTTGGCCAATTCGCTGACGGTCACGCCATCGCGGTTGCCCAGCTGCGCCAGCAGCGCGCGACGGGTCGGGTCTGCGAGCGCGGCAAAGGTGCGGTCGAGCGGATCGGGCGGATAGTAAACCATGTGGTTAAGTATAGGCGCGCGGTGTTGAACGTCAAGAGCGATCCCCTTACGCGTCATGGCCGGGCGCGTCCCGGCCATCCACTTTTTTTGCCGATGTTCCGTCAAGACGTGGATGGCCGGAATAAATCCGGCCATGACGGATAGAGATTCCAGCTACGAAAAAGGGATCGACTTACTGCGCGATGGTCGCCTGAATCAGCTTGATGGCGTCTTCGCTGTCCCATTCGGCGGGGCCGGCCATGTTGCCGATCTGGCAGCCCTTGCCGTCGATCAGCACCGAGGTCGGCATGCCCAGCGCGAGGCCGATGCTCTTGAGGTCCTGGAAGACCTTGGCCTTGGCATCGCTGAAATTGCCGAGCCGGGTCAGGTTGGCGTCCTTGAGGAAGGCTTTTGGCTTCTCGAGGTCGCGGGTGTCGATATTGACCGCCACCACCTGGAACTTGTCGCCGCCGAGCTTGGCTTCCAGCCGCTCCAGCGCCGGCATTTCCTTGCGGCACGGCACGCACCAGGTCGCCCACAGGTTGAGCAGCACGGTCTTGCCGCGCCAGTCCGACAGCTTTTTCGGGTTGCCTTGGCCGTCGTCGAAAGCCAGATCAGGCATCTTCATCGGCTTCTGCACCATGGTCAGCGCCGCGACTTCGCCGGTTGCCAGCGGCGCGACCTTCTGCGCCAGTGCGGCGGCGCTGGCGCAGTCCGGGTCGCCGGCCTGCTGTTTCGTCGCGCCCAGTTGATGGACGATCCCGTAGCCGACGATTCCGCCGGCCACGATCGCGCTGAGCAGCAGCGGCAGGCGACGGGCCGGGCGGTTGGCGGGTGTCGGATTGTCAGGCATATCGTTTGTCATCCGGGGTGAGATGCGGTTATGCAGGGGCTTGTACGGGAAACCGGGCGCAAAGCGGAATCGCTGATCCCGCCGGCGCCGGGCAAGTCGAGCGGAATGGCATGAGCAACAAGATGTGGGGCGGCAGGTTCGAGGATGGACCTGATGCGATCATGGAGGAAATCAACGTCTCCATCGACGTCGATCGCCACCTTTACGCGCAGGATATCGCCGCATCCAAGGCGCACGCCGCCATGCTTGCCGCGCAAGGCATTATCACCGCGAGTGATGCAAAAAACATCGCCAAAGGTCTAGACACGATTTTGTCAGAGATCGCGGCGGACAAATTCACCTTCAAGCGTGCGCTGGAAGACATTCACATGAATGTCGAGAGCCGCTTGAGCGAACTGATCGGCCCCGCCGCGGGACGGCTCCACACCGCCCGCTCGCGCAACGATCAGGTTGCGACCGATTTCCGGCTGTTCGTGCGCGACACCATCGACGCCATCGATGCCGCGCTGATGGCGTTGCAGCGCGCGCTGGTCGATCGCGCGCTGGAGCATGCCGATACGGTGATGCCCGGCTTCACGCATCTGCAGACGGCGCAGCCGGTCACCTTCGGGCATCATCTCCTCGCTTATGTCGAGATGGCGGCGCGGGATCGCGGCCGGTTCGCCGACGCGCGCAAGCGGCTCAACGAAAGCCCGCTGGGCTCCGCGGCCTTGGCCGGAACGTCCTTTCCGATCGACCGCCACGCCACCGCGAAGGCCTTGGGCTTCGATCGGCCGACGGCCAACTCGCTGGATGCGGTGTCTGATCGCGATTTCGTGCTGGAGACACTGTCGGCCGCCGCGATCACGTCGGTGCATCTGTCGCGCCTCGCCGAGGAGATCGTGATCTGGACGTCGCCGCTGGTCGGCCTGGTGCGGCTCTCCGACAAGTTCACCAGCGGCTCGTCGATCATGCCGCAGAAGCGCAATCCCGATGCGGCCGAACTGGTGCGGGCCAAGACCGGCCGGGTCATCGGCTCGCTGAACGCGCTGCTGATCGTGATGAAGGGACTTCCGCTCGCCTATCAGAAGGACATGCAGGAGGACAAGGAAGGCGCGATGGAAGGTTTCGCCGCGGTCTCGCTGGCGATTCGCGCCATCGCCGGCATGGTGCGCGACCTCGAGCCGGATACCGTCCGCATGAAGCTGGCGGCCGGCGAGGGCTACGCCACCGCCACCGATCTCGCCGACTGGCTGGTCCGCACGCTGAAGATGCCGTTCCGCGACGCGCATCACGTCACCGGCCGCATCGTCGGGCTCGCCGCCAAGCAAGGCCTTGCGCTGCACGAGCTGCCGCTGACGGACATGCAGGCGGTGGAACCGAAGATCACGGCGGCGGTCATGGAGGTGCTGTCGGTCGAGGCCTCCGTGAAGAGCCGCACCAGTTATGGCGGCACCGCGCCGAAGAACGTCCGGGCGCAGGCCAAAGCCTGGCTCAAACGCCTGGAAAAAGAGCAAAAATCGGGCTAGGGTCCCCGATCCGAAGTTCGCATCACGATGCGGCGCCCCTTTCGCGAACTTCGGATTCGGAAGGACACTAGCAAAGCTAAAATTTGGTGTGGTTTGGGTTCAGAAGTTCGCTTGAAGGACTCGCCGAGAAAATGAAGCGAACTTCTGAACCCACCACACCAGCCCGGTAATTCGGCGAAATTTCTCGTCGCGCCGGGGCTCGCCAGCGGCAATCAATCTTTGTATGGTGGCGCCGCATTCTTGGGGAACTCTGCTGTGAGCCGTACACCTAGCCCGGCCTCGTCCCGATGGGCCGTGATTCTGTTGACCGCTGCGACGCTTGCGCTGGCCGGTTGCGGGCGTAAGGGTCCGCTCGATCTGCCGCCGAGCGCGCCGGCTCAGCCGGGTGTGACCGAGGACGCCGCTCCTGCGGAGCAGGGCACCCTGTTCAACCCTTCGCCGGAGCAGAACCGCGAGCCGGCTGCGGCCAGGGGCCGGAAAAGGTCATTCGTTCTCGATCCTTTGCTGGATTAAGCGCTGATGCGCCATTTTGATTATCGCGACGGCGTGCTGCACGCCGAGGCCGTGAACCTGTCCGCCGTCGCGGAAGCCGTCGGAACGCCGTTCTATTGCTATTCCACGGCGACACTAGAGCGGCACTACCGCGTTTTCACCGAGGCCTTCGCAGGGACCGATCATCTGGTCTGCTATGCGATGAAGGCGAATTCGAACCAGTCGGTGCTGCGCACGCTGGCGAAGCTGGGCGCCGGCGCCGACGTGGTATCCGGCGGCGAACTCAAGCGCGCTCTGGCGGCGGGCATTCCGGCCGACAAGATCCTGTTTTCGGGCGTCGGCAAGACGGCGGATGAATTGCGGCTCGCGGTGTCGCACGGCATCCGCTGCATCAACGTCGAATCCGAGCCTGAGCTGGAGTTGCTGTCGCAGGTCGCGTCCGGCATGGGGCGCACCGCGCCTATCTCGATCCGCGTCAATCCCGACGTCGATTCCGGGACGCACGCGAAAATCTCCACCGGCAAATCGGAAAACAAGTTCGGCATTCCGATCGCCCGCGCGCGCGAAGTCTACGCCAAGGCGGCGAAGCTGCCCGGCATCGTGGTCAGCGGCGTGGACATGCATATCGGCAGCCAGATCACCGATCTGGGACCGATGGAAGCGGCCTTCCGCCTGCTCGCCGAATTCGTGAACGTGTTGCGCGGTGACGGACACTCGATCACCCATGTCGATTTCGGCGGGGGACTGGGCGTGCCCTACTACGAGGATCGCGCCGCGCCCCCCGAACCGGTGGCCTATGCGGCGATGGTCAAGCGCGTCACGCACAATCTCGGCTGCACGCTGATGTTCGAGCCGGGGCGCATGATCGTCGGCAATGCCGGCATCCTGGTCACGCGGGTCATCTATGTGAAGCGTGGCGACGTCCGCAACTTCGTCATCATCGATGCCGCGATGAACGATCTGATCCGCCCGACATTATACGAGGCCTATCACCAGATCATGCCGGTGCGGGCCGCTTCGCCCGACGCGCCGGTGCTGGTCGCGGACGTGGTTGGGCCGGTGTGCGAAACCGGTGATTATCTGGCGCTCGGGCGCACCTTGCCGGAGCCGAAGGCGGGCGACCTCTTGGCGATCATGACCGCCGGCGCTTACGGTGCGGTGCAGGCCGGGACCTATAATACTCGCCCGCTGGTCCCAGAGGTGCTGGTCAAGAATGATCAGTATGCGGTGGTTCGTCCGCGCATCGACGTCGATCAGTTGATCGCAATGGACCAGCCGGCGCCGTGGCTCTGAGCCGAACCGGCCCGTCACGTCTTCGTGTCATTCAGGTGTGGTGATAGAGTCGGGAGCGAACCGTGCCTCAATGCCGCCGTTGTGGTAGGGTGCCCTGTCGCGGGGCCACCTGGAGAATTGATTGAGCGCTGTCGCACCTGATCCGTCCGATCCGCTCCGCGACGCCGAGGCGGCCACACGGCCGGCCGCGGTCGTGCTGGAGCAGGCGGTGCGGCGCGCGACCTGGACGATCGCCTGGGAACGGGCCTGGCCGCATCTGGCCCGGTTGCTGAGCGTTGTCGGCCTGTTCCTCGCGGTTTCCTGGGCCGGGCTCTGGCTGGCGCTTCCATTTGTCGCACGTCTCATCGGGCTCGGCCTGTTCGCGGTGCTGGGCTTGGCGGCGCTGCTGCCCATGGTTCGGTTCCGGTGGCCGCGGCGGGAGGACGCGCTGCGGCGGCTGGATCATGGCAGCGGCATCCGACATCGGCCGGTCACCGCGCTCGCCGATACCGTCTCCTCGCAGGACCCTGTTGCGCTGGCGTTATGGCAGGCGCAGCGGCAACGAACACTGCTTTCGCTGAAGCGCATCCGCGCCGGGCTGCCGTCGCCGCGGCTGGCGATTCACGATCCGTGGGCGCTTCGCGCCTTGGTGGTGCTGCTGCTGGTCACCACCTATGTCGCGGCGGGCGGCGACCGCATGGCACGCCTTGCAGCCGCGTTCGACTGGAACGGGATGCTGGCGCCGGCCATTGTCCGCGTCGACGCCTGGATCACGCCGCCGCTCTATACCGGCAAGCCGCCGATCATTCTGTCCGCCGCGAACAAGGATGCTGCGGCAGCCGATGGCGCGCCGATGTCGGTTCCGGTCGGCAGCACACTGATCGTCCGCTCCAGCGGCGGCAAGCTGGACGTCGTGACCGGCGGAGGCGTGGCCGAAGCCGGGACCGCCGCCGATGCGCCGCAAGGCACCAGCGAGCGCCATTTCGCCATCAACGGAGATGGCTCCGCCCAGGTGCGCGCGCCATCCGGCCAGCCGCGCTGGGCCTTCACCGCGATTCCCGATCATCCGCCGACCATCGCCTTGGCCAAGGATCCGGAACGGCAGGCGCGCGGCTCGCTGCAATTGACCTATCAGGTCGAAGACGATTACGGCGTCACCGAAGCGCAGGCGCATTTTGCTCCGCGCGTCGAGACGACGCAGCAGAACGATGCGGCGGCGCCGCGACCGCTGTTCGATCCACCGCAGCTTCCGCTGTCGCTGCCCAATGCGCGCACCCGCAAGGGGGTCGGCCAGACCGTCAAGGACCTCAGCGAGAATCCCTACGCCGGGGCGGACGTGATGATGACGCTGACGGCGCGGGACGAGGCCGGCAATGAAGGTCACAGCGATCCGGTCGAGCTGCGATTGCCGGAGCGGTTGTTTACCAAGCCGCTGGCGCGTGTGCTGATTGAGCAGCGCCGCAATCTGGCGCTGGATGCGAACCAGAGCGCGCAGGTGCAGGTGGCGCTCAAGGCGCTGCTGATCGCGCCGGAAGCTTTCACGCCGGAGGCCGGACAGTATCTCGGCTTGCGCTCGGTGGCGCGGCAGATCGAACGCGCCCGCACCGATGACGCGCTGCGCGAAGTCGTCGCCAGCCTGTGGGCGCTGGCGGTGACCATCGAGGATGGCGACATCACCGACGTCGACAAGGCGCTGCGGGCCGCGCAGGACGCCTTGAAGGAGGCGCTCGAGCGCGGCGCGAGCGACGAGGAGATCAAGAAGCTCACGGAAAACCTGCGGGCGGCGCTCGACAAGTTCTTGCAGCAGCTTGCCGAGCGGCTGCGCAACAATCCGCAGCAGTTGGCGCGTCCGCTCGATCCCAACGCGCGGACGATGCGGCAGCAGGACCTCAACAACATGATCGAACGCATGGAGCGGCTGTCGCGCTCCGGCGACAAGGACGCCGCCAAGCAGTTGCTGGATCAGCTGGCGCAGATGCTCGAAAACCTGCAGATGGCGCAGCCAGGCCAGAGCGGTGAGGGCGACATGCAGCAGTCGCTCAACGAACTCGGCGACATGATCCGCAAGCAGCAGCAGTTGCGCGACAGGACATTCAAGGAGGGGCAGGACGCGCGGCGCGATCGCCAGCGCGGCCAGCAGGGCAATCGCGACGCCATGAATGGTCTGCAGCAGGACCAGCAGGCACTGCGCGAGCGGCTGCGCCGATTGCAGGAGCAACTGGCGCAGCAGGGCATGCAGCCGGGCCAGCGCGGTCAGCAAGGTCAGAAGGGCCAGGGTCAGCAAGGCCAGCAGGGTAACCCGGGCGACGGCGAGGACGGTCTTGGTTCGGCCGACTCGGCGATGGGCGATGCTGACGGCCAGTTGGGCGACGGCAATGCCGATGGCGCGGTGGATTCGCAGGGCCGCGCCCTCGACGCGCTGCGCAAGGGCGCGCAGGATCTGGCGCAGGCGATGCAGCAGGACGGCGAGGGGCAGAATAACGGTCCCGGCAATCGCCTCGGCCGTCAGCAGAGCGGCGGCAATCGCACCGATCCGCTGGGCCGGCCGCTGCGGGGCCGCGATCTCGGCGACGATCTGACGGTGAAGATTCCGGGTGAGATCGACGTGCAGCGCGTGCGGCGCATCCTTGAGGAATTGCGGCGGCGTCTTGCCGATCCGCAGCGCCCGCAGATCGAGCTCGATTATATCGAGCGCCTGCTCAAGGACTACTGAGCCGCCGCGCCGATCACGGGCGTCGTCTCCCCCAAGACCGACGAATCTATGCGACGCGTTTGCGCGCGGCGAGCGCCTCGCCGACGGCGGCGCGGATATCGGCGACGGAGAACGGTTTGGTGACCACGTCGTGCACGATCGCGTTGAGGTTCGACGCACGTTCGCGTTGATCGGCGAAGCCGGTCATCAACAGCACAGGAAGCTGCGGAAAATCCCGGGCGACGGCGAGCGCCAGCGCGATGCCATCCATCACCGGCATCTTGATATCGGTGAGCAGCAGGTCGAATGCCCCGCTCTCGCGCGTCAGGATCTCCAGCGCCTCGGCGCCGTCTTCGGCCGTAACGGTCTGGTGCCCGTCCATGGCGATGGCGCGCGCGACGAGGGAGCGCATTGAATCTTCGTCGTCGGCGATCAGGACGCGTGGCATGACGGTCTCTCTACTTGCACTCGGTGGCGCATCTAAACCCCGCCTGCGGCGAGGTCATGTTGATTGAAGAAGCGCACCTCCACCTCGCGGCCTTCCGGCGGCGGCGCGGCAAGCCGGGAGCGGAATCCGGCGCGCTCGCCCGGTTTCACCGAGGTTTGCTCCAGCACCGCGTTCCAGGCATAGATTTCGGCACCCTTGGCGTCGCGAACGACAAAGCGCAGGCGCGGGACCTCCACGGTGCGACGCGCCACTCCGACGACATTGCCTTCGATCACCAGAACCGGTTTGCTCTCGACCGTCTCGGTGCTGATCTTGACGTCCCGGATGTCGAGGCCGCGCAGATTCACGTTGAGGCCGATCAAGCTGTAGAACCGGGCGGTTTGCGGCAGCAGCCGCACGATCTCGGCCCGCCACATCACCACGCAGGCGGCCAGCGCAGCCATCACGATGCAGGCTATCGGCAGGGTGAGAAGGGGGCGGCGGGGACCCGCCGCGCGCCGCGGCCGCCAGCGCAGCCAGGGCTTTCGCGGGCCGGCCGCGAAACGCGGGCTTTCGACCGCAGCGTGCTGGATGTGGATGTCGTCGTCGGCATCGCTCGGCAGTCCGGCGGCGATCGAGGGGCTGTCGATCACGGGAGGCTCGGACGGGACGTCCAGCGCGGGCGCGGCCGGTTCGTGCCATTCCACCGCGTCGTGATCGTCATGCGCGGCGGCCGTTCCGGCCGAGGCAAATGCCGGCACGGCGGCGCCTCCGGCCTCCGGCAGTTCAGGGCGCGCCAGCCAGACCTGCTTGCACCGCGCGCAACGCACGGTGCGGCCGTTCGGACCTAGCTTGGCGGGGTCGATGGCAAAGAATGTCGTGCAGTGGGGACAAACGATGTTCATGAGCGAATCGCCGCGATGAAGGTCACGGGCAGCCTAACCGCGGTCCGTTAACGAACCGGAAACCATAACTGACGCACAACCGTTAAGAAATTTTTGCTGGCCCCGGCTTCGGACGCACGCGCCCGCGCGCGAAGCACCTCGAAGGGTCAGCCTGTGTCACCGCGTGTGGCGGATTGGAACGTTCGACCGGCATGGCCGCGCGGCAGGCCGACGGACATCACATCCACCCACGCGAAACCATGAGTTGCTTGTGTCCTTCGGCGTCCTGCGCTTGCAGAAGCGTGTGTCGCAAAGGGATGCCAGCGTCGGAAGCAGGACACGAGAACGGAGCTGCCTGTGGTCCGGTTCGAAAATGTCGGATTGCGTTACGGACTCGGCCCGGAGATTCTGCGCGATCTCAATTTCCAGATTCCTGCGCACTCGTTCCAGTTTCTGACCGGGCCGTCGGGCGCCGGCAAGACCTCGCTGCTGCGACTTTTATTCCTGTCGCTGCGGCCGACGCGCGGACTGGTGAACCTGTTCGGGCATGACGTCTCGCTGCTGGGCAAGAACGAGATCGCCGATCTGCGCAAGCGCATCGGGATCGTGCTGCAGGATTTCCGCCTGCTCGATCACATGACGACCTATGAAAACGTGGCATTGCCGTTCCGCGTCATGGGCCGCGCCGAATCCACCTATCGTCGCGAAGTCATCGATCTGCTGAAATGGGTCGGCCTCGGCGAGCGGATGGATGCGCTGCCGCCGATCCTCTCCGGCGGTGAGAAGCAGCGCGCGGCCATCGCGCGGGCGGTGATCGCGCGGCCGAACCTGCTGCTGGCCGACGAGCCGACCGGCAACGTCGATCCCACTCTCGGCCGCCGCCTGCTGCGATTGTTCATCGAACTCAACAAGTCCGGCACGGCCGTCGTCATCGCAACACACGATATCGGTCTGATGGATCAATACGAGGCGCGGCGTCTGGTGCTGCACCAGGGGCGGCTGCATATCTATGAGTAAAGGCAGCGACCGACGCGATGCCTTGATGGACCTCGGTCACGAGCGACCGCAAGTTCCGGCCAAGGCACGCAATGTCTCGCCGATCGTGCCGCGCGGCTCGATCGTCGGCCGCGCTTTGGTGGTGGTGGTCGCGATCATGACGTTTCTGGCCTGCATCACCACCGGCGTGGTGCTGCTGGTGCGCGCCTCGGCGGCCGAGTGGCAGTCCGACGTCGCGAGCGAACTCACCATCCAGATCCGCCCGCTGGCCGGACGCGACCTCGACCGCGATGTGACGGCCGCGGCGGACGTGCTCAAGAGCCAGCCGGGCATTGTCGATGTACGCATCTTCTCGCGGGAGGAATCCAACAAGCTGCTGGAGCCGTGGCTCGGCAGCGGCCTATCGCTGGACGAACTGCCGGTGCCGCGGGTGATCGTCGGCCGCGTCACGCAGGGCATCAAGCTCGATGTCGCCGCGCTCAGCGCCAGGCTGAAGCAGGCCGCGCCGACCGCCAGCGTCGACGATCATCGCGCCTGGGTCGAGCGGATGCGGGTTATGAGCGGCGTCACGGTGCTGGCTGGCCTCGGGGTTCTGGCGCTGGTGGTGATCGCCACCGTCATCTCGGTCTCGTTCGCCACCCGGGGCGCAATGGCGGCGAATCGTCCCATCGTCGAGGTGCTGCACTTCGTCGGCGCCAGCGATCGCTACATCGCCAACCGGTTCTTGCGACACTTTCTGCGTCTCGGACTGGAGGGCGGCATTCTCGGCGGCGGCGCCGCGATGCTGCTGTTCGGCTTCTCGGAATCCATCGCCGGCTGGTTTGCCGGAACGCCGACGGGCGACCAGTTCGTGGCGCTGCTCGGCACCTTCGCCCTGCAGCCCTCGGGCTATCTGGTGCTGGCGGCTCAAGCGATTTTGATCGCGGCTGTCACCGGCTGGGCTTCGCGCCGCACGCTGTTCGCGACGCTGGACGACATCGGTTGATCGCGCGCGTGCAGTGTCCGACTGTCCAGAGCACGGGCGCCGGCGATTGCCTCGGGAAGCGGTCGCTCCCTGATCTGAATATGGCGCGAAGGCCTGCCGAAACGGCCTGCAAATGCTAAAATCGACGCGCGCGATGTGCGGACGCGCCACCTGGATGGAGTAGGTTTTTGATCAGAGCGTGATGGACGAGCGTGTGGACCAGACTTTGCCGGAGACCGCGGCGGCGCCTGCCCGCCCGCGCGGCTGGCTGCGTGCGCTGATCGTCGCCGTTCTGGCCATTGGCTTCTTCGGCGCCGCGCTCGGCTTCGTCGGCTTCCTGTCGCAACTGCGCGTGGCCGAACTGAATCCGTCGAGCAATGCTGATGGCATCGTCGTGCTCACCGGCGGCTCCTCGCGAGTCTCCGATGCGGTGGAATTGCTGGCCAAGGGCTACGGCAAGCGGCTGCTGATTTCCGGCGTGCACCCAACCAACGGCATCAGCGACATCTCGCGTTCGGTGCCGGACAGCCAGGCGCTGCTCGATTGCTGTGCCGATCTCGATCGCTCCGCGGTCAATACGCGCAGCAATGCCGCCGAAACGCGCCGCTGGGCGCACCAGCGCGGGTTCCGCTCGCTGATCGTCGTGACGTCGAACTATCATATGCCGCGCGCCATCGTCGAAATGTCCCATGCCATGCCGGACATCGATCTGATCCCGTTCGCGGTGGTCAGCGACCGGTGGCGCGACGAGCCGTGGTGGACCAATGGCGCGGCGATGCGGCTTTTGCTGTCCGAATATGTGAAATATGTTGCGGCCGAAATCCGCGTGCGCCTCGCGGACCTTGGACTCGAGCTGTTGCCGAGTGGGATCGATCGGCCCTCGGCGCCGAGGCCGGTTGCGCCGAAGACGGCGCGAGTGGGCGCCAACTGACAGGAATCCTGATGGTCGCGATCTTTCTGCGCTCGCTGGTCTACAACGTGCTGTTCTATGTCTGGCTGGTGCTGTGGATTCTTGCCGCGTTGCCGACTTTCCTGATGCCGCGGCAAGGGATTCTCACTGTGGCGAAATACTGGGCGCGCAGCAATATCTGGCTGCAGCGGGTGATCTGCGGGACCAAGGTGGAATTCCGGGGCGTCGAGAAGATTCCCGCGGGTCCGCTCATCGTTGCCGCCAAGCATCAGTCGATGTGGGAAACTTTTGCGCTGCTGCCGCTGTTCGACCAGCCGGTCTATATGCTCAAGCGCGAGCTTCTCCGCATTCCGTTCTTCGGTTGGTATTTGCGAAAAGCCGAGATGATCGCCATCAACCGCACGGCAGGTGGCAAGGCGCTGATCGAGGTCGCTCGCCGCGCGCGCGATGTCGTGAGGGGCGGGCGTCAGCTCATCATCTTTCCGGAAGGCACGCGCCGGGCCGTCGATGCGCCGCCCAGCTACAAGGCCGGCGTCGGTCTGATCTATGCCGGCGCCGACGCGCCATGCGTGCCTGTCGCACTGAATTCGGGGTTGTTCTGGCCGCGCCGCAGCTTTCTGCGCTACCCGGGCACGCTGGTGGTGGAGTTTCTCGATCCGCTGCCGCCGGGATTGCCGCGCGATGAATTCGTCGCGCGCGTCAGCGCGGCGATCGAGCAGGCCAGCCATCGCCTGATCGAGGCCGGGCGGGCCGAGCAGGCGCAATTGTTCGGCGGCGTACCGGGCCCATCGTCGGCGAAGGTATAGCGGCGCGCGCAAGCTCGCGTCTTAAGTCCATCAGTCGCGAAAAACGCCGTCAGGATTCCGCCGCTGCGCGATCCGAGGGGGACTCCGCGCGCAGCAGCGTTGCGAGCTGGTGCAGTGGCGCGTCGTGGAATCCCTGCATCTCGATGGACTTCACCGTGGACAGCACATAATCGCGATTTGCGCCCGAACGGCCGTGCCCCTGCCGCACGTAATGGAGCTGCTGTTGCAGTGACAGCCGTCCCGCATATTGCACATGACCGCGATCGACAATGTAGGTGAGCGCGCTCACGCGCTGTCGCGGATCGTTCTGCAGCCACACCGCGCGCGTGACTTCGTGGTAGACGTTGGTGGTCTGCTCGCGCTCCCGAAGATAGGCCACGGTTTCCTCGCGCCGCGCTGCGGCGACCCGGAAGGCGATGCCGCGGCAGGCTCCGCCGCGATCGAGGCCCAGCACGAGGCCCGGCCGTTCGGGCGTGCCGCGATGATCGAAGGAATAAACGCACAATGCGCGATGAGCGCCGATCAGCCGCGCCGGAAACTGTTCTTCGAATGCAAAGCCCGGCCGCCACATCAGCGAGCCGTAACCGAAGACCCACAGATCGCCGTCCGGCAGTTCAGCTAGAGCATGATTCGTCATTTCAGCGGTGACGGACACTTGGGAGGACGTGCGGGGTCAATCGTCGAAGCCCACAAAGACCGTGGCTTCCTCGACCGATTTGCGTTCGGAGACCACCGCGTTGGCCGGGAAGCTCTCGTCCGGCCATCCAAGGGCGATGCTTTTCATGATGACCTGATCGTCGGGGATCTTGGCATGCTCACGAACCACCGGCGACTGCATGATGCCCTGGCTGTTGATCACGGCGCCGAGGCCGCGCGACCACGCGGCATTGACCAGAGCGGTGGCGACGGCGCCGCAATCGAAGGGCGTGTCGTCGCTGCCGTCGAGCACGCGATCATAGGTCACGATGATGCAGACGGGCGCGTCGAACTGGCGGAAGCCGCGCAGAACCCAGTCTTGCCGCATGTCCTTGTCGTCGCGCGCGATTCCCATGGCCGCGAACAATTGCTTGGCGACGCCGATTTGCCTGTCGCGGTGCTGGCCTGTAAAAGGCTGACCCGTGCGGAATTCGCGCGATTGCGGGATGCCGGCCACCATCCGTTCGGTATTTCCGGCTCGGATTCGATCGAGCGGTTCGCCGGTGATGACGTAGAAATTCCATGGCTGGGTATTCATCGACGACGGCGCGCGCATCGCCAAGGCGATGATCTCCTCGATCAGCGCTCGCGGGACCGAATCCGGCTTGTATCCGCGGATGCTCCGGCGGCCGAGGATGACGTCATCGAATTGCATTGGCCTGAAAATCCCTGGTTGGTCGCTGAAGTCGGTCGGATATTTGCGGTTCGCCTGTCTTCGTGCAAGACGGGAGTTCTGCAATGACAGGCCGGATTGTCCAAAATTGCCGGATTCGTTTCGTTAAGGTCGCCGATGTCCGATTCGATAAAAGTCCCGCGCCAGCGGCCGTTGTGGCCGGTATTCGTGATGCCTGTCCTGGTCGTGATCGCGGCGATCGGCTGGAGCGCGTTCTGGTTCTATGCCGCCTCGCAGGTCGACCGGAGGGTCGATGTCTGGCGCGAACGTGAGGCGAAGGCTGGCCGGATCTATGACTGCGGCAAGCGTTCGGTCGCCGGCTTCCCGTTCCGCCTCGAGGTGACCTGCGAGGATGCCAGCGTCACGCTGGTATCGCAGACCGCCGATGGTGCTGCGGCTGCGCCGATGACGGCGCGGCTCGGCAAGATTCTGGTCATCGGGCAGGTTTACACGCCGGGCCTGCTGATCGCGGAATTCAGTGCCCCGGCGACGATGGCGCCGCGCGGCGAACCGCCGGCGATTCAGATCAATTGGAAGATCGCGCGCAGCAGCATCGCCGGACTGCCCGATGTTCCCGAGCGCGTGGCGCTGGTCTTCGACGCGCCCGCGGTGGACCGCGTGAACAGCGGCGTCGCCGTGCCGCTCGCGCGCGCCTCCCATGCCGAGCTTCATACCCAGCTTGCGGCGATGTCGACGCCGGATCATCCAGTGATCGACGTGGCGGTGGACATGACGCAGGCCAGCCTTCACGATGTTCATCCCGTGCTCGCGGCGCCCTTCGACGTTTTGGTTGGCGCGCGGCTCACCGGCCTGAAGGACTTCCGGCCCAAGCCCTGGCCGGAGCGATTTCGGGACATTCAGGCGGCCGGCGGCAAGATCGAGATCGAGCGTTCCCGCATTCAGCAGGGCAATCTTGTAGCCGTGGCCGCCGGGTCCCTCGGCCTGACGGCGAACGGCAATCTGGACGGCGAACTGCAAATGACGGTGGCAGGTCTGGAACAGGTGATCCCGCTGCTCGGCATCGAGAAGATGCTGGAGGAAGGGGTGCCGCAGGCCACGCTGGATCGGGTCGCGCCCGGGGTCCGGGCAGAGGACGTCAACAGCCTGCTCGGCTCGCTGGACAGGATGATCCCCGGCCTCGGCAAGGTGGTGCGCCAGAATGCCAGTGCCGGTCTGACCGCCAGCGTCAACGCGCTCGGCAATCCGGCCGAGCTCGAGGGCAAGCCGGCACGGGCCTTTCCGCTGCGCTTCGCCGATGGCGCCGTCATGCTGGGCCCGGTCAAGGTCGGACAAGTGCCGCCGCTCTTTTAAGCTTTTTTCTGCCAATTCGCGTATGACGATGGCGTGTCGCGTTTCGCGCCGATCGATTTAAACCACGGAGCCTACCATGCGTATTGACGCCATTTCCCTCGGAGCGAATCCGCCCCATGAGGTCAACGCCATCATCGAAGTGCCGGTCGGCGGCGAGCCGATCAAGTACGAGATGGACAAGAAGGCCGGTACGCTTGTCGTCGATCGCTTTCTCTATACGGCGATGCGCTATCCGGGAAATTACGGCTTCATTCCCCATACGCTGTCGAGTGACGGCGATCCGTGCGACGTGCTGGTCGCCAACACGCGCGCCATCGTCCCCGGCGCGGTGATCGCGATCCGGCCGGTCGGCGTGCTGTTGATGGAAGACGAAGCGGGCGGCGACGAGAAGATTGTGGCGGTGCCGACCTCGAAACTGACGCAGCGCTATGACAAGATTCGCACTTACAGCGACCTTCCCGATATCACGCTGCAGCAGATCCAGCATTTCTTCGAGCACTACAAGGATCTGGAGAAAGGCAAGTGGGTCAAGGTGCTGCGCTGGGGCGGCGCGGACGAGGCTCATCGCCTGATCCTCGAAGGCATCGAGCGCGCCAAGAAGCCGTAAGATCGCGGATCGCGACGCGGGGGGCAAGGTTCATGCGGCGGCTGATGACATGGGTCGGTGGCGGGCTTGCCGTCATTCTTGCCGCCGTCGTGGTGCTGGCGGGCGTCGTCGCCGTGAATACGCTGCGCCAAAGCTCGCGGCAGATTCAGGTCGACGCGCTTGCCCGCGCCGATGTCGACGAGCAGGGCGCGGCTGCGCGGCTCAGCGAAGCGATCCGCTTCCGGACGATTTCAAACTTCCTGAATCCCGAGCAGGATGCTGATGCGCTGCGCGGCCTGCGCGCGCTTATCGCCGCCAGTTTTCCGGCATTCCACGCGGTCGCCAAGCGCGAGATCGTCGGCGGGCACAGCCTGCTCTACACCTGGGAGGGGAGCGAGCCGGCGGCGAAGCCGATCGCCCTTCTGGCGCATCAGGATGTCGTTCCGGTCGCGCCGGGCACCGAGAAGGATTGGCAGCATCCGCCATTCGACGGCGTCATCGCCGACGGTTTCATCTGGGGGCGCGGCTCCTGGGACGACAAGGGCAATCTCTACGCGATTCTCGAAGCCGTCGAGCAGATGGCCAAGGACGGATTTCGGCCGACGCGCACCGTCTATCTTGCCTTTGGACATGACGAGGAGGTGAGCGGCCAGCGCGGCGCCAAAGAGATCGCGGCGCTGCTCGCCTCGCGCGGCGTCAAACTTGATTTCGTGCTCGACGAAGGCCTGCTGATCACCGACGGCATCATGAAGGGCCTCGACAAGCCGGCTGCGCTGATCGGCATCGCGGAAAAGGGCTACGCCACGCTGGTGCTGACCGCGCGCGCAACGCCGGGGCATTCCTCGATGCCGCCGCGCGATACCGCCATCGGCATGATGGCTGCCGCGCTGGCGCGGCTCGAGGATCACAGTCTGCCGGCGCGGGTCCGCGGCGCCGTCGGTGAGATGTTCGCGACGCTGGCGCCGGAGATGAGCGGTTTCAATCGCGTCGTGCTGTCGAATCTCTGGCTGTTCAAGCCGCTCCTGGTACGCGAGTTCGACAAGTCCGGCCCGACGCGGGCGATGGTGCGTACCACCACCGCACTGACCATCTTCAATGCCGGCGACAAGGACAACGTCCTGCCCGGCAATGCCGAAGCGACGGTGAATTTCCGGCTGCTGCCGGGCGACACGCAGGCCAGCGTCACCGCCCATGTGCGCGAGACGGTCAGGAACGAGCGGATCACGATCGCGCCGTTTCTCGGCAATACCGATCCACCGCCGGTGACGGGCACGGCCAGCGCCGGCTATCGCATCCTCAACCGGACCATTCGCGAGATTTTTCCGGACGTGATCGTCGCGCCGGGATTGATGATCGCCGCCACCGATTCGCGGCATTATGCCGGGCTGACCGACAACATCTTCCGCTTTTCGCCGGTGCGCGCGACCTCGGATGATCTCAAGCGTTTCCACGGCACAAATGAGCGGCTCAGCATTGCGAATTATGCTGACATGATCCGCTTCTACCGGCGGCTGATCCAGAGCAGCGCGGGATAGATCAATCAACGGAACATCGAATCGAAGGCGTCACCCGATAGGCGCGACAGGCGACGCGTGACGCCTCGAAAAGTTCGAGGGCGATGCAAGTGCATCGCCACCTCAGGATCGCGTCAGGGCATCATCCGATTGGTCACACCGCCGGCGGTGGCAGGCCGCGGATCGCGCAGGCGGCGCGCAGCGTGTTCACCAGCAGGCATGCCACGGTCATCTGGCCGACGCCGCCCGGCACCGGCGTAATGGCGCCGGCGGTCGCCAGCGCCTCGGTGAAGGCCACGTCGCCGACCAGCCGGGTCTTGCCGTCGCTACCCGGCAGGCGGGTGATGCCGACGTCGATCACGGTCGCGCCGGGCTTGATCCAGTCGCCGCGCACCATTTCCGGACGGCCGACCGCGGCGTAGACCAGATCGGCATGACGGCACAGCTCCGGCAGGTCGCGCGAGCGCGAATGCGCGATGGTGACGGTGGCGTTCTCATTGAGCAGCAGTTGCACCAGCGGGCGGCCGACCAGATTGGAGCGGCCGATCACCAGTGCATCCATCCCTTCCAGCGACTCATGGACGCTCTTGGTCAGAATGATGCAGCCGAGCGGCGTGCACGGCGACAGCGCCGGCAACCCGCCCGCCAGCCGTCCGGCATTGTTGGGGTGCAACCCGTCGACATCCTTGGCCGGATCGATCGCCGCGATCACGGCCTCGGTGTCGAATCCCTTCGGCAGCGGCAGTTGCACCAGGATGCCGTGGACGGCGGGATCGCGGTTGAGCCGGCTGATCAGGGCCAACAGCTTGTCCTGTGCCACGTCCGCCGGCAGCACGTGCTCGAACGAAGCCATGCCGGCGGCCTGCGACTGTTTGTGCTTGCTGCGCACATAGACCTCGCTGGCGGGGTCGTTGCCCACCAGCACCACCGCAAGGCCCGGTGTCAGGTCATGGTCGCGCTGAACCCGCGCGACTTCATCGGCGACGCGCCCGCGAAGCTCGGCGGCAATCTGTTTTCCATCGATGATGCGCGCAGTCATGTCGTCCTCTCGCCATTGGGGTCGTCGTCTGTCGGCGCGGTGGTCAGGTGGCGCAGCGCCTCGCCGAGCTTGTGGGGGTCGCCGTCGATCGCGATCTGCTTGAGCCGCGAGGTCGCGCCCGTCAAGAGACGAGCCTGCCGCTTGGGGACGCCGAGCGCCTTGGCGAGCAGATCGATCACGGCGCGATTGGCTTCGCCACTCTCGGCGATGGCCCGCACCCGGACTTTCACGACGCTCCTGCCGTTCGCCAGCGTCTCGATCCCGTCGATCGCATCGCGGCCGCCGCGCGGGGTAACGCGCAGCGCCACGCTGATGCCCTGCATGGAATAACGCCAAGGATCCATCGGCACCGGCCGGCCCGGGCTTAGAACACGGCGGGGTAGATGTAGTAGGTGATCACCCGCTGAATGAACATGATGATCAGGATCAGGATGATCGGCGAAATGTCGAGGCCGCCGAGATTGGGCATGAAATTGCGGATCGGCGCCAGCAGCGGCTCGGTGATGCGGTAGAGGAACTCGGCGATCGCGGCGACGAACTGGTTGCGGGTGTTGACCACGTTGAAGGCGACAAGCCAGGACAGAATGGCGGAGGCGATGAGCAGCCAGACATAGAGATCGAGGACGATGAGGACGATATCGAGAATGGCGCGCATGGCGGGAGCAACTCGCGGGTTGGTCGCGGGGCGGTGTCGGTGGCCCGGAAACTATCGGTTCACCCCCCGCTAAACAAGGGAAGTTCCGGCCATTTTTGCGGCGATGGCGGGCCGCGCGGCATCCTTGACTTGGTGTCGGCCGGGATTTAAATGACGCCCACTTGCGGTGGCGCAGATCCAGTCGCCACGCTGCAACGGGGCCATAGCTCAGCTGGGAGAGCGCGTCGTTCGCAATGACGAGGTCGGGAGTTCGATCCTCCCTGGCTCCACCAGCCTTCGCTGGCTTCGCCAGCTACGGCTCGGCGAGCCACATTCCAAGCTATCGAAGGCGAAGCAAGTGAAGGCTGCCGCGGCGTAGCCCGAAGGGCGAAGCCGGGCTGGTAACCTCCGCAAACCCATTTATCCCTCTCACCGCCCCGTAAATCGCGGCGGCCGCTTTTCCATGAAACTGGCAACGCCCTCGCGGAAATCGGCGCTCTCCAGCGCCCGGACCATGTCGCGGTTGGCGTCGATGGTGGCTTCCGCCAGCGTCTGGAACGGCACCTCATAGAGCTGGCGCTTGATCACCGCCATGGCCGACGGCGAGACATTGTCGGCAAGGTCGCGCGCATAGGCATAGGTTTGCGCGCGAAGCTGGTCCGGCGGGCAGAGCCGATTGACCAGCCCGATCCGAAGCGCCTCCTCGCTGGAGACGCGCCGCGCCGAGAGCAACAGGTCCAGGGCGTTGGCGTGGCCGACGATTCGCGGCAGCATCCAGCTGATGCCGTGTTCGGCGATCAGGCCGCGCCGGGCGAAGGCGGTGGTGAACACGGTGTTGTCGGCGGCGAAGCGCATGTCGCAGTAGAGCGCATGCACGAGCCCGATGCCGGCGGTGGCACCGTTCAGCATACCGATGATCGGTTTGGCGATGGAAGGATAGAAGCCATAGCGGGACTGCCAGTCCGCGCGCCGGTTCATGTCGAATGCCGGCATGTCGTTGCCGCGCGTCTTGATGTCGTTCGGGTCGAGCTCCTTCAGCGCGTCCATGTCGGCGCCGGCGCAGAAGGCGCGGCCCGCGCCGGTGAGGACGATGACACGGACCTCGTCATCGTTCGCCGCCTTGCCCATCGCCTCGCGAACCTCGCGTTCCATCGTCGGTGTCCACGCATTCATGCGGTCCGGCCGGTTGAGCGTGATGGTCGCGATGCGATCCTCGACACCGTAAAGAATCTCCTGATAGCCCATCGCGTCCTCCATTATGTGTCCATGGCGCCGGCTTTCGGCCGTGCAAGATAGGCGACGGTCTCGGGTCGTTCCCTGAGCCAGCCGGCCCACCGGTTGAAAACCTTGTTCATCCGCTCCGGCGCGACGCCGAGCTGCGCCATCGCCACCCCGCCGTTAACCGATTCGCGATACTCCGCGATCAGCCCGTCGCGGATGATGAAGCGGCTCATGCCGTCGATCACCACGCGCTGTCCTGCGAATTGCGGGATGGTGGAGGTGAAGCTCGACAGCGACCACGCGTAACCCATGGTGCCGTTGAAGACGGGATCGAACATTTCCCAGCGATAATCGGTGGCATCACGGTGGAACATGTCCTGCAGCATGTGCGCGATCTCGGCGCGGCCTTGATGCGGACCATAGATGTAATCGTGATAGACCGCGTCCTCGGTGAAATGCGCCGCGAAGCGGGCGCCGTCGCCGGATTCGGCGGACAGCGTGAATGCACGGAGCAATGCGGCGAACGCCTCGACAGTCATGCGGATCGGCTCCCGGCTAGATGCAGTGGCCCAAAAATTTAGCGGGCTTTGACGGAAGACGATACGGGGTTTCCTCCGCGGCGATCCCGCCGCGCGGAAATTACTCCGCGGCCTGCGCCAGAATGAGGCCGCTGGCGCGCGGTTCGCCGCAACGAAGCCACTGCTGCAGGAAGGCGGTCAGCCACGCGCGTTCAGCCGTATCGTAAACCGCGCGCCCGGCGAAATGCGCCGCGCGCGGCTGCGCGCCCGGCAACGACAGGCGTTCGGCGCCGTGCGTGGTCCAGCGATGCATCATCGCGGTGGTGACGTCGGGGTGAAACTGCAGTCCGACGGCGGTGTCGTCACGAAACGCCTGCGCCGGAAATTCATCGCACGCGGCCAGCAGTTCACTGCCATGAGGCAGCGTGAAACCTTCGCAATGCCACTGATAGACCTGATCCGGCCATGGCCCGCACAGTGCACGGCCGGCCTCGGTGACCCGGATCGGGTAATAGCCCATCTGGGCGCGGCCTTCGGCATGAGGCGCAACCGTCGCGCCGAGCTGTTTCGCCAGCATCTGCGCGCCGAGGCAGATGCCGAGATAGGGGCGCCGTTCCCGCAGCGGCACCGCGATCCAGTCGATCTCCATGCGGATGAAGGCATCCGGATCGTTGGCGCTCATCGGGCCGCCGAAGATTACCGCGCCGGCGTGGTCATCGAGCGTGGCGGGCAAGCGGTCGCCGAAGCGGGGCTTGCGGATATCGAGCGTGTAGCCGAGGGCCCGCAGCGTATTGCCGACCCGGCCCGGCGTCGACGATTCCTGATGCAGCACCACCAGCACCGGGCGGCGGTCGTCGCCGAAACTCCTGAGCGTCGCGGCAGTCCGAAAATTGGCCGAGCGAATCGACATCGTGCGTTCTTGTCCGGCGCGTCGTGCGCGCGACACCATGATTCGAGAATTATCCGGGTTGGTAAATTTTTAATAACCGCCACCGCGGCCGAAACAAGGCAATGGTCATTTACCGACCTCGCTGGATCAGGCCGACCATCGACAGCACCAGGCCGCGCGGCACGAATCGCAACATGAAGGGAATCGCGCGGATGCCGGCGCCCGGCAGCACGACGCGCCGTCCACGCATCAGGCCGCGATAGCCGGCCAGCGCCACCGCCGCCGGCGAGACGCTGAGCAGGGCCGAATCCATTCCCGCATGGAATCCCGCACGTGCCTGAAATTCGGTCGGCACCGGTCCCGGACAGAGCGCCGTGACGCGGACACCGCGCCGGCCGAGTTCGTTATGCATCGCGTCGGTGAACGACAGCACATATGCTTTGGACGCGTAGTAGATGGCCATGCCGGGGCCGGGCAGAAAAGCCGCCACCGAGGCCACGTTGAGCAGGCCGCCGCGGTGGCGGATCAGGCTGTCGGCAAAGCGCAGGGTCAGGTCGGTCAGCGCGCGGATGTTGACCGTGATCATGTCCAGCTGCCGGGTGTGATCGAGTTCGATCGCCTCGCCGAACAGGCCGAAGCCGGCATTGTTGACCAGCGTATCGACCTCGACCCCCGCGTGCGCGAGGGCGGCCGCGATGATGTCCGCCGCGTCCGCATGCGTCAGGTCGCAGGCAAGGACGAGCGGACGGATGCCTCCATCGGCAACAATGGAATCGGCGAGGGCCGTCAGCCGATCCGCCCGGCGCGCCACCAGCGCGACATGATGGCCGCGGGCGGCGAAAACCCGCGCCAGCTCAGAGCCGATGCCCGACGATGCGCCGGTAACGAGGGTGACACATTGGGTCATCAAATGACTGGCTCGCAAAGACTTGGAATACCGACGCGGTGGCGCGGCGCCCTGGAAAATTCAGCTATCACATAATCAGGAAACGCCGCCTGCAACTGCGCGGCCGGCGAAGTCGGTCTTGCGGGCCGGCGTTACTGCGTCACCGTATCGGGACGTTTGCTGGCGACCCGATGCTTGAGTTCGATGCGGTCGCGCGACGAGACGCCAAGCAGGTCGGCGGCGCGCCACATCACGTTGTCCTCGAATTCGCTGACATTGCCGTCGGCATAGACCAGCTCCCACATCATCTCGACGATGCGCTTGCGCCCCTCCTCATCGACTGACCGCATGATCACGCTGGTGAAGCGATAAAGGTCGACCGCTTCGCCTTCCATCAAGGTCGCGGTGGCGATCATTTGCGTGACGGTTGCCGCATCGAGCTGGAAGCGGGATTGCAGCACCGTATGCAGCTTGCGCTTCTCCACCTCCGAGGGCTCGCCGTCGAGGGACACCACATGGATCAGCAGGGCCGTTGCCGCGAGACGATAATCGGACTCGTCCAAAGGGCGATTGTCCTGGGTCAGAGGCGACGTCACCTCGGCAATGAACTGACGTAATCGATCCAGCATTGATCGGTGTTCCTGCGAATTGCTGAAAAAGGTTGCGGCTCGGGCGGCGCTATGGCCTGAAAATGCAACGCTGGCAATCCATTTTGGGTTCCGGGCAGCGAAATTACCGTTCCGTAACCTGCCTGCGCCGGCTCTTTCCAACTGTTCGCGAACCGCCGGATAATCACGGAATTTCGTACACCACGACTTTGTCGGCGATGCCGCGCAGCGCCGCATGCTTGCGGATCGGTGCAATCGACGCGCCATCGAGCATGGCGTTGACGGCCGGCGTATCGATGATCGGACCGGTCACGTGAATCGCCTGCGATGTCGAGAGCGCTTGAACCCGCGCGGCGATGTTCACCGTCTGGCCGAAGTAATCCTGACGCTCGTTCAGCATCACCGCGAGGCAAGGCCCTTCATGAATGCCGATCTTGAGCACGAGATCGGCGGTGCCGCGCGCTTCGTTGAGCGCGTCCATCGCCTTGCGCATCTGCAGCGCCGCTGCGAAGGCCTGCTCCGGCCTGACGAAGGTGGCCATCACCGCATCGCCGATGGTCTTCACCACCGCGCCGGCCTCGTTGGCGATGATGTCGAGCAGCGCCTGGAAATGCGCGCGCACCAGATCGAATGCCGCGAGGTCTCCGACACGCTCGTAAAGCGCTGTCGAACCTTTCAGGTCGGTGAACAGGAAGGTCAGCGACGTGATCTTGAGGCGCTGGTCGATGGTCAGATTGTCCGCTTTGTAGATATCGCGGAATGTCTGGTTGGCGAGAATCCGCTTGGCGGTGAGAATCGGCTTGCGCTTGCCGAGCAACTCATGCAGCGCGTCGCCGGCGATCCAGACCGAGGGCAGCACCCGGACGTGGACCTGGTTCTCGAGCGAGAGCCGCAGCGGTCCCGGCCGCATCGGGATCGTTCCGGTCGGCGCCTCCTTGCCGGTATAGATCACCGAAAGTTGTTGTCGCTCGCGGGTCGGCTCGCCGCGCACGTCGAGAAAGTGCGCGGTGTGGGTCACCGGCTCGAACACGATGCAAAACTGGCTCGGCAGTTGCAGCGATAGCAGCGCCTTTTCCCCCGGCGGCAGTTCGATCGCCTCCAGCGTCACCTCTTCGATGAGTTGCGGAAAGGTCGCGTCATCGATCTCGACACCCGAACTCCAGAAGATCTGGCGTGCATATTCCCAAAGCGGCAGCGAGTGGGGATCGTGCGCCGCGATCCGCCGCACCCGCGGGCTGACGGTGAAGGCGACCTCCACGCCCTCATCGACGGAGGCCTCATAGCCGGCCGCGCACAATGCGCAGTTGTAGTCGTCGTGGCGCAGCGACTTCAGGGAGCTGTGGGAATCCAGCACGCCGCTGCAACCGGGACACAACACGTTCCAGGACATGTCGAACAGGCCGATGCGGGAGGCGTGCAGGAAGCCGGCGATGACGGGTTCTTCCGGCAGCCCCGTCTTCCTCGAGACATCCAGAACGTTGATGCGGTTGAGTTCGCGGTCGGCGCCGGTTTCCACAAGCCGCTGAATCGCATCCGCCACGAGAGGGTCGGCGGACTGTCTCAGGATCGAGAACAGGGCCTGCACTTCACTCATCGGGGCCATGTTACTGCAACAGCGCAGCCGCTCCAAGGTCAACAAAGAGGCAGGTTGGCCCGGGCTCCCGCAGCTAGCCGTTGATCAACGCCGGGTGATGCGGAACGGCGGCGAGCGATCCGGCTGTGTGGTCACGACGCCGACAGGCATCACAGGCTCGCGGTCGCCGAGTTCGATATGGAAGGCGCCGATGATCTTGGCGAGCGCAAGCGTCGCCTCGACGATCGCGAAGTGCGCGCCGATGCAGACGCGGGGGCCGACACCGAACGGCAAGTAAGCGAAGCGATCCGGTGCCGCCGTGCCGGGCGCGAAACGCTCCGGGACGAAAGCGTTGGGGTCGTCCCAGAGTTTTTCGTGCCGGTGCAGCAACCATGGCGCGATCAAAATGACGTCGCCTTTGACCACGTCGAGACCATTGCCGAGCGTGTCGGGGCCGGCAGCGGCGCGCGCGATCAGAAAGGCCGGCGGATACAGGCGCATGGTTTCGTCGATCACCGCGCGCGTGAATTTCAGCCGTTCGATCGCGTTGGCATCGTTGACGGCAACGCCGCGGACTTCGGCGGCCACCTCGTCCTGCGTCGCCGGATCGAGCGCGAGCAGATACAGCGACCAGAACAGCGCTGTCGCCGTGGTTTCGTGTCCGGCGAGAATCATGGTCGCGACCTGATCGCCGAGTTGTTGGTCGGAAAAGGCCTGTCCGGTTTCCGGATCGCGTGCCGCCACCATCAGTTCGAACAGATCGCGCGGCGGCGCGTCCTCGGCCTTGCCGGCGGCGCGGCGTTCGGCGATCAGCGCTTGAATGAAGCGGGTCCAGCGCCTGCGAAACAGGGCGCGCGAAATGTCCTGCGGACTCGGCCAGCCGGTCGGCAGCAGCAGATCGAAGAAATGCGGGCGCGCCAATCGCGATGCGTATTCGATGACGAAGTTGCGCAGGGTCGCGCCGTGATGTGCCATGCTGAACGAAAACATGGTGCGGCCGGCGATCTCCAGCGTCATATGCTGCATCGCTTCGCGCAGGTCCGTCGGCTGATCGCACCGCGCATCGAGCGCCGCGACGGTTTCGTCGATCGCGGACACCATGTGCGGCACCAATGTCGTCACCGCGCGCGGCGTGAACGCCGGCGCCAGCGTGCGGCGCTGGTGTTTCCAGTTACGGCCCTCCGCCAGCAGCAGGCCTTCGCCCAGCATCGGCCGCAGCACGCGGATGCCGGCCGGCGTGCGGGTATAGTTCTCGTAATTCTCCACCAGCACGTGGCGGATGGTGTCGGGCGTATTCAGGATGAAGCTGCTGTGACCGAAGAAGCGGCCGCGGATGACGTCGTCCTCGTAGGCGCGCTGGCCCCAACTGCCGATGGTGCTTTTGCGGATCGCGGCGATGCGTCCGAACAGCCCCATGGATTCGGCGGCGCGCGGTGGAAACGGCGGTACCAGCGGTGGACGGCCAACGGGCGGATCGATGACGTCGGCGATGCTCACGTGAGCCTCATGACTATCTGGAGCGGCCTATTGCCGAACGGCGAACCATTCGCCGCTCGCGATCTGATGATAAAATCTGGGCGCCTGCAAGGCTCCCGCAAGAAACGCCAGTCACGAGGTCAGTTCGGCGATCGAGACATGATTCTGCGATGCCGGCCACGATCGCGCCACGATCCGTTCCTCGTTGAACATCGCTACGATCGGCCGGCCGATGTCGGAGGCCGGCAGGCGGGCGATGGTCACCGAGTCGGTCGGCACGCCGGCCTTGACGTCATTCGGCACCTTGCCGTTCAACAGGACGATATCGCGGGGCAGGCCGAAATAGCCTCGCGGCCGCGACATCATCACCAGCGCGCCGATGCCGTTATTGGTCTTGCCGAGTGGTTGCGCAGGGCGCAGATGCACGACATCGGACGAGCGGGCGAACGGCGAACGATAGATGTGGGTGATCGGCGTGCCGGGCACGTTGAGCACGAATTCGAGGCACCAGTCGGGCTGCACCTGCACCGGCCCCCACCGGCCGTCGGCCATCGTTTTCGCCGCGTGGATCGCGCCGCCGATCCGCTCGCCGGTATCGGGCGCCACGCGATAGATTTCCAGCGCGGCTTCGTCCACCGGGCGGTTGGTCGGAACGCCGCCGGCGAGACCGGTGACGAGACCGCTGAGCTTGACTTCGCTTTCGGGAACGATGGCGATGCGCTCCGGCTCGCGCCCGGCGATGAACTTGTAGATCTCGCGGAAGGCGCGCGGCGAGAATGCGGTCTCGCGGTGATCGACTGGCCCCAGCACGAGATTGGTGGCGCCGCGCAGTTCCGGTCCGGCAAAGGTCACGTTGGTGGGATGCCCGGCCTTGCCGACGAACGCACCGTCCGGTTGCGCGTATTTGTCGAGATTGTCGCTGCGCAGCGTCAGAAAAGCTGTGCCGGCGGTCACTTCATCGGCGCCGGCATTGAGAGCGGTCAGGAAGGGGCCGCGGCCGTTGAATTCGTTGCCGGGGTTGTCGTCCCAGGCGTAGACGCCATGATTGGGCACGCCGCACAGCACCGCGTGGCTGACATCGCCCCCGCCGCCGTTCTTGATGAAATTGCGGATCGCATAGCCGCCGCGCGAGCTGCCGACCAGCGCGATCCGGGCCGCGCCCGTGCGCTGCTTCAATGCCGCGACGGCTGCCGCCAGTTCGGCCCGCTGATCCTCGGTCGACGATCGGAACGGTTGCGGCTTGGTGTCGTCGGCGCGCGCCAGCGGGTCGGTGAAATTCAACGCCAGCATGCGGTCGTGCGGAACGCCGTTGGATGCCATGCGCCACAGCGTGGTCATCCAGAGCGCGGCATGATCGCCGTTGCCGTGGACGAAAAGGATCGGCGGCAGTTCGGGCGCAGCAGCCGGTTGTCCCGTCGGCGGGGTCTGGCTGCCGCCCTGGGCGAGAACGCGACCGGGCCGGCCGCCGGCTGCCAGCGGCAGCGCGGCTGCGGCCAGAAGTAGTCCACGTCTCGAAACGCGCATCGCTTGCCTCCCGCGGGAAATCGTCCCTAAATCCGTTTGCGCCGACTCATAGCCGTACGGCCACGGGACAACCACGACTATTTTGCAGGCAGCAAAGCTCCCATGACCGAACCGCCCAAACGTCCGACGTCCGCCGATGGTCTCGCCGCGCCGCTGCGGCACAGGGTGTTCCGGCGGATCTGGCTGGCCAGCCTGCTGTCCAATCTCGGCTTGATGATCCAGAGCGTCGGCGCGGCGTGGGCGATGACGCAGATGACGTCCGCCGCCGACAAGGTGGCGCTGGTGCAGACGGCCTTGATGCTGCCGATCATGCTGATTTCGATGCCGGCCGGTGCGGTGGCCGACATGTATGATCGCCGCAAGGTGTCGCTGGTGTCCCTGGTGATCGCCCTGGTCGGAGCAAGCGGTCTCACCGTCCTGACCTGGGCCGGAATGATCACGCCCAACATCCTGCTGGCGTTCTGTTTCATCATCGGCAGCGGCATGGCGCTGTTCGGTCCGGCATGGCAGGCCTCCGTCAGCGAGCAGGTGCCGCCGGAGACGCTGCCGTCGGCGGTGGCGCTGAACGGCATCAGCTACAACATCGCGCGCAGTTTCGGCCCTGCCATCGGCGGCATCGTGGTGGCTGCGGCGGGGGCGGTTGCTGCCTTCGCCGTCAACGCACTGTGCTATGTGCCGCTGCTTATCGTGCTGTTCCTGTGGCGGCGCGTCACCGAGCCGTCGCGGCTGCCGCGCGAACAACTCACCCGCGCCATGGTCTCGGGCTTCCGCTACATCGCCAATTCGCCCTCGATCCGCATCGTGCTGGGACGCACATTGGCTACCGGCATCGCCGGCGGCTCGATTTCCGCCCTGATGCCGCTGGTGGCGCGCGACCTCCTGCATGGCGGAGCGCAGACCTACGGCATCATGCTCGGCGCATTCGGCATGGGCGCGGTGATCGGCGCGCTGAATATCGGCGAGATGCGCAAGCGCATGAGCGGCGAGGCCGCGGTGCGGCTTTGCGCGGTGGTGATGGGCGTTGCGACCGTGGCGGTTGCCACCAGCAAGCTCGCGGTGATCACGGCCGCGGCTCTCGTGGTCGCCGGCGCGGTGTGGATGCTCGCGGTGGCGCTGTTCAATATCGGCGTGCAACTGTCGGCGCCGCGCTGGGTGGCGGGACGATCGCTGGCCGCATTCCAGGCATCGATCGCCGGCGGCATCGCCATCGGCAGCTGGGGCTGGGGTCACCTTGCCGATCTGATCGGCGTCGAGGGCGCGCTGGTCGTGTCCGGCGTGACGATGTTTGTTTCGCCGATCCTCGGCCTCTGGATGCGGATGCCGCCGGTCGGCGGACGCGACGAGGCGGCGGACCTGCTGGCGGACCCGGAAGTGAAGCTGCCGCTGACCGGACGCAGCGGACCGATCATCGTCGAGATCGAATACCGGGTCGATCTCAATCGCGCGCGCACTTTCTATCGGCTGATGCAGATGGTTCAACTCAGCCGGAAACGTAACGGCGCCTATGGCTGGTCGATCGCGCGCGATATCGCCGATCCGGAACTGTGGACTGAACGCTATCACTGCCCGACCTGGTACGACTATCTGCGCCAGCGCAATCGCGCCACGCAGTCCGCGCGCAAGCTGCACCTGCGGGCGATGAAATTCCATCGGGGCCTGGAGCCGGTGAAGGTGCGCCGCATGCTCGAACGGCCCTTCGGTTCGGTGCGCTGGAAGGAGGCCTCGCCCGATCCGGCGGCGGTGGCGGCGGTCGAAGTCTTGCCGATATCGACGCCGGCCGGCAGCAGCGCGTGATTTTCGAGGAGAGGATTACAGGCCGGTGAATCCCGCTTTTACCGTATCGATGCTGCCGTCGCGTTCGCGCAGGTAAGTCAATCCGCAGACGGTGAGCCGGTCCATGTCCGTCTCGCCGGCCGCGCACAATGTGGTGAGATAGTCGGTGACTTTTGTTTGCGCTTCGGCGCGTTGCTCGGCGCTCGGCTTGGCCAAAAGGTCGTAGGTCGTCATCACCCGATCGAGCGCGGCCTGAAGCGCGGCGTCAGGCGCCGCTGGCGGCCGAGTTGCGGGCGGGACCGGTTCAGGCACCTGTTGCTCCGTCGAGGTAACGTGCGATCGCCCGATTGGCGATGCGAATCTTGTTGCGGTCGCCCGACCGGTAGAGCTGCACGATGATTTCCAACAGCGACTGATCGGTGCCGTAGCAGTCGGCGATCGCGCCGCTTCGATACAGATAATTGGCGGCTATCGAATAGGCCTGGCCAATGACATCAACGTTCAAAACCTGGATGTTGCGTTCTACCAACATGGCGTGGCCCTCCAGCTCTTGAACAAGTCGCGACCCCCGGTCTGCGTTCCCTCGGTCGTTCATCAAGGTGGCAAAGAAAAACGGCGGCTCGCGAGGAACCGCCGTTCCGAATATGATCTGGAGTTGCTTAGCGCCAGTCGCGGATATCGACGAAGTGGCCCGCGATCGCCGCCGCGGCCGCCATTGCCGGCGACACCAGATGCGTGCGCCCCTTGAAGCCCTGACGTCCCTCGAAGTTGCGATTCGAGGTGGAAGCACAACGCTCTTCCGGCGCCAGCTTGTCGGGATTCATCGCCAGGCACATCGAGCAGCCCGGCTCACGCCATTCGAAGCCGGCCTTGATGAAGATCTTGTCGAGGCCTTCGGCTTCGGCCTGCTCTTTCACGAGACCCGAGCCCGGCACGATCATGGCGTTGACATTGCCGTTGACGGTCTTGCCCTCGGCGATCTTTGCCGCCGCGCGCAGATCCTCGATGCGGCCGTTGGTGCAGGAGCCGATGAAGACGCGATCGAGCTTGATGTCGGTGATCTTGGTGCCGGCCTTCAGGCCCATATAGTCGAGCGCGCGGTGCTTGGAGATGCGCTTGGCCTCATCCTCGATCTTGTCGGGATCGGGCACGACGCCGGTGATCGACACCACGTCCTCGGGCGAGGTGCCCCAGGTCACGATCGGTGGCAGCTTGGCGGCATCGAGGCGGATTTCGTGATCGAAATGCGCGCCCTCGTCGCTGCGCAGCGTATCCCAGTAGCGGCGGGCCGCCTCCCATGCCGCGCCCTTCGGCGCCTTTGGCCGATCCTTGAGGAAGGCGTAGGCGACGTCATCCGGCGCGATCAGGCCGGCGCGGGCGCCGCCTTCGATCGACATGTTGCAGACCGTCATGCGGCCTTCCATCGACAGTGCGCGGATCGCCTCGCCGGCATATTCCAGCACGTAGCCGGTGCCGCCCGCGGTGCCGATCTCGCCGATGATGGCGAGGATGATGTCCTTCGCGGTGACGCCGTCCGGCAGCTTGCCGTCGACCACCGCGCGCATGTTCTTCGCCTTCTTCTGGATCAGCGTCTGCGTCGCCAGCACGTGCTCGACTTCCGAGGTGCCGATGCCGTGCGCCAGCGCGCCGAATGCGCCATGCGTCGAGGTGTGGCTGTCACCGCAGACGATGGTGGTGCCGGGCAGCGTGAAGCCCTGCTCGGGGCCGATCACGTGCACGATGCCCTGACGCTTGTCGTACTCGTTGTAGTATTCGATGCCGAAGTCCTTGGCGTTCTGCGCCAGTGCGGCGATCTGCTCGGCGCTTTCCGGATCGGGATTGGGCTTGGAGCGGTCGGTGGTCGGCACGTTGTGATCGACCACCGCGAGCGTCTTCTCCGGCGCATGCACCTTGCGGCCGGCGGAGCGCAGACCTTCGAAGGCCTGCGGCGAGGTGACCTCATGCACCAGATGACGGTCGATATAGAGCAGGCAGGTGCCGTCATCGGCCTCATGGACCAGATGATCGTTCCAGATCTTGTCGTACAGCGTCGTGGGAGCGGATTTTGAATCGGACATGGGTTACGGCCTCGAACGGATAGGAAAGGGTGAGATGCAGGCGATGCGGCGCGGATGCGCCTGGCATCAGCCGAGGAGCGCGGTCGTCGTCAGGCGGCCAAAGAAGCGCCACGGCAGACGGCTGCGGTCATCGAGCACGATCCGTGCCATGATCTTTTTGCGATCTGGAACCATTCCATATCCTAGCACAGGCGCGATTGCGCCGACAACGAAAGCCGAACGCATTGCGGCAATGCGTCGTGCTTCGGCGCCACATGAGACTGCATCGCCGGTCTCACTCCCCCCGCTTGCGGGGAGGGTCGGGGAGCGGGCTCCGGATTCGGGGGGCGCGACAGATGCTCGCAACGGCCCCCTCTCTGTCTCTCCCCGCAAGCGGGAGAGAGGACCACGATCGTTTGCGCCGAGCGAGTATCAAGCCAACTCGTTACCCGCACCAAAAGCGCACAATTAAAAAAAGCGCGGGTGAGCCCCGCGCTTTTCGACATCGCGATGCGAGGGAAAATTACTCGCCGACGGCGGCCTGCGTGCGGTCCTGCTTCTTCTCGACGATGCGGGCCGACTTGCCGCGCAGGTTGCGCAGGTAGTACAGCTTGGCGCGACGCACCTTGCCGCGACGCACGACCTTGATCGAGTCGATCATCGGAGAGAGCAGCGGGAAGACACGCTCGACGCCCTCGCCGTAGGAAATCTTGCGGACGGTGAAGCTCTCGTTGAGCCCGCCGCCGGAACGGCCGATGCAGACGCCTTCATAGGCCTGCACGCGAGTGCGCTCGCCTTCGACCACCTTGACGTTGACAATCACCGTGTCGCCGGGGCCGAACTCCGGAATCTCCTTGCCGGCGGACAGTTTGTCGAATTGCTCTTTTTCGAGCTGCTGGATGATATTCATTGCAAAACTCCATCGGCGGCGCGCCAGCCCCGACCAGGCGGCAGCGTGAAACTCGTTATCCTGCGCGGATTTCGCGCTCCTATACGGCAAAGGAAAGGCGTTGTCACGCCTCTGTCGAGTTTTTTGGGCCTTTTTGGTTGCCGGCCCTGCGGCCGTGCGCCGCCCAGAGGTCGGGACGCCGGTTCCGCGTCAGACTTTCCGCCTGTTCCCGCCGCCAGGCCGCCACCTTGGCGTGATCGCCGGATAGCAAGATATCGGGGATCGGACGGCCCTCGAAGCTCTGCGGGCGAGTATATTGCGGGTATTCGAGGAGACCGGCGGAAAAGCTCTCATCGGAGCCGGATTCCAGCTTGCCCATGACGCCCGGCAGCAGCCGGACGCAGGCATCCAGCAGCACCATGGCGGCGATTTCGCCGCCCGACAGCACATAATCGCCGATCGAGACCTCCTCGAGCCCGCGCGCGTCGATCACCCGCTGGTCGATGCCCTCGAACCGGCCGCAGACGATCAGCGGGCCCGGACCGGCGGCCAGTTCCGCGACGCGCGACTGGGTCAATGGCCGACCGCGCGGGCTCATGACCAATTTGGGGCGGTCTGCCGCGATGGCGGCGGCATCGATGGCGGCGGCGAGCACGTCGGCGCGCAGCACCATGCCGGGGCCGCCGCCGGCCGGGGTGTCGTCGACGCTGCGATGCCTGTCGGTGGCGGACGCGCGGATATCCCGCACCTCCATCTCCCATAGCCCGGTCGCCAGCGCCCGCCCCGCCAGGCTTGCGCCGAGCGGGCCGGGAAACATGCCCGGAAACAGGGTCAGGATCGTCGCACGCCACGTCATTCTGGATATCAAGCCGGTTACTCAGGAACCGTCATGGCCGGGCTTGTCCCGGCCATCCACGTCTTCCTTGATGAGAGGCTATAAAGACGTGGATGCCCGGCACAAGACCGGGCATGACGAAGAAATGGCACGTCGTTTTGCTAACCGTCGGTCGGGGCGTCGCCCTCGATCTCGCCGGGCAGGTCGATCACCACCCGCCCGCCGGCGATGTCGACGGTCGGCACCACGGCATTGGTGAACGGCAACAGCAGGGTCGGGCCGCTTGGCGGCGCGATCTCGATCACGTCGCCGGCGCCGAAATTATGGATCGCGATGACGCGGCCGATCGGTTCGCCATCCGCGGAGACCGCGGTGAGATCGATCAGGTCGACATGATAATATTCGCCGTCTTCCGCCGGCGGCAGTTTGTCGCGCGGGACATACAGCTCGACGCCGTTGAGTTTTTCAGCATCGTTGCGCGTGGTGACGCCTTGCAGCGTCGCGACCAGATGATCCTTGGCCTGGCGCGCATTGCTCACCTTGAACTGGCGCGCGCCATCCTTGGTCGAAAGCGGGCCGTAATCGAGAACCGCGAACGGGTCTTCGGTGAAGGTCCACAATTTCACCGCGCCGCGCACGCCATGCGCGGCGCCGATGCGGGCGATGCAAACGCGTTTTGTCATCGCCCCGACGCGGCGTTACTTCCCGGCTTCGGCCGCCTTGCGCTCCTTGCGCGGCACGGCCTTCTGCGGGTTGTTGCGGGCCTCGCGCTTGCGGACGCCGGCGGCATCGAGGAAGCGCGACACGCGGTCGGACGGCTGCGCGCCCTTGGCGAGCCAGGCCTTCACCTTCTCCATGTCGAGCTTGAGGCGCAACTCGTTGTCCTTCGGCAGCAGCGGATTGAAATAGCCGAGGCGCTCGATGAAGCGGCCGTCGCGCGGAAAGCGCGAGTCGGCGACGACGACATGATAGACCGGGCGCTTCTTGGTGCCGGCACGGGCGAGGCGGATAACGACGGACATAGTATTCTCCTTTGAAAGTCTGTCTGAATTCGTTCGAGTTGGATGTGACTATTTTTTCTTCTTCCCAAGTCCGGGAAAGCCGCCGAGACCCGGAAGGGTCGGCTTGCCGCTGAGGCCGGTGAGGCCCGGCAGGTTCGGCAATCCGCCCCGCAGACCGGCGGGAAGATCCTTTGGCAGTTGCGGCAGGCCGTCGGCGCCTTTCGGCATCTTGTCGGCGAGCGCCTTCATCTGTTCCGGCGAAGGCATGCCGCCGCCGCCGAATCCCATGGCCTGGGCGATGCCGGCCATAGGGCCGCGCTTGCCCGATCCCATCATCTTCATCATGTCGGCCATGTTCCGGTGCATCTTCAGGAGCTTGTTGATGTCCTCGACCTTCTGTCCGGCGCCTGCGGCGATCCGCTTCTTGCGGCTGGCCTTGAGAATGTCGGGATGCTTGCGCTCCTGCCGCGTCATCGAATCGATGATCGCCACCTGACGCTTGAGAATGTTGTCGTCGATGCCGGCATTGGCGATCTGGTTCTTCATCTTGGCGATGCCGGGCATCATGCCCATCAGGCCGCCGATGCCGCCCATCTTGGCCATCTGCTGCAACTGGTCGCGCATGTCGTTGAGGTCGAACTGACCCTTGCGCATCTTCTCGGCGACGCGCGCCGCCTTTTCCGCATCAATATGCGCGGCGGCCTTCTCCACCAGCGAGACGACGTCGCCCATGCCGAGGATGCGGCCGGCGATACGGTCCGGATGGAAGTCTTCGAGCGCGTCGGTCTTTTCGCCGGTGCCGATCAGCTTGATCGGCTTGCCGGTGACCGCGCGCATCGACAGCGCCGCGCCGCCACGGCCGTCGCCATCGACACGGGTCAGCACGATGCCGGTGAGGCCGACGCGCTGGTCGAAGGAGCGCGCGAGGTTGACGGCATCCTGGCCGGTCAGCGCGTCCGCGACCAGCAGCACTTCATGCGGATGGGCGGCGGCTTTGATGTTCGCCGCCTCGCTCATCATCTCTTCGTCGAGCGTGGTGCGGCCGGCGGTGTCGAGCAGCACGATGTCGTAGCCGCCGAGGCGGCCGGCTTCGATGGCGCGGCGTGCGATCTGCTCCGGCTTCTGGCCGTCGACGATCGGCAGCGTCGCGATTTCCATGTCGCGGCCGAGCACGGCGAGCTGCTCCATCGCCGCCGGGCGATAGATGTCGAGCGAGGCCATCAGCACCTTGCGCTTGTCGCGCTGGGTGAGGCGGCGGGCGAGTTTCGCGGTGGTGGTGGTTTTACCGGAGCCTTGCAGACCGACCATCATGATCGGCACCGGCGCCGGCGCATTGAGGTCGATGGTCTGCCCGTCCGAGCCCAACGTGGCGATGAGCTGGTCGTGAACGATCTTGACCACCATCTGGCCCGGCGTCACCGATTTGACGACGGTGGCGCCGACCGCCTGCTCGCGGACCTGCTCGGTGAAACTGCGCACCACTTCCAGCGCGACGTCGGCTTCCAGCAATGCGCGGCGCACTTCGCGCATCGCCGCATCGACGTCCGCCTCGGTGAGCGCGCCGCGGCGCGTCAGCCGATCGAGAATGCCACCGAGCTTTTCCGACAGATTGTCGAACACGTTGCTTCCTTTCTTCACCTCTCCCCGACGGGGGAGGTCGGATCGCGTAAGCGATCCGGGTGAGGGGGCACCCTGATCGAGAGACCGAAGCCCCTCACCCCAGCCCTCTCCTTATGGGAGAGGGAGCAGTCAGTGCCTTGTCGCAGCCGCGCGGCGCCACAAGACAATCCAAACACGTTTGCGCCCGAGGGCGCACAGCGCTGTCGGGCGTTGACCTCCGGTCTCACGGGCCGGGCGGCGGGTCGAAAAGAACATCTTTCCGAGAAGTTGGGCGGTTAAACGCCGCCTCGCCGGATAAGTCAATATATTCAATCGCCGCCGACCGGACCGCCGCTTGCCGTCGCGAGGATTTTCCTCGTACGATCAAGAGCTTGTGCGGTTTGGTCCGACACCTTGCCGAATCCCGCGTTTTTTGGCCCAATCGCCGCATGATCGCCACGCGCCGCCGGTTCCTGTCTGTCCTGGCCGGTCTTGCGGCGCTGCTTGGCGGTTCCGCATTCTGGGCATCCCGCATGAAAACCTACGACGGCCCGATCTCGGATCATTTCGACGGGACCCGTTTCTTCGATCCGTATGGGGCCACGCCCAAGAGTCTGGCCGAGGTGTTGCGCTGGCAGTTCGGGGCTGACCGCCAGCGCCACAAATGGCCGGACTGGGCACCGAGCCCCTACACCGATACGCCACCGCCACGCGTGCTGAGCGGCATCCGGCTGTCGTTCGTCGGTCACGCAAGCTGGCTGATCCAGGCGGCCGGACTCAACATCCTGGTCGATCCGGTATGGTCGGAGCGCGCCTCGCCCTTCGCCTTCGCCGGGCCGAAGCGCCACAACGATCCCGGCATCGCCTTCGAGGCCTTGCCGCCGATCGACGCCGTGCTGGTGTCGCACGGCCATTACGATCATCTCGACGTGGCGACACTGTCGCGGTTGCAGGCCAAGTTCGCGCCGCGCGTCGTCACGCCGCTGGGCAACGACGTGGCGATGCGCGCGGCCGACGCCGCGATCCGCGTCGAAGCCTTCGACTGGCACGACAGCGTCGACCTCGGCAACGGCGTGACGGTGACATTGGTGCCGACGCGGCACTGGTCGGCGCGCGGCCTGTTCGACCGCAACAAGGCGCTGTGGGCGAGCTTCGTCATCAAGACGCCGGCGGGCAGCCTCTATGTCGTTTGCGATTCCAGCTACGGCGACGGCGGCCACTTCCGCCGGGTGCGCGACGCGCATGGGCCGTTTCGGTTGGCGATCCTGCCGATCGGCGCTTACGAGCCACGCTGGTTCATGCGCGACCAGCACATGAATCCCGAGGAGGCGGTGAAGGCCTTTTTCGATAGCGGCGCCGAGCGCGCGCTGGCGCATCACCATGGCACGTTTCAACTGACCGATGAAGCGATCGACGCGCCGGTGCAAGCCTTGCAGGTGGCGCTGGATGCGTCGAATGTTTCGCGCGAGAAATTTGTCGCGCTAAAACCGGGGCAAGTGGTGGAGGTTTAGGGAGCCTTCCCACTCGTCATGGCCGGGCTCGTCCCGGCCATCCTGCTTGCCGATAGGTTGTAAGAACGTGGATGCCCGCGACAAGCGCGGGCATGACGGAAAACAGCTACTGCGCCGCCGCCTTGATGGCCCACGACACACTGACATTGATGTGCAGCGTTTCCTCGCCCGGCGCCACCGGTGCCGCGGCGAAATCCATCGAGGCCTTGCGCACCATCGGCATCGGCGGCATGGCGCCGCCTTCGCTGATACTGACCGGGTCGCCCAGCGTGACGCCGGCGGCTTTCGCATAGATCTCCGCCTTGCGCCGTGCGTCGGCGATCGCTTTCGGCCGCGCCTCGTCGAGCAGTTTTGAGGTGTTCGACACCGCGAAGTGAATGCCGCCGATGTCGTTGGCGCCTGCCGCGACCAGCGCGTCGATGATGTTTGCGACCTTGGTGACGTCGCGCAGCTTGACGGTGACGCGGTTGCTGGCGCGATAGCCGCTCACCACCGGCGCGCCGTTCCGGTTCGGGCCGGTGTTGGCATATTGCGGCGAGAGCGACAGCCGCGAGGTCTGGTAATCCTTCTCGGAGAGGCCCGCGCCTTGCAGCGCCAGTAGGACCTTGCCCATCGCGGCGTTGTTGGCGTCGCTGGCCTCGCGCGCGGTCTTGGCGTCGGTGGTGACGCCGCCGTCGATCTGCGCCAGATCCGGCGTGGCGTTCACGGTGGCTTCGCCGGTGACGGAAATCATCGGCGGCAAAGTCGTATCGGCCATCGCGGCTCCGGACAGGCTGAGGAAGGTGGCAGCAAGCGCGGCGGTCAAGGTGCGGGATGCGATCATGGCTCTCACTTCAGCGGGACGTAGACGTTGATCACCAGCTTGTCTTCCGCGGTCTTCAGCGGATCGGTGGTGTATTCCTCGATGAAAAGGTCTTTCGCTTCGAGCTTCTTGTCGTCGAGGTAATTGGTGATCGCCTCGTAGGTGTTGTCCATGTTGTCATAAGAGCCGCGATGCACGAACTTCAACGCCTTGCCTTCCGGCGATTTGCCCATGCTCATGTTCTTCGGCAGGTTCTTCGGCTCCTGATCCACCGGCATTTCGGCCTGGAACACGAAGCCGTTATCGTCGGTCGAGGTGTAGACGATCATCGGGTTGCCGGCCGGCTTGATGCCCTGCTTGTCGAGCAGCGAAGACATCGCCTTGAAGGCGTCGATCAGGCTTTCGAACGCCGAATCCCAGGTGGCGTTGCCGGTGTAGATCAGTACCGTCTTGGGCGTGAGCGTGATTTCCTCGCCGAACGGATCGGCGGTCTGCGTTGCCGGCGGTGACGCAGGCGCCGTGGCGCTGGCCGGCGGCGTGGCCGGAGATGGCGTCGCGGGTGCGGCGGTCGTCGGCGCGGTCTGGTCCGGCTTGTCCGGCGTCGGCGCGGCCGGGGCGGGCGTCGCCGGCGTCGTATCTGACGGCGCGGGCGTTGTTGGGCTCGACGTGGCCGGCGGCGTGGTGGTCGCGGGCGGCGTCGCCGGCGGAGCCTGTGCCAGCGTAACGGCCGGACCGAGCGTAAGAGCCGCCACCGGAGCCAAAGCGGCCATGGCGAAGCGAAGGGACCGAATCATTCCGAAGTCTCCATGGCCGGACCGGCGGGCCCGCGGCTGAACAGGTGTTCCATTGTCATGCTTAACATGCCGATTCGGCTTTCGTCCCGCGCGGGGCTGTCATCCTCGTAGAGCATGGAAGCTGTCCCGGAGATGAATGGGACCACTGGCCAATCGATCGCTGTTCGCCATATAACACGGCACAAATATGGAATTTGTGATGAGCGCGCTGGCCAACCATAGCTTCAGCAAGATGAACGGCATCGGCAACGAGATCGTCGTGCTGGACCTGCGTGACTCTGCCGCAGCGATCACCCCCGACGACGCCCGCGCCATCGGCTCGCCCGCGGGCGTGCCTTACGATCAATTGATGGTGTTGCTGCCGCCCCGCGCACCGGGCACCGAGGCGTTCGTCCGCATTTACAACAATGACGGCTCGGAGGCGGGCGCCTGCGGCAACGGCATGCGCTGCGTGGCGCGGCAGACCTTTGCCGCCACTGGCAAATCGGCGCTGACCTTCGAGACCCGCGCGGGCCTGATCAACTGCTGGCAAGGGCCGGCGGCGGATCTCTATACCGTCGACATGGGTGCGCCGAAGTTCGGCTGGCAGGACATTCCGCTGGCGGAAGAGTTTCGCGATACCCGCTACATCGAATTGCAGATCGGGCCGATCGATAAGCCGATCCTGCATTCGCCGTCGGTCGTCAGCATGGGCAATCCGCACGCGATCTTCTGGGTGGACGACATCCACGCCTACGATCTCGAACGGCTCGGGCCGCTGCTGGAAAACCATCCGATCTTTCCGGAGCGCGCCAACATCACGCTGGCGCATATCGTCGATCGCGATCACATCGCGATGCGGACATGGGAGCGCGGGGCGGGCGCGACCCTCGCGTGCGGCTCGGCGGCCTGCGCCACGGCGGTGGCGGCGGCGCGGCTCAAGCGCACCGGCCGCATCGTGCATATGACCCTGCCGGGCGGCGACCTTACCATCGAATGGCGCGAGCGCGACGATCATGTGCTGATGACGGGGCCGGCCGCGTTCGAATACGAAGGCCGCCTCGATCCGGCGCTATTCGCGCCTGCCGCCTGATATGACCGTTGACGTCGTCACCTTCGGCTGCCGGCTCAATGCGTTCGAGTCCGAAGTGATCCGCCGTGAGGCGGAAGGCGCCGGCGTCGACGATGTCGTGGTCATCAACAGTTGCGCGGTCACCAACGAAGCGGTGGCGCAGGCGCGGCAATCGATCCGCAAGCTGAAGCGCGAGCGGCCCGGCGCGCGTATCGTCGTCACCGGCTGCGCCGCGCAGACGCAGGCCGCGATGTTCGCGGCGATGCCGGAAGTGGCGCGCGTCGTCGGCAACGACGACAAGCTGCACGGCGCGGCCTGGCGCGATACGCGTGTGGCGCTGGATCACGCGGCCGATTTCGGCGTTTCGAGCGAGGAGAAGATCGCGGTCGCCGACATCATGGCGGTGCGCGAAATGGCGCCGCATCTGATCAACGGATTCCAGACCGACCTGCCGCGCGTGTTCGTGCAGGTGCAGAACGGCTGCGATCATCGCTGCACCTTCTGCATCATTCCCTACGGGCGCGGCAATTCGCGCTCGGTGCCGATGGGCGGCGTGATCGAGCAGGTGTGCGCGCTGGTCGGGCGCGGCCACGCCGAGATCGTGCTCACCGGCGTGGACCTCACCAGTTATGGCGCGGATCTACCGGGTGCGCCCAAGCTCGGCACGCTGGTGAAGCGTATCCTCAAGCATGTGCCGGAGTTGCGGCGGTTGCGCATCTCGTCGATCGATTCCATCGAGGCGGATCGCGATCTGCTCGATGCCATCGCCAGCGACGAGCGCCTGATGCCGCATCTGCATCTGTCGTTGCAGGCCGGCGACGACATGATCCTCAAGCGCATGAAGCGGCGGCATTCGCGCGCCGACGCCGTCGCGTTTTGTGACGAGGTGCGGCGGCTGCGGCCGGATATCGTATTCGGTGCGGATATCATCGCCGGCTTCCCGACCGAGACGGAGGAGATGTTCGCGCGCTCGCAGGCATTGGTCGAGGACTGCGGCCTGACCTTCCTGCATGTGTTCCCTTATTCGCCGCGTCCCGGTACGCCGGCGGCGCGGATGCCGCAGGTCGATGGCCGCACCATCAAGGAACGCGCAAAGCGCCTGCGCGCCACCGGCGAGGCGGTGTTGCGACGTAGGCTTGAGGCCGAGATCGGCGCAACGCGCTCAGTTCTGATCGAAAGCGCGACCCAAGGCCGCACCGAACATTTCGTGCCGGTGGCGATCGCGGATGGCGTCGCGGGCGAGGTGCGCGCGATGATCATCAAAGGTCACGACGGCGTGCGACTCACCGTCTGAGCGTCATGCCCGCCAAGGCGGGCATGCAGTAACCCCGGCATCGCCCCCCTCAGTCGTCATGCCCGCGCGTAGCCGTTCGAAGAACGGCGTCGTTTCGCTCGCCTGTGTCGCGGGCATCCACGTCTTAAATGGTTAAATGGCATCCAAGGAAGGAAGACGTGGATGGCCGGGACGAGCCCGGCCATGACGAGTTGAAAGGCGTCGTCGAGAATGGTTACTCCCCCTCCCATCCGCACGCCTTTAACCGCTCGTGCAGATGCGGCGGGGCGGGTGCGATGACGCGCACCGGCGGTTTGTTCTTCGACAGCGGAATCACGATCTCGCGCGCGTGCAGATGCAGCGACGGTTCGCCGAAGCGCGGGCCGTTGCCGTAGATATTGTCGCCGACGATCGGCCAGCCGCGCGCCGCGCAATGCACGCGCAATTGATGGGTACGGCCGGTGACCGGCTCCAGCGCGAGCCATGTCAATCCGTCGCCGCGCCCGAGAACTTTCCAGTTCGTCAGTGCCGGCTGCCCCTCGGGATCGGGCTTCTGCCACCAGCCGCGTTCGGCATTCAGCCGTCCGAGCGGAATGTCGATAGCGCCTTCGTTCTCGGAAGGCCCGCCTTCCACCACCGCCCAATAGGACTTGTCGATCTTGCCGTGCTTGAACAGCAATCCCAGCGAGGCGGTGGCCTTGCGATGGCGCCCCAGCACCAGACAACCGGAGGTGTCGCGATCCAGCCGATGCGCCAGCACCGGCGGGCGCGGCAGGCCGAAGCGCAGGGCGTCGAACGAATCCTCCAGATTGGCGCCACCCTTCGGGCCGCGATGCACCGGCAGCCCGGCGGGCTTGTCGATCACCAGCATCAGGCCGTCACGATGCAGGACGCGGGCCTGGATGTCCTCGGCGCTGAGTTGCGGGGTATCCATGGGAAATTGGTTGCTTTCGTTTATGGCGCAAAGTGTTTAGAGCATTCCCGCTATGAGCGACAACAATCCTGACCAACCGAAGCAGAGCTGGTGGCGCCGACTGTCCAGCGGCCTCAAGCGCACCTCGGCCTCATTGGGAACCGCGGTCGCGGATCTGGTGATCCGCCGCAAGCTCGACCGCGCTATGCTCGAGGATATCGAGGACGTGTTGCTGCGCGCCGATCTCGGTTCCGACGTGGCAGCGCGCATTTCCGCCGCCGTCGGCCACGGCCGCTACGACAAGGCGATCTCCGCCGATGAGGTCAAAGGCGTGGTCGCGACCGAGGTGGAGAAAGTCTTGAGTCCGGTGGCGAAGCCGCTGGTGATCGATTCCGCGCATAAACCCTTCGTGATCCTGATGGTCGGCGTCAACGGGTCCGGCAAAACCACCACCACCGGCAAACTCGCCTCGCGCTTCGCGGCGGAAGGCCGCAAGGTGATGCTGGCGGCGGGCGATACGTTTCGCGCGGCCGCCATCGAGCAGTTGAAGGTCTGGGGCGAGCGCACCGGCGCGCCGGTGATCGCGCGGCCGCAGGGCTCCGATGCCGCCGGCCTCGCTTTCGATGCGCTGACCGCCGCCAAGAATGAAGGCCGCGACGTGCTGCTGATCGACACCGCGGGCCGCCTGCAGAACAAATCCGAGCTGATGAGCGAACTGGAAAAAGTCATCCGCGTGATGCGCAAGGTCGATGCCACCGCGCCGCACGCGGTGCTGCTGGTGCTTGATGCCACGGTGGGCCAGAATGCGCTGTCGCAGGTCGAGGCGTTCCATCGCACCGCCGGCGTCACCGGCCTCGTGATGACCAAACTCGACGGCACCGCGCGCGGCGGCATTCTGGTGGCGCTCGCCGAGAAGTATAAGCTGCCGGTGCATTTCATCGGCGTCGGCGAGGGCGTCGACGATCTGTCGCCGTTCACCGCGGCGGATTTCGCCAAGGCGATTGCGGGAATCGAGAGCTGAGCATGGACAAGAAGCAGCCGCATCCGCTGTTCAAGCTGGCGACCGAACTCGGGCCGCTGCTGATCTTTTTCTTCGCCAACGCCAAGTTCAACCTGTTCGTCGCCACCGGTGCCTTCATGGTGGCGATCGTCGTGGCGCTGGTGGCGTCATGGATGGTGACGCGGCATATTCCGGTGATGGCGCTGGTCACCGGCGTCATCGTGCTGGTGTTCGGCACGCTGACGCTGCTGCTGCATGACGAGACCTTCATCAAGGTCAAGCCAACCATCATTTACGGACTGTTCGCGGCGGTGCTGGGCGGGGGCTTGCTGTTCGGTCGCTCCTTCATCGCGATATTGTTCGATCAGATGTTCAATCTGACGCCGGAAGGCTGGCGCAAGCTGACCTTGCGATGGACGCTGTTCTTCGTCGCCATGGCGCTGCTGAACGAGGTGATCTGGCGCACGCAGACCACCGACTTCTGGGTCGCCTTCAAGGCGTTCGGCGTGATTCCGATCACCATGGTGTTCGCGATGCTGCAAATGCCGCTGGTGAAGCGCTATAGCTGCGAGCCCGCGACGTTGGAAGCCAGCGACGCGCGCGAGGGCGATATCGGGAAGAGTTGAGCGGTGTCCCGGCGCGGTGCAGCGTGCAACGCTGCGCCGTAGAACCGGGACCGTACCGACGGCATCATTTGTAATGGTCTCGGCTTAGCGAAGCGGCACGGCGCTGGCGCTTGCGCCGCATCGCATCCGGGACACGCGCCGCGTTGCTTACGACCCCGCCTTCAGCGCCTTCTCGATCTCGACCTTCAGCACCTTGTCGATATTCTCGGGCGTGATGGCGCCGATCAGCTTGTAGGCGATCTTGCTGTCGCGGCCGACGATGAAGGTTTCCGGCACGCCGTAGACGCCCCATTCGATCGCGGCGCGGCCGTTGGCATCCATCCCCACATGGCTGAACGGATTGCCGTAGCGGCCGAGAAAACGCCGCGCGTTATCGGCCTTGTCTTTGTAGTTGATGCCGATGATCTGGATGCGGCTGTCGCCGGCAAGCGCGGTGAGCAGCGGCGCTTCCTCGTGGCACGGCACGCACCACGAGGCCCAGACGTTCACCAGCGTCACCTTGCCCTTGAATACGTCGGGCGCGATGCCCGGCACCGCCGCGCCGTTGCGGATCAGGCCGTCGAGCGCGGGCAGCGTGGTTTGCGGCGCGGGGCGTCCGATCAGCGCCGAGGGAATGCGCGACACGTCGCGATCGCCGAGCCGGACCCAGAACAGCGCCGCCAGCGCCGCAAACGCAATCAGCGGCAATGCCATCAACCACCGCCGTCGCGGCGGTGCGCCCTCGCGCGGCGTTTCGCTCATGATGCGTTACTCATGACAGGTCCGCCACGCCACGCCCGGAGCGGCGCGTCACGCCGCTGGCTTCGAGCTCGCGCAGCCGCGCGCGCTGCTGGCGATAGTCGAGCGCGATCCAGCCGATCAGGATCAGCACCACCAGCGCCACCAGCAGGTAGGACCAAACGATGAAGGAGGCGTAGGGGCCGAGCGACATCGGATCAGGCTCGCGGCTGGCTGGCTTGCTGCATTTGCAGCGCGCGGACGCGGCGGCGCAGGATCTCGTTGCGCATGGCGGCGAGATGCAGCGTGATGAACAACAGCGAGAACGCCACCGCCATCACCAGCAAGGGAATCAGGAAAGCCTTGTCGAGCGTCGAGCCGCCCATGCGCAGCACCGAGGCCGGCTGATGCAGCGTATTCCACCAATCGACGGAAAACTTGATGATCGGAATGTTGATCGCGCCGACCAGCGTCAGCACCGCGGCGGCGCGCGCAGCGCGCGAGGGGTCTTCCACCGCGCGCCACAGCGCGATCAGGCCGAGATACATCAGGAACAGGATCAGCACCGAGGTCAGCCGCGCGTCCCATTCCCAATAGGTGCCCCACATCGGGCGGCCCCACAGCGAGCCGGTGACCAGCGCAAGGAAGGTGAAGGCCGCGCCGATCGGCGCCGCCGCCTTGGCCGAGACGTCAGCGAGCGGATGCCGCCACACCAGCGTGCCGAGCGCGGAGAGGCTCATCACGCCCCACACGAACATCGACAGCCATGCGTTCGGCACGTGAATGAACATGATCTTCACGGTCGCGCCCTGCTGGTAGTCGTCCGGCGCCATCGCCGATTGATAGAGGCCGACGGCGAGCAGGATGGCGGTCGCCGCCGCGAGCCACGGCAGGAGTTTGGCCGTCAGCGACAGGAACCGGGTCGGATTGGCGAGGTCGATCAGCGTCATGGCTGTCCTGATAGTCGCCGCGCGCTCCGCAGGCAATGCGCCCAAGGAATGTTCCGTTGGGCCTCCGCGAGAGTTGATACGAAAAAGGCCTGCATTGTCAGTCGAGTCCATGCCGCAGGCTGGCCGCCGCCGCCAGCGGGCCGATGACGAGCCCGGCGAGCGAGAGCGCGCACAGAATCGAGAACGGCGCGCCGAAGCCGGCGGGCTCGATCACGGCGGCATTGGAGGCGGCGACGCCGAAGATCAGCACCGGAATCGACAGCGGCAGCACCAGTACGGCCAGCAGCAGGCCGCCGCGCCGCAGCGCCACCGCCAGCGCCGCGCCGATCATGCCGGTGAAGGTCAGGGCCGGCGTGCCGGCCAGCAGCGTCAGCGCCACCGCGAGGGTGGCGTCGCCGTCGAGGTTGAGCAGCAGCCCGAGGATCGGGGTTGCGACGATCAGCGGCAGCCCGGCCACCAGCCAGTGCGCGACCGCCTTGGTGAGGCAGATCAGCTCCAGCGGGGTGCGGCTCATGGTCAGGAGATCCAGCGAGCCGTCGTCGTGATCGGCGGCGAACAGCCGGTCCAGCGTGAGCAGGCTCGCCAGCAGCGCGCCGAGCCAAAGAATCGCGGGGCCGAGCTTCTTCAACAGCGCGAGGTCGGGACCGACCGCGAACGGCATCAGCACCACCACGATCAGGAAGAACAGCACGCCGATCAGCGCACCGCCGCCGATACGCAGCGCCACCTGAATATCGCGGCGAAGCAGGGCGATCAGTGCGGTCATGCCGTCGCTCCGATTCGCAGTTCGCGCGCGGGAATGCCGAGCGGCAGGTGCGTTGCGGCCACGATGACGCCGCCGCCCGAGAGATGATTGCGCATCAGGTCCGCCATCATGGCCTGTCCGTTGGCGTCCAGCGAGGAGGTCGGCTCGTCCAGGAGCCAGATCGGACGCTTCACCGCCAGCAGCCGGGCGATCGACAGCCGCCGCCGCTGTCCGGCGGAGAGAAAAGCCGCCGGAAGCTGCGCGATATGATCCAGCCCGACGGCATTCAGCGCGGCGTCGATGTTGGTGGCTTCGCCGCCCAGCGCGGCGCGCCAGAAGGCGAGATTTTCCATCACGCTCAGCGCCGATTTCAACGCGTCGCGATGGCCGAGATAGTGCGCCTGTTCGGCGGGAGAAAGATCGTCATCGCCACCTACGAAGGTCACGCTGCCTCCTGCCGGCGCAATCAAGCCGGCGATCAGCCGCAGCAGCGAGGTCTTGCCCGCACCGTTGGCGCCGACAACGGCCAGCGCCTCGCCGGCGTCGGCCGTGAAATCCAGGCCGGCGAAGATTTCGCGCCCGCCCCGCACGCATCTGAGCTGGCTTCCGGTGAGCCGCATCGCTGCACGTCCCATGATTTTGCGGCCCAGTTCGAAGTGTCATTGCCAGGCTCGACCCGGCAATCCATCATTTCAAGAAGATGGATGCGCGGATCAAGTCTGCGCATGACGATGGATGATATCGTCGAATGCAGAAAGAACTGACGCGAATTTTGGATTCGCGGCAGCGACCGGTGATGGTCGGTGTGGCGGCGCTGCTAGAAACATTCTATAAGCCCGGTCTTGATGCAGCACACAATGCGCGTCTGCAAGCCAATCGGCTCATCCTCGATGGTGCTTTGATACCTTCACCGGGTGTCCGTAACGAAAACTGGGATCGCTCCACATGACCTCGCTCGACAGCTTCAAATGCCGGAAAACCCTCAAGGTCGGCGGCAAGTCCTACGTCTATTACAGCCTGCCGACGGCCGAGAAAAACGGCCTCAAGGGAATTTCGCGGCTGCCGTATTCGATGAAGGTGCTGCTCGAGAATCTGCTCCGCAACGAGGACGATCGCACGGTGAAGAAGGAGGACATCCTCGCTGTCGTGAAGTGGATGAAGAAGCGCGCGCTGGAGCATGAAATCGCCTTCCGCCCGGCGCGGGTCCTGATGCAGGATTTCACCGGCGTGCCGGCGGTGGTCGATCTCGCGGCGATGCGCAACGCGATGCAGGCGCTTGGCGGCGATGCCGAGAAGATCAACCCCTTGGTGCCGGTCGATCTCGTCATCGACCACTCGGTGATCGTCAACTTCTTCGGTGACAACAAGGCGTTCGGCAAGAACGTCGCAGAAGAGTACAAGCAGAACAAGGAACGCTACGAATTCCTGAAATGGGGTCAGGGCGCGTTCTCGAACTTCTCCGTGGTGCCGCCTGGCACCGGCATCTGCCATCAGGTCAATCTCGAATACCTGGCACAGACGGTGTGGACGCGGAAGGAGAAGATGACCATCGGCCGCAAGACCGGCACCTTCGAGGTGGCTTACCCCGACACGCTGGTCGGCACCGACTCGCACACCACCATGGTGAACGGCCTGTCCGTGCTCGGCTGGGGCGTCGGCGGCATCGAGGCGGAAGCCGCGATGCTCGGTCAGCCGCTGTCGATGCTGCTGCCGGAAGTGGTCGGATTCAAGCTCAAGGGCAAGCTGCGCGAAGGCGTCACCGCCACCGACCTCGTGCTCACCGTCACGCAGATGCTGCGCAAGCTCGGCGTGGTCGGCAAGTTCGTCGAGTTCTATGGACCGGGCCTCGATTCGATGTCTGTCGCCGATCGTGCCACCATCGGCAACATGGCGCCGGAATATGGCGCGACCTGCGGCTTCTTCCCGATCGACGGCGCCACCATCGACTATCTGAAGACCTCGGGCCGCAAGCCGGCGCGAGTCGAACTCGTCGCCAAATACGCGAAGGCGCAGGGCCTCTATCGCACCGCGCAGTCGGAAGATCCGGTGTTCACCCAGAAGCTGGTGCTCGATCTCGGCGACGTCGTGCCGTCGATGGCCGGCCCGAAGCGTCCGGAAGGTCGCGCGGCGCTCGAAACCATTCCCGGCGGATTCAGCGCGGCGATGGAGACCGAGTACAAGAAGGCTGACGATATCGCGAACCGCTATCCGGTCGAGGGCGCGAAGTTCGATCTCGGCCATGGCGACGTGGTGATCGCCGCCATCACCTCCTGCACCAACACCTCGAACCCGAGCGTGCTGATCGCCGCCGGTCTTCTGGCGCGCAAGGCGGTGGCCAAGGGTCTCACCGCCAAGCCGTGGGTGAAGACCTCGCTGGCGCCGGGCAGCCAGGTGGTCGCGGAGTATCTCGCCAATTCCGGCCTGCAGCAGGATCTCGACAAGGTCGGCTTCAATCTCGTCGGCTTCGGCTGCACCACCTGCATCGGCAATTCCGGCCCGCTGGCGCCGGAGATTTCCAAGGCCATCAACGACAACGGCATCGTCGCCGCCGCGGTGCTCTCGGGCAACCGCAATTTCGAAGGCCGCGTCTCGCCGGACGTGCAGGCCAACTATCTGGCCTCGCCGCCGCTGGTGGTCGCCCATGCGCTCGCCGGCACGGTCACCAGGGATCTCACCAAGGAGCCGATCGGCACCGGCAAGGATGGCAAGCCGGTCTATCTGCGCGACATCTGGCCGACCACCGAGGAGATCAACGCCTTCATCAAGAAGTACGTGACGTCGCAGATCTTCAAGAAGAAGTATGCCGACGTGTTCAAGGGCGACGCCAACTGGGCGAAGATCAAGACCGGCACCGGCGAGACCTACCGCTGGAACATGGCCTCGACCTACGTGCAGAACCCGCCGTATTTCGAGGGCATGACCAAGACGCCGGCGCCGGTGAGCGACATCGTCGACGCGCGCATTCTCGCGCTGTTCGGCGACAAGATCACCACCGACCACATCTCGCCCGCCGGCTCGATCAAGCTGACCTCGCCGGCCGGCAAGTATCTCACCGACCATCAGGTCCGTCCCGCCGACTTCAACCAGTACGGCACCCGGCGCGGCAATCACGAAGTGATGATGCGCGGCACCTTCGCCAATATCCGCATCAAGAACTTCATGCTGAAGGGCGCCGACGGCAACATTCCGGAGGGCGGTCTCACCAAACACTGGCCCGACGGCGAGCAGATGACGATCTACGACGCCGCGATGAAGTACAAGGAAGAGCAGGTGCCGCTCGTTGTGTTCGCCGGCGCCGAATACGGCAACGGCTCGTCGCGTGACTGGGCGGCGAAAGGCACGCTGCTGCTCGGCGTGCGCGCGGTGATCTGCCAGAGCTTCGAGCGCATCCATCGCTCGAATCTCGTGGGCATGGGCGTTCTGCCGTTGACCTTCGAGGAAGGCACCTCGTGGGCCTCGCTCGGCCTCAAGGGCGACGAGCAGGTCACGATTCGCGGCCTGCAGGGCGATCTCAAGCCGCGGCAGAAGCTGCTGGCCGACATCGTCTCCCGCGACGGTTCGCTAAAGCAGGTGCCGCTGCTCTGCCGCATCGATACGCTGGACGAACTGGAATACTACCGCAACGGCGGCATCCTGCATTACGTGCTGCGCCGCCTTGCGGCGTAGGAGTTGCGGCGGTTTGCCTCACCGTGAAGTGAGTGGAGAGTGATGGGAAGGCGGCCTATGAAAAAGGCCGCCTTCTCGCGTTTGGACGATCCGGGCTCACCGTTCTTGGCGCCGCGAGGCGGTGGCTCCAAAGTGGAAACATGATGGCGATCACTGATTTTCTGCGATGGTCGGGACTGCTGGGCGTGGTGGCGCTCACGGCCGCGGTTCAGCCGGCGAAGGCCCAGCCTCCCCGCGCTGTGGTTGAGTTGTTCACGTCGCAGGGATGTTCGTCATGTCCGCCCGCGGACAAGATTCTCGGTGAGCTGGCGCAGGATCCCTCGATCGTCGCGCTGACGATGCCGATCGATTACTGGGATTATCTCGGCTGGAAGGACACGCTCGCGGATTCGCGCTTCAGCACGCGGCAAAAAGCCTATTCGCGCATGCGCGGCGATCGTGATGTCTATACGCCGCAGGTCATCATTAACGGCGAGCGGCATCTGATCGGCAGCGATCGCGCCGCGATTGATTCCGCCTTGCGCGACAGCCGGCGTTCGAACCGGGTGATGTCGGTGCCGGTGTCGATGGCGATCTCGGGCCGGCAGCTCAACGTCACGGTCACGGCAGCGAGCGATCAGGCGCCGCATCAGGGCGAGGTCTGGATCTGCGCCATTTCGCGCGCGGTGCCGATCGCGATCGGACGCGGCGAAAATCGCGGACGCGAAGTCGTCTATCACAATGTCGTTCGCAATTGGCTGAAGGTCGGCGACTGGTCCGGCAAGACCGCGAGCTTCACCGTGCCGATGGAGAACATCGCCCGCGACGGCATCGATGCGGCCGCGGTTTATGTGCAGGACGGCACGCGGGAGCGTCCCGGCGCCATGTTGGGTGCAGCCTTCACGCCGCTGCAGCAATAACCCCGCTTCTCACGCTCGCCAGAACGCTCTGCGCTTGTGGTGGCGCATGTCAGGGAGCCGACGGGGCAATGATGCGGTTCTAGCATGCCTTCCAGCCCGGCAGGCACCCCATGCAGATCGTGGGATCGAACAACCGCGACTGTCCATTCTCCCCATGACCGTTGCGGTGGCTGCGGCTGGACAAATCGGTGTGGCGGCTGGCGTCCGGCCTCGTCTCGGCGAGTCAATTTGCCTGGCTGCTCACACATTCGTGGATACGGCGGCGGCACGAAGACTGGCGCGAAGCCTGCTGAAAAAAGCCTCTGAAAAAGAAAAAGGACCAACTCGCGTTGGCCCAAAGGGGGGATTAACTTCCTGCGTACTGGCCCGGCCCTGACGACCCCGGGGGGCTGGGGGCTGAGGAAACCGAGACCGAAAGAACCGGGCCGACGCAGTGGTTATCTTATCGCAGTCCAGCACGGCGTCGGATGGGCGGAATTTGGGCCGTATTATGATTTGACTAACGTTCATGTGAGTCTCGCGCATGCAGTCGGCGCGGGCGTTCAGCCCTTGCGGCGAAGGCCGGGCGGGGCGATCATGCCGTCAGGGGACCCGATCCGACGACAGCTGCAGGAGCCATTGGCGAGCGCAGGCGTTGGGCGTGGACCCGCTGCATGACAGGAGGCGCCAATGAGTTTGACGTCGGGGGAGATCGATCCGGACGAAAGTCGCGGATCGGAGCGCATGGCACCGGCGCTGCCGAACACCGTCACGTTCAATCGCCTTGAACTCAATCGTATTCTCAACCTCTACGGGCGCATGGTCGCCGCCGGCGAGTGGCGCGATTACGCCATCGACTTCCTGAAGGACAAGGCGGTGTTCTCGATCTTCCGCCGCTCCTCCGAGGTGCCGCTCTATCGCATCGAGAAGGATCCGCGGCTGGCGCGCAAGCAGGGCGCCTACAGCGTGATCTCGGCCGGCGGCCTGATTCTGCGCCGCGGGCACGATCTCGATCGCGTCCTCATGGTGATCGATCGCAAGCTGGCCCTGGTGTAGCGGCGAGCGCACATTAAAGCGAAAGGCATCTCTCCGTGTGTTGCGGATGCGATGCGGCGCAAGCGTTAGCGCCGTGCCGCTTCGCTGATCCGGGACCGGGCGATATCTTTGATACGGTCCCGGCTCTGCGGCCCATCACTACGTGCTGCGCCGCGTCCGGGACGCAAGGCCGGGTTCATTCCTCCCCGCCTGGCACCGTGGTCGCGCCGTCGCCGAGCGCGCGCTGCATCATCACGGTGTCGAGCCAGCGGCCGAACTTGAAGCCGACATCGGGATGGGTTCCGATCATCGCGAAGCCGCAGCGCCGGTGCAGGCCGATCGATCCGGCATTGGCGGAATCGCCGATCACGGCGATCATCTGGCGGTGGCCGCGCGCCTCGCATTCCGTGATCAGGCGTTGCAGCAGCTGCGTGCCGATGCCGCGCCGCTGTGCGGCGGGTGCGAGATAGACCGAGTTTTCGACCGTGAAGCGATAGGCCGGGCGCGGCCGGTATGAGCCAGCATAGGCATAGCCGAGCACCTCGCCGTCCTGGGTCGCCGCGAGATACGGAAAGCCGCCGTCGATCAGCGCGCGAAACCGGCGCGTCATCTCGGCGAGATCGGGCGGAGTGAGTTCGAACGTCGCGGTGCCCTCGCGCACCTCGCGATCGTAGATCGCGGTGATGGCGGGCAGGTCCGCTTCGCGCGCCGGCCGGATTTCAATGGAGGACATCGCTGGGGACGTAGTGGAGTGACATGCGCGAGAGGCTATTTTTCTCACGACGAAAAGAAAAGAGCAGAAAACAGGCAAACGCGCGCCAGATGCAAACAAAAAGCCCCGGCGCCAGGCCGGGGCTTCGGTATCGGGCTCGTGCGAGCCGGTGATCAGTCGCGCTGTCCCAGAAGCTGCAGCAGCAGCGTGAACAGGTTGATGAAGTTCAGGTAAAGCGACAGCGCCCCGGTGATGGCCGCCCGCTCGGCGACATCGCCGCCCTGGCCGCCATAGCCGTAGATGTAGTCGTTCTTCAGCCGCTGGGTATCCCAAGCGGTGAGGCCCGCGAATACCAGCACGCCGACCACCGACACCACGAACTGCAGCATCGACGAGGCCACGAAGATGTTGACGAGGCTGGCGATGATGATGCCGAACAGGCCCATCATCAGGAACGAGCCCATGCCGGTCATGTCACGCTTGGTGGTGTAGCCATAGAGGCTCAGCGCGCCGAACGCCGCCGCGGTGATGAAGAACACCCGCACGATCGAGGTGTGGGTGTACACCAGGAAGATCGACGACAGCGAAATACCCATCAAGGCCGAGAAGGCCCAGAACAGCATCTGCGCGGTCGCGGGCTTCAGCCGGTTGATGCCGAAAGAGATGACGAACACCATCGCCAGCGGCGCCAGGATGAAGACCCACTTCAGCGGGCTGACGAACATCGCCACGCCGAACGAGGTCAGGTAGGTATTGCCGACGCGCGCGGCGGCGCCGGACGCGTCACCCGTCACCGCGGCCATGTAGACGCCGAGGGCGGCGAGGCCGGTGATGGCGAGGCCAATCGTCATGTAGTTGTAGATGCGCAGCATGTAAGCGCGCAGACCGGCATCGACGGCAGCGGTGTCTACCCGCCCGGCGGCCCGGCCGAATGGAGAAGTGTAGTTACGGTCCAAGTCCGACATGGTCGAAACCCTCAAGTTGTCTGGCTAAGGGCGAAGGGCTTACGCCGCCAGCGCGAAATTCTATCCCAGATGCCGGCGTCCGGTGGCATTGATTCGGTGCCGCCACCCCGGCCTCTGACCCAAGCTGGTATGTGGTAAACTAACACATTCGGTGCAAGCTTCCACGCGCGGCTGAATGTCGCTCCGCAGCATGCCGCAGCATGAAATTGCAGCAACATCCGTTGCAATCATCGCGATACGGCAAGGCCGCTCGCGCCGCGAAGCCGCGTCGAATCGATGTCATTTCCGAATCTGCCTCGCATTCGTTAACAAGGGAACCCGCAAGGCTCGGGCAAGGCTCCGACGCGCGGGGCGCCTGCTACATTTGTCATAAACTGCGCAGCACCGAGGCCGGCTTGCGGTTGAGCGCGCTCAAGGTCCCGACGAGCCCGAGGCCCACCGTCACCGCCAGCGCGGCGGCGACCACGGCTGCGGCATTGCCGGCCTGCCAGACGAAACTCAGCGTCATCAACCGGGTCACGATCAGCCACGCCGCCACCGAGCCGGCCAGCACGCCGAAGACCGCCGTCGCGAGGCCGATCATCAGGTATTCCAGCGCGTAGGCGCCGAGCAGCCGCGCCCGGGTTGCGCCCAGCGTCTTGAGAATGACCGCGTCATAGACGCGATGACGATGCCCCGCCGCCAGCGCGCCGCCCAGCACCAGGATTGCCGCCAGCAGGGTGATGGCGCTCGCCCCGCGGATCGCCAGCGCCAGATTGGTCACCACGGTGCCGATGGTCTGCAGCGCCTCGCGCACGCGCACGCTGGTGACCATCGGAAAGGCCTGCGCCACCGCCTTGACGATGCGGGCGTCGTCCTCCGGGCTGGAATTCGGCGGCGTGAGTGTGGCGATGTGGGTATGCGGCGCGCCGCGAAACGCGTTGGGCGAAAATACCAGCACGAAATTGATGCCGAGGCTCTGCCAGTCGACGCTGCGCATGTTGCTGATGGTCGCGGTGATGTTCCGCCCCAGCACGTTGACGACCACCTGGTCGCCGATCCTGAGGCCCAGTCCGTCGGCGAGCTTCTTCTCGACCGACACCAGCGGCGGGCCGCTGTAGTCCGGTGCCCACCATTCACCCTCGACGACTTTCGAGCCGCGCGGCACCTCGCTTGTATAGGTCAGGCCGCGGTCGCTCTGCAGCACCCATTCGGCATCATGGGTTGGCTTGAGGTCCTCCGCTTTGACGCCCCGCGCGGCCGTGATGCGTCCGCGCAGCATCGGCACGTCCTCGACGGTCGCATCCGGCGCCTGCTGTTTGAGGAAGGCATCGAAGCGGGCGGCCTCGGTGGAGGGAATGTCGATGAAGTAGAACGCCGGCGCATGGTCCGGCAGCGCCGCCATGAACTGCCGCCGCAGGTTGCCGTCGATCTGCGTGATGGTCACCAGCACCGCCAGTCCCAGACCGAGCGACAGCACCACCGATGGCGTCAGGGCGCCGGGCCGATGGATGTTGCCGAGCGCGAGCCGCAGCATGGTGCCGCGCGGGCGCGGCAGGCGGCCCGCGATCGCCATCAGCCCGGCGGCAAGCGCGCGCAGCAAGGCGAACACCGCGATCGATGCGGCGACGAAGATCGCGGCAATGCGCTTGTCGTAGGCGAGCGCGATGACGACGGCGACCAAGAGCGCGATCACCGCCGCCATTCCGAGTAGATAGAGCAGACGCGGACGCCGCCGCTCCTCGCCGATGGTGTCGCGAAATAGCGCGGCGACCGGCACGTCATGGATGCGCGCCAGGGGCCACAGCCCGAATGCCAGCGCGGTTAACAAGCCGTAAACAAAAGCCATCGCCAGTTCGCCGCCATGCAGCGCGGGCTCCAGTGGCAGCGGCAGCAGCCGGCCGAACAGGCCGGCAATCACGAACGGCAGCGCCGCGCCGGCAACGAGGCCGATCAGCGCGCCGATCGCCGCCAGCATCATCACCTGCGTCAGATAGATCGCGAAAATGCGGCTCGCCGGCGCGCCCAGCGCCTTGAGCGCGGCGATGACATCGCGGCGGCGGTCGATGTGGCTCTTCACCGCGTTGGCGACGCCGACGCCGCCGACCAGCAGCGCGGCGAGGCCGACCAGCGTGAGGAATTGCGTGAAGCGCTTGATGGTCCGCTCCAGTTGCGGCGAGGCGTTGCTCTGCGAACGAATCTCCCATCCGGCATTGGGCAGCGCCGCGCGCGTGGCCTCGATCAAGGCTTTCGCCGCCGCGTCATCGGCGGCGCTATCCGGGAGCCGGACGCGGTAGATCCAGCGCACCAGACTGCCGGGCTGCAACAGATGCGTCGCGCGCAACGCTTCCTCGCTCACCAGCACGCGCGGCGCGAAACCGATGCCGCCCGCGAGTTTGTCGGGCTCGGAGGTCACCGCGCTGCGGATATCGAACGTCGCTTCGCCGATGGTGACGCGGTCGCCGACCTTCAGTCCGAGCCGCGCCAGCAGCACCGGATCGGCGGCCGCGCCGAATGCTCCCTCGTGTGGGGCAAAGAGGTCGGCGACCGGAAGCGGGGGCTCCAGCGTCAGGCTGCCCAGCATCGGATAGCCGGCATCGACCGCTTTCAATTCGGTCAGCGCCAGTTGGCCGTCCGGGGCCCGCACCATCGCGCGCAAGGTCGCGGCGACCGACACGGTGCCGCGGGCGCGCAGGAACGACAACTCATCCGCGGTCGCCTCGCGCTGGATCAGCGAGAAGGCAACATCGCCGCCAAGCAGGGTGCGCCCCTGCTGCCCCAATCCTGCCGCAAGACTCCCGGCGACGGAACCGACGCCCGCGATCGCCATGACGCCGAGCGCGATGCAGGCGATGAAGACGTAGAAACCGCGCAGCCCGCTGCGCAGTTCGCGGATCGCATAGCGCAGCGGCAATAGCGATAGGGAGCGCGAAGCCGTGCCTGTTTCTGCGGCGGCCGACATGCGCTAGGCCGTCTCGATCCAGCGCCGCTCGGCTTCGGGCATTTCGATTTCGCCCGAACGCAATCGCACCACGCGATCGCACTTGTGGGCCAGCGCGGCGTCATGGGTCACCAGCACCAACGTCATGCTTCGCGCGGCATGCTGCGCGAACAGAAGATCAACGATCTGCCGTCCGGTGGTCTCGTCGAGATTGCCGGTCGGCTCGTCCGCGACGAGAATTGCGGGATCGGGCGCTAGCGCACGCGCGATGGCAACGCGCTGCTGTTCGCCGCCGGAGAGCTGTCGCGGATAATGATGCAGCCGCGCCCCGAGGCCGACCAGTTCGAGTTCGCGCGCCGCGCACGCGCTCGCATCGGAATGGCCGGCAAGTTCGAGGGGCACCGAGACATTCTCCAGCGCGGTCATCGTCGGAATCAGATGGAACGACTGGAACACGATGCCGACGTGGCGGCCGCGAAACCGCGCCAGTTCGTCCTCATCAAGGGCATTGAAGGAGGTCGCATTCACCACCACCTCTCCCCGGTCCGGACGCTCCAGCCCTGCCATCACCATCAGCAGCGTGGATTTGCCGGACCCCGACGCGCCGACGAGGCCGACGGCTTCGCCGGGCGCGACCTGCAGGCTGACGTTTTTGAGGATGTGCACGCGGGCTGCCCCCGCGCCCAATGAAAGGTCGACATTGGTGAGGGAGATGGAAGGCGCCCCGCCGTCGGCCGAAGTCGAGACGCGCGAAGGAATCGTTTCGGAAAGACTGTCCATGCTCCGGTCATATGGCGATTGCCGTGCGGCGGTCGAGAGGTTGCGGCAGATGTTTATCGTCGCAGTGCTGCTCGCGACGACGGCGATGTCGATGGCGATTCCGACACTGGCGCAGACGTCCGGCGCGGCAGCGAAGCCGCTGAAGGTAGTCGTTCTGGGGGATTCGCTCAGCGCCGGTTTTGGCCTCGGGGGCGCCGAGGCGTTTCCGGCGAAATTGCAAAGTGCCTTGCGCGCCAAGGGGATAGCCGCTGAGATCGACAATGCCGGCGTGTCCGGCGACACCAGTTCGGGCGGGCTTGGCCGGCTCGACTGGTCGGTGCCGGATGGCACGGCCGCCGTCATTCTCGAACTCGGCGCCAACGACGCGCTGCGCGGAATCGATCCCGCGCTCACCCGCAACGCGTTGGGCGAGATCATCCAGCGGCTGCAGCAGCGCGGCATCGCGGTGCTATTGTGTGGCATGCGCGCGCCACCCAATTACGGGGCGGATTATGCCGCACGGTTCGACGCGATCTATCCGGATCTGGCCAAACAGTTCGACGTGCCGCTCTATCCGTTTTTTCTCGACGGCGTCGCGGCGGAAACCAGCCTCAATCAGGCCGATGGCATGCATCCGACGGCGGCCGGCGTCGACCGCATCGTCGAGCGCATTCTGCCGATGGTGGAGACTTTCCTGCGCAAAGTCGAGGCGGCGCGGAACTGACCGGCGAGCGTGCTGCCGCAGTTGTCCACCATCGTGCCGCAATCGTTTCGCGCCGTCACACATCTACGCTAAAAACAGGGAAGCGGTGATTCGTTGCCGTGTTTGCATCGGGAGTTCGCGATGCCGAGATTGTTTACGGGACTCGAGATTCCTGCCGAGGTCGGACAGACATTGTCCCAGTTGCGGGGCGGGCTGCCGGGGGCGCGCTGGATCGACCCGGAAGATTATCATGTCACCTTGCGGTTCATCGGCGATATCGATGGCGTTGCCGCCAACGAGATCGCCTCGCTGCTGCCCCGGATCAATCGCAAGCCGTTCGATGTGACGCTGCAGGGGCTCTCCAGCTTTGGCGGCAAGAAGCCGCGCGCTGTCGTCGCCTCGGTGGTGCCGACGCGGCCGCTGATCGAATTGCAGGCCGAACTCGAGCGGCTGATGCAGCGCATCGGCCTCTCTCCCGAGGGGCGCAAATTTACCCCGCATGTGACGCTGGCCCGGCTCAGGACGGCCTCCAACCAGGATGTGGCTGAGTACCTGTCGTTGCGGGGCTATTTTCCGACGCGGGTGTTCCGCGCCTCGCGTTTCGTGCTGTTCTCCTCGCGCGCCTCGGTCGGCGGCGGACCATATGTGGTCGAGGATGCCTATGCGCTCAGTGCGTAAGCGGTCCGTGGCCTGAATACGCGAAATGGCCTAATTTCGGCTTGCATTTTCACGCGCGCTGAGGCCGTTAGCGCGCATGGATGCCACGTCGTCTCCGTTCCGCGCCCGCTATCAATCCCTCATTGCGTCCGGCGCCATCGAAGCCGATCCCGCGCAGGCGGGAGCGGTCGAAGCCTTTGCCGCGCTGGACGAGCAGCTTTCGCGCTATCGCCCGGCGCGCAAGCAGGGCTTTTTCGGTCGTCTGTTCGGTGACAAGAAGGACGCCGCGCCGCGCGGGCTTTACGTTCACGGCGAAGTCGGGCGCGGCAAGACCATGCTGATGGATTTGTTCTTCGAACAAAGCCATGTGATGCACAAGCGCCGGGCGCATTTCCACGAGTTCATGGCCGATGCGCATGAGCGCATCTACAACTTTCGTCAAAGCATCGCCCGCGGCGAGATGGCCGATACCGACGTGGTGCATCTCACTGCGTCGTCAATCTTCGATGAGGCGTGGCTTCTGTGTTTCGACGAATTTCACGTCACCGACATTGCCGATGCGATGATCCTCGGTCGTCTGTTCGCGCGCCTGTTCGAACTCGGCACCGTGGTGGTCGCCACCTCCAACGTGGCGCCGCAGGACCTCTACAAAGGCGGTCTCAACCGGGCGTTGTTCCTGCCGTTCATCGATCAGATCCAGGCGCACATGGATGTGCTGCGGCTGGATTCGCGCACCGATTTCCGGCTCGAGAAGCTGGCCGGCGTCAAGATGTGGCTGGTGCCGGCCGATGCCAGCGCCACCGCCGCGCTCGATGCCGCATGGAACAAGCTGACCGGCGGTGCGCCGGGCGAGGCCGTCGACCTCGTGGTCAAAGGCCGCAAGCTGCATGTGCCGCGCGCGGCTCATGGTGTGGCGCGGTTTGCGTTTTCCGATCTATGCGAGCAGCCGCTCGGCGCCTCCGACTATCTGCGGCTGGCGCACGAGTACCATACGATCCTGATTGATCGGATTCCGGCGATGGATGCGGCCGACCGTAACGCGGCCAAGCGCTTCATCGCTCTGATTGATACGCTTTACGACAACGCGGTGAAGCTGATGGCGTCAGCCGATGCCGATCCGCTGACGCTCTATCGCGCGACCGAAGGAACCGAGGCGATGGAGTTCCAGCGCACCGCCTCGCGGTTGATCGAGATGGGGTCGGAGTCCTACCTTGCGCTGCCGCATGGACGCAGCGATTCTACGGCCTCCGGCGCCAGCACCGGTCTCGTCGAGACATGAGCATGCATCTCGCGGAATCAGGTCAGATTTGACCAAGCTGCGACTTGAACGGTTCCCGCGAAAGGTCTAACCAGCCAACCCAAGAATTCCCTCCTTCATCCACTTCCGGCTTCAAAGGACAAGTTTCCCATGGCGCGCAACAAGATTGCTTTGATTGGCTCCGGTCAGATCGGCGGAACGCTCGCTCACCTCGTCGGCCTGAAAGAACTCGGCGACGTTGTGCTGTTCGATATCGCTGAAGGTGTGCCGCAGGGCAAAGCGCTCGATCTTGCGCAGTCCTCGCCGGTCGATGGCTTCGATGCCAATCTCACCGGCGCGAATTCGTATGAAGCGATCGAGGGCGCCGACGTCGTCATCGTCACCGCCGGCGTGCCGCGCAAGCCCGGCATGAGCCGCGACGATCTGCTCGGTATCAATCTCAAGGTGATGGAGCAGGTCGGCGCCGGTATCAAGAAGTACGCTCCGAATGCCTTCGTCATCTGCATCACCAATCCGCTCGACGCCATGGTGTGGGCGCTGCAGAAGGCGTGTGGGCTGCCGCACCGCAAGGTGATCGGCATGGCCGGCGTGCTCGATTCGGCGCGCTTCCGCTATTTCCTTGCCGACGAGTTCGGCGTGTCGGTGGAAGACGTCACCGCCTTCGTGCTCGGCGGCCATGGCGACACCATGGTGCCGCTGGTGAAGTATTCGACGGTGGCCGGCATTCCGCTGCCGGACCTCGTCAAGATGGGCTGGACCTCGCAGGCGCGCATCGACGAGATCGTCACCCGCACCCGCAACGGCGGCGCGGAGATCGTCAACCTCTTGAAGACCGGCTCGGCTTTCTATGCGCCCGCGGCATCCGCGATCGCGATGGCGGAGAGCTATCTGAAGGACAAGAAGCGCGTGCTGCCCTGCGCCGCCTATCTCAACGGCGAATACGGCGTGAAGGACACCTATGTCGGCGTACCGGTGGTGATCGGCGCCAAGGGCGTCGAGCGCATCGTCGAGATCGATCTTGCCGGCAAGGATCGCGAGGGCTTCGAGAAATCGGTCGGCGCGGTGCATGGCCTGATGGATGCGTGCCGGCAGATCGCTCCCGATCTGCTGGGCAAGTAAAACCAAGTTGCACCGCGCGAGCCCGGCTCGCGCGGTTTGCGTATGAGATGATGGATCGAAGGGGCGCGGATGAATATTCACGAGTACCAGGCCAAGGCGCTGTTGCGCGAATTCGGTGTGGCGGTATCGCGCGGTGTTCCGGTTCTGAAGGTGGAAGACGCGGAAGCGGCCGCCAAGGAACTCGGAGGGCCGGTATGGGTGGTCAAGAGCCAGATTCACGCGGGCGGGCGCGGCAAGGGCAAGTTCAAGGAAGCTTCCGCCGGCGACAAGGGCGGCGTGCGTCTCGCCAAGTCGGTCGATGAGGTCAAGCAGTTCGTCAAGGAAATGCTCGGCGCGACCCTGGTGACGGTGCAGACCGGCCCCGCCGGCAAGCAGGTCAACCGGCTCTACATCGAGGAAGGCTCCGACATCGACAAGGAGTTCTATCTCTCGGCACTGGTGGATCGTGAGACCTCGCGCGTATCGTTCGTGGTGTCGACCGAGGGCGGGGTCAACATCGAGGAAGTCGCGCACAAGACGCCCGAGAAGATCGTTACCTTCTCGATCGATCCAGCCACCGGCGTGATGCCGCATCATGGCCGTACCGTCGCGAAAGCGCTGAATCTGAGCGGCGATCTCGCCAAGCAGGCCGAGAAGCTGGTCGCGCAGCTGTATGCCGCGTTCGTCGCCAAGGACATGGCAATGCTGGAAATCAACCCGCTGGTGGTGACCAAGCAGGGGCAGCTGCGTTGTCTCGATGCCAAGGTCTCGTTCGACGACAACGCGCTTTATCGTCATCCTGAACTGATGGCGCTGCGCGACGTCACCGAGGAAGACGAGAAGGAGATCGAGGCGTCGAAATACGACCTCGCCTATATCGCGCTCGACGGCAATATCGGCTGCATGGTCAACGGCGCGGGCCTCGCGATGGCGACGCTCGATATCATCAAGCTCTACGGCGAGAGCCCGGCCAACTTCCTTGATGTCGGCGGCGGCGCCTCGGTCGAGAAGGTGACCGCGGCGTTCAAGATCATCACCTCCGATCCCAACGTGAAGGGCATTTTGATCAACATCTTCGGCGGCATCATGAAGTGCGACGTGATCGCGCAAGGCGTGATCGTCGCAGTGGCCATGGTCGGCCTGAAAGTGCCTTTGGTGGTGCGCCTCGAAGGCACCAACGTGGAGGAAGGCAAGAAGATTATTCGCGAGTCCGGCCTCAACGTTGTGCCGGCGGACGACCTCGACGATGCCGCGCAGAAGATCGTCAAGGCCGTGAGGGAGGCCGCATAATGTCCGTTTTGATCGATAAGAACACCAAGGTCATCACCCAGGGCTTTACCGGCAAGAACGGCACGTTTCATTCGGAAGCGGCGATCGCCTACGGCACCAAGGTTGTTGGCGGCACCTCGCCCGGCAAGGGCGGCACCACCCATCTCGGCCTGCCGGTGTTCGACACCGTGCGCGAGGCGCGGGAGAAGACCGGCGCTGATGCCAGCGTGATCTACGTGCCGCCGCCGGGCGCCGCGGACGCGATCTGTGAGGCGATCGACGCCGAAGTGCCGCTGATCGTCTGCATCACCGAGGGTATCCCGGTGCTCGACATGGTGCGGGTGAAGCGCGCGCTGTCGGGTTCGAAGTCGCGGCTGATCGGGCCGAACTGCCCCGGCGTCGTCACCGCGGGCGAGTGCAAGATCGGCATCATGCCGGCCAACATCTTCCGTCCCGGCAATGTCGGCATCGTCTCCCGCTCGGGCACCCTGACCTATGAGGCCGTGTTCCAGACCTCCCAGGAGGGGCTGGGCCAGACCTCGGCCGTGGGCATCGGCGGCGATCCGGTCAAGGGCACCGAATTCATCGACGTGCTGGAAATGTTCCTGGCCGATCCCAAGACCACGTCGATCGTGATGATCGGCGAAATCGGTGGAACGGCCGAGGAGGACGCCGCCCAGTTCCTCAAGGACGAGGCGAAGCGGGGCCGCAAGAAACCGGTAGTCGGATTCATTGCCGGCCGCACCGCGCCTCCGGGCCGCCGCATGGGTCACGCCGGCGCAATTATTTCCGGCGGCAAAGGTGACGCTGAATCCAAGATCGCGGCCATGGAAGCGGCCGGAATCACGGTTTCGCCGTCTCCCGCGCGGCTCGGAAAGACGCTTGCCGAAAAATTGAAATCGTAATTCAGTTTTTTGCTCTTTTCGGCGCGAAACTTCGCCTTAAATAGGGTAAAAGATGCCAGACGAAGCCGATCCGTTCGCGCGGGCCGGCTTCTCTGTCGCATTTCACGTGTGGCATCAACACCTTAGGACGAATCAATGTCTCGCCAGGACGCCAACGCCGCTTTCGCTCTCTCTTCCTTCCTTTATGGCGGCAACGCTGCCTACATCGACGACATCTACGCCCGGTACGAAAAGGATCCGAGTTCCGTCGATGCCGACTGGCAGGAGTTCTTCGGCAGTCTGAATGATAAGCCGGCGGACGTTCAGAAGAACGCGGAGGGGCCGTCCTGGGCCCGGGCAAACTGGCCGCTGACCCCGAAGGACGAACTGACCTCGGCGCTGGACGGCAACTGGGTCCAGATCGAGAAGACCATCGGGGACAAGCTGCAGGCCAGGGCGGCGAGTGGAGCCGCGGGCGTGGCGCCGGGCGACGTCCACCAGGCGACCCGGGATTCGGTGCGTGCCCTGATGCTGATCCGCGCTTATCGGATGCGCGGGCACTTCCATGCCAAGCTCGATCCGCTCGGTCTGGAGCCTGCCAAGGATCATGAGGAACTCGATCCGCGCAGCTACGGCTTTACCGATGCCGATATGGACCGCAAGATCTTCCTCGATCACGTGCTTGGCCTGGAATATGGCACGTTGCGCGAGATCGTCGCGATCTGCGAGCGGACCTACTGCCAGACGCTCGGCGTCGAGTTCATGCACATTTCCAACGGTGCGCAGAAGGCCTGGATTCAGGAGCGCATCGAGGGGCCGGACAAGGAAATCAGCTTTACGCCGGAAGGCCGTCGCGCCATCCTGATGAAGCTGATCGAGGCCGAAGGCTTCGAGAAGTTCTGCGACCTCAAATTCACCGGCACCAAGCGCTTCGGCCTTGATGGCGGCGAGTCGCTGATCCCGGCGCTGGAGCAGATCATCAAGCGCGGCGGCAATCTCGGCCTCAAGGAGATCGTGATCGGCATGCCGCATCGCGGCCGCCTCAACGTGCTGACCCAGGTCATGGGCAAGTCGCATCGCGCGCTGTTCCATGAGTTCAAGGGCGGCTCGGCGACCCCCGACGAGGTCGAGGGCTCCGGCGACGTCAAGTATCACCTCGGCGCTTCGAGCGACCGTGAGTTCGACAACAACAAGGTCCATCTGTCGCTGACGGCCAACCCGTCGCATCTCGAGATCGTCGATCCGGTGGTGCTCGGCAAGGTCCGCGCCAAGCAGGACCAGCACGGCGATCCGCCGGACCAGCGCACCTCGGTGCTGCCGCTGCTGATGCACGGCGATGCGGCGTTCGCCGGTCAGGGCGTGGTGGCCGAATGCTTCGGGCTGTCCGATCTGAAGGGTTACCGCACCGGCGGCTCGATCCACTTCATCGTCAACAACCAGATCGGCTTCACCACCTATCCGCGTTACTCGCGCTCGTCGCCCTATCCGTCCGACGTCGCCAAGATGATCGATGCGCCGATCTTCCACGTCAACGGCGACGATCCCGAGGCCGTGGTGTTCGCGGCCAAGATCGCGGTGGAATTCCGGCAGCGCTTCCATAAGCCGGTCGTCATCGACATGTTCTGCTATCGGCGGCATGGCCACAACGAAGGCGACGAGCCTTCGTTCACCCAGCCTCTGATGTACAAGAAGATCGCGACGCATCCGTCGGTGCTCGACATCTATTCAAAGCGGCTGATCGCCGACAAGGTGATGACCGAGGCCGAGATCGACAAGGCCAAGGCGGACTGGCGCGCCAAGCTCGACGTCGAGCTCGAAGCTGCGTCCGGCTACAAGCCGAACAAGGCGGACTGGCTCGACGGCAAATGGGCGGGCTTCAAGCATGTCGGCGAGGACGACGATCCGCGCCGCGGCAGCACCGGCGTCGATGTCGCCGTGCTGAAGGACATCGGCCGCAAGATCACCAAGGTGCCGGACGGTTTCCGCGTCCACCGCACCGTGCAGCGTTTCCTCGACAATCGCGAAAAGGCAATCGAGAACGGCGTCGGCATCGATTGGGCGACCGGCGAAGCGCTGGCGTTCTGCTCGCTGATGCTGGAAGGCCATCGCGTCCGCCTGTCCGGACAGGACAGCGAGCGCGGCACCTTCTCGCAGCGGCATTCGGTGCTGTTCGATCAGGAAGACGAGAGCCGCTACACGCCGTTCAATCATATCGGCGCGGAGCAGGGGCATTACGAGGTGCTCAACTCGATGCTGTCCGAAGAGGCCGTGCTCGGTTTCGAATACGGCTATTCCCTCGCCGAGCCGGCGGCGCTGACGATGTGGGAAGCGCAGTTCGGCGATTTCGCCAACGGCGCGCAGGTGGTCTTCGACCAGTTCATTTCGTCGGGCGAACGCAAGTGGCTGCGCATGTCCGGTCTGGTCTGCATGCTGCCGCATGGCTATGAAGGCCAGGGCCCCGAGCATTCGTCGGCGCGTCTCGAGCGCTACTTGCAGATGTGCGCCGAGGACAACATGCAGGTGGCGAACTGCACGACGCCGGCAAACCACTTCCACATCCTGCGCCGCCAGTTGCGGCGTGAATTCCGCAAGCCGCTAATCCTGATGACGCCGAAGTCGCTGCTGCGCCACAAGCGTGCGGTATCGCGGCTGGACGAAATGGGCCCCGACACCTCGTTCCATCGCATCCTGCATGACGATGCGGCGGTGCTGCCGAACGAGTCCATCAAGCTGGTGCCCGACGAGAAGATCCGGCGGGTGATCCTGTGCTCCGGCAAGGTCTATTACGACCTTTACGAGGAGCGCGAGAAGCGCGGCATCAACGACATTTACCTGCTGCGCATCGAGCAGCTCTATCCGGTCCCGCTGAAGACGTTGGTGCAGGAGCTCTCCCGCTTCAAGAGCGCGGAAGTGGTGTGGTGTCAGGAAGAGCCGCGCAACATGGGCGCCTGGCATTTCATCGAGCCATATCTCGAGTGGGTCTTGAATCAGGCAGGGGCCGCCAATCGCCGGCCGCGTTATGTCGGCCGCGCCGCTTCGGCCGCGACGGCGACAGGCCTGATGTCGAAACATCTCGCGCAGCTCAAGGCGTTTCTGGACGATGCCTTGGGGTGAGGCGATGCGCTATGGCGCCGGCATCCGCCGGCGGTTGTGACGCGCCACGTGATTTGAATGACGACATGATAGGGCCGGCCCGGCCGCGCTTATCGTAAGAGGACAAGACAATGACTGAAATCCGCGTTCCGACGCTGGGAGAATCCGTAACCGAAGCGACCATCGGAAAATGGTTCAAGAAGCCGGGCGATGCGGTAGCGGTCGACGAGCCGCTGGTCGAACTGGAAACCGACAAGGTGACCATCGAGGTTCCGGCTCCGTCGGCGGGCACGCTGGGCGAGATCGTTGCCAAGGACGGCGAGACCGTCGCGGTCGGTGCGCTGCTTGGCCAGATCACCGACGGTGCGGCGCCTGCCGCGAAGCCGGCCGCGCCCGCCGCGCAGGCTGCCCCCGCTGCTCCGGCTCCTGCCGCTGCGCCCGCGCAAGCGAAGGCGCCGCCCGCCGATGCGCCGCTGGCGCCCTCGGTGCGCAAGCTCTCCGCCGAGAGCGGTATCGATGCGTCGACCGTCGAGGGCACCGGCAAGGACGGCCGCGTCAGCAAGGGCGACATGCTCGCCGCCATCGAGAAGGCTGCGTCAAGCGCCACGCCGGTCAACCAGCCGGCGGCCGCCGTGCAGGTCCGTGCGCCCTCGCCAGCCAGCGACGCGGCGCGCGAGGAGCGCGTGAAGATGACGCGGCTGCGCCAGACCATCGCGCGCCGCCTCAAGGACGTGCAGAACACCGCTGCGATGCTGACGACCTTCAACGAGGTCGACATGACCAACCTGATGGCGTTGCGCTCGCAATATAAGGACGTGTTCGAGAAGAAGCATGGCACCAAGCTCGGCTTCATGGGCTTCTTCACCAAGGCCTGCGTGCAGGCGCTGAAGGATATCCCCGCGGTGAACGCCGAAATCGACGGCACCGACCTGATCTACAAGAACTACTACCACATCGGCGTCGCGGTCGGCACCGATCGCGGTCTCGTGGTGCCGGTGGTGCGCGACTGCGATCAGAAGTCGATCTCGGATATCGAGAAGTCGATTGCGGACTTCGGCCGCCGCGCGCGCGACGGCCAGCTCAAGATCGACGAGATGCAGGGCGGCACCTTCACGATCTCCAATGGCGGCGTTTACGGCTCGCTGATGTCGACGCCGATCCTGAATGCGCCGCAGTCCGGCATTCTCGGCATGCACAAGATTCAGGAACGCCCGATGGCGATCGGCGGCAAGGTCGAGATCCGGCCGATGATGTATCTGGCGCTGTCCTACGACCATCGCGTGATCGACGGCAAGGAAGCCGTCACCTTCCTCGTGCGCGTCAAGGAAACGCTCGAAGACCCGGCGCGGCTGGTGCTGGATCTGTAATGGCTGATGACGAGTCAGGGGCATATTCCCACCGGGAGCTTGCTCCCTCTCCCCACCGGGGAGAGGGTTGGAGTGAGGGGGGGCTGCTCTCGCCGTCGGAATTGCCCTCACCCGGATCGCTAAAGCGATCCGACCTCTCCCCGGCGGGGAGAGGTGAAAGCGGAGAAAACGTTGCTGGATAAGGTTGCCATCATTACCGGCGGCAGTCGCGGCATCGGTCGCGCGACGGCGATCGCGGCGGCGAAACGGGGCTGGCGCGTGGTCATCGGCTACGTCAGCAACGAGAAGGCCGCGCGGGAAACGGTCGCGGCGATCGAGGCCGGCAACGGCAAGGCGCTCGCGGTCCGCTGCGATGTCGGCGACGAGGCCGATATCCTTGGTCTGTTCAAGGCGGCGGATGGCTTCGGAACGCTCGGCGCACTCGTCAATAATGCGGGTATCGTCGGGCAGACGGCTCGCGTCGAGGATTTGAGCGCCGACCGCATCAATCACATGCTGCGCGTGAATGTCACCGGCAGCTTTCTCTGCGCGCGCGAGGCTGTGAAACGCATGTCGACGAAACACGGCGGCAGGGGCGGCGTGATCGTCAACCTGTCGTCCGTCGCCGCGACGCTCGGCTCCGCCAACACCTATGTCGACTACGCGGCCTCGAAAGGCGCGATCGATACCTTCACCATCGGGCTCTCCAACGAGGTCGCGGCCGAGGGCATTCGCGTCGTCGGCATCCGGCCGGGCCTGATCGATACCGAAATTCATGCCAGTGGCGGCGAACCCGATCGCCACTTCCGCTTGGCGAAAATGGTGCCGATGCAGCGCGTGGGCACCGCCGATGAAATCGCCAACGCCATCGTCTGGCTGATGTCAGACGAGGCATCCTACATCACCGGCACGACGATAAATGTCTCCGGCGGACGCTGATTCCGCCTCGGTACTAACAGGATTGATATCATGGCTTCCTACGATCTCGTTGTCATCGGCACCGGCCCCGGCGGCTACGTCTGCGCGATCCGCGCGGCGCAACTCGGCATGAAGGTCGCTGTTGTCGAGAAGAACGCGACGCTGGGCGGCACCTGTCTGAATGTCGGCTGCATGCCGTCGAAGGCGCTGCTGCACGCCTCCGAACTGTTCGAGGAAACCGGGCATTCCTTCGCCAAGATGGGCATTTCAGTCGGCAAGCCGTCGCTCGATCTGCCGGCGATGATGAAGTTCAAGCAGGAAGGCATCGACGGCAACGTCAAGGGCGTCGAGTTCCTGATGAAGAAGAACAAGATCGATGTGCTGCGCGGCACCGGCCGCATCGTTTCCGCCGGCAAGGTCGAGGTGAAGGCCGCCGACGGCGCGGCGCAGACCGTCGAGACGAAGAACATCGTCATCGCCACCGGCTCCGATGTTGCCAAGCTGAAGGGCATCGAGATCGACGAGAAGCGCGTCGTCTCCTCCACCGGCGCGCTGGCGCTGGAGAAGGTGCCGGGCAAGCTCCTGGTCGTCGGTGCCGGCGTCATCGGCCTCGAACTCGGCTCGGTGTGGCGGCGTCTCGGCGCACAGGTCACCGTGGTGGAATTCCTCGATCGCATCCTGCCCGGCATGGACGGCGAAGTCGCCAAGCAATTCCAGCGCCTGCTGGAGAAGCAGGGTTTTGCCTTCAGGCTCGGCGCCAAGGTGACCAGCATCGATAGCAGCGGCGCGACATTGAAGGTGCAGGTCGAGCCCGCCGCCGGCGGTGCCGCTGAAGCGCTGGACGCCGACGTCGTGCTGGTCGCCATCGGCCGCGCGCCGCACACCGAGGGGCTGGGTCTCAAGGAAGCCGGTGTCGCGCTCGACAATCGCGGCCGTGTCGAGATCGATAATCACTTCGCGACGAATGTGAAGGGCATCTACGCCATCGGCGACGTGGTGCGCGGGCCGATGCTGGCTCACAAGGCCGAGGACGAAGGCGTCGCGGTGGCGGAAATTCTCGCCGGCCAGGCCGGACATGTGAACTATGACGTCATTCCGGGCGTGGTCTACACGACGCCGGAAGTGGCGAGCGTGGGCAAGACCGAGGAAGAGTTGAAGCAGGCCGGCGTCGCCTACACCGTTGGCAAGTTCCCGTTCACCGCCAACGGCCGTTCCAAGGTCAACCAGACCACCGATGGTTTCGTGAAGATTCTGGCCGACGCCAAGACCGATCGCGTGCTCGGCTGTCACATCATCGGCCGCGAGGCCGGCGAGATGATCCATGAGGCCTGCGTGCTGATGGAGTTCGGCGGTTCCGCCGAGGATCTGGCCCGCACCTGCCACGCCCATCCGACGCGCTCGGAAGCGGTCAAGGAAGCCGCGCTTGCGGTGGGCAAGCGCGCGATCCATATGTAGCGGACATCAACATCCGGGCTCTGCCGGGTGGTGGAGCTTGCCGATGCGTCGCCTGCTGCAACCGGTCTGGTTTCTGCTTGCGCTGATCTTCCTGGTCGAGGCGTGGCTGTGGGACCATCTCCAGCCTGTCGTCGCGCGGGTGGTGGCGTGGATTCCGCTGCGCGAGATCAAGGCGTGGATCGCCGAGAAAATCGAACACCTGTCGCCACCGCTGACGCTGATCGTCTTCCTGATTCCGGCGGCGCTGCTGTTTCCGTTGAAGGTTGCAGGCCTGTGGCTGCTGGCGCATCACTACTGGTTCAGCGCGATGGGTATAGTGGTGCTCGCCAAGCTATTGGGTGTCGGCGTCGCCGCCTTCATCTTCGACGTAACGCGGCCGAAGCTGCTGCAGATGGCCTGGTTCAAGTGGCTCTATGAATTCGTGCTGATGATCCGCGCCAAGGCGCATGATCTGGTGGCGCCGGTGATGGTGCGGATCAAGGCCAAGCTGCAATGGCTGCGCGCGGGATCGTCCTCGCGCTGGGTCCGCATGATTCAACGCATCCGCCACCGGGTGCAATCAGCGCGGTAGCATTCCCTATCTGTCGTCATCCTGAGGTGCTCCGCGCGAAGCGTGGAGCCTCGAAGGATGGTCCGTCGCCCTTCGAGGCTCGCTCCGCTCGCAACTCAGGGTGACGGAGTTGCTACATCAAATGCACCGCATGCGGTGCGAACAGGCCGATGGCGGTGAAAGCGATGCCGGCGAGCATCAGGAGGCCTGCGCCCCAGCCCAGCACCATCATGCCGGTGATGATGGTCGCCGACGCCAGCACGATGGCGATCTGGAACGCGGCCGAGGCCACCTCGAAGTGATGATACTTCGCCATTGCCAAGTCGCGGGCGTGCTCGGCATGCTTGGCGCGCTCGGCGAGTTGCTTGCGGCCCTCGCCGGTCTCCGGCTCGTCGTCGTAGCGCGCAGCGGTCTTCTGCCAGCTTTCGATGCGCTTCATCAGCGCGGCCTTCACGGCAGGGTCGGTGGCGGCGTCCGCCTGCACCTGAAGCTGTTCGGCGGCGGTTTTCACCGTGGTCAGGCGAATGCTCTTGGCCTGAAAGAACGCCCACAGGTTCGCGGATGCGACGTTCTCGCTGATCGACTCGGTCTGCGCGCCTTTGCCGAGCGTTTCCGACAGCGCCAGGCACAGCGCGATGACGGCAATCAGCAACGCGATCTTCTTGTTCGAGCCGGACGCGTGTTCGACGTGCTCGGCATGTTCCATGCTTTCGTGGGCGCTCATTGGCGGTTTCCGTTGATGAAAGGGCGCGCACGATCCATCCGAGCGCCCCGCATCCGCAACAGGGGCGGTGCTCACTTCGCATGAAATATTTTCGCTGTGATCGGAAATCCGCAGCCCGGTACGGCGCGGTCAGGCGCGGGGGTGCGCCGTCTTGTAGACCTCGAGCAGGCGTTCGGTATCGATGCCGGTATAGATCTGGGTCGTGGAGAGCGAGGCGTGGCCAAGCAGTTCCTGAATGGCGCGCAAGTCGCCGCCGCGGCCGAGCAGATGGGTGGCGAAAGAGTGGCGCAGCGCGTGCGGCGTGGCGCTGTCGGGCAGGCCGAGACCGCCGCGCAGCCGCGCCATCGCGAGCTGGATGATGCGCGGGCTCAGCGGTCCGCCGCGCGCGCCGACGAAGATCGGCCCGTCCGCCGGTAACGGATGCGGGCAGATCGCGACGTAGTCCTGAATCAGCGCCAGCACGTTCTGCAGCACCGGCACCATCCGGGTCTTGTTGCCTTTGCCGATCACCGTCAGGGTATCGCCCTTGCCGGGCAGCGGCACGTCACGCTTCTTCAGGCCCAATGCCTCCGAGATACGCAGCCCCGAGCCGTAGAGCAGCGCCATGACGGCGGCATCCCGCGCCAGCACCCATTGTTCGCGGTCCTCGCTGGCACGGATGTCGGCATCGGCCAACAGCTTCGCCGCCGTCACCCCGATCGGCTTCGGCAGGCTTTTGCCGATCTTCGGCGCGCGGATCGCCGACAGCGCGCCGACCTTGCCGCGCCCTTCGCGCTCGAGGAATCGCCCGAATGAGCGGAGCCCTGCGAGCGCGCGCATCAAGGAGCGGCTGCCGATGTTGTCGGTGCGCCGCGCCGCCATGAAGGCACGGGCGTCGCTGGCCTCCAGACTCGCGAATCGCGTGAGCGTCACCTGTCCGCCCCAGTGCTCGGCGAGAAAGCCGAGGAACTGGCGCAGGTCGCGCGCATAGGCCTCCTGTGTCTTCGGCGACAGCCGCCGCTCGGTGCGCAGATAGGCTTGCCAGCGCACGGCTTCCGCGCGCAACTGCGGCTCAACGCAGGCGAGCTCGAACAGGGCTGGGTTGGAGGCCGGTTTCGCCATAGGGTGATGACCGTGAATCGTTTCGAGTATATCGCACTTTCTTCGTTGATCCTTCGCTAACCTCTGCCGCATGGACCAGCCACCGCCCGAAAAGCCGTCGCCAGGGCCGCGCGTCGTCGACGTGCTGGTGCCGGTGGCGCTCGACCGCGCCTATTCCTATCGCGTGCCGCGCGGGCTCGATCTGAAGCCTGGCGATGTCGTCAGCGTTCCGCTCGGCGCACGCGAGGTGACGGCGGTGGTGTGGGCCGAGAATCGCAACCCCGATCCGCGCCTGCACAACCGACTCAAGGACGTGGCGGAACGAATCGACGTGCCGCCGCTGCGCCCGGAACTGCGCACCCTGGTGGACTGGGTCGCGAATTACACGCTGTCGCCGCGCGGCATGGTGCTGCGCATGACGTTGCGCATGGGCGAGCATCTCGGCCCGGAGCGCGTGCGCCCCGGCGTGCGATTGGTCGGCCCGCCGCCGCAACGCATGACGCCCGCGCGCCGCCGCATCATCGAATGCCTGAGCGATGGCCTCTTGCATGGCAAGTCGGATGCGGCTCGCGAGGCCGGCGTCAGCGTCGGCGTCATCGATGGACTGGTGGATGAGGGCACCTTGGCGATCGAACCATTGCCGAAGCCGCCGCCACCGCCGGCGCCGGACGCGGCATTCGTCGAGCCGGATTTTTCACCGGATCAACAGGTCGCCGCGCAGACGCTGCGCGACTTGGCGGCTGGCGAAGCTTTCGCGGTGGCGCTGCTCGACGGCGTCACCGGCTCCGGCAAGACCGAAGTCTATTTCGAGGCGGTCGCGGAAGCAGTAAAGCGCGGCAAGCAGGTGCTGATCCTGATGCCGGAGATCGCGCTGACCGGGCAGTTTCTCGATCGCTTCGCATCGCGCTTCGGCGTAAAGCCGATCGAATGGCACTCCGAACTGACGCCGCGCACCCGCGCGCGCAGCTGGGCGGCGATCGCGGCCGGCGAAGCGCATGTCGTGGTCGGCGCGCGCTCGGCGCTGTTCTTGCCGTATGCTAAACTCGGGCTCATCATCGTCGATGAAGAGCACGACCAGGCCTACAAGCAGGGCGACGGCGTGCACTATCACGCCCGCGACATGGCGGTGGTCCGCGCGCACATCGCGAAGATTCCCATCGTGTTGGCCTCCGCCACGCCGTCGGTCGAAACCGAGGTGAATGCGCGCAAGGGGCGCTATACGCGCGTGCCGTTGCCGTCACGGTTCGGCGGCCAGCACATGCCGCAGATCGAGGCCATCGATCTACGCCGCGCGCCGCCGCCGCGCGGGCGCTTCATCTCGCCGCCGCTGGCGGAGGCGATTCAGTATGCCGTCGAGCGCCGCGAACAGGCGCTGCTGTTCCTCAACCGGCGCGGCTATGCGCCGCTGACCTTGTGCCGCGCCTGCGGCCATCGCTTCTCCTGCAACATCTGCGATGCATGGCTGGTGGATCACCGCTTCCGGCAGCGGCTGGTGTGCCATCACTGCGGCTTCTCGATTCCGCGCCCGCATCAGTGCCCGCATTGCGGCGCGGAGGAATCGCTCGCCGCCATCGGCCCCGGCGTCGAGCGCTTGCAGGAAGAAGCCGCTAGCCTGTTTCCCGACGCGCGGACCATGGTGCTGTCGAGCGACCTCATCACCTCGATCGAGACCATGCGCGCGGAGTTGAACGAGATCGCGGAAGGCCGCGTCGATATCATCATCGGCACGCAGCTGGTCGCGAAGGGCCACAACTTCCCGCGGCTCAATCTGGTCGGCGTGGTCGATGCGGATCTGGGTTTGAGCAACGGCGATCCGCGCGCGGCGGAGCGCACTTTTCAACTGCTCAATCAGGTGATCGGCCGCGCCGGCCGCGAGCAGGGGCGCGGTGTCGGTTACTTGCAGACCTATCAGCCGGAGCATCCGGTGATGAAGGCGCTGGTCGCGAGCGACCGGCAGGCGTTCTACGACACCGAGATCGAATTGCGCGAGCGCACGCTGTATCCGCCGTTCGGCCGGCTCGCCAGCATGATCGTCTCGGCGGGCGATCGCCCGACCGCCGAAGGTTTCGCGCGCAAGCTCGCGTCGGCCGCGCCGCGCGACGAGGCGGTACAGGTGCTCGGCCCGGCGGAAGCGCCGCTCGCGGTGGTGAAGGGACGCTATCGTTTCCGCCTGTTGGTGAAGTCGGCGCGCGGCGTCGATCTCTCCGGCTACCTGCGCGACTGGCTCGCAGTCGCGCCGAAGACCAAGGGCAATCTCAAACTGGAAGTCGATGTCGATCCGCAGAGCTTTTTGTAGAACAAGTTAGAACCAACAGTTCGTCATGGCCGGGCTCGTCCCGGCCATCCACGTCTACTCTTGCGAGATTTCAGAAAGAACGTGGATGCCCTGCACAAGGCCGGGCATGACGGATAGGTGTTTCCGTCAAAACCCACTTGGCTAGAGCGTCATTGCGGATCGTCGCAACATACTCCCCGCCATCACCGGGCATAGCCGTTCAAAGAACGGCGTCGCTTCGCTCGCCTATGTCCCGCTGATCCACGTCTTGCTTTGCAAAGTGAGCGGGAAGAGCGTGGATGGCCGGGTCAAGCCCGGCCATGACGAACCGAGAGGCGCCAATCCGGGTCGCTATGAAAGAAAAAGGCCGGTGCGATCGGCACCGGCCTTTTCAACTCAACGCGACGTGAACTCGACTGAACTCAACGCGACGCTAGTCAACGCAACGCTTACGCAACTTCCTGCGCGACGTGCTTACATCACTTCCGCGACGACACGGCCGACGCCGCGGCCGGTGAGGCCGATGGCATGCGCGGCGCCCTTGGAGAGATCGAGCACGCGGCCGCGAATGAACGGTCCGCGATCGTTGATGGTGACGACGACGCTGCGGCCGCCGTGGGTGACCTTGAGCTTGGTGCCGAAAGGCAGCGTGCGGTGCGCTGCAGTCATGGCGTGCTGGTTGAAGCGCTGGCCGGAAGCGGTCTTCGAGCCGGCTTCGTTGCCATAATAGGAGGCGATGCCGGAGAAACTGCGCCCGCCGCCGGAGCCGAGCGAGGCGTTGGCATTCAGCCAGGAATTCTCGGCCTTATGCTTGTGGTGATGATGGTGGTGATGGCGATGCTGGCGGGTTTTCGCCGAGGCTTCTGTGATGCCGCCCCCAAGCAGGAGAGATGCGGCGACAAGGACGACCGTCGTGCGAGACCGGTCCAGGCGACGCACTACAGATGATTTGGATTGAAGCATTCTAGAGTGACCCTCAGAACAAGTATTGCCGCGAACGCGGCAAGTGGAACCCCCATACCTGTTGGCGGCGAAAGCGTTGGCTGCTTAATAAGGCGTAAAAACGGCGATACCGGCAAGCAATGTACCCTTGAAATATCTTGTGATGGCTTCGCAAGGGCCGATACGATTTAGCTGCCGCCGTGGTTAACGCATCATTAACCAATTATGACTTCAGGTCTCAGTAGTTTTAACGGAGGAATACTTCACTTTTAGAAATCCCGAAGTATTGCCCCTTGGTTATTGTGGCTGCGCAGGTATTCGTCAGCGGCGCCTGTGCTGCGCGGCCAATGTCTGCGCAAGCCGAGCCGGTCGTCGAGGCGCTGGCTGAATACTGGCGACCGGCGGTCCGCCTCGACTTGCGAAGGCATGCGACAAACCGCGCGCGGGGCGGCTGCGACATCGCCGTCATGTTTGCGGCGGTCATGTTGCGCCTGCGCGCGCGCTATGTTAGCAAAGCCGCGATTTTGACGTCGCCGGGGTGCTCCGCTCCGGTCGAAAATCAAAGTTTCGCTTGAATTCCAGGGGTTTAGATCGATTGGCGCCGCAATTTCCGGCGACGGTTTTTCCCTTGCGGATTTGACAGCTTAAAGAGCGCGCGAGTGGCAGCAGAAGATCAACCCGTTTCCGGCGTAGCCGGTCGTTATGCGATGGCTTTGTTTGACCTCGCCCGCGACCAGAAATCCGTTGATGCCGTCAAGGCGGACCTCGACAAGTTCGATGTGATGCTGGCGGAAAGTCAGGATCTCGAGCGGCTGGTTCGCAGTCCGGTCTTTTCCTCGGACATGCAGGGCAAGGCGCTGGCCGCCGTGCTGGAGAAGGCGGGCATCACCGGCATTGCCGCCAATTTCCTCAAGGTGCTGGCGGCGAACCGCCGTCTGTTTGCGATTCGCGACGCCATCACCTCGTTCCGCGCCCTGGTCGCCAAGTACAAGGGTGAAGCCACCGCTGACGTCACCGTCGCGGAGGCACTGAGCGACAAGAATCTCGACAGCCTCAAGGCCGCGCTGAAGTCGGTGACGGGCAAGGATGTCGTTCTGAACGTGAAGGTCGATCCGTCGATCATCGGTGGGCTTATCGTCAAGCTCGGCAGCCGCATGGTTGATAGTTCGCTTCGCACCAAACTCAATTCGATCAAGCACGCGATGAAAGAGGCAGGCTGATGGACATCCGCGCCGCGGAAATTTCCGCGATCCTCAAGGACCAGATCAAGAATTTCGGCCAGGAGGCGCAGGTCTCCGAGGTCGGGCAGGTGCTGTCCGTCGGTGACGGTATCGCCCGTGTTTACGGTCTCGATAACGTTCAGGCCGGTGAGATGGTCGAGTTCGAGAACGGTACGCGCGGCATGGCGCTCAATCTCGAGACCGACAACGTCGGCGTCGTGATCTTCGGTGCCGACCGTGAGATTAAGGAAGGCCAGACCGTCAAGCGCACCCGCGCCATCGTGGACGCGCCGGTCGGCAAGGGTCTGCTCGGCCGCGTCGTCGACGCGCTCGGCAATCCGATCGACGGCAAGGGCCCGATCCAGGCGACCGAGCGCAAGCGCGTCGACGTCAAGGCGCCGGGCATCATTCCGCGCAAGTCGGTGCATGAGCCGATGGCCACCGGCCTCAAGGCGGTGGACGCGCTGATCCCGATCGGCCGTGGCCAGCGCGAGCTGATCATCGGCGACCGCCAGACCGGCAAGACCGCGATCGCGCTCGACACCATCCTCAACCAGAAGCCGCTCAACGCCACCGGCGACGAGAGCATCAAGCTGTACTGTGTTTACGTCGCGGTCGGTCAGAAGCGCTCCACCGTCGCGCAGTTCGTGAAGGTGCTCGAAGAGCAGGGCGCGCTGGAGTACTCGATCGTCGTCGCGGCCACCGCCTCCGATCCGGCCCCGATGCAGTACATCGCGCCGTTCACCGGCTGCACCATGGGCGAATACTTCCGCGACAACGGCATGCATGCCGTGATCATCTATGACGACTTGTCGAAGCAGGCCGTCGCCTATCGCCAGATGTCGCTGCTGCTGCGCCGTCCGCCGGGCCGCGAAGCCTATCCGGGTGACGTGTTCTATCTGCACTCCCGCCTGCTGGAGCGTGCCGCGAAGCTGAACGATCAGCAGGGTAACGGTTCGCTGACGGCGCTGCCGGTCATCGAAACCCAGGCCAACGACGTGTCGGCCTACATCCCGACCAACGTGATTTCGATCACCGACGGTCAGATCTTCCTCGAAACCGACCTGTTCTTCCAGGGCATCCGCCCGGCGGTGAACGTCGGTCTGTCGGTCTCGCGGGTGGGCTCCTCCGCTCAAACCAAGGCGATGAAAAAGGTCGCCGGCAAGATCAAGGGTGAGCTCGCGCAATACCGCGAAATGGCGGCCTTCGCGCAGTTCGGCTCCGACCTCGATGCCTCGACCCAGCGCCTGCTGAACCGCGGCTCGCGCCTCACCGAGCTCCTGAAGCAGCCGCAGTTCTCGCCGCTGAAGATGGAAGAGCAGGTGGTGGTGATCTGGGCCGGCACCAACGGCTATCTCGATCCGCTGCCGCTCAACAAGGTGCGCGCGTTCGAGGACGGCCTGTTGTCGCTGCTGCGTGGCAAGCACGCCGATGTGCTCAACACCATCCGCGACACCCGCGATCTCAGCGATGAGACGGCGGCGAAGCTCAAGGACATCGTCGAAGGCTACGCCAAGACGTTCGCCTAAATTTCTTAACCTCTCCCGCTTGCGGGGGAGGTCGACCGGCGCAGCCGGTCGGGTGGGGGTCTTCGCGCGTAAGATGCCCCCTCCCTAACCCTTCCCCGCAAGCGGGAGAGGGGACAGGCTGTGCCCAGGGGATGAACAGAGACCGACGAAATGGCTTCTCTAAAAGACATGCGTGTCCGCATCGCCTCGACCAAGGCGACGCAGAAGATTACCAAGGCCATGCAGATGGTGGCCGCCTCCAAGCTGCGGCGCGCGCAGAGCGCCGCGGAAGCGGCGCGGCCTTACGCCGAAAAGATGGACGCGGTGATCTCCAACATCGCCAGCGCCGCGGCCGGCTCCCCCGGTTCGTCGCCGCTGCTGGTCGGCACCGGCAAGGATCACGTCCACCTGCTGCTGGTCTGCACCGGCGAGCGCGGCCTTTCCGGCGCGTTCAACTCGGCGATCGTCCGCCTCGCCCGTGAACGGGCGTATGCCCTGATGAATCAGGGCAAGGAGGTCAAGTTCTTCTGCGTCGGCCGCAAGGGCTACGAGCAGCTGCGCCGCTCGTTCGAGAAGCAGATCATCGAGAACGTTGAGTTGCGCTCTGTCCGTCAGCTCGGCTTCATCAATGCTGAAGATATTGCCAAGAAGGTGCTGGCTCGTTTCGATGCCGGCGAGTTCGATGTCTGCACGCTGTTCTATTCGCGCTTCCAGTCGGTGATCTCGCAAATCCCGACCGCGCAGCAGGTGATTCCGCTGCAGGTTTCGGCCCCCGCCACCAACGCGGCGTCGGCCAAGACCTCCTACGAATACGAGCCCGAGGAGGACGAGATCCTCAGTGGCCTGCTGCCGCGCAACCTCGCGGTGCAGATTTTCCGCGCGCTGCTGGAGAACAACGCCTCGTTCTATGGCGCGCAGATGACCGCCATGGATAACGCCACCCGCAACGCCGGCGAAATGATCCGCAAGCAAACCCTGGTCTACAACCGCACCCGACAGGCGATGATCACCAAGGAACTGATCGAGATCATCTCCGGCGCCGAGGCGGTCTAAGCTTAAGGAGACGCAGCATGGCTTATGTCACCAAGGCGACGACCAAAGGCGGCCGCAACGGCCGCGCGATGCTCGATAATGGCGGTCTTGCGCTCGCCATGGGCCTGCCCAAGGAAATGGGCGGCGCGGGCGAGGGACATAATCCTGAGCAGTTGTTCGCCCTCGGCTGGTCGGCGTGCTTCGGTCAGGCGGTGCTCGCGCTCGCCAAGAAGCACGGCCTCGACGGTCAGGCCGCCGAAGTCGGCTGCAATGTCACCATCGACAAGGACGAAATCAGCTTCGCGCTGAAGGCCGAACTCACGCTGCGCATTCCCGGCGCCGACAAGGAGAAGGTCAAGGCGCTGCTCGAAGACGCTCACAAGATCTGCCCGTATTCCCGGGCCACGCGCAACAACGTGCCGGTGACGCTCAGCGTCCTCTGACACGCGTATTCGTTAAAGGAGACTCTCTATGGCTACACCAGCCAACCAGGTCGGTCGTATCACCCAGGTCATCGGCGCCGTCGTCGACGTGCAGTTTGAAGGTCATCTGCCGGCGATTCTGAACTCGCTCGAGACCAAGAACGGCAACAACCGTCTGGTGCTCGAAGTGGCGCAGCATCTGGGCGAATCCACCGTCCGCACCATCGCGATGGACACCACCGAAGGCTTGGTGCGTGGCCAGGACGTCACCGACACCGGCGCGCCGATCCGCGTGCCGGTCGGCACCGGAACGCTGGGCCGCATCATGAACGTGATCGGCGAGCCGGTCGACGAGCAGGGGCCGATCAAGGCCGACGATCTTCGTCCGATCCACGCCGAAGCGCCGTCCTACACCGACCAGTCGACCGAAGCTGAAATTCTTGTCACCGGCATCAAGGTCGTTGACCTGCTGGCGCCTTACGCGAAGGGCGGCAAGATCGGCCTGTTCGGCGGCGCCGGCGTCGGCAAGACCGTGCTGATTCAGGAACTGATCAACAACGTCGCCAAGGCGCACGGCGGTTACTCGGTGTTCGCCGGCGTCGGCGAGCGCACCCGCGAAGGTAACGACCTCTATCACGAGTTCATCGAATCCGGTGTGAACAAGAAGGGCGGCGGCGAAGGCTCCAAGTGCGCGCTCGTCTACGGCCAGATGAACGAGCCGCCGGGCGCGCGTGCCCGCGTCGCGTTGTCGGGCCTCACGGTCGCCGAACAGTTCCGCGACCAGGGGCAGGACGTGCTGTTCTTCGTCGACAACATCTTCCGCTTCACCCAGGCCGGCTCGGAAGTGTCGGCGCTGCTCGGCCGTATTCCTTCGGCGGTGGGTTATCAGCCGACGCTCGCCACCGACATGGGCGCGCTGCAGGAGCGCATCACCACCACGCAGAAGGGTTCGATCACCTCGGTGCAGGCGATTTACGTGCCGGCCGACGACTTGACCGACCCGGCGCCGGCCACCTCGTTCGCCCACTTGGACGCGACCACGGTGCTCAACCGCGCCATCTCGGAAAAGGGCATCTATCCGGCGGTGGACCCGCTCGACTCCACCTCGCGCATGCTGTCGCCGCTGATCGTCGGCGAGGAGCACTATCAGACCGCGCGTATGGTCCAGCAGGTGCTGCAGCGCTACAAGTCGCTGCAGGACATCATCGCCATTCTCGGCATGGACGAACTGTCGGAAGAGGACAAGCTGACGGTGGCCCGCGCCCGCAAGGTCGAGCGCTTCCTGTCGCAGCCGTTCCACGTCGCCGAAGTGTTCACCGGCTCGCCGGGCAAGTTCGTCGATCTCGCCGACACCATCAAGGGCTTCCGCGATCTCTGCGAAGGCAAGTACGATCACCTGCCGGAAGCGGCGTTCTACATGGTCGGCACCATCGAAGAAGCCGTCGAGAAGGGCAAGAAGCTCGCGGCCGAAGCGGCCTAAGGCTGATTGAACCTCAGCGTCGCAACATTCGCGGCGCGCTCCCTCTCCCGCTTGCGGGGGAGGGCTGGGGAGGGGGTTTCGTCTCCTCCGCATGAAGAAAGCCCCACCCGACCGGCTTCGCCGGTCGACCTCCCCCGCAAGCGGGAGAGGTGAAGAAAGAGACCGCGTGTCATGGCTACCTTCCACTTTGATCTTGTCTCTCCTGAAAAGCTCGCCTTCTCCGGCGAGGTCGATCAGGTCGACGTTCCCGGCATCGAGGGCGATTTCGGCGTGCTCGCCGGTCACGCACCGGTGGTGGCGGTGATCCGCCCGGGCATCCTCACGGTGATCACCGGCTCGACGCGGCAGAAGATCATCGTGCTCGGCGGCCTCGCGGAAGTGTCGGAGAGCGGCCTCACGGTGCTCGCCGACGTCGCCACGTCGTTGGAAGAACTGGATCGGGCTGCGTTCGCCAGCCAGATCGAAGAGATGGAAGAGAAGCTCAAGAATGGCGAGCCTGGCCATGAGCTCGATCGCGAGATCGAGCGGCTCGATCACTTCCGGAGTATTCAGACCCAGCTCAACGCGACCGCGATGCACTAAGCCTTTCCGCTTTCGACGATGCCGGACGCGGACTCTATCTTTTTGGTTCAAGCCGTTTCTTGACGCGGCCGTTATCCACGTCGCGTGAAACGCTATAGTTGGACCGGCGCTGACGTTGCGCTGATGGTCCGGGCCTTCGACAGCCGGCGAGATTTCGAGGGATGCGGGCCAGTCTTCGGCCCTTGATGCGCTCTTGCAAAATCGGCGGCCGGCGGTCATGAGAGGACGTCCGGAGGGATGGCCGAGTGGCTTAAGGCGCACGCTTGGAAAGCGTGTGTGCGGGAAACCGTACCGTGGGTTCGAATCCCACTCCCTCCGCCATTATCCTGTAGCGAACCCGAGATGAGGCTCCCGTTGGGGGCCATTTTCTTTTTGTTTCAAAGGCGCTTAGCCGATGCAGCCGAACCTCGGAGACTGGCGCCGGGTCCAATCTCCGTCTCTGAACGGCCCTCCGTCTCTAACCGAGCGAACCTCGTCAGGCCTGGTTCGGCTTCACGAAGCCTAGCGTTTCCAGCGGGTTTCGCAGGTCGCTCGACAATGGATTCAGCGGGCGCTCTTCCGGTTGGCATCGCCTTCCAGAGAACGCTCGGTAGGCATATTTGGGGGAAACCAGGTGCAGTTCTTAGGTATACTGCGGTGCCGCCAGCCTTCAGTTTCCCGCGTCTCGGAGCGTTGCCAGATGTGCGGCGAACTTGTCGAACGTATGGACACCATAGCTGACGGCGCGGAAGCCGATGGTTTGCTCCCGCTGGGTGCGGCCGGGATGAAGCTGGCGGGGCGTCAGAGCTGTTCTGCCGTCGGCCTGCCGGCCTAAAGTCACCGCCATACGGCAACGGGCGGGATTATCGTCGCGATCGGAAACGACATGCGCAGCTACGTCAGCGACCGGCAGCGGGTGGCCCTGGCGTCCTTGGCGGTTAAGCGCTTGCAGAGCGGCAAGCTCCTGATCCCTCCGGTGCCCAAGGCCGCACCTGCGGCCACGGGAGGACTGAATGCGCCGATGATCAGGACGATCGGCAAGACCTTCTATTGGAAGCAGCAGTTCGAGCGGGGGCGCTATCCCACGACGACCAGACTAGCCCGCACCCTGAAGTTCGAGCCAGGCTGGTGGCCGAGGGACTGCGTCTGACCCTGCTGGCCTATAACTAGGTCGACGCCAGCCTAGACTGGCGCCAGCCCCGCCATCTGAACCTGCAGACCCCACGCAGGCGGCCCGATTCTCTGCGACGGAATTGGGCCGATCAGCACGAAGTATGGGAGTTTCCACAGGCAAGTAATTGAAGTTCTTGTTTTCTCGCAGGGCACAGCCGAGCGCGTAGGCACGCTGCAGCGGTACGACGCATCAGCATCACTGTTGACCTGCATCGATGGGATGCGAGCCTAGTCCTTGACTACGCTGCTGCTTGATGCGTCGAGTGGTGAATAGCGCACATTCAAGACCGTCCAGCCTACGCCGACCATCTTTGCAGCCGCTTGCCGGGCAACAGCTCGTACGGCAACTTCCAGCCTGGCATTTTCATCAGCCGATCCAGCCAGGCAGTGATATTGGGGTATGAGGCCGTCAGATCGATCCCTGTCTCGTCCATGGGATAAGACAGGTAAGCGCACATTGAAATATCTGCGATGGTCAAGCGTTCGCACGCTACGAAGGTGGTCGCGCCAAGATGTTGCTCGAGGATGCCCAGATAGTCCTTGACCCGGGCCAAGTGCCAGGCCAGCACGGCCGGATCACTCTTGGGCGTGAAGGTGCGCAAGAAGCGATAGGTAGCCATTCCACCGGACATTTTCTGGTTGTCCCAGAAGAGCCAGCGAAGAAGCTCGTAGGTCTCTGCGTCGTTTGTCGCCCCGAATTTCTCGTACTGGGCCGCAAGCTGCAGCAGGATCGGTGCAGTCTGCGTTAATTTGCGGCCATTGACCTCCAGCACTGGGATTTCACCCATCGGATTGATCGTGCGCCGCCACTCCGGCGTCCACGTCACGCGCGCCCCGAAATCCGTCCAGATGGACTCGAAGGTTTGGCCGCAGAGCGTCAGCATCAGTGCCAGCTTGTAGCTGTTTCCTGACTCGGGGAAATAGTGGAGACGATATGTATCCACCGTAGTTCTTTCCTCCCAAGCGACTGTAGCATTGCGGCTGAGGCGGGTTTCCATTGCCTTGCTAGACCGGCTTCACAAGCGCCAACACGGCGATGACCAACATCGCAACAACGATACCGAGGTCAGCGCCAGGAATTTTTTCCGCAGACGCTCCTGTCCGAAGGCAACGACGTATTCGGCCAGAACGTAAACCGTGTAATGCCGACAGGGCGACGACGAAAATCAGCTTGACTATCAGCCATCCTGATGACAGCCAGCCTGCACTGAGTGCCAGAGACAATCCAAGGATCCAGGTCAACAACAATGCGGGCGTGGTGACCGTGCGTTCAAAACGCTGCAGCGCCACCAGCACCCCTGTTTGTGCCTCCGGTGGCGACTGCGAGATGGCATTGACGATTCGTTCTTGCGCAAGCAGGCCGCCCACGAGAAACACCACCGCCGCGACGTGCGCCGCCACCAAATAGGGGTAGATCGCTGCCACCATCATCAGGCCTGCTTGATCTCGGCGATTGTTCTCGCCCGTTCGCGCAGCCATCGGATATTGGCGTACCCCCCGAATGGCACAAACGCGACCAACAACAATCGAACCACTTCACGTTGATGCCAGCCGCCGCCAGCTACAGTTTGTATTGCTGTCCAGATGTATGCCAGAAATGCGATTCCGTGTATTGGCCCCAACAGCTTCGAGCCATACGGCCATCCCCAAAGATGCCGCAGTGGAACCGCAATGAATACCAAAAGGACCAGCGTTGTGGCTTCGATGATCGACAACGCCTCAAGGCGCTTCAGTTGCGTGCGCTCAAGATCCGCGATGAGTCCATGTTGATGATGCGGGTTCTTTTCGGCTTTTGTGCCTGTGGCCATATCTACTCTGTTCGAGGCATCGATTCATGAAATTCACACCGGGCATTTTTCACCGGGGCGCAAGGTCAGGACCTGGGCGCCATTGCCCGTGACGGTGACGGTATGCTCGAACTGAGCCGACAATCGGCCATCGCAGGTGACCACCGTCCAGCCATCCTCCTCGGTCCGAACGGCACGCCGTCCTTGGTTCACCATCGGCTCGATGGTGAACACCATGCCTTCACGCAAGACCAGGCCCGTTCGCGGCTTGCCCCAATGCACTACCTGAGGGGGCTCATGCATGTCACGTCCAATGCCATGCCCGCAGTATTCCCTGACGATCGAATAGCCATTCCTGCGGGCATGCCGCTCGATGGCGTGGCCTACGTCGCCAAGGGTGGCGCCGGGTCGAACGGCACGAATGCCTTTCCACATGGCTTCATAGGCCACTTGAACGAGTCGCCGCGCCGGCAGTGACGCCTCGCCGACCAGATAGGTCTTGCTGGAATCGGCGATGTAGCCGTTCTTCTCCAGCGTGATGTCGAAATTGACGATATCCCCGTCCTGCAGAATGTCTTCAGCAGACGGAATGCCATGGCAGACCACATGGTTGCGGGAGGCGTTGAGCGCGTAGGCATACCCATATTGCCCCTTGCTGGCCGGGCGCGCGTCGAGCTCATGAACGATGAACGCATCGACCAGATCGTTGACCTGCATGGTGGACATGCCAATCAGGTTGAACCGATCAAGATAGCCGAACACCTGCGCCAACAGTCGGCCTGCCTCCGCCATCAGCGCGATTTCCTCTGGTCGCTTGGTCATGCCGACACTATCTCGGCAGGTTCAGCCACAACCCCAGCGGCCCGCAGCTCACGAGTGACGATGTCGTTGAAGCTCAGTGTCGGGTTCATTTCGCAAAGCATGCCGATCCTGATCCAGAAGGCCGCCTGCGCATTGATAGAGCGGCACGACACCGCGCTGGCTTTGCGCAGTTGGTCATGCAGATCGTCGTCGATATTTACGATGCCCATCTATCCTCGGCTATATGAATCGTATGCGAATCATATATGCTCTTTCTGGCTTTGGCGCAAGGGAGCTGCAGATCTGCCGCAAGCGAGTCAAAACAAAGTCGAGCGATGAGCAGCCAGACCCGCGAGTGCGCCGTCGCCGACAGCCAGCGCCACGCTTCCCGCCGCTCGCGCGGCATCTCCACATGCGAAGACGCCTGGCACGCTCGTCTCCTGTGCAGAGTTGACCTTGATGAACGCGCCAAGCGGACCTTCCTCAATCTCACAGCCCAGTTGTTGCGCCACAGGGCTGCTGAGGTGGGCTCGTGTCTGAGTGAACAGACCTTTCATCGACAGGATGCGTCCGTCCGCCAGCACGACGTCGGCTGCACCCTCGATGCGATCAATGGGCGTTGATTCGACGCACGTGCCCCTCCTGTCGAGTGCGGCCAGATCCTCCTGCGTCGGCGTATAGGCGCCGTTGAGGAACAGGGTTGGCTTGCCCCAGTCCGGCAGCATGAGGGCATGGTGCTGCGCCATCGGTGATGCGGCAACGATGCCGATGGGCCCGGCGTCCAACTCATAGCCATGGCAGTAGGGGCAATGAAATACGCTGCAGCCCCAGCGCTCGACCAGACCGGGCACTGGCGGCAGCTCGTCGCGCACGCCAACAGCCAGGATCAATCGACGGGCACTGACCACCTTGCTTGCGACACGGAACTCGAAACGGCCATCCGACCCGCGGCACGCGTCCTCGGCAAGGCCGTTCAGCCATTGCACGTTCGGGTAACGCAGCAACTGGCTCCGGCCTTCGGCAGCGATTGCGCCCGGGGACTGGCCGTCACGCGTGAGGAATCCGTGCGAATGCCCGCCCGCCTCGTCGACGAAGCGGTTGCGACGCTGTCCGGCATCGATCACCAGTACGTCGCGGCGGGCTCTGGCGAGCTGCAGCGCTGCGGACAGGCCCGCGAAGCTGCCACCGATGACCGCGAAATCAACCTTCATAGACGTGCTCCTCGAGCCGGTGCGGGGCATGGCGATGAACCCTCATGCGTCGACGGAAGTCGCTGGCGAGAGTGGCCAGCGTCACGTCACCCAGTCGCTCCAGCAGCAGACGCTCGGCGTCTCCCATTGCCACGCCCAATGCGTCGTTGACGGCCTGTGCGACGAGACATCGGGGCTGGTCTTCCCGGAAACCCAGCGAGATGAGAGGGGGTTCGCCGAGCGCCTCGTAAACACTGCGCAGCGTGACCGCGTCCAGCGCGCAGGCCAGCACCCAGCCACCGCCGTGGCCTTTGGATGATCTGACGAAGCCCTTATCCCTGAGCCCGACCATCAAGCGGCGCAGCACGACGGGGTTCGTCTGCATGGCAGCGGCAAGCGCTTCCGAGGTCGCGGGTCGCTCGGATTGCGCCATATGCAGAAGGACGTGCAGGACGTCCGAGAGCTGGCTGTTTTTCTTCATGTAACATTATTAGTTGCATGAGTGGCTTTTTGTCAAGCAGCAGGCTTAGCTGGCAAGATGTGATGGCGTCTATTCAGCGGGCTTCGAACACTATCCCCATCTGCTCCACCCACGGCCGGTCGGCGACGGCCACAAGGTCGTTCAGCGAAAGCGCCGGCGGTACGCGCCTGATGACGAGGTGTTCGAGCACCTCCGGCGACAGATAGGCGAGCCGCATCATGCGGCTCACGAACCGGTCGGAGACCTTCTCGGCAGAGGCGATATCCTGGATCGTGGTGGCGGCGCCGGTTTCCAGCTGCCGCCGCCAGTTCCAGGCGCGGGCGATGGCGCGCAGCACATGAGGGTCTTGCGACCGGCCGTCCCGGATCGTCACCTCGTCGGGCGGGAGGATCTTCGGCCGCCCATTGCGTTTGCGGATCGTCAGGGGGATGACGACCCGGATGGTCTTCGTCGAGTCGGTCATGCACAGGCCTCCGTCTGGTGGGCGGCCATCATGTCCCGCAGGACCGAGCTCAGCCCCTCATGGCGAAGATCGACGGCGATGCCGTCTTCGCCGACGGTCACCCGCTCGACCAGAAGCTGGACGATGCGGGTTTGCTCCGCGGGATATAGCGCCGCCCAGAGCTGATCGAACTCGCCGAGCGCCTGGACGACCGCCTTCTCATCGACGGTCGAGCTCTCGTCGCGAAGGGCCTTTATGGTCCGCGCTGCGACTTCGGGCGCGCGGATCATACGGCGGATTTCGCCGACGACGGCGTCCTCGACCATGCCGGCGGGCAAGCGCAGGGGGCCTGAGGCGTCGCCGGTCGGGCGGTTTCGGATCAGGTCCATGGACGCGTAGTAGCGGTAGAGGCGCGTGCCCTTCTTCGTCGCCGTCGGCGTCATCGCCGTGCCCGTCTCGGTGAAGATGATCCCCTTCAGCAGGGCCGGCGTCTGGCGGCGGGTATTCTTCGCCCGCAGGCGCGGGCTCTCCTGCAGGATGCTGTGCACCTTGTCCCAAAGGGTCTGATCGATGATGGCCTCGTGCTCGCCCGGATAGGCCGTGCCCTTGTGCACGGCTTCGCCGAGGTAGACCCGATTGTTGATCAGTTTGTAGAGGAAGCCCTTGTCGATCGGCTTGCCGCGCTTGTTCAGCACGCCTTCGGCCGCCAGCGCTTTCGCCAGCGTCGTGGCGGAGCCGATGGCAACAAAGCGCTCGAAGATCATCCGGACCGTCGCGGCCTCGGCCTCGTTGACCACCAGCTTGCGGTCGCGCACGTCGTAGCCCAGTGGGACGTGACCGCCCATCCACATGCCGCGCTTGCGGGATGCCGCGACCTTGTCGCGGATGCGCTCGCCAATCACCTCCCGCTCGAACTGCGCGAAGCTGAGGAGGATGTTCAGGGTCAGGCGGCCCATCGAGGTCGTGGTGTTGAACGACTGCGTGACCGAAACGAAGGTCACCTGATTGCGGTCGAAGATCTCGACCAGTTTGGCGAAGTCCATCAGCGAGCGCGACAGCCGGTCGATCTTGTAGACCACGATCACATCGATCAGACCGGCTTCGACGTCCTGAATGAGACGCTTCAAGCCGGGGCGCTCCAGCGTGCCACCGGAGAAGCCGCCGTCATCGTAGCGTTCGCGAATGGTGGCCCAGCCTTCCGCCTTCTGGCTCGTCACGAAGGCCTCGCAAGCCTCGCGCTGGGCGTCGAGGCTGTTGAACTCCATGTCGAGCCCTTCCTCGCTC